>JGI24815J26687_1000470_pt1 | contig 10225 bp, 10 predicted proteins | sample METZYME_3_150m_FD_26687 | JGI IMG/M metagenome (IMG submission 26687) | reverse complement strand
CATCTTGCTGTAGGTGTTCCGCCGGAACTGTTGATTGCCGGTTGTGATCTGCGTGAACCGTTGGTGCGGGAACTGGACCTCAAGGGTGTCGTCAGTATGGGTAAATTCCGTATCGCCCCGCCATCCGGGGCGGGTTTGGGAATTACACTTCCAGATGGTGCTTTGGGAGATTCCGAAGCCACCTATTAGATCAGGTGGGACGAGCTATCAATCGCATAACAAGTCCTGGTGTACTGGTTTAGGTCCTCATGGACGCCCCAAGCCAACTTGTAGAACTCATACGAATTGAATAACGACTGGATATTGCCGTAAGATGTCAATATAAAGAGGTGCTTAAAAGCATCAGTATCTAAAGTTTCTAGGAGGAGAACCATGAACAGCCACTGGATAGATATCACCGCTTCTGATGGTAGTGGAAGTTTTCGGGGGTACGTTGCAACTCCTGAATCCGGTTCCGGTCCGGGGATTTTACTTTTGCAGGAAATTTTCGGTATCAACTGGCACATCCGTGATGTTGCCGATTATTATGCTGAGGAAGGTTATGTGGTTCTGGCGCCCGACCTTTTCTGGCGTATGGAGCCGGAGATAGAACTTGGATATAGCGAAGAAGATTTTCAAAAAGCATNTAGCNAAAAGATTTTCAAAAAGCATTTGGCTTTTATCAGCAGTTTGATGTGCCCAAATCTATAGAGGATATGCAGGCGGCGACCAGTGCGCTTCGTGAACTCGACCAATGTAAGGGTAAAGTTGGCTCAATAGGGTTTTGCCTGGGTGGTAAGCTCAGTTATCTTACAGCCGCGCACTGTGGTGTTGACGTGGCGGTCTGTTATTACGGGGTGGGCATTGAAGAAGACCTCGGCCTTAAGGACAAGATCGCCTGTCCTGTTGTCATGCATTTTGCAGAGCTGGATCAGTTCGTTCCTGCCGAAGCCCGGGACCAGGTATCGGCAGCGTTCAGTGAGAGATCTGAAATAGAGATATACACTTATCCGGGTACTGACCACGCATTCAATACTCCTGGCCGGGATTCATATGACAAGCCGGCATCACAGATGGCACACTCCAGATCGATTGCCGCATTTCGTCGGGTGATGGGTCCACATCACAACCTCAGTGAATTATGGGATGCTCATTGTTACTATGAGTTTGTAACTAGGGATGTGGATGCAACTATGGCGACAATGGTCGCAGAGCCTTACGTCAACCATATACCTACACTGACAGGCGGCGTGGGGCACGATCATCTGAAGCGGTTCTATAAGTATCATTTTGTGAACAGCAATCCACCTGACACCAAGCTTATTCCGGTTTCAAGAACGATAGGCGCCGATCGCGTGGTGGACGAGATGGTGTTCTGTTTTACCCATACCTGTGAGGTCGACTGGATGCTGCCCGGGGTTGAGCCCACTGGAAAGTATGTCGAGATCCCGGTGGTTGCAATTGTTTGTTTCAGAGGAGATAAGCTTTACCATGAGCATATCTATTGGGACCAGGCATCCGTTCTTGTGCAGATTGGCAAGCTCGACCCCGATGGTATCCCAGTAGCAGGTGCTAAGGTCACCCACAAACTACTTGATGAATCACTACCATCCAATGAATTGATGTCAGGATGGGCCGGTAGTGAGGGCAAACCGATCTAACTAAATTTTGAGTACGTTATATGTCACACAACAACCATGTTTTGAGCTCAGTTGGTTACTGTACGAACCATTAGGTAATCAATGGTTCTGAGCCAGGAGGATTTGAAAATGAAAATTGACCGTCGTTCTTTCTTGCAGTATTCCGGGGCAGTTTCGGCTGCCAGTTCGTTGCCTGCTATCTTAATGTCTCCGGGTGCGCTGGGTGCATCTGGTGATACGCTTACGATCGCCTACAACGTGTCTTTACCCAATTGGGACCCAACCGTCGGGCTGTCATCCGTCAACCCAGGATTGCAAAGTATCTGGAAGTCAGTTTTTGATCAATACATCGATCAACATCCTGACCTCACATTTAAAGCAGGTGTACTGACCAAATGGGGATGGAATTCCGATAAAACAAAGGTGCACATGACCGTGCGCGATGGTGCTACCTGGCAGGATGGTCAACCGATCACTGGTGAGGATATCGTCTGGAATCTCAAAAGAGCAGGTCACCCGGATACGGGCAATCCTGTCGGAGGATTTATCTGGGCATCGCTAGGCAACTTGTCTGCAAATGGTAATGAGGTTACCGGCGACGTAAATCAGTACACCCCAGATATCTTTAAGTGGATGTCATTTTTGACGGGATACATTTTGCCACCACACTACCATGACAAAGTCGGTGCTGAAGGTTTTGAAAAGAATCCTCTAGGTTCAGGGCCATATAAGGTTAAGGAATTTGTCCGGGGATCTTTCGTTCGACTTGAAGCTTATGATGACTATTGGGGCGGCAAGCCGGCTTTCAAGAATGTGATCTTTAAATTTGTCACCGATGTTTCAAGCCGAATCGCTGAAATCGAAAGTGGTTCTTCCGATATTACACTGGCTGTTCCGTTCGAAGAGTATGACCGATTGAGTCAGAAATCCGGGCTAACGGGTGTGACAACGCCGGTATCGGACATTGCAATGATATTTTTCAATGATGTGGGACCAATGGAAGATCCTAATGTTAGAAAAGCTGCGGTTCATGCTGTTGATAAAGAAGCAATCGTTAAGCGACTTTTGCGAGGCTACGGTGTGCCACTGAGCACGTTACAGGCGCCAGAATACACAGCTTACGATTCCAGTATTGTTGTTGACCATAACCCAGAATTGGCAAAGGAGTTGCTTGCGAAATCCGGATACTCCACGGATAACCCGGTCAAGTTTACAATCCAGACAACCCGCGGTTATCTTCCAAAGGATTACGAAGTCATCCAGGCAGTGGTGGGCATGTGGCGCAAGGTAGGCATTGAGGCAGAGATCGAGGTCTATGAAGTTGCCAAGCACTATGAGCTTAGGGCGCAAGATACATTGGCACCCGCGGCATTCTATAACTGGGGTAACTCAATCGGTGATCCAGGTACCTCAACGGGTCACGCGATGTTTGGTCCCAGCCCACACTCTACTTGGGATACAGATGATCTCGACGGGATGATCGGTCCGCTCTGGGGAGAAAAGGACGAAGATAAGCGTATTNCTGGTTGGAAGAAAGTTGATCGCTATATTGCTGAGAACGCCTACGTTTTGCCGCTCTACCAGCAGGTGCAACCGGTTCTATATAAATCTGATCTGGCCTTTACATCGCATGGGGCAAATTACGTTTTGCCGTTCACCACACGTCCCAAAGGCTGACAAACCTCTTCATCCAACTTTGATACCGGTCGACTGATATGAACAGTCGACCGGTAGTCAGCCACTGGGTAGTTCTGCCCAGTTCCCAGCTGTATTAGGCAGTAAAACCACAATGACCACTCGATACCTGTTGAATCGATTGCTACTGGCGCTGCCCACTCTTTTTGGAGTTGTCACGGTCGTATTCATACTTTTAAGAGTTGTACCTGGAGACCCCATTGCGATGATGACAGGGCCGGGAGCAACTCCAGAAGATATACAGCACCTTCGAGCCCACTATGGTCTCGACCGGTCGCTATCTGCCCAGTTCGTTATCTACCTCGGGCAGTTGGCCATGGGCGACTTGGGAACGTCAATCAGTCTTCGCCAAGATGTAGGTGAATTGATCTTGGGGAGGCTGCCTGTCACGTTAGAGCTCACCGTGTTTGCAATGTTGATTGCAATCGGTTGCGGGGCATGTCTTGCCATAGTGGGCAGCTATTGGCGGTCTCGTTGGCCCGAGGCGATTATTGACAGTGCTATTGGCATCATCGTGGCGATACCTGACTTCCTATGGGCGCTAGCCTTCATTCTGATACTGGGTGTGGTAATTCCTGTAATGCCTATTTTTGGCCGACTCGATCTGGCTCTGGAGTATCAGTCGTATACGGAGTTTTATCTTATAGAAAGTGCTCTCCGCGGCCGATTTGATGTAACGGGGTCAGTACTGTGGCACATGATCCTGCCAGGCGTGGCACTGGCGTTGCCTCTTATGGCAGTAGGTGCTCGAGTGCTCAAATCATCTTTGAATGTGGAAATGACACAAGATTATGCAGCGCTGGCACACACAAAGGGTTTTAGTCGTTTGCAGGTCATTCTTAAAGAGGCTCTGCGTAATGCTCTTATCCCGGCAGTGACGCTCACTGGCGTACAGTTGACATTCCTGATCGGGGGTACAGTTTTAATCGAACGTATTTTTGGTTACCCAGGATTAGGCAATATGGCGATCGACGCAGTTATCAATCGTGATCTTCCTTTGATTCAAGGCATTATTATCACCTTTGCCATCATATTTATTTTGGTCAATTTTTTGATTGATCTGATCAATACGATTCTCAATCCCAGGCTTCGAGATGGTTAACGTACGGCCAGACCCATCTTTTGTGTATCGTATCTGCCACGAACCCCGTGCGGTATTTGGTCTTTTCGTATTGTGTGTTTTAACCGTGATCGCATTAACTGCACCCTGGTTGGCCCCGCATGATCCCCTGGAGCAGGATCTTCTCTATTCATTTCTACCACCAACGTGGTATCCACAAGGAGAGGGCAGCTATTTGTTGGGTACGGACAATCTTGGCCGTGACATCATTTCTAGAACGGTTTACGGCACTCGAATTGCTTTGGTAGTTGCGGTAGTTGCAGCCAGTCTCGCGTGCCTATTGGGCACTGTCTTAGGCTTACTCGCAGGGTATTTCGGCGGCAAGGTCGATCTGGTTATCTCTCGTGTCGTTGATATCTGGATGTCTTTTCCTGCTGTACTACTGTCGATCGTGTTAGTTGCTGTCATCGGTGCAGGACTCCACGCTGTCATCATTGCGATTGTAATCATCGACTGGACTCGTTTCTGTCGGGTTGTTCGGGCAGAGACTATGGTCCAAAAAGAACTGGACTATGTTGCCTCTGGAGTCACTATAGGGTTAAGCAGAATACAACTGCTTCTCAATGAAATCTTGCCCAACCTCGTGCCGTTATTGATCGTTTTATTGAGCATGGAGATGGGCATTGCAATCGTAGTCGAAACCATCCTCAGCTTTGTTGGACTTAGCGTAGCCTCCGATACCCCATCCTGGGGAAACCTGATACAGGAAGGCCGGCAATACATTCACCAGGTTCCATGGTTGTTGGGCCTGCCTGTTTTCTGCTTAATATTTTCAGTCGTTGGTCTGAATGCCCTGGGCGATGGGCTGAAACAGGTTATTGATCCCGTCTCCCGCCGATGAGCGCTATTCTGAAAATAAGTCAGTTAAGCCTCTGTCTTCGCTATGCCGGCATCAGCGAGCGAATACTGCGTGGAATCAGCCTTGCTATTGATTCGGGTGAGGTGCACGGACTGGTCGGTGAATCCGGAGCCGGCAAAAGTATATTGGGGCAAACGATTTTGGACATTTTGCCAAGGATNGCAGTGATCGAGAGTGGCACTATCGATTTTGATGGCCAAAATTTGTTGAGGTTGGCACCAACTCAGAGAAGAGGTTTGCTCGGATCGGAGATTGCGCTTATTCCACAGGATCCGATGACAGCATTGAANCCCGTTCGCCGAATAGGGCAACAACTTGCAGATACATTGGTACTTCATCTAAAACTCAATCGTAAAGATGCCTTAGATCGAGCCTGTGAATTATTAGAGGAAGTTAGAATCAAGCATCCCCGGAGAGCGTTAAGGCAATATCCTCATGAACTTTCTGGTGGAATGCGTCAGAGGGTTTTGATCGCAATTGCCTTCAGTTGCAAGCCTAGACTTATTGTTGCCGATGAATCTACGACAGCGCTTGATGTGTCGGTGCAACGGCAAATTCTTCGGTTGATTCGGGAGTTGCAGGTGAGTTCTGGCACCTCTATTCTATTTATCACTCACGACCTTGGTGTGGTCGCCAAGATTTGTGACAGGGTCAGCATAATTCATAGCGGTCGAATCCTTGAAAGTGATGCGGTGAAGAGAATATTCAGCATGCCTGAGCATGAGTACACTCGAGCACTACTAAAGGCAACGCCACGTTATGATCATGGCAAGCATCAATTTAGACCAATTCCCAAAGCGCTTACATCGACTCTGCAATTAGAGGCTAAGGAATACGATCGGCGCATTAGAGATTCTGTTGATGCTTGAAGCAACAAACTTAACCGTTGCACTTCCAAACCTTGCGGAAAAGAGAACATTCTCTGCGGTACCCTTAGTCACTATTCTTCAAGGGCTCAATATTGACGTCGCAAAAGGTGAGTGTCTTGGTATCGTCGGAGAATCAGGCTCAGGCAAGACGACGCTTGGCCGAACACTAGTCAGGCTATACAAGCCCACAACTGGCACGATCCGATTTGATGGGACGGATATCACTACTCTGGAAGAAAAACATCTGCGCCCAATGCGTGCCGACATGCAGATGATATTTCAGGAACCACAAGCCTCTTTGAATCCTCGTCGGCGAGTCAGAGATGCCGTGCTGCAGCCCCTAAGAACAAACGGTCACTCGTTTCGGGGCATCAACGCTACCGAAAAGGCGTCCGAGTTGCTCGACAGAGTTGGTCTTGATCCTGTGCTGCAGCGACGTTTTCCTCATGAATTGAGCGGGGGTCAGCAACAGAGGGTGTGTATTGCACGGGCTATCTCGCTTAGACCGTCCCTGGTCGTTGCTGACGAAATCGTATCGGGCCTCGACGTGTCTAATCAGGCACAAATTCTGCTTCTACTCAACGAACTAAGACGTGACCTTGGTCTTGCGGTTGTTTTTATCAGTCACGATCTTTCGGTAGTGCGTACAGTGTGTGACAGGGCTACGGTTCTTCTGAATGGTCGGCAGATAGAAACCGGGCGTACTGAGGAGATTTTTGAAAATCCCAGGCGCCGTTACACTAGCACCCTGATTCAATCGGTTCCATTGCCCGAAGTCGACCAAAAATGGCTGAATGTAACGAAAAATGAAACAACTGAGTTCAATAGAGAGAAGGCTATGAATATTTCTGGTTGCGTGGCTTTGGTGACGGGTTCCAACCGTGGCATAGGGCGTTGTTTGGTCAAGGCTTTGGTTGATCAAGGTGCGAAAAAAGTTTATGCCTCGGCGAGGGATCCGTCTGCGGTTGAGGATTTAGTATCTCTGCACCCTGATATCGTTCAGAGTGTCGTACTGGATATTGCTGATGCGTCTTCGGTGGCACAGGCTGCTCTGGGCTGTAGCGATGTAGAGGTCTTGATCAATAATGCGGGTGTTAATCGTACGCGTGGTCTGATTGCAGCGAGTGACCTGGACAGCGCCCGTGAAGAAATGGAAACGAATTACTTTGGTACGCTGTCCATGTGTAGGGCGTTTGCACCAGTGCTGAAGACGAACGGCGGTGGCTGCATTGTTAATTTATTGTCAATACTGTCCCGGGTTGCTCTTCCGCTTATGGGATCGCTCTGCGCATCAAAGGCAGCTGCACTTAGACTCACTGAAGGTGTCCGAGCTGAACTCAACGCACAAAATACTTTGGTGATTGCTGTGATGCCGGGTGCGTAGATACAGATATGAGTAAGGACTTTCCGCCACCTAAAATGCCGCCTGAAGAGGTCGCCCGAGCAGTTCTCGAGGCGATTAACGCGGGAACCGAAGAATCATATCCGGGTGAAATGGCGTCTGGTTTAAGCCAGGGTCTTGCTACTGACCCTAAAGGTGTGGAAAAAGAGCTCGCAGCGTATCTACCGGGGTGAAGACATACCAATACTATGCTGGGGGCAACTGGCATGATCCCGCCTCGGGGCAATGGATCGACAGTGAAAATCCTGCGCTTGGTGAGGTTTGGGCGAGGGTGCCGGACTGCAACCCAGACGACATCAACCGTGCCGTACAGGCCGCGCAGAGCTGCTATGACCAGGGTCCGTGGGGGCGCATGCAGCCGGCTGAGCGTGGCCGTGTGATAACCCGAATCGGCGATGTGATCACAAAAAATGCCGAGCGTCTGGGCGAAGTGGAAACCCGGGATAACGGCAAGTTGCCAAAAAATATTACACCGTCTCTGAAATCCTGGCAGACCGATAGTTTTTATTATTATGCCGGTATGTGCGACAAATTCGAAGGCTCGCTGCTGCCGACAGAAGTCCCGGACATGCTGAATTACCTCCGCTGGGAACCATTTGGCGTTTGTGCATTAATCACCGCGTGGAATTCGCCTCTTGGGGTATTGATCTGTAAGTTAGCGCCGGCATTGGCCGCCGGTAATGCGGTGGTGATCAAGCCCTCGGAACATGCGTCAGTATCGACTCTTGAGCTGATGTCGGTTCTGCAGGAAGCGGACCTCCCGGAGGGGCTGCTCAATGTGGTCACCGGCTATGGAAAGAGCACTGGCGAACCGCTCGTTGATCATCCCGATGTGCGAATGGTCAGTTTTACCGGGGGCATACCGGGCGGCCGGGCTGCAGCAGAAGTCGCTGCCCGGCAAGTTAAACCCGTCGTGATGGAGCTTGGCGGTAAGTCGCCCCAGATAATTTTGCGCGATGCCGATATGGATCTTGCGGTAAACGGCGTGATAAGCGGGATATTTCCAGCGACAGGCCAGAGTTGTATTTCGGGATCGAGAATTCTGGTGCATCAAAGCCAGATCCAAGATTTTACAGAACGCTTGGTTGATGTGGCTTCACGGGCGAGGGTAGGTGATCCCCTGGACCCGTCCACGCAGGTGGGACCGATCGCCAACCGCCCGCATTACGACAAGGTTCATCGGGATATTGAAAACGCCCTTGCAGCAGGCGCCGAATTGCTGCTCGATGGTCGAGGCAAGGGCCCGGACCAGGGCTATTACATCGGCCCCACAATTTTCAGTGGTGTGACTAACGACACGCGCCTGGCGCAGGAGGAAGTGTTTGGTCCTGTGGTCGTCATGATCCCGTATGCGGATGAAGACGAGGCGGTGCGAATGGCTAACGACACCGTCTATGGCCTGGCGGCAGGAATCTGGACCCAGGATGTGAATAAGGCGATCCGCATGGCTGAGCGAATCCAGGCGGGTACGGTGTACATCAACAACTATTTCAATGCCGCCACCCAATCGCCGGTCGGCGGTTTTAAGCAATCGGGTTACGGGCGCGAAGCTGGCTTTGAAGGGATGCGCTGTTTTATGCAAACCAAGTCGGTGTGGCTTGCGACTAACCCGAATCAACCCGATCCATTTCCGGCCTAAGCACGCCAGAAGGGCGGCTAAAGTAAGGGAAATTGGCTTTGCCCAATGCACGCCCGGAGAACGGTTATATCCCTATGGGAAAGGTTGACCTTCAGAGGTTTACAAGAGCAGGGGCTCGCTCGCCGAGAGATGCATCCGGCACGGGGGCGATTGCGACCATCTCAATCTTGGAGTCAGCCAGAAGAATTTCCTAGATCTCGGCAGGGTTGTATTTGACACCACCCGGATTGATCACATCCTTGATATCGTGTCGGATTTATCCACTGGGATGCTTGACTCCGGATATTTGCCCTACTGGATTTCGCGTTATTCTACCGATCGTTTTGTTGTGCCGTTGCCTGGCGAACCCACCAGATCGACCGATTGTTCGACGGCATCGACCGGTCACCGCCCAGAGTAAATCCGTTGGACTCGGCCAGCGACTCGACAGCTGCATAATCCCTGATCCCGCTCACGGGATTGTGCTCTTTTAACCAGCGGTCGAACGCGACGTTGCTGGGTTCAAGCATGCGGTCGGGATAACGGTAGGGCCCATAAAAGTACAATATACCCTTAGGATTGAGGACGTTGGCGGCGATGTTGAATAGACGTTCAACACTTGCCCAAGCCACGATATGGATAACGTTGATGCACACGATAGCATCGACTCTGCTCAAGTCCTCGTTGTTGCCCAATAGGTCGATCACTATAGGAGAATTCAGATTCGGCACACAGGATTCCTTGCGCCAGGCTTCGATACTGGGCAAGGCGTCAGCAAGATCGCTCGGCTGCCAGGTAAGGTTAGGTAGAAAATGACTAAAGTATGCTGCGTGCTGACCTGTCCCACTGCCGATCTCGAGGACCTTACCCCTGTCCGGCATAACTTCTTTGAGTACCGCCAGGATCGGCGCCTGATTACGGTCACAAGCCTCTGCAAAGCGTTTCATATGAATGGTATCCGGGTCATGTTGTTGTTTGATCAGTAGATGTGTTTTCCAGTGGGCGTTGACGCTGGGGTGGCTCGTACCGAATGATACCTAGAC
>JGI24815J26687_1000467_pt1 | contig 10241 bp, 11 predicted proteins | sample METZYME_3_150m_FD_26687 | JGI IMG/M metagenome (IMG submission 26687) | reverse complement strand
TCACCTATACTGAGGAGAGACCTCAACTGACTCCTATTCCTCTCAAGGCACCCCCGAAGTCAGAACCACTNCCTGCTTTTGTNACCGAAGCCAAGCCCGACATCTCGATAAGTTCGCCTGAGGAGATGCCTGTGATGACTGCCGAAGGTGCTCTTTGGACGGTGGACCCCAGCCTAGGTTCGTCTCTGCCCGACTTGGATGCAGAGCAGGAGGAACCCCTCGCACCAGTGTTCGATATCGAGCATATCCCGCCTCCGCCTCCAACCGAGTTGGAATCTGTTTTCGTCGAACCCGAGCCCACACCGGTGCCGCCCAAGATACCGATTACCATGGGACCCAAGTGGGACGATGACGAGCCGCTGGACCGCACTCGCGCAGCCAGCCTGTCGGATGCTGAGCGATTGATCCTGTCTGCGGCGGGAAAGCGCGAGATATCGCCATCCGACTCCGAATTACAGGCGCGTCTAGAAGTGGGTCGCCCCCGACTGTCTCAGATCTACAACGGCTTGCGCAAGGCGGGGCTGCTTTCGGTGCGCAAACAGGGTAGAACGAGGCTGTTCAAGCTCAGCCATGAAGCATCCTTGGAATTCAAACCGGCGTAGGTGCTCCGATGTCCGACGACGCCACAGTGACTAGGGAGAAGGTCGAGGAGTACCTCGCTCTGACCGCTGAGGCCCGAGCCAAAGCCACACCATGCGCGCAGGGTAGTGAGGACGAAGCGCGCCTAGAATCCATGATGAGGATGTGTGACGACTATGCTGCTGATGCCCGTCATTTCATGGAGTCAGGCGACCTCCTCCGCGCCTTCGGGGCCATCAACTACTCTCATGCATGGCTTGACGCCGCGGTTCGAATCGGCCTTCTGGACGGCCACGGCGACGACCGGCTGTTTACTCTGCCCTAGGGGCTGACCAGTCGCAGGGAACGTCCCGAAGTGACTTCGATGTACGATCCACCGGAACCTATCAGGCTCTCTTTCAACTGACGATCGACAGTCAGCACCGGCCACCCATTAGCAGTCGACATCTGAACGAGCATTTCATCCGGATGACTCATCCCTTCGATGTCAGGAACCCTCTCGGAGCGACCCACGAGGAGTTCTAGCAGAAGCCCCTTCCTCCGCTGCGACAGCAGTTCGAGCTCGTTCTGCACGCTATCTAGGACAATGAGATCTGCCTTGCCGACGACGTTCTTCATCGCTTCGTCCAGATTCAATCCACCGTCCATCATCGCGACCCATCCGCATGCGTCGACTAGGACGCTGACCATCGAATCACCCTGTTATCGAGCCGTGTCCGATGAGTCTCCAGCGAGAGCCGACGCGTCGTGAGAGGGTGATTCTGCTGCCGGACTTGGCACAGATTGGCAGACGCAGTTGCAGAGTCGCCTTACTGCCCTTNATTGATGATACTGTGCCTACGCTAGTTGCAGTGGCCGAGTTAACCATCAGCATCTCGTTGGGCTGTAGGGGCCTGACCTTCTCCGGCGCGTTCTCGCCTCCTGAGACCATGTTATCCAGAAGTTCCAGTTCCAAGTCTAAATCCTTCCATACAGGGGGTAACTCCCCTTCACGAGCCATCACTTGCCCAGAGAGTTCGTCGGCTTTGGTCGAGACCGGGTCCATCGGAGTGGCGATGCCGCAAAGCCCCCCTGCGTGTACCGATTCAAGGTCAATCCCACCTCCCTTGACACTCTCGATAGTAGTACGAATTGGTTCCCAACTGCCGTCTCCTTGGACCCTGCGCCCCGGCGCGATTAGGATCGAGTCGCCGATACTGAACGAACCCTCGACTATGCTTCCTCCGATGATGCCACCCTGTAGTTCAGCTGGCCTCGAACCCGGACGGTTGGTGTCGAACGAGCGCGCTACGTACATCAACCCAGTCTCGTCAGAGGAACGGTCAGGTGTCGGGATTACATCCTCGATTGCTTGGATCAGGATGTCGAGGTTGACATCGTGGTGGGCTGAGACTGGGATGATCGGAGCGCCCTCGGCTATCGTCCCACTGAGGAACTCCTTGATTTCGCCATAAGACTCCACAGCTCTCTCACGAGTCACGATGTCGATCTTGTTCTGCACCACCACGATGTTCTCGATACCGGCAATCTGCAACGCGGCCAGATGTTCGCGAGTCTGAGGCTGAGGGCACTTCTCGGTAGCCGCGATGAGCAGCATGGCACCGTCCATTATCGAGGCTCCAGAGATCATCACCGCCATCAAAGTCTCGTGACCTGGGGCGTCGACGAAGGATACCACGCGAAGCAGTTCGCCGTCTGAGTCATCTCTGTCTTCGGGGTGCTTGCCCTTGGCGTAGAACCTGCCGTCAACGGTCTTGTAGAACGCCGTGTCCGCATACCCCAGTTTGATGCTGATGCCCCGCTTCCTCTCCTCGGAGTGAGTGTCTGTCCAGACTCCGGAAAGAGCCTGAGTAAGGGTGGTCTTGCCGTGGTCGACGTGACCGACCATGCCTATGTTGACTTCGGGTTGACGGGGGAGACTCTGTACCAGTTCTCATCCCCCCTGCCGATTCACTCCTCTTCTCCAGAGGGCTCCTCGACAGGTACTGCCTCATCGACGAGGCCGAAGATGGCGTCGAGGGAGCGACTGCCCACCTCGGTGATTTTCAGGTTGATCTGCCGGGTGTCCTGGCTGACCACGTTGCCACGAAGATTGCGTCGCCTGCGAATCCCATCGTACTTGTACCGGTAGATCTTGCCTCTCTTGTTGACGTAGCGCTTCCCTTTGTACCCAGTTCCAGCGGTAATGAGCACCGACTTGATGCCGCCACCAGCGAGTTCGGGGCGCATGGGGCGCCCTGTGAGGTCAGACCCACCGGTGATCTGCAACTTGTAGCCGGAGAGCGACTTGTCGCCCTCGCCGACGAACATGCCGTCGACGGCGTCTCCGATTCTCTTGCCGAGGAAGTGGTTGTAGTTCGAGCCGGTGATGTCGATGCCGAAGGCTCGTCCGCCAGAGGATGGCGCGGTGTCATTGATTACTGCCTTGAAGGATTGCTCTGTCGCCACTTCCGTCACCTCGGACGGCCTCCCGACATGAGGCCCCTATAAGAGCGGTTCGCAAGCGCCTACGGCGCTTTTCGAATCATTGGAATTCCTTCTCTATCCGACTCTCAAGCACAGCAGGTGCGGTGTTGGTCATCGTGATGTGCTGGGTCCTGCCCCTTCCGACCGATGCATTGGCCGTCCTAGTCTCAATCAGCCCTTGGGTCTCGAGCACCTTGAGGTGCTTCCAGAATGTCGTATAACTACGGGGCCGTGCTCCGAACTCCTCGCAAACCAGATTGTACAGTTTCTGTGCATCGCCGCTGGATATCTCATCGACCTTCTTCAGGCGCCTGCAGATTCCGAGGAGGACCAGCTTCTGGTGCCTGCCCAGATTGTCGACCTGACTCGGCTCGACAGAGGCCGCCCGCAGGGTGCTGGGCCGTACGTCCTCCACTAGTACATCGCCCCTGCCAGCCTTCTCCGCACGGCGGACCGCGGCCTCCAGCAACTCGATCGCGAGGCGTGCATCTCCGGAGTCGGAGGCGAACCTGCCAATCTTAGCTAAGGTGTCGTCGCCCACCGAGCCCGGCTTGCAAGCCTCTTCGTATCGTTGTCTGGCGATGCCCACCAGATCGGGCTCGTCGTAGGGCTGCAAATCTAGGACATTGCTCTCCCCTAGGCGAGAGATGATAGCGGCCTCGAACAACTTCAGCATAGAGGCATCTTGGCTCACCAGTATCAGTGAGAGGGAGCCTTGCTTGTCCTGCCCCTCGTCGATCCTCAGCAGTTTGTAGATGAGGTCAGACTTCTCCCTCCGGATTAGGACATCCACCTCGTCGAGAACCAGCAGCAGATGACTGTCATGTGCATTCAGGTTGCGGCGGATGGACTGGACAATCTCGCCTGAGCTGAAGCCTCGCTCGGGGTGACCGGAGTCGAGGGAGAGCGCAATCTGTTGCAGGACCTGCGAGGTGGTTGGATGGTTGCGGCAGTTGACATGTGCCAGAACAATCTTCCTGCGCCCGTCCAGAAGGCGCTGTAGATCCTCCCCGAAGCGGCGCGTTATGACGGTCTTTCCGGAGCCGACCGGACCGGTGATTACGGCCCTGCCACCAACTCCGTGGCTTTCCATGCCAATGAACATAGAAGCTAGTTCCCGAAGCTCTGAATCCCGGCCGACCAATGCGGGCGGCGTCCAGTCGAATGAGAACGGTGCTCTGTCCAGCAGGACTTTGCCCGCCCCTATTCTATCGAGGTAGTCGGCCATCGTACGACTCGTGCTCACATCGTTATTAGACATATTTGGAGCAGCGCGCTCGCATACGCCCGTCTGCGACGGGTGGGCATTCATGGAATCTCATCGAACTGGTAACCGCTCTGCCATTCCTTCTCGCCGAGAGCGACCTCGAGCTCGTAGGGGGTGATGAGCGGTTTGGCGTACTTCACCGAGTCGTCGATGGCGATTCGGGGGCAGGCAGTGTTGACGAAGGCGTCAACGGGGTAAAAGTCAATCAGTTCAGGTCCGATGTGATCCAGAGCGAGCAGGTAACCTCTGCGGCCGTGCTTTTCGAGAAGCCGCTTCATCCTGATGGCCAGATTGCGACGCATCTGCCCGGGCTTCTCGCCGATTAGGATTCCGAATGTCTCGGCTTCGCCGACGGCCATGATTAGACCGAAGCGCTGGCGCAGTATGCGCTCGATGCGTTCGAGGGACATCTCAGTCGCATCCCCGGTGTAAGGGTCGAGCATAGTTAGCGGCTTGCCGGTGTGGAGGACTAGGCCGATGGGGTGGAAGTCACCCGAGCCGAGGAATAGGTAGTGGCCTATCGACGGCGCATCACCCGAGTAGTTGCACCCGAGAACCTGTCCGGGGAAGGTAAGCCTGTCTCCTCCGACTGGTATCTCCACCTCGAAACCAGCCTTCTCAAGCCTCTCTTTGAAATCAGGCAGGAGATGGAGGTGCTGTATCGAACCCACCAACCCTAGTTTTGTTCCAGTCAGAGGGGCCACACGTCCGACGGCATCTAGGAAGCGCCGCTTTGCAGCGACCTCATCCAGTTGTTCTTCCCCGTCTGTCGAGTCCAAACGAGATTGGGCTATTGCCCGGTGCCGTTCCAGAAAGGGAATGGCCGGGGTCAGTTCTGGGTCACCGTCGTAGGTGACGGGGATGAAGTGCGTCGGCATGCCTGAGTCGATGTTCATCTGGCTGTGCCCCATATGGGCCACCAGCTCGACACCCATCGAACGCATTTTGTCGTGCACCAGATCACAGGCGCCGTAGCACGGGTCAGCGGCAAGGATCACCTTCGCAGGGGACTCGTCTTCGATTGAGTCCATCATCTCTAGGGCCTGCATCTTGAGACCCTCGGGGACCTGTAGCGCCACCAGCCTGTTGTCGTTCTCTTTGATGCGCCGGACGAGATCGTCTAGCTGGAAATCATGCCGGTCTAAGTCCATGTAATCACTCGATTATCTGAACCGCTCCGTCAATAACATCAATCCTGGCCAGCGTTCTGATTGGCCAGTTCGGACGTTCTCTGGCCAATCTCTCACGACCATCGCCCTTCTCAATGGCCACTACGATGTCCTGCAGTATCACACCCATCCCCTCAAGCGTCTCGAGGATGGGCTCTAGAGTTCCGCCAGTGGATATTACATCATCGACAATCAGTATCCTCTCTCCCCGCTTGATGTCGTTGATGTAGGTCGTAGACTTAGAGTAACCAGTTGAGACATCCACCCTTACTTCCCCCTCCATCCCGTACGAGCGCTTGCGAATCACCACGGTGGGCTTGCCCGTTGCGTCTCCGACAGTGGCCAGGAGAGGCAGCCCCATGGCCTCGACACTGACAATCAAATCGATATTGGACCAGTCGACCATCTCGACGATGAGGTCGCACGTGGCGCGTAGCACATCTGCATCCATGCGTGGGATGCCATCGGAGATGGGGTGGATGAAGTAGGGGTAGTCCCCTTTCCAGATGATGGGCGCTCCGCGCAGTGAGTCATGCAACACTCTCAGGGGGTCGGAGGGCGGCATGGCCCACCAACCTCACACTAGGCCTTTCAAATGCTCGGACCCCTTCACAATCTTGGCAGTACAGGGCGTGGGGAACTTGCAGGTTGCCTTCCGCAGCGCATCTCGGGCCACCAAGTAGTGCTCTGGACTAGTTTGTATCGAGACGAGTGTCTGACCGGGCTTGACCCGGGCGGCAGTTCCGACATTCTTGCCGAATGACTGGCGCATACCNAGAGAGACACGGTCCGCGCCCGCCCCAGTCGCTTGTTTGTTCTCGCGCAGGATNTGATGAGGATAGGTATGCATGCGTAGAGCGTAGCCCATTTCTCCTGCACTATTCCTGATGGTCGCGTTTGCTACCTGACGAGCTGCCTCCAGAGCCGTGTCGCGAACTTGGCATGCGTTGTCAGCAGACAACTCCACTACGACTTCGAACTGACCCGCCTCGGCCATCTTGCGGTTGCCCATGAAGTAGCGCAGTATGCGGTTGTTCGGCACTCCGCCGGAGTACTCCCGGCGAGTGTACGCCTGACCTTTGATCTGACGGTACATCTTGCCTGGCTTGCGTGCCATCTGTCTACCTCGTTGGCGGGCCACCGACCCCCTCTATATAACGATGAGGCAACGCCGTAGGCGTTCCCTCAATCGGTCCGGAGTTTCTCACTCTCCCTCTGGACCTCTCTCACGCCCAGCATTATCAGGACGAAGCCGACGAGCATCGAGGTCCCGATGCTCTCGTCAAGTAGCGCCCATCCGCTCAGGACCCCGAAAACTGGGACGAGGAAGACATAGGAGGCCGCCGCTGTAGGACCGATTCTGTCAATTCCCCTCGCGAACCAGACATAGGTTAGGACGGTTGAGAACAGCCCCAGATAAGCAACCGTTGCCCACTCCGCGGAGCTGGGGCTGGGCAGGCCCGAGCCCCATGTCTCGGCCAGCATCCAAGGGGTGAGCATCACCCAGCCGACGACAGAGTACCAGATTACCAGCTCCTGAGCCGTACCTGTCTCCTCGTCTCTGAGCGCCATCTTGGTCAGGTTGCTCGTTGTCGCCCAGGCAAGGGCTGCGAGGACTACCATCCCGTCCCCCAGCAGTCTGTGCTCGAATGGGATGTCCGCGTTCGGGCTCCATCCTACTACCGTGCCCACCCCGGCAATCCCGGCCACTAGTCCGAGCGCCATCCTCGCCGACACCTTCTGCCCTAGCATCGGTGCAGCTAGTAGGACGGTGAAGACCGGGTTGATGGGGATGATCAGGGAAGCGTCTCCAGCAGCCGTCCACCTCATACCATGCATGAAGAGGAGCTGGTACGCCATCGTCCCGAGCAGTCCGAGCCACAAGGTGTAGCGCCATGAACGTGCATCGTGCGGCAGTAGCCTCGGTCCATCTCGATTCCTGTATGCCCAGCACCAAGCAGCGAAGGCGATGACGGCCACCGCGTATCTCAGCCAAGCGGCGGTCGCCGGTCCCAGATTAGCCCTCGTCGATTCATCCAGCCCGTAGCTGAGGAACCTGCCTGCGGCCCAGGTCGAACCCCATATCACGGCCACCAAGAGCAGTAGCAGGTGAGTTCCTAAATTCCCCTCGAACTTCGACATACTAACTCTCCAAACCTGACAATTTCTCGGTGAACCTTGGATCGGTTACGGCGCATATTTCCGGGTTGACGATGGTGCCTCCGACCTTGCTGGCCAGCACCATAGCCGTCATCGCGATACGATGGTCACCATGCGTCTCGACGGGTGACTCCGGTCTAACCGGGACCTGCCCGCCGGGAATCTCGATTCCATCTTCCGTCGCGTTTGACGCCATGCCGAAGGCGGCAAGCGTCTCGACCGTCCTGAGGATCCTGTCCGACTCCTTTCCTCTTGAGTGGGCGGCACCCGTAATCCGACCTCCTCGAACCAGAGCGAGCAGTGCCGCCGCTGGCGTGATGACATCGCTCTCGTCACGCAGGTCGAGATCACTCGCTTGCTCTGACAAGGCCATCAACGCGGGGCTGAGCTCGTTATCCCAGCCGCGAACCCCCACCTCGACACAATGCAGTTCGGACATCAGCATCGCCATTGGTAGCAGGCTAGTCTCATCCGGGATGCCGACTGCATCCGGTGCCGAGACACGCCACGGTTCGATTACCAATATGCCGCCATCGAGTCGGTTCGGCGAGCCGCAGAGTTCTGCCAGTTCGAAAGAGAGCCGGGCGTAGCCGCGACTCACAGACCCCTCAGACAGCCCAATATGCAGAGGTCCCGAGTACCCCGGAGAGGCGAGTAGGAGTGCGGAGAGTGGCTGGCTGGATGAACGCGTCTCGAGGTGAGTCCCGCCGGTGTCGATCGGGCCTTTCACCGACAGCGGCACGGCGTCCGATGATATCTCGCAGCCGAGTTCGCGGAGCGCGCTGTTCAGAGCCGACAGATCTCGCCCCCTCAGAGATGCGTCACCGTCCAGCACCACTTCTGATTCGATTCCAGCCGCAATCGCGGTCAGGAAGCGGACAGCAGTCCCCGAGTTGCCGCAGTCCAGCACTCCTTCCGGCCCGTTGAATCCACCGGCGCCGACACCGGTAACGCTCCATTGAGAGTCACTCTGATTGATATCAGCACCCAGTTGCCGTAGGCACTCGGCCATCGAGAGTATGTCCTCGCCAGGTTCACCGTCAAAACTCAGAACGGTCTCGCCCTCGGACTGCGCGGCTAGGACAAGCCAGCGAATCATGTGGCTCTTGGATGGCGGCAGCGCCCAGTCGATGGGGCCGTCCAGCTCCATCGGCTCGATGGTCAGCATGGCATCGCCATGGGCGACAATCTGTTGAAACCTCGTATGCAACTATCCCCTGATCCAGTTGCCGTAGTCCGAACCCCCGTCCCAGTCCAGCGAGCGCTGGTCAATCAGACTCGAATCCATGGTCTGCTCAAGTGAACCATCCAGTCTGATCAGGTTATTCCTCTCCAGCATCTTCGGGCTGAGTCCTGGGAGCAGGACTGCTATCGTTCTCGGGACCCTTCCGGGATAGACCTCGTTTACATGCCTGACTATGTTGGTCGTGCAGGCGTTGGTGATGCTGTGATACCACTCCGGCTCGTCGTGGAGTTTGTTCGTCCTCCGGAGGAACGACTTCAGCAACCTCCTGCGACTGTCCTCTCCCAGCACGACGCCTTCGAACAGATGCGTCTTGGATTTCTTACGGCACCTCGCCCTCACTCCTATCACATCACTCTCCGTTGCCCAGACATAGAGCAGCTCGTACTGCCTGAGCATGCCCTTGAGTGGATGGTACACCTCCCCTGCCTCTCGGCGCACTTCGATGGAGCAGGCCAGCCTCCTACCATCCTCGAACTCGAAACTGATCAAGGTGTGGGCAATCGGCCGGTGCTTCGGGTCGAAGTACTCCAGCACCAGCCAAATCTTACAGACTTCGCTCAGTCGAAAACTCATCTCGGTCCAGCGCTCGTCGTAGTCTCTGGTGGTGCGCCAGCCGAAGTCTCTGACATTGCTCAGTATGACTTCGTCCCCGTCGAAATCGGCATGCGCCATCCTATTGTTCTCTGGCACCCAATCGCGCTCGTTGGAGGGCTTGGCGAGCCTGAGCATCCCGAGCCAATCCACGATTGGCGTGAGCCGGCTAACCGAATCAACACTACCCTGTTTTGGGTGGCGCGGCAGGGGAGATTCGAACTCCCGAGGTGAAACACCACTGGATTAGCAATCCAGCGCAATGGCCAGGCTATGCGACTGCCGCAGCGCTCTGGCCACCCGCGTTAATCGCTTAAGCCGAGCGGTTTCCTTCACTCTTCCTCAAGCGAAGTGTCGTCGGCGTCCGAGGAGTCGACCAAGTCGGCCGGGAGCCTCGCTACGAAGATGATCTCGTCGACGTATCCCGTTCGGTCAGCGTTTCGCAGTTCCATTATGCGAGTGCCCTTGGTCACCTTGCCGAGAGTCTCCTTGGTCTGACCGGACACCATCCTGATCATCATCCCGGTCTCAGTGAGCATGAACAACTGGTCGTCGAGATCGGGAATCTGACGGACGCTGACAATGTGGTCGTTGTCTCGCAGGGACATGGTCCTAACTCCCTTGGTGCCCCTGTTGGTGCGCCTGTAGCCGTCTCTCTCCTGGATAGTGCCCCCATCCTCGTCGAGGAGCGTCTCGCCGTCATCGCCCGAGACCGGTTTCATCTCGCCTGAACCCAGACGGCTGCGCTTCGCCATCCCGTACC
>JGI24815J26687_1000464_pt1 | contig 10286 bp, 9 predicted proteins | sample METZYME_3_150m_FD_26687 | JGI IMG/M metagenome (IMG submission 26687) | reverse complement strand
CGAATGGAAAATAGCCCACTACGCCTTGACCATGCTCGTCCCCAATGACATCGCTGCAGACGTCGGCTCGCAGACCCGGGAAGCTGACAAACTGTAATAATCTATGAATGTTAAATTTTACAATTTTTAGATAGTTAGGATGGAATGTAATTTGGTCTCTTAAGAAATTTACATTATCGGCGCGAGTTTAATTTCAATTCTTTCGCCAACATTGGTTTCAATGTGTATGGAAAAAAGATCTCCTTCAGAGCGCTGATAACTGAGACTGCGATGAGCGCCATCACTAACTCCTTTGAAGGCTAAATATCTATCTCCCACTTCAGTTAATTCAAATTTATGAATTCGAGAATAAGTTGCACTTATATTTTCTGGTTCTAGCGAGTTGTTAAAGATTTGTAGNTTTAATTCTAGACTGCCATTAATTTCCCTTATATGAATGATTTCAACAAATCTTGTNTCTGATTCTTTTGTAGAGCGAACTAAAGCAGTAATAGTCCCAGANCGNGGAGGCAACCATGTTTGTTCTAAGATTCCTCCATCATGCGAACCCTCTCTTTGGCCGGTTAACCAGTCCAGTTGATCTACTGATGTCGTAGAACTTTCCTCTCCACTAACGCCTGCAGAAAACTCAAGAGCCAGAAAAAGAGATAGTACAGTTATTGTTGTTAGTAGTTTGTTCATTTTTCACGCTTATTCNACAAAAGGCAGAGCTGTTGCATGAAGCAAAAGAGGGGGGCAACATAATTTGTCTATAGCATCTGAGCTATCTTTAAACTTCGAGGCATAAACTTTGCTCATAAAGTTTTTTGCTTCCTTATTACCCCTTTCAGCAGCCAAAAGAAAATAAGTCTCCGACAAAGTTAAATCTTTTAGAATTTTGCCGCCTTTTGCATAAAGAATAGCTAAATTAAAAGGAGCCTTTGAGTGTCCTTGTCTGGTGGCCTCTTGAAACCAAAAGACGCTTTTTTCCAAATCTACATGAATACCTATACCAAGTGAATAATTAACCCCTGTGTTGTATTGGCTGACCATAATTCCCTGAGTTGCAAGGGAGAGGTCATAAACAAATTCTTTTTTTTCTCTTTCAAAATCAGCAAAAAGGCCCATAGAAACTAGGGCACTAAAAAAAAGCAGCGGTTTTAAACTTCTCAAAATCTAATTCAGCAAGCTTATTCCATGCTGACAACAACCTTTCCTAATACTTTTCTATCTTCTAAAGATTTTATAGCTTCGCCTGCTTTTTCTAAGGGGTAGGCTTCACTCACGAAAGGATTAATTTTTCCATCGGCATGCATTTGAAAAAGCTCTTCAAAATTTTGTTTGTTGATATCCCTATCTAGGCCTGCAAATTGGCCCCAAAACACCCCTATTATTTGGCATTCTTTAAGAAGGGTAAGGTTAAGGGGCATTTTAGGTATACCCGCCGTAAAACCTATAACCAGATATCTGCCATGTCTTTTTATTGCTCTTAAGGAAGGTTCTGCATAGTCTCCTCCAACTATGTCATAGATCACATCAACACCCCCACCAGAGATCTCCTTTATTTCATTAGACAACTTTTTCTGAGCGTCCCTGTCCATTTCTCTCGGATAGACTATTCCTTCATCGGCGCCTTCTTTTTTACATAAATCTAATTTCTCTTGGGAAGAAACTCCAGCCAACACTTTAGCCCCCATAGCCTTGGCAACATGTATAGCGGTTATACCAAGGCCACCTCCAGCTCCAAGAATTAAAATAGTTTCTCCTTCTTTAAGTTCACCCCTTTGCTTAAGCCCATGAATAGTTGTTCCGTAATTAAGAGAGAATCCGGCTGCTATTTTAAAATCCATAGTTTCCGGTAAAGGCATAAGCTGTTGTTCAAAATATGCTCCTTTCTCAACTAAACCGCCCGATCCAATATTTCCCATTACTCGGTCACCTTCTTTAAATTGGGTAACACCATTGCCTACAGAAGAAACTATCCCCGAAATCTCGCTTCCTGGGCTGAATGGGAAGGGGGGTTTAAATTGATATAGTCCTTGTACAATTAAAACGTCTGGAAAACTTATTCCAGTAGCTTTTATATCTACAACCACCTGGCCATCTCCCGCTACAGGATCAGGCACCTCTTCTATTCCATGAGACTCTATAGGCCCAAATTCTTTACAAACGAATGCTTTCATTTAAATGCTCTCCTTAATTACATCTTCCTAATGATACGTTACTAATAAGTTTAATAAGGTCAAGAAACTTTATTCAAGAATTCTGCTAAATACTCTTCAAAAGGAGGGCCTTTCTGCGATTCCAGCTTCTTTTGCTGCTCTTTTGATAAGGAAGCCTCTCTTTTAAATTCTTCTTCTCTAGAATTATTATAGTTTTCAAAGAAAGCTAGGTTCTTTTCAGCTATTTCCATGCCCAGTTCTTCATGTGAGAGGTTGTCGCTAATTAATCTTTCTATTACTTTACCGCTAGGGGTTAAATTTAAGTCTTCTATTTTCTCTTTTTGCTTTTTTAATGATTCACTCCAGCGATTATTCTTTTCTTCGAAAACGAATTCCCTTGATTCTTCAGATATGCTGTTCATTTCTTCAAGNAANTNATTAGCTAATTCACTTACCCCGGCTTCACCTTTTTCATCATAAATTTTTAAATTTGGATTTCTGCCCTCATTAACAATTTTTTTATGATTTTCTTTTAAGAGTCTCGCCTCTTTTTTGTCGAGAGANGGGCTTTNTTTGGTTAAACAAAAAAGCAAAAATGCATCTAAAAAATCTATTTGGCTCCTATCTATTCCTATGGGATTAAAGGGATCCAAATCTACACACCTAAGTTCAAGATACTCTATGCCCTGAGAGCTTAAAATATTAATTGGTCTTTCACCCGATGGGCAGATTCTTTTTGGCCTAATTGTGCTGTAGTACTCATTTTCTATTTGTATCACTGAAGTATTTAATTGGATTCTTTGTTCATTAGAAAATTCACCTATATTTTCGTACTCATCATGAGTCTTGGTTAATGCCGTTTTCAAGTCTTGAATATATTCTTGAATTGAATTTATAGAAATATTGAGGTCATCTTGCGTTTCGCTGATGTAGCCTAGGTCGCCCATACGCAAAGAAGTAGCTTGGTTTTTAAAATAACTTCCTTTGGCTGACCTTTCAAATCTATTCAGATTTTTTTCTGTAAAAGTTTCTGAGAAAGCCGGTGAAGCTCCAAAAAGTAAAAAATATAACCACTCGAATCTTTTAAAATTTCTTGCCATACCAAGGTATATTTCACTTTTAATATCTTTAATTTCTTCATCTTTGAGGCCTTTATAATCGGCTATTTTCAAGAAAAAGTTATCTGGAAAAGAAAAGTTGTAATGAATTCCTGCAATAGCCTGCATTTTGCTCCCATACCTGTGAGCCAGGCCTTTTCTGTAGACAGATTTCATCATTCCAGAATTAGAGGTTCCATACTCCCCTATCCCAACATCTTCATAGGCATCTATAGAGCCTGGCATACTCAAGGGCCACAAAAACTCTTTATCAATAGACTTGTGCACAAAGGAGTGAAGGTCAGTCAAAAAGCTTAAACAGTTGTCTACATCTGTAAAAGTAGGAGTTACAAGTTCAAGAAGGGCCTCAGAAAAATCGGTAGTTATGAATGCATTTGTAAGGGCAGAACCCAGCTCATCAGGATGTTTTTTCTTGGAAATAGATCCTTCAGAATCTATCCGTAAGCTTTCTTTTTCTATGCCTCTTTTTATGGATTTAAGGTCATCCAAAGCACCAGATTCCCTAAGGTCCTTTAAGCTTAAATGCATGATTATTAAAGTTTAACTAGCTTTAGGCCCAGCCTCTACAATTTCTCGGGCTACATCGAATTTAGTAAAATTTTCGGTGAATTGGTTTATTAATTTATTCTCGTAAGATTCATATAGAGAGGGGTCTTTCCAGTTCNTTNTGGGATTAAGTAGGTTACTGTCTACTCCTTCTAAGGAAGTGGGCACCTGTAAATTCATACCTTCTATCTTTTCCGTATCTNCGGAGTTTAATTTTCCTGTTTGAATTGCATTTATAATCTTTCTAGTTACAGGGATGTCAAAACGGTTTCCGATACCATAAGGACCGCCTGTCCAACCAGTATTTACAAGGTAAACATGACTACCGAATGCCTCAATTCTGTCCATAAGTAAATTGGCATATACTCCTGCAGGTCTCGGAAAGAAAGGCGCGCCATAGCAGGTTGAGAAGGTTGTTTTAAAAGCCTCAGTAGAGCCAACTTCCGTAGAGCCAACAGCGGCGGTATATCCNCTCAAAAAATGATAAGCGGCAGCTTCTTTACTTAAAATGGATACTGGAGGNATAACTCCCGAAAGATCACAGGTTAGAAAGATAACTGATTGAGGCTCTCCGGCAGAATTTTCATTAGCTCTCTTTTCGATATGTTCTCGTGGATAAACTACTCTAGTGTTTTCAGTTAAAGAAGAGTCACTGTAGTCAGGAATCTTGGTCTCTGGGTCAATAATTACATTCTCCATAACACTGCCGTGTTTTATAGCATNCCAAATAACAGGTTCATTTTGTTGAGTTAGATCAATGCACTTGGCATAACAACCCCCCTCAAAATTAAAGACAGACCCTTTGCTCCATCCGTGCTCATCGTCACCAATTAAATCTCTATCAGGGTCTGCGGAAAGGGTTGTTTTTCCTGTACCTGATAACCCAAAGAAAAGACACACATCACCCCCTTGGCCAACATTTGCTGCACAATGCATAGGGAGAACATTTTTTTCTGGTAAAAGAAAATTTTGCACTGAAAACATAGACTTCTTCATTTCACCGGCATATTGCATACCTGCGAGTAGCACCTTTTTTTCTGTAAAATTAATGATTACTGCTCCATCACTATTGGTCCCATCCCTTTCAGGATCGCAAACAAATTCCGGAGCGCTCATAACAGACCAAGTTTCTTTATTCGATGGGTTAAAAACCTCTGGTCGTATAAACATTTGTCTGCCAAAAAGATTGTGCCATGCCCATTCGGTTTGAATTTCAACCGGAATGTAATGTTCTTGGTGCTCTCCTACATGCAGACTTGAAACAAAACCACCCTTTTCAGATAAATAAAACTCAACTCTTTCCCAAAGNGATTTAAACTTTTCGCTATCAAAGGGCCTGTTTACTTCACCCCAGTCAACTTTAGACTCTGTTAAAAGGTCCTTAACAATGAATTTGTCCAAAGGACTTCGCCCAGTTCTTTTACCAGTTTTAACTAATAGAGCTCCATTGGCTGCTATCTCACCTTCACCCCTGTTAAGGGAAAGCTCTATAAGCTCATCTTGGTTTAAGTCTTCCTGTATTTTTGCTGCCATGGGAGTCTGGGTTGATTAAATGCGCATTATAGATATATATTTAAATTTTAGAATGTAATTTCTTTGAAATACATAAAGAAACCATGGCATAAATAAATAGGGCCACAAAAGCTACCAGTAACCACCCCGGAATACTGATACCGAGAAATGACCAGAGAACTTCTGCACAGTTTCCATCTCCACGAATAGCAAGCATAAAAACTTCCAAAATAGGCAAGGTCTCAAAGAGGTAGTCTATATCTGGTCCACAAGTAGGGACTAGCTCGGGTGGAAGGTTTTGAAGATACAGNTGTCTAATTGAAAGTGATATNCCACAGACAATAATCGCGATAGCAAGGCTTATATAAGATCTAAAAATTATTAGTGATTGGTTCTTGTGTAAGAAGCCAACCAGAGACAATAAGATTACAAGGTATACACAAGCCCTTTGAGCATAGCAAAGCAGGCACGGCTCGAGTAACAGCATATGCTCAAAAAGTAGAGCTACAATGATTAAGCCAAGACTAGTAGCTCCCAAAAGTACAAAAAACCTTTTACTGTTTAAAAACAACAAATCTANCATTNAATTAGTGGGCTTGATCCCAATTTTTTCCNATCCCAATTTCAACTTCGAGTGGAACTGAAAGCTTCGCAGCCTTTGACATAGAGTCAGTTAAGATTTTTGTCACCTTTTCGGTGTCTTTTTCATGAGATTCAACTACCAGCTCATCGTGAACTTGAAGGATTAATTTAGCATCAATTTTTTGTTTCTTTAATGAATCATTCACAGATAACATGGCTTTTTTCATTATGTCGGCTGCAGTTCCTTGTACCGGAGCATTAATTGCTACTCTTTCAGCAGCCTGCCTTCTTATGGCATTTCCAGTAGAAATTTCTGGGAGATAGAGCCTGCGTCCATAAAGGGTTTCAACATAGCCAATTTTTTTGGCTTCGGCCTTTATCTTATTCATGTATTTTCTAACCCCTGGGTACCTAGAAAAATAAATGTCCATGTATTCTGCTGCTAAATTTCTATTGATGCCTAACTGCTTACTTAAGCCGAAAGCAGAAATGCCATAGATAAGGCCAAAGTTAATTGCCTTAGCGCTTCTTCTTTGATCAGGTTCAACTTCATTTATATCAACTGCAAAAACTTCGCTTGCCGTACTGGAGTGAATGTCTTGTCCCTCTTCAAAGGCGTTTAACAGGCCTTCGTCTTTAGATAAATGGGCTATTACTCTTAACTCTATTTGAGAATAGTCAGCGGATATTAGTTGATATCCACTTTTGGCTTCAAAGGCTTGTCTTATTCTTCTTCCATCTTCAGTCTTTATGGGTATATTTTGTAAATTAGGATCTGAAGAAGAAAGTCTTCCTGTTGATGTCCCAGTTTGGTTGAAAGAAGTATGAATCCTTCCTGTGTTTGGAGAAATTTGTGAAGGCAGCTTATCAGTATAGGTGGATTTAAGTTTACTGAGGGTTCTGTGTTCTAAAATGATTTTGGGCAGCTCATAATCTTCAGAAAGTTGTTGAAGAACATTTTCTGCTGTCGAAGGCTGGCCACCTGGGGTTTTCTGAAGGATAGGGTACTTTAATTTTTCAAAAAATATTTCTTGGAGCTGCTTAGGAGACCCTAAATTAAATTCTTGATCAGCCAATTCATATGCTTCAGCTTCTAACTTTGTAATTCTTTCGCTAAAGTTTTTAGATTGAGCCTTTAGAACTTTTTCATTTACTAGAGTTCCTGCCTGCTCCATGTCTGACAATACCGTTATCAAAGGTATTTCAACTTCTTCTAATAAAGTATTTAAGACAGGTTCCTTTGCTAATCTAGACTTAAATTCTTCATGAAGTTGAAAAGTTATGTCCGCATCTTCAGAAGCATAATGAACAGCTTGGTCCATCGGAACGAGATCAAAAGTAACTTGCTTTACTCCCTTTCCAGCAACTTCCTCAAAAGTTGTCGTCTTGTATTTCAAATAGTATTGAGCCAAAGCATCTAAATTGTGTCTGGTAGCTGTACTATTTAAAACATAGCTCATTAACATGGTGTCGTTTTCAAAAGAATCTAAATTAATTCCATATCTAGTAAGGATATTTCTATCGAATTTAATGTTTTGTCCAACAAGCTTTATTTTTTCTGATTCGAGGACAGGCTTTAACTTTTTTAAAACAACATCTACAGATAACTGCTCTTCTTGTTGATGGCCAAGGGGTATATAGGCTGCCTCTCCTGATTTCACTGACAGGGAAATTCCTACCAATTTTGCATCCATGTAATCTAGGCCTGTAGTCTCAGTATCCAAGGCCAATAAGGAGTTTTTCTTTATTTTAGTTATCCAGTTTTCAAGCTGTTTAATTTTGGTTATAAGTTCATATTTTGATTTCCTTGTTACCTCTTCTCTTACTTCTTTTTGAGGTACTTCTTCTTTTTCTAACCAGGCTTTAAATTCTAGTTCTGTATAAAGCTCTTCCAATAATTTTTTATTTCGTTTACCTACCATTAAGTCCTTTACGCCAACTTCCAATGAAACATCTTTTTTTATGGTTACTAATTCCTTTGAAATATGTAATTGGCTGAGTCCATTCCTTAGATTTTCACCCACTTTTCCTGAAATCTTTTCTGCATTTTTTATAATTTCGTCAAGGCTTCCATATTCTGTAAGCCATTTGACAGCAGTTTTCGGCCCTACTTTTTCGACACCCGGTACGTTGTCTGATGTGTCGCCAACCAGAGCAAGGTAGTCAATAATTAATTCTGGCTTAACTCCAAATTTATTTTCTACCCCCTTTTCATCCAGAAGCTCATTGCTCATAGTGTTTACAACCTTTATGTGCTTGTTAACAAGCTGAGTCATATCCTTATCACCTGTCGAAATAACAGTATCTAAACCTGCTTCACTTGCTTCTTTAGCCAAAGTTCCAATTACATCGTCTGCTTCCACCCCCTTTATACTCAAAAGCTTTATACCCAAAGCCTCAATAATCTGATTGATGGGTTCAATCTGTACAACCAGGTCTTCAGGCATTGGGGGTCTGTTTGCCTTGTAATCTTTATACATTTCATGCCTAAAAGTTTTACCTTTCGCATCAAAAATTACTCCAAGTGGGCTATTTGGATGATCTAAAAGGATCTTATTTATCATGCTAATGACCCCTCTAATTGCTCCTGTTGGTTGATTTTTTGAGCTCATTAAAGGGGGAAGCGCATGGTAGGCCCTGTAGAGATAGGAAGATCCATCTATAAGGATAAGGGGGTTTTCAGTAGAGTTTTCTTCTGACATCTAATTTCTTTTCTTATTTGATTCTCATGAGTCTATCTTTAACTACTGCCTTGTAAACCTTTATGAACTTTTCGTTATATTTTTGGTCTTATTTTATACCTAAGTTAGTTAATGGATGGATGCCCCGGGTATTTCCCCAAGGTACTCGGGGCCTTAAGCCTCAAGCCAATCTCCAAGAAAATCTGTTAACCCATTCAAGCCGATGTTCTTTTTAGAAGAGAAAGCTATCGACTCCCCCGTAAGATTCATTTCTTTAATTGTTGAGTTTGCCTTTTTTACCTCTTCTTTAGCTTTACTTGTAGAAAGCTTATCTGACTTATTAAGCAGTATTAAAAGGGCAGTGTTTGTTTTATGACACCAGTCTATAAGAGTTAAGTCTGATTCTTTAAANGGATGTCTTATATCCATTATTACTACTAAACCTCTAAGACTTTTACGAAAAGTAAGGTAATCATTAATAAACCTTGCCCATTCTTTCNGAGTTTTTTTAGATACTTTGGCAAAACCATACCCAGGAAGNTCAGCAATTCTTCTCATCTTTTGGTCATCTAGACAAAAAATATTGATTGCTTGAGTCCTTCCGGGAGTTTTGCTGGTTTTAGCAAGCTTCTTATTTCTTGCAAGAGCATTTAAGACACTAGATTTTCCTGAGTTCGACCTGCCGCAAAAAGCTATTTCTATTCCTCGGTCTTCAGGAAGGTCCTTTAATGAAAATCCACTAAGCAGGAACCTTGTATTAGAAAAAATATTTTGTGAATTCATAGCTCTGTTTAAATTAAACACCTGGTAAAGGTTGGTATATAATCCTCGCCCGTATCACCAATTAGCGCAAGCATTTCTATGAATTTAACAAGGCTGTTTATTACTTTATTTGCGATCCTGCTTATAGGCGCTGGAGATATCCAGTCAGGAAAAGAAAAATCTCAAATATGCGCAGCTTGTCACGCAGACGATGGTAATAGTGTAGTGGGTTTATGGCCTTCACTTGCAGGCCAAAACCAAAAGTATTTATTGAAACAATTAAAGTTAATTCAGTCTGAGGAAAGATANATAGCCGAAATGAAAGGGCAATTGGATGGATATACAGATCAGGACCTTCAAGACATTGCAGCTTTCTATGCAGCCAATAAAAATAAAATTGGGCAAGCCTCTGCTGATTTGGTAGATCAGGGTTTTAAACTCTATTATTCTGGTAGCCTGGAAAAAGGCATACCTGCCTGCACAGCATGCCACTCACCCAAGGGCACAGGTAATAACCTTGCGGGATATCCTCTTTTGAGTGGACAAAAAACTGAATATATTGCTAAAACCTTGAAAGACTATCGGACTGGTGAAAGACAGTATTCTGAAGAGTCTGCAATCATGGTATCGATAGCCTATAAACTCGACGATAAAGAAATAGAAGCTTTAGCAAGTTTTATAAATGGTCTTTATTAACTCAATATTGAATCGAAAGCATCTAGCCTGGATGCTTCTTTTGTTGTTTTTTTCTTGTACTCAGGCTGAAGAGTTTGTGGCCGGCAGGCATTACGAAATATTAGACAATCCTACTGTTACAAGAAATCCTTCTAAAGTTGAGGTAGTTGAGGTTTTTTGGTTTGGGTGTAATCACTGTTATGCACTTGAATCTTTTGTCCAGCCATGGAAAAGAAACCTTCCAAATGATGTAGATTTTTGGAAGTCAC
>JGI24815J26687_1000456_pt1 | contig 10385 bp, 11 predicted proteins | sample METZYME_3_150m_FD_26687 | JGI IMG/M metagenome (IMG submission 26687) | reverse complement strand
AAACAATGCCCAGGTATTTCTCTTTTTTTGCATACTCCAACGCGGCCAGTGTGTCTGCTGTCTCACCAGATTGAGAAATTGCAACAAACAGGGTGTTGTTTTCTACTAGTGGGTTTCTGTATCTGAATTCGCTTGCAAAGTCTATATAGCATGGTGTCCCAGCTATGTCTTCAAACCATTTTCTAGCTGTTTTTGCGGCGTGAAGGCTTGTTCCACAAGCAACAAACTGTATTCTTTTAACCTCTTTAAATGCTTCTGAAGAGCCTATACCAAAAACATTATCCAGCACGTCCTGATCGCCAAGCCTNCCACTAATGGTGTTTCCTATAGCCTCTGGCTGTTCATAGATTTCTTTTTCCATGAAGTGCTTGTAGTTGCCTTTTGTTGTTGCTGTTGCTGTGGCCTCTATTAGTGTCTCTTCTCTTTTTTGTTGGATAGCCTGGTGATTAAAAATTTTAATCTCGTCTTTTGTGATCTCTGCAAAATCGCCGTCTTCTAGAAGATAAAACGATTGGGTGATATTTATAATGGCCAAAGGGTCAGAGGCAACAAAGTTTTCTTCGATGCCTTTTCCTATTAACAGTGGGCTTTTTTGCCTTGCAGCAAAAACCTTGTTTTTTTGGTTGGCGTCTATTGCTGCAATTGAATATGCTCCTCTAAGTTTCTTTGTCGCCTTAATAAGAGCTGTTAACGTGTTATCGTCTTCTTTTTTATAAAAATGTATTAAATGAGCTATTAGTTCCGAGTCTGTTTGTGAGCTTATCTCGTACCCATGGTCTTTTAACTGTGCCCTTATCTCGTCATGGTTTTCGATAATCCCATTATGAACAATATATATCTGGTCATTTGACCCGTGGGGGTGGGCGTTCTCTTCTGATGGCGCTCCATGGGTGGCCCATCTTGTGTGGGCTATGCCAGATGAGGCCTTTGGTTTGTGTTCAATCATAAGGTCTTCAAGTTTTGAAACCTTGCCTAAAGATCTTAGTCTAAGCACTTGTTGTTCTTGGTTTAAAGCTATGCCTGCAGAATCATACCCGCGATATTCCATTAGTTGCAGCCCTTGTATCAGTATCTTTCCGACACTTCTGGATGAGGTCGCCCCTATAATTCCACACATACTTACTTGCCTTTGTTTTTAGTTGGTCTTTGCCAGCCGTCAATGGTTTTTTGTTTGGCTCTTTCAATTGTAAGTTTGTTTGCTGGTGCCGCTTTTGAAAGGGTTGAGCCTGCCCCAACTGTTGCCCCGCTTTCTATTGATATCGGAGCCACCAACTCTACGCCTGAACCAATAAAAACATTATCCCCTATTATGGTTTTATGTTTGTTTACTCCGTCATAATTACAGGTAATTGTTCCTGCGCCAATATTGGTCTCTTCTCCAATTTCTGCGTCCCCAACATAAGTTAAGTGGTTGACCTTAGATTTGCTACCAATTGTGGTTTTTTTGGTTTCAACAAAGTTACCTACTTTGGCTTGGTTTTTTAGTTCTGTTCCTGGGCGCAGCCTGGCAAAAGGTCCTATACTGCAGTCCTCCCCGATGTTGGCTCCTTCAATATTGCTGTGCGACAAAATACTTGTGTTTTTACCTATCGTCGAGTTAGAAACAATAACAAGTGGGCCTATTGTTACGCCGTCTGAGAGTTCCACGTCTCCCTCAAAAACAGTGTTAACATCAATAATCACATCTTTTCCGCACTTAAGTGTGCCTCTAATATCAACTCTTTTGGGGTCACATATCGTTACCCCTTGGTCCATTAAAGCATTGGTGAGCTCTTCTCTTTTGAGCCCCTCAGCGTGTGCTAAATCTTTTTTATCGTTCACCCCAAACACCTCGTTTTGATTGGTTAAAGTTGTTTTTATTCTCAACCCTTTACTGTAAGCATTTTCTATTGTGTCTGTAAGATAATACTCCCCTTTGCTGTTTGTCGCATCTAGGTCATCCAACAAGCTGCCGAGATGTTTGCCTGAGAAGGCAATAATCCCTGAGTTTATCTCATTAATTTGCTTTTCTTCTTTATTAGCTTCTTGTTCCTCAATAATCGCTTTCACGCAGTTGTCTGCGTCTTTTTTTATCCTTCCATAACCTGTTGGTTGAGCTGTGTTTGAAGACAACACTCTAATATCACAATCAGAAAGGTTTTTTATTAGCTGCAGAAGGGTGTCATTTTTTATTAATGGAACATCCCCCAACAAAACAAGAACGTTGTTGCATCGTTTTATTATAGGCAGGGCTTTTTTAAGGGCGTGGCCGGTTCCTAAGGGTTTGTTTTGCTCTACAAAAAGCAATCCTTGAAACTGTTTGGTTTCCTTTTTTATCTCATCTATATGTTCAGGGGAATGAACAATAATTACCTGATCTGGGTCAATTGTTATAGTTTGCTCAAGAATATTTGTGAGCATAGGTTTTCCAGCCAAAACCTGAAGAGTTTTTGGTTTGTTTGAGGCCATGCGAGTGCCTTGCCCGGCCGCCAATATAACAATAGAGAAACCCATCCATCCTCCTTGATTGCAAAAAAGGTGAGTAGTTTACATAGAAATTGTGTTGTTTTGCTAGTTTTATAGCAACCAAAAAAGGGTTATTTTTTGCCTTTGAGTTTTTTTACGGCGTTATATCTTGCAGCGGCTTCTACTAGTTGTGCTTGTGCTTGCTCTAAGTCTTCTTTTTTATCTGCGCCTTTTAAAGCCTCCTCCGCTTTGTTTTTTGCGTCAAGGGCTGCGCCTTCGTCTAACTCATCTGCGTGTAGGGCTGAGTCAGCCAAAACTGTTACTATGTGTGGTTGTACTTCTAAAATCCCACCTGTTACATAAAAGTATTCTTTTTTATTATCGTTTTTATGGACCTCTATTTCTCCGGGTCTAAGTGTTGTTAGAAGTGGNGTGTGTTTTGGTGCAATACCAAGGTCGCCGTCTTTTCCTGGCGCGATCAACATCTTTGCCTCACCTGAAAATATTGCTTTTTCAGCACTAACAATCTCTATTTGAATTGTGCTCATAGTGTTTACATTTTTTTAGCGTTTTTAACCGCTTCATCAATTGTTCCAACCATATAAAAGGCTTGTTCAGGCAAATCATCATACTCTCCTGCAACAATGCCTTGAAAGGCCCTTATTGACTCTTGTAAAGACACATATTGCCCTGGTGAGCCTGTGAAAACTTCAGCAACAAAGAAGGGTTGCGATAAAAACCGTTGAATCTTTCGGGCTCTTTGGACGCTGAGCTTGTCTTCCTCTGAAAGCTCATCCATACCCAAAATAGCAATAATGTCTTGTAGTTCTTTATATCTTTGTAACACCTGTTGGACGGATCTTGCGGTATCGTAATGCTCTTGTCCGACGATTATGGGGTCTAATTGCCTGCTGTTAGAGTCTAGTGGGTCAACCGCTGGATAAATGCCTAACTCTGCTATTGCCCTAGACAGCACCACTGTGGCGTCTAAATGGGCAAACGTTGTGGCTGGGGATGGGTCTGTTAGGTCGTCTGCTGGAACGTAAACTGCTTGGATAGAGGTTATTGAGCCTGTTTTTGTTGAAGTGATTCTTTCTTGTAGAATCCCCATTTCCTCAGCTAAAGTGGGTTGATATCCCACTGCTGATGGCATCCTGCCGAGCAGTGCTGAGATCTCCGTTCCTGCCAACGTATAACGATAGATGTTATCTATAAACATTAAGACGTCCCTTCCCTCATCTCTAAAGTTTTCTGCAATTGTTAGTCCTGTTAACGCTACCCTTAAGCGGTTACCAGGAGGTTCATTCATTTGGCCATAAACTAGGGCCACTTTATCTAAAACATCGGACTCTTTCATTTCGTGATAAAAATCGTTTCCCTCTCTTGTTCTTTCGCCAACGCCTGCAAACACTGAAAATCCGTCATGCTCTACTGCGATGTTTCTAATGAGCTCCATAACAGTAACGGTTTTACCTACGCCAGCACCACCAAACAAACCAACCTTTCCGCCTTTTGCAAATGGGCAAAGCAAGTCTATTACTTTAATGCCTGTCTCAAGAACATCTGAGCTTCCAGACTGTTCTTCAAACGAGGGTGCTTTTGCATGAATTGGTTTGCTTGTTTTTGCGCCGACGGGTCCTTTTTCATCAATTGGGTTTCCTAGAACGTCTAGCACTCTGCCCAATGTTTTTTGGCCAACCGGAACACTGATTGGAGCGCCTGTGCTTTCAACCTCAACACCTCTTTTAAGGCCTTCACTAGACCCCATGGCAATTGTTCTGACAATGCCATCGCCCAATTGTTGTTGGACCTCAAAAACAAGATCTCCGTCTTTTAACGTTAACGCATCATAAACACTAGGGATGGCCTCCCTAGGAAACTCCACATCAACTACAGCTCCGATTATTTGTACAATATTTCCTGTGCTCATTTTTTTTCCTTTTTAACTAAACAGCAGCAGCGCCGCCTACAATTTCAGATATTTCTTGTGTTATAGCGGCCTGTCTTGCTTTGTTATAATCAAGCTCTAGTTCGTCTATAAGTTTGCCGGCATTATCTGTTGCGCTCTTCATGGCAACCATTTTAGCGGCCATCTCACACGCTACATTTTCAACAACAGCTCTGTAAACTTGTGACTCTATGTATCTCATTAAAATATAATCCAATAAGTCTCTTGAGTCTGGCTCATAAATATAATCCCAATGTTCTTGTAAATCGTCTTTGTCGCTTGGGTCAATCGGTAAGAGGGTCTTTATTTCGGGCTTTTGAGACATTGTGTTAACAAAATTNTTATGGACGATAAACAGCTGGTCTATTTTTCCCTCTGTGTATTCATCAAGCATAATTTTTATTGCTCCCACCAAGTCTTCCACCAAAGGTTCTTCTCCTAAGTTGGTGGTAGCAGCTATAACGTTTACATCCACAGATCTAAAGAATTGAACTCCTTTGGCGCCTACAAGACATAGTTTGGTTTTAATGTTGTTGCTTTTTTGCTCCTTTAAGTGGGCAATAAAAGGTCTAAACATATTTACATTAAGTCCCCCACAAAGTCCTTTGTCTGAGCTCACCACAATATAGCCAGCACTTGTTGCTTTGCGTTCAACTAAAAAGGGGTGCTTATAATCTGGGTTCGCTTTAAAAATATGGCCAATAACCCCCCTAATTTTGTCTGCGTATGGCAATGATTTTTTCATGGTTTCCTGGGTTCTTCTCATTTTGCTAGCAGCCACCATCTCCATAGCCTTGGTGATTTTTTGGGTGTTTTTTACGCTCCCTATTTTTGTTCGTATTTCTTTTTCGTTAGCCATTATTTTAATATGCGCCGGTTTTTTTAAAGTCCTCTAAGGCTACTTTTAAGCCGGCCTCTATTTCATCGTTATAGTCACCTGATTCATTTATTTTTTTCATTAGTTCAGCATTGTTGTCTGCAACACTTGCATGAAGAGCGGCCTCAAATGCAACAATTTTTTCAACCGGGACATCATCTAAATAACCTTCATTGGCGGCATAAAGGGAGGTCGCCATTTCAGCTACGGTTAATGGGGAGTATTGTTTTTGCTTCATCAGCTCTGTAACCCTTTGGCCTCTCTCTAACTGTTTTCTTGTTGTCTCATCTAAATCAGAAGCAAACTGTGCAAAAGCAGCCAGCTCTCTATATTGGGCTAGAGCTAGCCTTACTCCTCCGCCAAGTTTTTTTATGATTTTGGTTTGCGCCGCGCCGCCGACCCTTGATACTGAAAGTCCGGCATTAATGGCTGGCCTGATTCCGGCATTGAATAAGTCACTTTCTAAATAAATTTGACCATCAGTAATAGAGATCACGTTTGTTGGTACAAAGGCAGAAACATCTCCTGCTTGAGTTTCAATTATAGGTAGTGCTGTCAGTGAGCCCGTCTTTCCTTTAACTTTTCCTCCGGTTTCTTTTTCAACATACTCGGGGTTAACTCTTGCTGCTCTTTCTAGCAGTCGTGAGTGTAAATAAAACACATCTCCTGGGTAAGCTTCGCGGCCCGGCGGTCTTCTAAGCAATAAAGAAACCTGTCTGTATGCCCAAGCTTGTTTGGTTAAATCATCATAAATAATCAGGGCGTCTTCGCCTATGTCTCTAAAGTATTCGCCCATTGCGCAACCAGAATATGGTGCAATATACTGCATTGCTGCAGAGTCTGATGCTGCTGCTGCCACAACAATTGTGTGCTCCATAGCGTCTTCTTCTTCTAACTTTCTGACAACATTGGCAATAGAGGAGTTCTTTTGGCCAACAGCCACATAAATACATTTAACTCCCGTCCCTTTTTGGTTAATTATAGTGTCAACAGCAACAGCGGTTTTTCCGGTTTGTCTGTCCCCAATAATTAACTCTCTTTGGCCTCTACCAATGGGCACCATTGAGTCAATTGATTTAAGGCCAGTTTGAACAGGTTGGTCGACAGATTGTCTTGAGATAACACCTGGGGCAACCTTCTCAATTGGTGCAGAGGCGGTTGATTCAATTTTTCCTTTTCCATCTAGTGGTTGGCCCAGTGAGTCAACAACTCTCCCAAGCAGTCCCTCGCCAACGGGCACCTCTAAAATGCGGTTGGTTGTTTTAACTTGGGCGCCCTCAGAAATGTGTGTGTAGTCCCCTAAGACCACAGCCCCAACTGAGTCCTGCTCTAAGTTCAAAGCAAGGCCAAATGTGTCTCCAGGGAACTCGATCATTTCTCCGTATTGAACCTCGTTTAATCCATGAATCCTCGTAATACCGTCTGTTACAGACACCACGGTTCCAATATCTGATGCCTGTGCTTCGTGGTCAAAGTTTTCTATTTTTGCTTTTATCAGCTCGCTGATTTCAGATGCTTTTATTGCCATCTTTGTTCCTTTTTTAGTTGGTTAAAAAACGATTTAGGTTAGAAAGTTGTGAGCGGATCGACCCGTCTATCATGTGGTCGCCTACTTTTATTGTGGCACCACCGATAAGCTGTTCGTCTGTTTCAACAATAACCTCTATCGATTTATTAAGTTTTTCCTTCAATGCTTGTTTGATTATAGAAAGCGATTCATCGTCAATATCTGTGGCGCTTGTTATGGTTACTTTTGCCACCCCTTCTTCAATTCTTTTTTTATCGTCGAACTGCTTACTTATTTCAGAAACCGCCATTAGTCTTTTGTTCCCAGCAAGAATCAATATAAAGCTCAGAAAGTTTTTATTTTCATTGGTCTTGGTTATCTCTATAACAAGCTCATAAATCGATTTTGCCAAAGCCTTGGGGTCAATCCCTGGAGATGAAATCAAGCTTGCCATCTCAGGGTTATCAACCACCTGGGAGCAAGCCTGAAGAAGGGTGGACCATTCTTTTGTTTGTTTATTTGCTAGTGCAATTTCAAACACAGCTTTTGCGTATGGCCTGGCTATTGTTTTTGACTCTTCCATTTTTAAAGTTTTTTGGATAAACCATCCAATATATCTTTGTGGTCTTTTTCATTAATTTCTCTTGATAAAATCTTTTCGGCGCCCGCAACAGCGAGGTCTGCAAGATCTTTTTTTAGGTCTTCTTTGAGTTTGTTAAGCTCTTGTTCAGCCTCTTCTTGTGCTGATGAAATAATCTTATCTCTTTCTTCGCCTCCCTCAGTTTTAGCGGTCTGCACTATAGAGGACGCTCTTGTGTTGGCCTGATCTAATATTGTGGTGGCTTGTTTTTTAGCTTCAGAAATTAGTCCGGTAACCTCGGATTCTGCATCGNTAAGCTTTTGTTGGCCTTTTTCTGCGGCAGCAAGGCCGTCAGAAATGCTTTTATTTCTTTGCTCAATGGCCTCCATAATCATAGGCCAAATAAACTTCATACTAAACAAAACTACGGTGGCGAAAACCGTCATTTGTATGAGTAATGTGGCGTTTAAGCTCATTATTTTGCTCCGTTTGTAGGGCTAAGTTTTCTTGTTAGGATAGGTAAGGGTTTGCAAACAAAAGAAACAGTCCTATTCCAACCCCGATCATTGTTACAGCATCTAACAATCCTGCGACAATAAACATTTTTACCTGCAGCATAGGCACCATCTCTGGTTGTCTTGCAGACCCCTCTAGGAAGCGGCCGCCAAGCAGTCCGAAACCAATTGCTGTCCCTAAGGCTCCCATACCTATAAGTATGCTTACCGCTATTAAAGTCATTCCTTGTACAAAATCCATTTTCTATCTCCTTAAGTTTATGTTTAATAAATTAATGTTCTTCGTGCGCCATGCTTAAATAAACAATGGTCAACATCATAAATATAAAGGCTTGTAACAAAATTATTATTAAATGAAACAGTGCCCATATAAGCCCTAAAATAAATTGCATCACTGCATATGGTATTACCCCTATATTAAAAAGGTAAGTGATGCCTTCCCCTGCTGTAAATATGGCAATAATCATAAAGATTAGTTCTCCGGCATACAGGTTGCCAAAAAGTCGCAGTCCTAACGAAATTGGTTTTGCTATTTCTTCTATCACCTTCAACAAAAGATTAAAAGGCAGCATTGCCTTCCCGAAGGGTTGAAACGCAAGTTCTTTTGCAAAACCACCAATACCTTTAATTTTTATACTGTAATAAAGAATCAATAAAAACACAGTAATTGACAAGCCAAACGTTATGTTTAAGTCGGCGCTTGGAACAACTCTCATGTATTTAATGTTCATCATCTCTCCGGCCTTGGGGAGCATGTCTACCGGCAAAAGGTCCATAAAGTTCATAAGGAAGACCCACATAAATATCGTAAGCGCAAGCGGTGCGATGAGTTTGCTTGAGCCGTGGTAAGTGTCTTTAACTTGCTCGTCTACAAACTCTATAATTATCTCGACAAAGCTTTGCCCTTTACCGGGCACGCCTGCGCTCGCCTTTCGAGCAAAAAGAAAGAAGGTTAAGAGAAAAACAATGGCCATAAAAACAGAATAAAAAACACTGTCTACGTGTATTGGCCCCAAAAACGTGTCTGCTGTACAGTGAGAAAGGTGGTGTGTGATGTATTTGTTTGCAGAATATTCTGTTTCATAGGTTTTACCAAAACAGCCGTGTTCGGCTGATTCTGCTGAAAAGGCTTGAAATGGAGTAAGAGAAAGAAAAAACAATAAAGAAAGCTTAGTGATAAAGTTTTTGAACATTTTCTTTGCTTAAGGTGCTAATAAAGACAACCAATATATAAAAACGGCAACAATATAACCTATTATTAATGGGAAAAACATAGCTTTTATTAAGATAATAGCTGCCCCAAAAAAGCCTCCTGTTAATATAAACTTAAAGGCCTCCATAAGATACAAAGAGTTTAAGATTTTTTTTGGTTCTTTGTGGTCTTTACGTAGCACCAAATTCATGAAATTTAGAGATGTTAGTGCCGCTATAAGGCTGCCTAAAAGAGAGGACTTTGCGCTTGCTAAATCTGAGAAATAGAAAAAAAGAGTCGCCGTGATCAGCCTATTGTAATTTGCGATAAAAAAATACCGACTGATAATTGTCGTGGGCTAGAAATATCCATTTCTATTTTTTTTGGTTTTATTTAATTTTATTAAGAATGCCCTCAAGCTCATCGGTGCTTGTGTAATTTATGGTTAGCGTCCCCGCACCCGTTGGCTTGTGTTTTATTGTCACTTTTGCGCCTAGTTGGCTTGTTAGTTTGGTTTCAAGATTAACAATGTCTTGGTCTTTCTTTTGGGTTTGTTTTTTTTCTTTTGTTTTGCCGGCAACAATACTTTTAACAAGTTTTTCTGTTTCTCTAACAGATAGTTTTTTTTCGGCAACGAGGTTTGCTACTTCGAGTTGCATTGAGGCACCTTGAATGGACAACAAGGCTCTAGCGTGGCCCATATTTATTGAGCCAACATTTAACAGCTCTTGAACGCTGCTTGATAAATCCAACAGCCTAAGCATGTTAGAAATGCTGGCTCTTGCTCTGCCAATTGAGTTTGCAACCTCTTGGTGCGTCATTTCATACTCAATTATTAACCGATGAAAAGCGTTAGCCTCCTCTAATGGGTTTAAATTCTCTCGTTGAATGTTTTCAATCAGGGCGATGGCCACTGCGTCTATATCGCTAACCGTTTTAACAACCGCTGGGATAGTTTCTAGGTTGGCTAGCTGCGCGGCCCTCCATCTTCTCTCACCAGCAATTATTTCATACCTAATGCCTGTTTGAGAGTCCTGAACGGCCCTTTCTCTCACCACTATTGGTTGTAGCACGCCTTGTGCTTCAATGGAGGCAGACAACTCACTGAGTTGTTGCTCGTCAATTTTTTTTCTTGGTTGAAAAGGCCCTGGTCCAACCTCTTCTATAGGAAGCTCGTTTAAGCTTTTAGTTGTGTTGTTAGTGTGTGTTTGTGTGGTGCCGCCCAACAAGGCGTCCAACCCTCTGCCTAAGCTTTTTCTTTTTTCTGCCATCTCCTCACAGTTTATCTATATCTTATTTTGATTCCATGGTTTTTTTTATT
>JGI24815J26687_1000455_pt1 | contig 10387 bp, 8 predicted proteins | sample METZYME_3_150m_FD_26687 | JGI IMG/M metagenome (IMG submission 26687) | reverse complement strand
CGGTCCCCGCAGTAAGGGCAGACCGTGGTCCTCCTCTTCCAGTCGTAGTAGGCGATATGCCCGCAGCCGGATGTGTTGCAGACCATCAGGTTCCAGCCGTCAGATTCGTCCAACAGCCTGTCCTTGATGACCATGGACGCACCGTGGGATATCAGGCAGTCACGCTCCATCTCACCGAACCTCAGTCCACCCTGTCGGGCGCGGCCCTCGGTCGGTTGGCGAGTCAATATCTGGACGCGCCCACGGCTGCGGGCGTGCAACTTGCTGCTGACCAGATGGTGNAGCCTCTGGTAGTAGATGACACCGGCGAACACGTCTGCAGTGTAGTCTTCACCGGTCTCGCCGTTGACCATGGTCTCGCGACCGGTGTGATTGAATCCGTTTCGTAGGAGTCCTGATCGCAGAGAGTCTTCCTTCTCTCCTGTGAAAGCAGTACCGTCAATCTTGCGACCCTCCATAGAGCCAACTTTGCCACCGATCATCTCCAGCACGTGGGCGACCGTCATTCGCGAGGGAATCGCGTGAGGGTTAATCAGGAGATCGGGGATGACGCCATCGACTGTGAAAGGCATGTCTTCCTCGTTGACGAGTCGTCCGATCACACCCTTCTGACCGTGACGGCTAGCGAACTTGTCACCGAGTTCGGGAATCTTGTTAGTCCTGAGTGTAATCCTCACCAAACGACCTGAGTCAAGTGACTCTGTGACGAACACGTTGTCGACCCAGCCTTCCTCACCGTGACGCACTAGCATCGACGACTCTCTCCTCTCCTGGGCTTGCAGGAAGGCGCCGTGAGCCTCCTCGAGGAAACGAGGTGGGCTGGTCTTGCCTACCAGAACTGTCTTTTCGGACTTGTCGAGAGTGGATACCCACTCCTCAGGAACTGGCAATCCATCTCTCTCAAGATGGGAGTAGCTGTCCCATGACTTCAGTCCCTTGACTTCGTCGAGTCCGGTGCCAGGCACCTCTATTCGCTCTTCCTGCCCACCAGGGAAGCGCTTGTTCTCGGCGTTGTACGTGCGTACGAAGGCTGAACGCCCGAGAGCGCGTTCGACAGATGCGCGATTCATGATGACTGCGTCTTGCATGTTGTAACCGTGCTGGCTCATGATGGCTACGACGAAATTCTGGCCGCCTGGACGGTTGTTAAAATTGGTCGACTCCATAGCGCGCGTTCCAACTATCGACTGTTGCGGGTAGTGCATTATGTGGGCGCGGGTATCGGGACGGAGACGGAAGTTGGCACTAGGTAATCCTAGACTCTGCTTGACCATTGCTGTCCCGCCAGTAACACGGGGAGTTGAGTTGTGCTCTGGGTAGGGGACAAGGGAAGCGCACACACCCAGAATGAGTTGGGGGTCAATCTCGACATGAGTGTAGATGAGGACGGAATCGTTCTTGTTCTGTTTCCTCCTAAGGACATCGGTGTCCTCCTGGTAGTAGTTGAGAGGCCGGCTGAACTCCTCATAGACGGAATCGCCGTTGGAGAGTTGGACTTCAACCCTCAGTTTGGCTTCGGAAATCTCTTCCTCACCTAGGTTCAACCACTCAACTTTCTCAGGATTGATTGGCCTGCCGTGTTTTGGAGAGGTGTTTGGCAGGTCGAATGGGCGGGGGGCTATGAGCAAGTCCTCCTCCTCCTCGGCGTCAACCCACTCAACAACTCCTGTTGAGACTAGATCTGAGAAGGTCAATTCACCCGCTCGCAGGCCATCTAGGTGAAACTTGGAGAGTTTAAGACTACCATGCTCGATGACCAATAGCGGACGCAGCATCCTGCCTCTATCTGTGTTGATGAAGACATCACGATTAGCCGAATCGTGCCGGATGCTAACCTCTGGGCGNAGCCTGCCGGAGCGCCTGCTACGCTTGATACGCTGGACGAGTTTGGTCGGCCTCTTGTGAAGGCCGAAGATATCCCCATTGACATGAATCCTAGAGCCATCGGCCCACTGATCTGGAGATGAGTCGACGCCCGCCTCCATCAGGAGTTCCTTGACGTCATCCTCGGGCACTTCCTCGGAGACATCAATCATCTGGGCCGCGTTCTTCACAAGGCCGCAGTTCTGACCTTCGGGGGTCTCGTTGGGGCACAGTCTGCCCCAATGGGTAGGGTGTAGGTCACGCGCCTCGAAGTGGGGTTGGCTGCGGACCAAGGGGCTTGTGACCCTGCGCATGTGTGAGAGTGCAGCGATGTATGTTGTTCGGTCCAGCAACTGGCTTACTCCGGAACGCCCGCCTACCCAGTTTCCTGTCGCGAGTGCATGCATAATCTTGGAAGTTAGGACATCCGGGCGCAGGCATGAGTTGATTTTCAGTTCGCGCTTTCTGTTGTGGTGTCGCTCGAGCTGGTATTTGAGATCACGAGCGAGCTGTTGCAGGCTGACTCGGAACAGATCCTCCATGAGGTCGCCGGCCAGACGGACTCGTTTGTTGGCGTAGTGGTCCTTGTCGTTCGGGTCTCGGCTGGTGATGGCCATCTCGAGCACCTGCCTCACGATGCGCCCCAGGAAGATTGCTTTCTTCTCGCGGTGCTCCCCCGAAGATCCTAGATGGGGGAGGAGCTCTTTGTCCAGAAGATTCTGAATCCTAGACTCGCGGTACTCCCTCTGCTGGCCGGCGGCGAACTTCTTCTCCAGCCAAGCTACTGCCTCATCCTGCGTTTCGACGCCGTACTCTTCGTTATCCTTGACTTCGTTGAGGTTAGCCACAGTGTATTTCATCGCCTCCACCGGTCCTGCAATTGAAGCGAATATCTCCTTGTCATTCTCCATCCCTAGAGCGCGTATCAGGAGTACTACTGGGATGGCCGTCGTACCAGCGCTTGGAATCTTGGCCATCAGCATGCCATCACGTCGCTTCTCGACATTGATCGGCTTGCGCACACCGTCCCTCTGGGAGAATATCTTGGCGACCTCGGTCTCGTGCGCGTACTTCTTGTTCTTCTCGACAGTGACCCGGTTTGGAGCAAGATCCTCCATTGAGATGAGGACTCGTTCAGTACCATTGATGATGAAGTATCCACCTGGGTCCAGCGGGTCCTCACCGAATTTGCGCAGTAGTTGTGTTAGGTGATCGGCATCCTCGGCCGAGGTCTGGGGAGAGAGTTTTCTGTTCTCATCGATATGGTCGGCGTGCACATTGCACCTAGCGGAGCGGACCATAATCGGCAGGTTGCCGATATGGACGCCCTCCTCCTCGATGTATCCAAGGTCCCCGTCGGGCGTATCCGGAGGTATGTCGTCGCGGTAGATTCGGAAATCTAGGTACACTGGCGAGAAGTAAGTCAGTTTGCGAATGCGGCACTCCAATGGTGTAGCGGGATGCTCTGCTCCATTGGCCTCGCGAATAGTGGGTCTACCAAGTTTGATGTTCTTCAGGCGGACTATAATCTCCTTATCCAGAACATCGAGTTTGATGCATCCGCCCGCCCCCTCCCCTCCGGGGAGATCTTCGACTGGCTCGTCAGTTCCTATGCGGATGCTACGCACTATTTTCTCCATCCTACTGAGTCGGCCATCCCCTGCAGGGATGCAGTCATTGTAGGACATCAACTGATGGTTGACGAGGCTTCTCTGCTTGAAATAACTCTGAACTATCTCCTTCATCTTTTCACCTCAAGTGGTCTCTACTATCAGCCTGTAGGCGGTGCTTGAGCCGGCTGAGCGGCTATGGCGGANTACGCGTATTATCCTGTTTGTAAGCCATCCAGCAGGGAGTTCATCATGCTCTATCTCCTCTGCCTCCTTAATGGCCTGGACCGCAGGGTCGGTAATCAGAATCTTCGGCAGCAACTCCCTTGCCAGACGAGTACTTCCATCAGGTTGAGCCTGTAGTAAGCCCCATGGAGCTAAGGTCTGCTCTTCCTCCTCTACAGGGACCAGTTCATGGTGTGGGACGAGGATGTGGTTGAGGACATTGAAGCGATCAATCCCAGTNGGGATATCAGCGTCCAAGAGGGCNTTGCGGGAGATGGTGATTCTGCCGGTACGGCTCCTCTTGCGGGAAGCCATTTGCTCTCTGATGACGGCCATCACATTCTCAAGGTCGGTGTCGCCAGTCTCGAGCTCAAGCTTCTTGGAGACTTGGTCGACCGTCATCCGCTTGATGGCGTCCATGTTGGCATCGTCGGCGAGCCTGTGGGCGTGTTTCTCGGAGATTCCGAGTTCCATCAAACGCTTTTTCGTGGAACTCTTAACTGCCATATGCGCCCCTCTACCCCGCAAAAAACCGTGGGCCTGAGGCGCTATCAGGCGGGCCTGATGGGATTTGAACCCACGGCCACCGGGTTAAAAGCCCGGCGCTCTACCTGACTAAGCTACAGGCCCATAGCAAGTGCTGGGCTCTTGTCGGACTGGGGGGGTGTTCAAAAATGTTTCGGTTCAGGCAACGCCTCGGCTACGCTGGACCTCAATCCCCAAGGGGGCGGGGAGACTAGTGAGTCATCCTTAGCATTCACGAATAAAGGTTTTCAGAATCCCACCGGTGCCTGATGCCAGATGCCGGGAGTGAAGGGGGAACGCCTAGATGAAGTCGGCTCCGATTCGATTATCTCTAAGTTCGAAGTCAAGGGTGTTGGCTCATGGGAATTGGATATCCCCCACACTGTCTACCCTCCGCGTGAGGATACGAACCTATTGGCCGGGGCCCTGCTCGGATTAACACGGCATGGTGGCCTAGCTACGGAGATTGGTTGCGGGTCTGGTGCAATCTCCATTCTATTAGCCACGCTGGGGTGGAAAGTAGAGGCTTGCGATGTCAACCCGTTCGCAGTAGCAGCTACCAGGGGGAATTCCAGCAAGGCTGGATTGTCCAATCTCATCAATGTCATTGAAGGTGGACCAGGAGAGGAAGGTTGGTCAATCCCTGAAGACTCCTCCTTGATAGTCTGGAATCTCCCCTATCTAAGCCCCCCCGAAGACGGAGAACCAGTGCTCGAAGCTATCGAAGAAGCATCGCTGAGTGACCTCGCTGACGGGGGTTGGTCTNATCTGTTACTTAGTGAGTTGACTTCTGCCACAATTAGGAATGACTGTCTCGTGGTGATGCTACACAGAACCGATCCCCCGAGCCCTAGCAACCCCGAGAACTGGAAGTCCAAGGGGTGGTCGTCTAGACTCCTCGCTAGCTCAAGGATTGCTGACGAGNGCCTCAAAGTCATATCCTACTGGATACCAGGTTCCGGGACTCCTCCTATTGTGCTAGAGGAATGTGAGTCGACCATGGACGAAGCCGGAAAGATATCAGAGCCTGGTTGGCAGAGGGTCCTATCCCTCTCTCAGGTATCAGGCCGAGGAAGGAGAGGCAATTCATGGCAATCCGAAAGCGGCGATATGGCGTGCACCTGGTTGATACCATCCAATGTGGTGGAAGGATGCTCAGCGGGACTGACCCAGACTGCAATAGGGGCAGTTGTGTCCGAAGCACTCCGATGCAATGTGAAGTGGCCGAATGACATCCTAACCGATGACGGTGCGAAACTCGGAGGAGTATTGCTGGAAGGAAGCACCGAGGATTCCCGGGTCAAGGTAGGAATCGGCTTGAACAGAAAAGGCGGCTCATTGGATGGAGTTCGCATCGCCGGATGGGAGGATGCCATTGGCCCTTCTAGGACTTCGGAGGTCTTCGAGATGGTAGACGCCGCTGTGGCCTCTCTTTTTGAGGAACGCCCTTCAGTCCCGCCCATCACCCGCGACGAGTTGTTGCTAATCTCTTGGAGGGGGCTGTCAGAATCGCTGTCCCATGGAACTCATGTCTCTAGGTCGGGCTCGTCGATACGACCGGTGGGCCTGACTGAAGATGGTCACCTGATACTGCATTGCGAATCTGGGGTGGAAACCGTTGATGAGATGGATTCCCTGAGTTGGGTGACCTAAGTCAGCTTCTGCGTGGGGGTCGGGAGATTCCGAGGCGTCCACGAACGAGCCTAATTTTCCCCGAAGTCGTGACGGTCTCACAGAACTCATGGGAGTTCAGACGGCCGATGGCCTCTTCCCAATCAGACAACCCGACTCTGACTATTGCCTTGATCAAGCCGCCATCTTCCACAACGAAATCGTATAACTTCCATTCAATTCCTCTCAACAACTCTGCGAAAATTTCCTCACAATCACTGCGTGAAGAAGTCTCTGAGACGAGGGTTAATCCTACCCAGCGACGTTTGCCCCTTGCTACCTTGTTCAATCTTGGCACGGCCTCAGGAGGGGGTTTGCCTTAATCGACTTGGCCTGAATCGATTCCGCTGACCACGGCAACCAGTCTGATTCTGCCTACCATCTCATCACTCGCCCTCGCACCTAGAATCACCTGACAGTCGGGGTCTAGGGTCGACACGAAAGCATCGGTCACCTCATTCAAGTGGGCCAGCGTCATGTCAGGCCCTCCTTCAACTTGAATCATACAGCCCTTGGCGCCGTCGACACTGANTTCCGAGAGAGGCGANCTACTTGCCTTACTGACCACCTGTTCAGGTTTCTCCGTAGTTCCAGTACCTACTATCAGCGTGGCGTTTCCAGGCCTGTTGATTACTGTCTTCAAGTCCATAAGGTCTAGGTTGATTTTTCCAACCTTAGCTAGGGTTGTCACTAGGCCCTCGATGAGCTCTTCTATCCAACCGGAGCCAGTCCTCCAATCAGCCTCTCTGTAACGAGCCTGCCAAGCAAGTCTCTCCATGCTCACCCTGATGCACACGTGGGAGTTGTCCTCCAACGCTGGCATGGCGGCCTCGGCAATCGATGACCTCAGAGGCTGCTCTGCGAAGGGCAGACCGGCTATGGTGAGGACAAGACATTCGGCTTCCTTTGAGAGGGCGGCAAGCTCGGCTGATGCGCCGGAGCCCATTCCCCCTCCCAAACCAGTCATGATGATGATGAGTTCAGCTTTCTCGAGAAGTGGATTTATCGAGTTCAGACCATCCCTGAGACGATGAGCAGCAAGGGCAGGGAGGGCGGCAGTGCCCCTGCCGTCACCGCCTGCGTCGAGATGAAGGCAGTGGGCCGCCGGAGCTCCCGCGAACGAGTTTTCGTCAGCATCGATTAGCAGTAAGTCCGACAGATCCTGACACCTGGAATGAGCCTTCTCCGCCCATATACAACCGATGCCTCCGACACCTGCTATCAGTATGGTCCCCTCGTCCATGAGGCTCCTCTCGCGGCGGGGGTCGTTTAGAATGTGCTTCAGTCATAGGTGAGATATCGTTGATATCGCCGCCTCTCGTCGCGTGCCCAAGCATTGTCGGGCTCAATCTCCAGCACTCTGTCGTAGTACTCCACCGCCTTCTCAAAATCCGACAGGTAGCGGCCATGCATGTGCCCTAGGTTGTTCAAAACCGGGACGCAATCGGAATCTCGTTCCAGTAAAGCCATCAGTATCGTTTCAGCCTTACTGATATCAAGCATCTCCATGTACTGCTCAGCCTGTTCAAGCTGTGCCAGCTGCTCATCTGAGAGCCGGTACACGTTGCGCCAGTTTGGGCCCACCATAAGTGCGCCTGAGCAGGGTCCCGTTTGAGGTTTCGCGATTTTCTAATGAGAATCATTCGGGTGGTCTCATCGGAGCCTCGCGAAGGGGCCAAACTGGAACGTTAATATCCCTATTCAAGGTGGGTAGACATGTCCCCCTAGGTGTTAGTGTGAGCAGGGTAAGTGCATACTCGAAAAGACTGCTCGTGTTGGGAGTAGTTGCCCTGTTCGCAGCGGGCGGTGCGCAAGGGTGGCCAACTGGTGTCGGAGGCGATGCCGATGAGAGGGGGGAAGTCGCCTTGGCCGGTTGCACCTGCCACCACGAATTGCCTGACAATTCGGTCACGGTCCTCATAGATGGGCTACCTTACCACTATGAAGCAGGGATTGAATATCCACTGATGATTCAACTCATTGGAGGCCCCGAAATCGATTCTTCTTCCAATACCGGAGGATTCTCCATGCTTGTCAGCGCCGGCACTCTGGCAGCCGGAGACGACTCCGATGGCCTAGTTCAGAACTGGGAAGGCGACCAAGAGACTTTGACTCACACCAATGCTGGCTCGAAGACGGAAGACAGGTCGTGGCTCATCACTTGGACGGCTCCCTCAGCCGGTGAGGGGGAAGTGACCTTCTGGATTGCCGGAAACTCGGTCAACGGCGATCTGGCGCCATCTGACCTCGACCGGTGGAACAGACTCTCCGCATCGATAGACGAGGGAGACGACGACGGCAGGACCAGAGTCATATTCTCTGGAGACGGAGACATCGAGCCGCCTGCCCCCATCGGCCACGGAGTCGACATCCACGAAATGGGAGCAGGCCTCTTGGCCCATTGGCTGGGTCTGCTCGGCTTCGCCGCGGTCATGATTGTGCTGCTGTTCTGCGGCCTCTTCCTACGCTACGGATTCTCTCGGCACTACTCTGGACGCAGCAACCTGCTGAAACTGCGAATCAAGCACCTCCGCAGAGGTGATCAACTGTGAAGGACGATATCGTGATGAGGTTGCTGAAGCAGGTCAAGTCCGGGGAGGTCAGTCTAGACGATGCTCGCGCTGCTCTTGAGGATGTCAGCCTCTCAGAGGATTCATACAATGCGGCCTTGGACCACGGGGTCTTCAACCACCCCCTCCCGGGAACGGTTGTCAGGGCTACGATTTCGCCCTCTGGTGAATCGATACTCATCATTCTGCTCGCCTTATGGGGAGTCCTGTGGACCCTCTTCTGGGCCGGCTCCCTAACCTATGGCCTATTCAATGGATGGGATCAGCAAATCCTGTCATTCAGCATGGGGATGACCTTCCTGACCGTAATCATCCTCGGGATAGTCTATCTCAAGTACGTCTTGCCCGATATAGTGATTGTCAAGCATCGAGGGAACAAATACATCACTCCGAACGACCCTGAAGGGTGGAAGGATTACGAGGTTTGAACATGGCTAGGAGATTCAGACTTCGTCCCGTCCCGGGTGCTGATGAAGAGCTAGGCGAATCACCCAAGTTGATAGACCGCAGGGAATTCATGCGGCACTCGTTCAACACTGCAGCTGGGGTCATCACCATGGCCAGCCTGGGGGCCGTTGGGTTCGCCTCCCTGCTGATGGGCCAATCCGACGCGGACGGGGGGGACACATCTGTCCGTTTCTGGGTCCCTAGCGGTGCTGAGGACACGGCATGGTACGGCGACAAGCACCTAGAGCCTATGTCATTCCAGTCCTTCGTCGACGAGGCTGCTTCCTCTTCGACCGGGATGTCTGGCGCCTCTGGTGTTTGGTCAGGACTGCCTGTGAATGTCATGTACGTCCCCCACACCGAGAATGCACAGGCCCCCCTAGTTGAGAACAAGCCTCGCTTCCAGTTCATGGATGGATACAACGAGAGTGGGGCCTACATCGGCTCGGGATATGAGGTGGATGAGGATCCGGCTTACGAACTACTGTCGATTCACGACAACATGATTATCATATTCTCCAGATGCCCACACCTTTGTTGCATACCGGGATGGCAACTGGTTGCCAACGACTTCACCAGCGACCAGTGGTACCCGGGAGGGGTCGATGCAGGGGGGAACAAACTGTTCTGCATCTGCCACTCGAGCCGGTACGACCCAACTGTGATTGAGAAGAACAGGAACAGGAACAGAACAGACGGCTCTGAGTTCAACTATATTGGGATTAGACGCACTGGGGGTCCCACTCCGGTCGGGATGCCCCTGATTCCCTTCGTTGTGAATGGAGTCGGAATAATCGAGGCGCTAGACGACTTCAAGGACTGGTACACATATTGTGCGTAGGGTGGTAAGATGATTCAATTCTGGTTCTTGTGGCTGTTCATCGCGATTGTGGTCGTCATAGTCGCGTTCACGCTTCGCAAGGAGAGGGATGACATGCCTAGAACCGATATCCTGCGTGCGGTGGAGAGCAGTGCTGGCAGTATGGGCCTCGCCGAGAAGGCTTTCCTCTGGGCCTTCTCATGGCTAGACACGCGGTTCAGAATCCAAGATTACTGGGGTATGAGCAGAGACTCCTACCACCACATGCACAGGCAGATGCCCCTGACCCACGCGGAGAAGTATAAACTGCGGATAATCTGGTACTGGTACCCTCTATACTGCCTCGGTGGGATATCATTCCTCGCGTTTGTCATCCTAGTGATCTCGGGGACGGTCCTCGGCCTCTACTATGTCCCGGGGGGCGACGGCACCCCTTCGCCGGCCTACCTGAGCATGGAATTCATCATGGTCGAATTGCCGTTCGGTTACATCATGAGATCGATTCACCACTGGGGTACTCACTTCATGGTGGCATCGGTGTTCCTGCATATGTGCAGAGTATACTTCACCGGAGCCTACCGCAACCCCCGGGAGTTGAACTGGCTAATAGGGGTCGCCTTGATGTTCTTCACCATCTTCTTCGGCTATTCTGGTTA
>JGI24815J26687_1000453_pt1 | contig 10390 bp, 8 predicted proteins | sample METZYME_3_150m_FD_26687 | JGI IMG/M metagenome (IMG submission 26687) | reverse complement strand
GATTTTGACTCATAGAATTAAACTGACTTCAAATCTTCTTCCGTTACTTCAGGATCATCTCTAAAAAATAAGAAGAATATTAATCCCATAATTATACAGAGNGATGCGGGAACTAAGAAAAATTGCCACCAAATAGTTTCTCCAGCAGGTGTTTTAAAGGTGTCCCATATATATCCTGTAAATAAGGTGCCAAGATAATTACCCATTCCCCATGTCGCAAAAATAAATAAAGCTTGAGCGGAAGCGCGCATATCATCAGTTGCCTTTTTATTTGTGTAGATATTTCCAGTTACCATAAAAAATGCATAACCAAATCCATGTAATGATAATGCAGCAACTATTACTGGTAGGCTAGGAATCATAAATAAAAGGTATCTTAAAGGCCAAGCCATGATTCCAATAAACATTGTCCAGCGAATACCAATTTTCTTTATCGCAACATGTAACAATAATGTCAGAACTAGAACCTCTGATATTTGAGCAACTGTTTTAGTTGCTGTTAACCAAGCTTCAGTTGCTCCCATGTCAAGAAGAAAAGGACCAGTCGGTATATAATAAAACTGCATTTCTGTAGTGACAACAAAGGCGACCAGCATAAAGATTAGAAAATTTCTATCCTTTAGCATCCCAAATGCTTTGAGAAAAGCGAATGGATCTTGTGTGTTTTTAACGGGTTCAGTCCTAGGTAAGGTAAAGCTATAAGCTCCCATTAATGCAGAGACTCCTGCTCCAATTAGAAGCAGGTCACTCATTTCAGTTAGATTCTCAGTCTGCCAATTACTTCTAATAAAAGTAACAATCCAACCAATTGCAATCCATCCTATTGCACCCCAAACCCTTATTTTCCCAAATTCCTCATCCGCATTTTCTAAATGCCGAAAGCATATAGAATTTGTAAGAACAAGTGTTGGTGCATATACAAGGCAATGGGCCATCATATACCACCACATTGGAGCGAATTCCGTTTGAATAGCTGTTTGATAAAGTAGAAATGATCCTAATAGATGAGCGATACCAAGAAATTGCTGTGATTGCATTAGTCGGTCAGCTAATTGACCGCCAATAAAGGGGGCAAGAATGCAAGCTAACCACATACAACCATAAATTCCTGCAATTTCTGTACCTGTAAATCCTATCTTTTCAAGATGGGCTCCTAGAGCAGTCGTCCATGCTCCCCAAATGGCATACTGAAGGAACATCATTATGGCGAAACGTGTTTTATTATTCATAAAATGTTCTCCAGTTTAAGTTAAACTAATTTTCTTCTTTTAGGATCCCATTCAATCCGACGGCCTTTCTGATATGATTCGGTAGCCATCGCACATGCCACTGCTTCATGAAATGCTACATCAATATTACACCTTGGTTGAGAACCATCACGAATTGAATCAAGCCAATCTTTAACATGAAGATGGGTTGGATCAACACGTTTTCCTTCACGATAAGTATATAACAATCCCTTTTGAGCAAAGTAGCGCGACGTTGCAGATGTTACTCCATCGACTTGTTTTGAGCCTGGAGAATAGGTATAGATAGGATAACTCGGATTGATGATGCCACTTTCAAGTCGATCTTTATATTGAGTGGAATATTCATCAGCACTTACGATAAAACCATGAATTGATCCACCACCGCTTTGACCTCCCATTTGCATCGTAGCATCGTGGCCCATAATACGATTGCCTCTTGCATTACTACTTGATAGACTTGCACTATATAATAGTGTTAGGTCCTTTTCAGGGTATTCGAATGTTGAATGCCAGATATCTGGGACATCTCTCCCATCTTTGTAGAAGTATATACCACCAGATGCTGAAGCATACTTTGGTATACCGAGATCCATAATTTGATTTACAGCATCGAAGTCGTGTGACATAAGATCACCTGACAAACCAGTGCCATAATCAAACCAGCAGCGCCATCTGAAGAAGCGTTTAAGTGCATCTTCTCCAAATGGTACTTTGTTAGGAGATGGCTCCTGAAATGTATCCCAATCAATGGTATTCTTATTACCATCAGGATGTATATCCCACACCCATGCACCCCATGGTGAATTGCGATTGGTAGCAATCTCAACCAAGTTCACAGGTCCAAGAAGACCCTGTTTATATATCTGTCTGGCTTTTTCATTTGCCTCAACTTGTCGATTCTGATGTCCAAGCTGAAAGGTGATTCCATTTTCTTTTACAGCATCATATACATCAACAGCTTCATCAAATGTCCGTGTCATCCCTTTTTCACAATACACATGTTTTCCAGCTTTGGCTGCTGCAATAGAAATTCTGGAATGCCAATGATCAGGAGTTGCAATGATTACTGCATCAATAGCATCATTAGCCAGCATTTCTGTGTAATGACGATATCTAGTTGCACCCACTTTAGGCTTTCCCCAGGACGAACTTCATTTTGTGAAGCATTTAAACCTTGTTCAGCTCGATTATCAAATAGATCACAAACTCCAATTAATGAACAATTCAAGTCTTCCTGACTCATAAATGTTGCAAATTGTTTATCTAATTTATTTTTTTGTGAATTCTTATAAACAGTATCTGTCCAACCTTTAGTAGCAAAGCCTGCTCCTCTAACCAAATGGCCACCCCTTCCACCATAGCCAATTATACCTATATTTAGATGGCGGCTGTTTGTTAATGATTTAACAATATTTGGAGCAGATTTTTCTTCAACTAAATTTGATAACAAGTTTGCTTTTTTTGCAGCATCTCTCCTCATCTTTCTCCATAGGTTAGCTAGAAAAACGCCAGCAACCGGAACCGTTGCTAATCCTTTGATTAAATCTCTTCGTTCTAAATTTGTATTTTTTGAAGGTTTTTCTTTTTTACTCATTTTATTACTCCTTTAATTCTTTTCCATATTTGGTAGGAAGCGATCTAAACCGATAATGTGACTAGTTGGGAAACAATACAGTACCCAAAGAGCACAAGCCTCGATCAAATTTTTATTTACAATCAAATAACTCCCTTCACCAGGTCTTCCATATTCTAATCCTAGTAAAGGTGGGGCGAATAGATAGTATAGGCATATAAATGTCATGCCGACTAATGATCCATATCTGGATAACAGACCTAGCATTAGAGATAATCCCACCAATGTCAGTCCCCACATATTTACATAATCTGAAATAGTAAGAAGTGTAGGGTTAGCAACTATAGCTTTTGCCAATCCAGAGAATATCCATTTTGAATCCAATAGGTATGCGGCAGATGACCAATATGGGTTTATCAATTTTGATATTCCTTCATATAAAAAATGCCAGCCAATGAGAACTCTCAACACTACCAATCCATAAAACTGAAATTCATTATCTTTAATTGATGAATGTAAACTCGCCATTCTATCCTCCCTATTTAATTGGATATTGTATAAAATCGAAGGACTAATGATAAGGGCTATTTATTCTATAAAACAAGGATGAATTTTTTGTAAGTCAACATTGTTTAAAGGATTAAAATGAAGCTACTTTCCTTTAGTTAATAAAATAAAAGACATTGTCCTAGAGGAGGGATATTATGAAGAAAACATTCATTATCTTTTTATTAGTATTTAGTGGGGTATGGGGTCAACATTATCAAACAGATTTCCCTCCAAGTGAATTTAAAAGTCGATGGGATGGTGTTTTTTCCCAAATTGGCAATAATTCCGTTGCTATATTACAAGGCTTTCCGTTATCAAATGGTTTTATTATGCCTCGTCAAACTAATGCATTCTATTATTTATGTGGTATAGAGACTCCTCATGCTTACATACTTTTAGATGGAAGAAATCGTAAAGTTACATTATATATGCCTCCCAAAAATGAAAGGTTAGAAAGAAGTGAGGGAAGGATACTCAATGCTGAAGATAAAAAATTGATTAAAAAACTTGTTGGTGTAAATGATGTTTTATCAACTCATGAAATGAGAGAAAATTTTCCACCTAACTTAAAAAGTAGTGTTACAATTTATACTATGTTTACTCCTGCTGAGGGACAGGGGCAAAGTCGTTATGAATTAGAAGTGGCAAATGCTTCAATTGCAGCTGACTCCTGGGATGGTAGAATTAGTCGTGAAGGACGTTTTGTTCAATTACTTAGGACTAGAAATCGGCGGAATGAGGTAAAAGACTTAACACCCATTATTGATAACCTTAGAAGTCTTAAGAGTCCAAGGGAAATTGCTTTGATAAGACGAGCTTCACAATTAGCTGGATTAGGAATGATTGAAGCGATTAAAAGCACAGAGCCCGGAGTATGGGAATATCAATTAGATGGCGTAGCGCGCTATATTTATTTGATTAATGGTGCGAGATTAGAGGCATACCGCTCAATTACAGCATCAGGAACAAAAAACATTAGTAACGGACACTACTATCGTAATGATAGTCAATTAAAAAATGGTGATATGGTGTTGATGGACTATGCTCCAGATTTTCGTTACTATGTTAGTGATATTGGAAGAATGTGGCCAGTTAATGGAAAGTATAAGCCATGGCAAAGAGAATTATTACAAATAATTCTTGAATACAGAAATGTTGTATTAGATATAATTCGACCTGGTGTTACAACAGATCAGATTCTTAAAGAGGCGCAGAAAAAAATGAAGCCTATAATGAAAAAATATAAATTTTCTAAAACCATTTATAGAAAAGCAGCAGAAAAAATGGTTAGAACCGGGGGAGGAGTGTTGTCGCATCCCGTGGGTTTAGCTGTTCATGATGATGGACCCTATCGATATGGTCCTTTAAAAGTTGGGCACGTATTTTCTGTGGATCCTCAGATGTGGGTCCCTGAAGAAAATCTATATCTTCGTTATGAAGATACGGTTGTAGTAACTGAAAATGGGAATGAGAACTTTACTCACTTTTTACCTTCAGAATTAGATGAACTTGAATCATTAGTACGCGAAAAAGGTATCCTTCAGTCGTATCCTGAAGATTTAATGAAGTGGAATTACTAATCAATGGAGATTAATATGAAAAATATCATTAGAATAATCACAATAATGCCTTTGATAATTATTATGACACTTATGGCAGATGATAATTATAAGATGCCACCGAAAGCAATTGCAGATTTAGTAGATGCACCAGCGACTCCAGGCGTGAGCTTATCCCCAAATAAAAAACAATTATTGATATTAGAGCGATCAAGCCTTCCATCAATTGAAGAATTATCTCAAACTGAACTACGATTGGCAGGGCTCCGAATAAATCCTGCAACTAATGGAAGAAGTCGCACAAGTTATTATACTGGTATATTGATTCAAGATATCAAAACTAGTAAGCAAAAGAAAGTTAAAGGTTTACCAAATGGTGGTCGTATTTCAAATGTCACCTGGGCTCCAAATGGAAATTATATCGCGTTGGCTATTACTAAAGGAAATCAAATTAACTTATACATTGTAGATGTAAAAAAAGGCAGAGCTAAACTATTATTAAAGCCAGCTCTTAATGCTATATATGGCACCCCTTTTTATTGGATNTCAGATAGTAAGGGATTAATTGTAAAAACAATTAGTGATAGTAGAGGTGCTCCTCCTAAAAAATCTCCTGTTCCTCAAGGCCCAGTTATTCAAGAAAATCAAGGTAGTAAAGCACCTGCTCGGACTTATCAAGATCTTCTAACAAACTCATATGATGAAGAACTTTTTGAATACTATATGAATTCACAAGTAATGAGAGTTGAACTAAATGGCAAAGCAAAAAAAATTGGTAAGCCTGCTATTGTTCGTAGAGCAGAACCTTCTCCAGATGGTAAATATATTTTGCATGAAACTATTCATCGACCTTTTTCATATTTAGTCCCGATTTATCGTTTTCCAACTCTTGTTGAAATTTTAGATGAGAAAGGAAAGTTGGTTTATACCGTGCGAGATATGCCATTGGCTGAGACAATCCCAATTGGTAGAGATGCTGTAATCTCAGGACCAAGGTCATTTGGTTGGAGAGCTGATGTTGGATCAACTATCTATTATGTAAATGCGTTAGATGAAGGAGACCCAAAATTAGATGTTCCATATAGAGATCAAATTTTTACAGTTCCTTCTCCATTTAAATCTGATCCAGTTTCATTAATTAAATTAGAATTAAGATATGCTGGTCTATCATGGGGTGATAACAATACAGCATTAGTCTCAGGTAGGAAATGGACAGAAAGGCGTTCAACGACTTGGCATGTTAATCCTTCGAATTTAAATGCTTCCAAAATCATTGATCGACTGTATGAAGATAGATACAGCGATCCGGGTACACCCATGAAACAGTTAAATGAATATGGTCGATCAGTCCTAATTCTATTAGATAATGACAAAAATACTTTATTAATGTCTGGAAATGGTGCATCAGCAGATGGAGATCTTCCCTTTCTAGATGAATTAAATCTTAATACTAAACAATCTAAAAGGCTCTGGAGATGTGAAGCTCCTTATTACGAAAGAGCAGTTAGTGTTGTTGATTTAATTAATAAAGTGGTTCTTACTAGTCGGGAGTCAAAAAATGAACCCATAAATTATTATTTGAGAAACCTTACGGATAATTCAATTAATAGCATTACTGACTTTAAACACCCTTATCCACAAATGAGTGGTGTATATAAAGAAATGCTTACATATAAGAGAGATGATGGTGTAGATCTATCAGCAACACTTTACCTTCCTCCAGGTAGACAGCCTAGCGATGGTCCTCTTCCTTTATTCTTGTGGGCTTACCCTAGAGAGTTTAAAACTTCAAAAGCCGCATCCCAAGTTGTAGGATCTCCTCATCGTTTTTCCAGAATCAGTCCAACATCTCCATTAATTATGCTCTCATATGGTTATGCAGTCCTAATGGGCGCAACCATGCCAATTATTGGAGAAGGAGGACAGGAGCCTAATGACAATTATGTAAAACAATTGGTGTCTAGTGCTCAAGCAGCTGCGGACTTGATGGTTTCAAAAAAGATAACAACTCGTGATCAGATTGCAATTGGAGGCCATTCCTATGGAGCCTTTATGACTGCAAACCTATTAGCACATTCTGATATATTCCAAGCGGGGATTGCAAGAAGTGGTGCTTATAATAGAAGCTTAACTCCATTTGGATTTCAATCAGAACAAAGAACATTTTGGGAAGCACCCGAAATTTATTTTTCTATGTCGCCTTTTATGCATGCACAAAAAGTCAATGAACCTATTTTACTAATTCATGGAGAAGCAGATAATAATTCGGGAACTTTTCCAGTTCAGAGTAAAAGGTTCTATCATGCCTTAAAGGGTCACGGAGCCACCGCAAAATTGGTGATGCTACCACATGAAAGTCATGGCTATAGAGCTCGAGAATCTGTGATGCATATGTTATGGGAGACTGCTAATTGGTTAGATACGTATGTTAAAAAAGAGGATAAAGATTAACAATATGAAGAACAAAGATATTTCTTTTGATACCAAGATAGTTCATTCAGGTGAGCCTGATCCACCTATTGAAGGTGCAGTTAATGTACCTATTTTTCAAAGTTCAACTTTTGAGTATACTGGACAAAAGTCTTATGATGAACTAAAATATATTAGACTTAATAATACTCCCAATCATCTTGTTCTCCATGAAAAACTCGCAATATTGGAAAAAGCGGAACGAGCAGTTGTTACTTCCTCAGGTATGAGCGCAATAACAACCTCTTTATTAACATTTTTGAAATCAGGAGATCATTTATTAGCTCACAATACATTATATGGTGGGACAGCTGACTATGTTAAGCATGATTTGCCAAATTACAATATTAGTACAGACTACATTAATGTCTTAGATCCATCAAGTTGGAAAAGTAAGCTCAAGTCCAATACCAAAGTAATCTATGTGGAAACGATTACGAATCCATTATTGGAGGTAGGAGCTTTAGATGAAGTTGCGAAATTCGCAAAAGATCATGGTTTAATATCAATGATTGATAACACATTGGCGAGTCCCGCATTATTTTGTCCGATACCATTAGGCTTTGATATTTCTGTTCATTCAGCAACAAAATATCTTAATGGTCACACGGATATTGTTGCTGGAGCCATAATAGGTAACGAACCTCATATGACTGAAGTCAATTCAAAGCTGATTCATCTTGGAGGTTGTCTTGATCCGAATGCTTGTTTCTTATTAAATCGGGGAATGAAAACTTTATCGTTAAGAATGAAAAAACAATGTAGTAATGCTATGCAGGTTGCCGAATTTTTAAATGACCATCCTAAAGTAATAGAAGTTAATTATCCAGGTCTCTCATCAAGTGATAGTCATGATAGAGCAAAGAAATTATTATGCGGATATGGTGGAATGGTTAGTTTTGTACTTGAGGGTGGTGAAAAAGTGGCAGATGAATTTATGGGAAGATTANAAATCCCTATGTGTACAGCAAGCCTAGGAGGAGTTGAGTCATTAGTNACGCGTCCAGTCCAAACTTCACATTCTTTATTGAGTGATGAAGAATTACTAATAGCAGGTATAGATAAATCTTTGATTCGTTATTCAGTGGGTATTGAGTCAGGAGATGATCTAGTAGCCGATTTGAAGCAGGCATTAGATAAATCATAATTATCAATTATTTAAGAAAAGGATTCACTATGAATAGAATTCATATAATTTCAATATTTTTATTAATCGTAGGATGCTCCAAGTATGATGTAGTGATAAGAAATGGTACGATTTATGACGGCTATGGTTTTGAACCTTACGTTGGTGATGTAGCACTTAAAGGTGATAAAGTTGCATTAGTTAAAGAGAATATATCTGAGAAAGGTAGGAAGGAAATTGATGCAAAAGGATTAGCTGTAGCGCCGGGATTTATCAATATGCTGAGTTGGGCAACAACATCTTTAATTAAAGATGGTCGTTCATTAAGCGATATTAAACAAGGTGTTACCTTGGAAGTTTTTGGTGAAGGAGCCTCTATGGGGCCTTTAAACGATTTGATGAAAGAACAGCAGCAAAATAATACAACAGATTATAAAATTGATTGGACAACATTAGGTGAATATTTAGAGTCACTTGAACGTAGAGGTGTATCTACAAATGTAGCATCTTTTATTGGCGCAACAACACTTAGAATTCATGAAATAGGATTTGAAGACAGACCTCCGACTGATGTTGAACTAAACAATATGCGTTCATTAGTCCGGCAAGGGATGGAAGAAGGAGCTTTAGGCATTGGATCATCATTGATTTATGCTCCTGCATTTTACTCTTCAACTGAAGAATTAATTGAGCTATGTAAAGTAGCCTCTGAATATGGTGGTATGTATATTTCTCATATGAGAAGTGAAAGCAATAAATTATTAGAAGCTTTAGATGAATTAATTACCATTGCGGGAGAAGCAAATATTCCTGCGGAAATTTATCACTTGAAAGCAGGCGGCGTGAAAAATCATTACAAAATGGATTTAGTAATTAATAAAGTTAATGAAGCACGAGCAAGTGGACTTGATATCTCTGCAGACATGTATACATATGTTGCTGGAGCAACAGGATTAGATGCACATATGCCACCTTGGGTACAGGAAGGTGGATATGATAAATGGGTAGAGAGATTAAAGGATTCTAAAATACGTGCCAGAGTGAAAAAAGAAATGACTTCCGATGCGAAAAATTGGGAAAATTTGGGCTATCATGCCGGACCCGATGGAGTTTTATTTGCAGGATTTCGCAATCCAGATTTACGTAAATATATTGGCATGACATTAGAAGAAGTTGCGGTAAAAACTGGAAAACATTATGCAGATGTTGCGATGGATTTTGTAATTCAGGATGGAAGTCGAGTTGATGTTGTTTATTTTTTAATGTCAGAAGAAAATGTTAAGAAACAGATTAAGCTCCCTTATATGAGTTTTGGTTCTGATGCAGGTTCCATCGCACCTGAAGGTGATTTTATAAAATACAATCCACATCCAAGAGCTTACGGAAATTTTTCCCGGTTATTGGGAAAGTACGTACGTGAAGAAAAAGTTATTCCATTAGAGGAAGCTATTTATAAGTTGACGAGTTTATCTGCTAATAAACTTAAAATAAAAAAACGGGGATTAATAAAAGAGGGATATTATGCGGATGTAGTATTATTTGATCCAAATACAATTTCAGATCATGCTACATTTGATAAGCCACATCAATTAGCTACCGGCATGCACCATGTCTTTGTTAATGGTGTTCAAGTTTTAAAAGATGGTGAGCATACAGGAGCTTTGCCAGGTAGAGTAGTTCGAGGTCCTGGTTATAAAAAATAATTATGACTTCAGATAAAAAACTAACAAGACGATCATTCCTTAAAAAAACAGCAGCAACGACTTCTTTAGTCGCTTTTTCGCCTTTAACGATTTCATCTATTATTAATGGCTCATCTGATGATAAACGAATAATTGTAGTTGGTGCGGGATTGGCTGGATTA
>JGI24815J26687_1000448_pt1 | contig 10418 bp, 9 predicted proteins | sample METZYME_3_150m_FD_26687 | JGI IMG/M metagenome (IMG submission 26687) | reverse complement strand
GGAACGAGACGGGGTCCCCACGTCGTACCTCGAGTACCTGGCCATGCTCACCGACGTGTTCGCCGAGTGTGTCCGGGTGCTGGAGCCCGGGGGCCGCATCGCCGTGAACGTGGCCAATCTGGGACGCAAGCCTTACCGCAGCCTCTCGGCCGACGTCATCCACATCCTTCAGGACCAGCTGGGTCTCCTGCTGCGCGGCGAGGTGGTGTGGCAGAAGGCCGAGGGGGCAACCGGCTCGGTGGCCTGGGGTTCGTTCCGGCGGGCCGCCAACCCAGTTCTGCGCGACATGACCGAACGGGTCGTCATCGCCAGCAAGGGCCGGTTCGACCGGGCCCGCCCGACCGCCCAGCGCCAACGGGAGCACCTTCCCTCAGAGAGCACCATCACGACCGACGAGTTCATGGAGGCCACCCTGGACGTGTGGCGCATCGACGCTGAACAGGCCAGCCGGGTCGGCCACCCGGCGCCCTTCCCGGTAGAACTGCCCCGCCGTCTAATCGACCTCTACACCTACCGAGACGACCTGGTTCTGGACCCGTTCCTGGGCTCCGGAAGCACCCTGGTGGCCGCGCTGCGGGCCGGACGCCGAGGCGTTGGCTACGACCTCGACCCCGGGTACGTGACCTTGGCCAAGCAGCGCCTGGACGACGAGCGCCGTCGCCTCGAGGAGGTCCGACCCGAGGCGTGGCGACGTCGCGACCTGGCTGGCACGGCGGCCCCCCAGGGGGGCCTGTTCGACGTGGTTGACGCCCCGACAGGCGATGGGCCCCAGGCCACCGACCATGTGCTGGATCGGGCCACGGCGGCCGGTAAGAAGGTGGCCGACATCGCCGAGGCGCTCCTCATGGAGGCAGGCTTCGAGGTCGTCAGGACTGGGGTTGTTCGGCGGGACCTCGGCCTGAAGTTTCCGTTCTTGGTCACCGACCGGGCGGTGGGCCGCCAGTGGTACATCGACGTGGCCGGGGCGTTCACCAACGCCCGACCCGGGATGCGGCGGGCCGACATCCTGTGGCGCACCCTGGGGCGAGCCCATGTGCTGGCCAACGGTCACCATGACGACCCGGCGGGCCGTCCCCGGCTGCTCCTACTGACCCCGCGACTGCCCAGGACTGGGAGCGAGGGCGACCGGGCGCTGCGGGCCGGCGGCGGCCATGGTTTCTTCGACGCCCTGGAGTTGTTTGACGAGGGGGCGCTGGCCCGGCTCCGCCACTACGCCGAGGCGTCTCCGGATCGCCCGCTGGCCGGGTTCTGGACCGAGGACGAGGTCGAGGTTCGGTTCGCCTGATCAGGCTTCCGACCGACGCCGGGTTTCGGTCCGGCGGGGCGGTCACCCGATAGGGGCCGGCTCGAACACCACTTCGAACAGCACCGGCCACCGCTTACCGGTGAGGAGGAACCGTCCGGCCTCCGGATCGTGGGCGATGCCGTTCAGCACGTCGTCGGAACCGAAGCCCGACCGGTCGGCCACCAGGTCCGAGGCGTCAACCACCGCGGTGACCCGTCCCGAGGCCACCTCGACGGCCACGATCCGGTCGGTTCGCCAGACGTTGGCCCACACGGTTCCGTTCACGCACTCCAGCTCGTTCAACCGGTCCACCGGCCGACCATCGAGGATCACCTCCACCTGCGACAATCGCTGGAAGCTGTCGGGATTCCGCAAGGTGAGGGTGGCAGACCCGTCGGATTGGACCAGCGTGGCTCCGTCGAGGCGGCACAGCCCCCAGCCCTGCCCGCCGTAGGTCCGGGTGTCCACCACAGTCAGGTCCCCGAGGTCCCAGACGACGGCCCGGCCGGCCTTCCAGGTGAGCTGCAGGGCTCGTCCATCGCCGAGGGCGGTAAACCCCTCACCGAACCACGTGGGGTCCAACGGGGCGCTCCGCAGGACCCGCCCGGTGGACCGATCCACCTCACGGATGCCAGACCGGCCGTAGAGGCCGGTGGTCTCAAAGAGCCGACCGTCTACCAGCTCCAGCCCCTGGGTGAACGACTCGGGGTCGTGGGGGTGGGTGGCCACCACCCGGGGGACCAACCGACGGACGGCCTCGGGCCCGTCGGCTGGCGNTGGTTCACCGGAACCACAGGCCGCCAGCACCGCGACCAGCAGGACGGCGAGGGCCCTGGTAGGGCTTCGGCGGAGGTCCGTCCCGGTCATCGACGTCGGCTGCTCGTCTCGTCGCCAGGTCGGGCGGGCGACGAGACTGCCGCCCATGGTCACCCGACCCGCTCCCAAGAATCGTAGGGCGTGGCAGCGGTGACCGGATCGCCGGTCGCCAGCCAGGTGGTCAGTGAAGGCGTCGCAACGGCCTACCTGGACTGGGGCGGCGATGGACCACCGCTGATCCTTCTGCACCCCAACGGCTTCTGCGCCGGCCTCTACGACCCATTGGCCCGTCGCCTCGTCGACCGCTGCCGCGTGGTGGGCGTGGACCTGCGGGGGCACGGAGCCAGCGACGACCTGACAGCGGTCGACGAACTCGGCAACGACCTGGCGGCCCGAGACGTCCTGGCCGTGGCCGACCACCTGGAGTTCGACCGGTTCTCGGTGCTGGGGGTGTCGTTCGGCGGCGCGGTAGGAATCGAGGCGGCAGCCGCCGCCCCCGACCGGATCGCCGCCCTGCTGCTCTGTGAGGCAATCGCTATTGACCCGGACAGCGCCCGGCCTCATCCCTTCGGCGATGGCGATGGCGACCATCCGCTGGCTGTCGGCGCCCGCCGACGCCGCGACGTGTGGGACGACCGGGAGGAAGTGCTTGCCTCCTACGGTTCTCGCCCCCCGCTGGACGCACTAGACCCTGAGGCGCTGGCCGGGTACGTGCGCTGGGGGTTTCGCGACCGCGACGACGGGAAGGTTGAGTTGGCCTGCCGCCCGGAAACCGAGGCCAACATCTTCGGCCGGACCCGAAGCCACGGTCCTCTCGAAGCCTTCGAGGCACTCCGACGCGTCACCTGCCCGGTGGCCGTCATGGCCGGAGCCCGGACCGACCTGGACCCGGGATGGTTCGCCGACCAGGCGTCGGCGGTCGGGGTGGACCTACAGGTTCTGGACGGAGGGCACTTCGTCCTGTTCGAAGACACTGCACAGGCCGTCGACCTGGTTGACCGGAACCTCCGGACCCTCGGAATCCTCCTGTGACCCCACCCCACGACCCACTTACGAGACGAGGTACGCCGTGAGCGAACGTTCCCTGCACCCGGTAGACGTAGCCAACCGGGTCATCGACTCCGGTCAGGCCGAGGCCCCGCACAACCGGGTCACCCACCAGCTCTCGGTGGTCGACGACGACGTCGCCGTGGTCGAGTCGTTCTCCCACTGCTGGGCTCTACGCACCGACGAGGGACTGGCCTGCTTCGACGCCGGCGGTGTCAGGCACGGAGCGGAGGTGGTGGACGAGCTACGGCGGTGGAGCGACCAGCCGGTCACCCACCTCGTCTACACCCACGGCCACCTCGATCACGTCGGCGGCAGCGGCGCCTTCGTGGCCGACGCCGAGGCCCGGGGTCACGCCCGCCCGTGGTTCCTGGCCCACGAAGCTGTTCCAGNCCGCTTCGAGCGTTACCGGACCACCAACGGATGGAACCTGGTCATCAACCGTCGCCAGTTCGGCGGGATCCGCAACCGGCAGGACCTGGGGATCGGCGACGACGGCCCCGCCTTCCTGCCCGACAACGTCGTCGAACCGGACGAACTCTTCCGGGACCGGATGTCATTCACCATCGGGGACCGGACCATCGAGCTGCGGCATGCCCGGGGCGAGACCGATGACCACGCCTGGGGTTGGGAAGCCGAACGACGGACTGTCTACAGCGGTGACTTCACCTCCTGGGTGTTCCCCAACGCCGGGAACCCACAGAAGGTGCAGCGCTATCCGATCGAGTGGGCGGCCGCCATGCGCGACATGCTGGCGGCCGGCGCCGAGCGGGTTTATCCGGCCCACGGCCTGCCCATCGTGGGTCGGAACCGGGTGGAGCAGGTTCTGGGCGATATCGCTGAGGCGCTCGAACACCTGGCCGGCCGCACCCTCGAGATGATGAACGAGGGCGCCACCATCGACGAGATCATCCACGAAGTCCGGGTTCCCGACCACCTGCANGANCGGCCGTGGCTGGCTCCCCAGTACGACGAACCCGAGTTCGTGGTCCGCAACGTGTACCGCCAGTTCGGAGGCTGGTGGGACGGCAACGCGGCGAACCTGAAGCCGGCCCGCGAAGCGTCCCTGGCCACCGAGCTGGCATCTCTGGCCGGGTCGGTAGAGGTGCTGGCCGAGCGTGCAGTANCCCTCGCNGAGTCGGGNGACCTGAGGTTGGCCTGTCACCTGGTGGAGATGGCGGTGGCNGCCGAACCGACCCACGAGGGAGCCCACCGGGCCCGAGCCGACGTCTACTGGCGTCGGCGGGCCGCCGAACGGTCCCTCATGTCGAAAGGGATCTACGCCGCAGCGGCCCGCGAGTCGGAGGCCGCCCTCGGTGGGGAGGCGGTTGGTGATCCCCTGGGCGGTTCGATCCGGGACGCCCTGGGCTAGTCGGTGGCGGGTCCGACCCCGTCCGTCCCGAGGTACAGCATTCCGCCGACCGGGCGACACGGCGCCGCGATGTCGTCGGCCAGGAGGCCGGCGGTAGCCAGGCCGGGTAGCGGGTCGAGTGCCCCGATGGCCGACGCCAAGTGGGCGGCGGCCCGGATGCCGACCGACCCCTCCAGTAGGGAAGTGACCACCACGTCCAGGCCGGCGTTGCGGGCCCGGGCGGCCAGCTCGGCAGATGCCGACGGGCCGCCGAGGGCCGACGGCTTGAGGACGACCACGTCGGCGGCGCCCAGGGACACAGCTCGGGCCACCTCCTCGGGACTGCCGGCCGACTCGTCCACGGCGATGGGGACAGGGGAAGCGAGACGGAGCGCGGCTAGGGCCTCCAGGCCGGCCACCGGCTCCTCCACGAACTCTGGGTCGTAGACGGCCAGGCGTTCCAGACCCCTTAGGGCTTCGGAGGCCGACCAGGCCCCGTTGGCGTCCAGGCGGATCCGGACGTCAGTTCCGACACGTTCCCGGACGGCGGCCACCCGGTCGAGGTCAGCATTGATCCCACCCACCCCTATCTTGATCTTGATCGTGACATGGCCTGACGCTGCCGCCTCGGCGGCCGAGGCGGCCACGTCGTCTGGGGTGGTTCCCGTGGCCAGGGCGGCCACGGCGACGCGGTCGGGGCTGTCGGGGGCGAGCAGGCGGTGGACCGACGTTCCGGCGACCCGTGCCGCGAGGTCCAGGAGCGCCGAGTCAACGGCAGCCCGAGCGGTGGGCGACCCATCGGGGAGGTCTCCGTTGCTGTCGTCCGAAGCCCAGCGGTGGAGGGCGGCCTCGGCGTCGTCCACCGTCTCCGGGGTGAACCCGGCCAGCGGGGCGGCCTCCCCGAGGCCGGTGTGACCGTTTTCGTCCTCGAGGGCCAGGAGCACCGTCCAGCGGTCGCCGACCGGGCCGTGGGCGGTGGGGATCGGGGAGCGGTAGCGGAGCAGCCGGCGTTCGATCCGAACCGTACAGATCTTCATCAGCGGTCTTCTCGCTCGTCGTCCAGTTGGGATAGGAACTCCCGGATGGCGTCGGTCGTCCGATCCGGGTTTTCGAGGTGGGCGGCGTGACCCGCCCCAGGGATCACGGCGATGGCTGAACGGGTCAGCCCGGCGGCCATCCGCATGGCCACGGCCCGGTAGCGCGGGTCTTCCTCGCCGACGACCAGCAGAACGGGCACCCGGAGGCCAGCCAGGTCATGCCAGTAGGACGGTTGTCGCCCGGCTCCGGCACCGCGGAGGCTGCCGGCTAGGCCGTCGGGGTGGTTGTTTAGACGCTGGGCCCGGCTGGCGGCCAACGCGTCAGGACCGAGGCGTTTCTGGGAGGCGAAGATCGGACTGGACATCCAGTGGTCCACGAACCACTTCAAGGCCTCGCTCTAGGAGGTCGTCGGCTAGGTCGTCGTCAGACCGGGCCCGGGCCGACCGTTCGGCAGCATCCGACAGGCCTGCCGAAGATCCGATCAGGGTCAGAGAGGCCACGTGCCCTGGGTGACGGATGGCCAGCCCCACGGCCAGNCGTCCACCCATGGAGTAGCCGACCACGTCGGCNGGCCGGAGCCGGTGGCTGTCGAGCAGGAGTGCCAAGGCGTCCACCGTGTGCTCGAACCCGAAAAGTTGCGGGTCGTCGGGAACACCGGTCCGTCCGTGGCCCGGGAGGTCCACGGCGGCCACCCGGCGGAGGTCGGTCAGGCGGTGGCCCAGCGGCCAGATGGTCGCCGCCCCCCCGGTGAAGCCGTGAAGCAACAGCAGAGGGGGGCCGTCACCGTCCATCTCGACGTGAATACCGGAGGAACCGTCGGTGGCCACGTCAGGTCCTGTGGTCGGCGAGGGCCTGGTCTACCGCGGTGGCTGCCGCCCGGTGGAGGCCCACGTTGGTTGAAGCGTCGACGACGATGTGCACCAGGTGCAGGCCCCTGCTCCCGACGGTTGCCGAAAGGACCTGGTCGAGGCCGACACGATCGGTGGGACGGTGGAGGTTGCCGCCTGCCAGGGCTGCAGCGTGCCCGAGGTCCAGGCCGTGCGGGGTGTGGAACAGGCGGTGGTGGTCAATGTGAGATTCGTCAGCGATGGGAAGGAACCGGAAGATTCCGCCGCCGTCGTTGTCGACCAGCACCACGGTTAGGTCCAGGCCGAGGCGTCCGGTGGCCGTGAGCCCTCCGACGTCATGGAGGAGGGCCAGGTCCCCAGTGAACAGAACGGTGGGCGCCGAGGATCCGGCAGCCACGCCGAGGGCGGTCGACACCTGGCCGTCGATCCCGCTGGCCCCCCGGTTGGCCAGGATCCGTAGCGGCCGGTCACCGACGGGCATGAAGGCATCCAGGTCCCGCAGGGGCATCGAGTTGGCGACCACCAGATTCGCCCCGGCGGGCAAGGTCCGGTCCAGGGCGACCGCCACGGCGGGTTCGTCGAACGGGGCCCTGTCCACCAGGTCGGCCACTACTGCTGCAGCCCGCGTGTCGGCATCAGCCCACGCCGCCGTCCACGGGCCGGACCGGTCAGCAGATGACAGGTGGGTGGTCAGCAGGGCGGCCAGCCGCCCCGGTTCGACGGCTACCCGATCAGTAACCCGGAGAGCGGTGTCGGGGAACCGGTCGAGGTGGTCGACAGCCACCACCCGGTCGGCGCCCACTCGGTCCAGCCACAGCCGGTAGCCCTTGCTGGTCGGCATGGCGCCCAACTGGACCACCACGTCGGGGCGGTGTCGGTCGGACCACGAGGACCGCAGCAAGTGGTCGCCAGTGGCCAGGATCGGGGCCTCGGCCGTGTGGGGGCCCCGCCGGAGGCCGGAGGCTGGGTCGGCCAGGATCGGCCACCCGGTCCGGCGGGCCATCTCAGCCAAGGCACCGACTCCGGTGGCGTCAAGGTCCAGGGCTCCGGCCACCATCAGCCCCCGTTCGGCCCCCAGGAGGTCGGGGAGTGGGCCAGGGTCGGAGGACGCCGCGTCGGGGGGCAGTGGGAGCAGGCCGACAGGTGGCGGGTCGTCGGCCGCGGGTTCCAGCGGCTCACGGAGCGGGACGTTGACGTGGACCGGGCCGGGGATCGGCCGAGTGGCCCGCACCACAGCCTGATGGGCCAGCGAGGCCGCCTCACCGGCCGGTTGGGTCCCGGCGACTGCCGACGTGGTGGCCCACCGAGCGTGGCTGCCGTATAGGCCCTGCTGATCGATGGTTTGCGGGGCGCCCCGGCCCTGAAGTTCCGGGGGCCGGTCGCTGGTCAGGACGAGGAGCGGAACGCCCGAGTGGAAGGCCTCGACCACGGCGGGCAGGTAGTTGGCAGCCGCTGTGCCCGAGGTGCACAGTCACGGCCACCGGCCGCCCGGTGACCCGGGCCAGTCCCAAGGCGAAGAATCCCCCGGACCGTTCGTCCAGGTGCATCGACACCTCGAGGCCATCGGTGCGGTCGGCGGCCACCGTCATCGGGGTGGACCGGGATCCCGGAGAGGCGGCCACGTGGGCTACACCGCAGGCCACCAACTGGGCGAAGAACGCTCGGCACCAGGCCTGGGTGTCGTTCGGGTCGGCAACAGGCAGGGGGGAGGCACCCATCGGGGACCCTCCGAGGTGGGGACCGGCATTCACTGGAGGCCCTTTGAGGTGGTCACTACAGGTCCGAGCAGAGCCCGCAGCTTCACGTCAGTTTCCAAGAGCTCGCGGGCCGGGTCGGACCCGGCCACCACGCCGGCGCCGGCGTACAGGGTGGTATCGGTCGCGGTGAGCAGGGCAGAGCGCAGAGCAACCCGGAACTCGCCGTTGCCCGATCCGTCCAGCCAGCCCACCGGGCTGGCGAACCACCCCCGGTCCATGCCCTCGTGAACGGAACGAAGCTCGGCCGATCGTCCACCCGGATGTCCGGCCACAGCCGGGGTCGGGTGCAGGGCGCCGACGAGGTCCAGCAACCCCACCGCTGTCGGGAGGTCGGCGTCGATAGGGGTGTGGAGGTGCTGGATCCCGTGGAGCCTCAGGAGGCCCGGTTCCCTCGGATGGCGGTCGGTGACCCCTAGGTCGGCCAGTGCCCGATCGACTGCCTCTACGACCACCGTGTGCTCGTAGCGCTCCTTGGGACTGGTGAGCAGGCCCTGGCCTAGAGCGGCGTCGATAGCCGGGTCAGAGTCCCGGGGGGCAGAACCGGCCAGGGCCGCCGTTTTGAGTCGTCCGGCGTGGACGGCGGCTAGGCGCTCGGGAGTGGCGGCCACGAACGACGCGTTGCCGACGGTGACGCCGAGGGTGGCGCACGCCGGATAGGTGGCCCGCAGGGTGGCCAGGAGGCGGGCCACGTCGGGTCGAAGGTCGACGCGCAGGGACCGGCAGGGCACGGCCTTGCGCAGCTCACCGCGCCCGATGGCGTCTAGGGCCAGGCGGACAAGGTTGCGGTAGTGATGCCGAGCGCCCTTGTCGGCCCAGGCGGCAGGGTCGACGTCGGCCGGGATCTCGGGGCGGGGCGCAGTCACCACCGGGGTAGGCCGATCAGCGCCGTCAATACGAGTCACCCAGGTCCGGCCATCCCGACGCAGCACCTGGACAGCGGGGAGGACGAGGCGTCCGTCGCCGAAAGGGGCCCACGGCCCGGGCGGCGCAGTGTCGTCGAAGGCGAACCCGGCGGCCAGCCGGGGGAGGGGGGCGTCGGCTGGTGCCTCGACATCGAGGTCATCCAGGAGGTCAGCGGCCCGGCGCGCCGCGTCATCAAACCGGGACGGGCCGTCCAGCGACACCACGTCGGTCGCCCCAAGGCCCACCCAAGACACGTCATCCTCGGGGACCTCCCAGAACCACCGTTCCTCACCGGCCGGCGCGGTCGCTAGCCAGGCCAGGGGGTCGGTAGCTGGACCGGACCGGATCTCGGTAGTCGTTGCCGGACGGCCGGGACGGAGGCTGGGGTCGGTTAGGGCCATCGGCAGGTCACCTCGAGCCGAGCGGCGTCGGCGGCCATCAGGGCATCGGCCAGGGTGTGCCGCTCGGCATCGGCCACCCGGTCCAGGGCCCGATTCACGAGAGAGCGATGGAAGTGCTGGGCCACCAGCCGGGTTACGGCGGGCAGGAGAGACCGGACCACCTCAACCAGGGCCTCGTCGGAGCCGTCGGTTCCGGACTTCACGTGGTTCTCGAACAGGGCGATGGCCCGGTCAACCACCTGGTCGACGTTGGCACTGTGGTCGGCGGCCAGGGAGACCAACTCGTCGAGGGGTACCCCGGCGGCGCTGACAGCCAGCCCAGCTCGGACCATAGTCACTGCCCCCTCGTCGAAGAAGGGTCCGCCCTCGCCTTCGACCGGCTCCAGGATTCCGTTGTCACACAGGAGCGACACCAGGCCCTCGGGCACACCAGCCCGGTCGGCCACCTCCCCTCGGGTCAGGCTGGGGGAGTGGGTGGCGTCGGCAAGGCGGTCCAGGGCGTCGGACCGGGCCGACGCGTCGAGGTTGGCGATCTGGGCGAGCGAGAAGCCCTCTTCGGCGAGTCGCCGGATCTCTGCCAAGCGGTCGAGATGGGCGTCTCGGTACACGGCTCGTCGTCCCCGGCGGACCGGCGGCTCGAGGAGGCCGAGACGCTGGTAGTAGCGGATGGTGTCAACCCCGATTCCGCTGGCCGCCGACAGACGGTCCACGGTAAGCAGATCATCAGCCGGCGAAACGGGGGTAGATCCCACGATCTGATTGTACGAGTAGTCACTCTCAGTGTCGATACTCACATTCTCAATGGTGTGGCTGAACCGCGCCCCAGCCGCAGGACCGTGGCACGATGGCCCGGTGACCCCGACGCCGCCCGTGGACTACATCGCCCTTACCCGGGCCCAGTACGACGCCCTGGGTTACCCGGCGTACCAGTGGGCCGAGCGGCCCGACCCCCCAGCTTGGGCTCCTATGCCC
>JGI24815J26687_1000445_pt1 | contig 10462 bp, 7 predicted proteins | sample METZYME_3_150m_FD_26687 | JGI IMG/M metagenome (IMG submission 26687) | reverse complement strand
CACGTTTTCCACGCAATACAGAAACTGAAGTATCGTCAAAAGTCGTGTCAATCCCAAGGCCTGTTGCTGACATCTGATCTTGCTTTTATAATGAGATTTTTAGAATATCCTGATTAGTCATCCAATGCAAATCGATCCTTAACTTGAAAAAAGTTTAAATATTTTAATTTGACGCTAATTATTCTTGCCTACTCCGCATTTAAAAAAAAGATTTAGACCCAGATTTAATTAGCATTTGCAAAGTTTATTCTTTTGTAGAATACATGCTTATTATTATAGAGTGTTGAGAAAACTTAGTAAAACTATCAAATTGTTACTCCTGCTTATACATTTCCTTAGATGTCCCCTACATCAATATGGATGAGTCTTAGAAAATATTTAACAATTAATCATACAGCTGAAAAGCACCATTTCGTAAAATGAACGGATAGAGTTTATTTTAAACATAATGAATTTAATAAATGGTCATATTTCTTGTTGTTTTCCGATAATGGGGATAAAATTCANTCGATAACAGAAAAAAATTAACNAAGAAACCTGGGGGCTTTATTTTTTTAAACTTATGAGCAAAGAATTGGGTATTAAGGTCACTCTAAAAGCAGCACTTACTCTTGATGGTAAAATAGCAACAGCCTCAGGTCACTCAAAATGGATTACAGGGGAATCAGCAAGGCGTAAAGTTCATGAATTGAGAAACCAAAACGACGCCGTTTTAGTTGGTATTAATACAGTAATTACAGATGATCCTGAATTGACTGTGCGTGGAATTGAAAACGGAAACTCACCTGTCCGTATTGTTTTGGACTCTAAGGCCAGAATTCCGGTGAACAGCAGGATTTTTCAAAGTGATGGTACTACGGTAATAATTGCTACTGGAAATAAGGCTTTATCCAGAAAATGGCCCAACTTGCCGGATTTAAAAATATTAACCTCTCCAACAGCAACTCCTGAGATAACCTGGATACTTTCTGAACTGCATAAACTCGGTCTGAAAAGTTTGCTGGTAGAGGGAGGCAGCTTTACTTACGCAAGCTTTCTCAAAAGTGGTGCTGTGGACCGGCTGGTATTATTCATTGGACCCAAAATAATTGGCGGACAGGAAGCATTGTCATGGTGTGGGGAATTAGGAGTTGACCAACTTGATCAGGCACTGCAAATTGATATCAATTCAATTACAGCAGTAGGGGAAGACTGGTTAATAGATGCAAAAATAAAATAACTTGATCTGTATCTGTTATATGCTATTGTTATTACAAATTAAAATAATAAATATTTTGCAAAATACTGTATAAATAAATGCCAGAGAATAACAACTTTTTTAATACCATTGAAGACGCCATTGAGGTTTTTGCCAGTGGCGATATGTTAGTGGTTGTTGATGATGAAGACCGTGAAAATGAAGGGGATCTTGTTTGTGCGGCTGAGACAATTACTCCGGAGAAAATCAACTTCATGGCAAAACATGGAAGGGGCCTGATCTGTCTTCCACTTGATGCAGAAATTGTGAAACGTCTTAACATTCCATTAATGGTCAGCAACAATAATGCTACTTTGGGAACAAACTTTACCATCAGCATTGAAGCTTCAACCGGCGTAACAACAGGTATTTCTGCTGCAGATCGTGCTCGCACAATTAAAGTTGCTATTGATCCGGATTCGAGTGCTAAAGACATACGCAGTCCCGGACATGTATTTCCATTAAGTGCACTGGAGGGGGGAGTTTTACGCAGGGCAGGACATACAGAAGCTGCCGTTGATCTTGCAAAAATGGCAAATATGCTTCCCGCAGGTGTTATCTGTGAGATTATGAATGAAGACGGAACAATGGCACGCGTACCTGATTTAAAAAAGTTCGCTGACCATCATGGAATTAAGATCATTACAATAAAAGACTTAATTCAGTACAGGAAACGTAATGAAACGCTGGTAGTCAAAAAAGCAGAAGCATCAATGCCCTCAATTTATGGTGATTTTCAAGTGATAGGATTTCAAAGTCTGCTGGATGAAAGTGATTATGTGGCACTTGTCAAGGGAGATTGGGATGAAGAAGAGCCTGTCCATGTTCGTGTTCATTCAGAATGCCTGACCGGGGATGTTTTCGGTTCATATCGCTGTGACTGCGGTCCACAGCTCCATGCGGCAATGAAATTGGTGGAAAGAGAAGGAAAAGGAGTAATCCTTTACTTGCCGCAGGAAGGCAGAGGGATTGGATTGATCAACAAGCTTCATGCCTACAGACTCCAGGAAGATGGAGCTGACACTGTGGAAGCAAACAATAAGCTGGGATTTAAAGATGATTTACGTGATTATGGAATGGGGGCTCAAATGCTTTATATGCTTGGAGTCCGCCGTATGCGATTAATGACCAATAATCCGCGTAAAATAGTTGGACTTCAGGGACATGGACTGGAAGTTGTTGAAAGAGTGCCGCTTGAAATTGAAAGCAATCCCGGCAATAAAAAGTACTTGCACACTAAAAAATCCAAACTTGGACATATGTTAAATGTATAAAGCATTAAAATATTAGGTTTTTTACAACTATTCATTTGTACCTTGTTTAAAATAAAGACAAAAATTAATTAGATTTGAGTTTGTTATTGGTAGATAAATATCGAAACTCAGAATAAAGAGCATAAAGTCACAATTCTAAAGTTACAAAATGTTGTAAATTCCAGAAATTAAGTATTGTCCAGAACAGACTATGACTTTTTCACAATCCGAATTGGCAGAGATGCTCAAAAATCCTGCGTCTTATGCAATTCCTCCTAAATCAATAAAACTCCGGGAAACTGACTCTTCATATTTGTTTGAAGGAGACGACTGGTTGTATAAGATCAAAAAGGAGGGTAATGAGTTTCCCACTCTTGCAGTCAAGGAAGCTTATTGCCGTGAAGAATGCAGGCTTAGTCTTAGTTTTAACCCCAACTGGACTTCAACCGTCCTTCCAATTGTAGAACAAAATGGTGGTATAAAAATCGGCGACCAGAAGGTGAGCCTGTTGAATACGCGCTTAAAATGGAAAACCTGCCTGAACAGTGGCTGCTTTCTGGGCTTTTGGGAAATGATGCTGTATCCAAAAAAAATATGACAAGTATTGCTGGCAAAATATCTGAAATACACTCAAGTAATCCTGCAAAAGACAAAGCTGCCGAATCAGGAAAAGCAGAATCTTTTCGTGCACAGTGTGACGACATGCTTTTTCAGATGAAACGCTATTTTGATGCTTCTCTGACTCAGCCTATTTTAGACATGATAAGACATCCGCTGGATAAATTTATTGATCAAAATAAACGACTCTTCAGCAAGCGGCATCAAAAAGGACGGATTGTTCATGGACATGGCGCTTTCCTTCCGGAACATATTTTTGTGAGTGAAAAAGTTGTGCGTTTTATCAGTCCACAGGAAGTACACAGGAAACTGGCTGATTTGGATGTGGCAAATGATGTTTCATCTCTAACTGTTGAACTGGCAAGGATGGGCAAACAAGATCTGGTAGAAACATTTTTAAATCATTATCTTGAAATTTCCAATGATCTGGATTTGCAAAAAATGCTGCCCTTATATCAAACTTATTGTGCACTAAAACAGGGTGTCAGAACATGTGAGCTTAAGGTAGCCCGTCAGGATGAGAAACTGGGTACTTTGGCCATGGAATATTTCAATCTCGCCGTTAACTTCTCCCGTGAAATACCAAGAGCTTAAATTTTGCAGGCTTTAAATACAGCATAAAGCCAGCCATAAAGTTAAATCCTTTCAGCAAAAAAAATTATCAAACTATGAAAGAAGTCTCTAACAGACTAAGCTTTTCTCAGATGGAGGAAGAAATTCTTCAATTCTGGCGTTCAGAAAATATTTTTCAGAAATCAATAGATGAAAGACCGAAAGATAATTCTTTCAGCTTTTACGACGGACCTCCATTCGCAACCGGACTTCCACATTATGGTCACCTGCTGGCAGGAACTATTAAAGACGTGATACCGCGTTACAAAACCATGCGAGGCTACCGGGTTGAACGGCGTTTTGGCTGGGATACGCATGGATTGCCAGTGGAATATGAAGTTGAACAGTCACTCAAATTAAATGGAAGACACGAAATTGAATTATTTGGTGAAGGAAAATTTAATGAGGAATGCAGATCAATAGTTTTGCGATATACCAGAGAATGGCGTGAAACAGTTGATCGCATGGCACGCTGGGTTGATTTCAACAATGACTACAAAACCATGGATATTGATTTTATGGAGTCAGTATGGTGGGTTTTTAAGAGTTTATGGGAAAAAGAACTGATTTATGAGGGGGTTAAAGTAGTTCCCTATTCCTGGCGTGTTTCAACTCCTCTTTCAAATTTTGAAGCTAACCTGAATTATAAAGATATCCAGGATCCTTCAATCACTGTGCGATTCAAAGTCAAGGGAGAAGAAAGCCTGTATTTCCTGGCATGGACTACCACCCCCTGGACTTTGCCTTCAAACATGGCACTTTGCGCAGGATCTGATCTGGTTTATTGCATAGTGAAGGAAAAACAAAGCGGTGATCGTTATATACTCACCCAGAGCTGTGTCGAGTCATATTTCGAAAAAGAAAGTTATGAAATCGTGAATAAAATGAAAGGTTCAGAATTATTGGGTATGAAATACGAGCCTTTGTTTGATTTTGCGAAGAAAAAGTTGGACTCAGATCATGACTGGTCAGTTCAGTTGGATGATTATGTAAGTGATGACAGTGGAACTGGATTGGTGCATCTGGCCTGTTTTGGCGAAGACGATGTAAGGATATTCCAGCGTGAAAATATACCTGTTTTTGATCCGGTGGATGATGAAGGTAATTTTCTGGATTACATGGGATTTATTGCCGGCAAAAATATCAAGGATGCAGACAAACCAATTATCCAGCAGCTTAAGGAAGAAGGTAAGATGTTTCTGCATGAAACGATTCAGCACAGCTACCCTTTCTGCTGGCGAACTGATACACCTTTGATTTACAAGCCTATTTCAACATGGTTTGTTAATGTTGAAGCCATAAAGGAAAAGATGTACGCCCACAACAAGACAGTGCACTGGGTGCCCGGACATATACGTGACGGGAGGTTCGGCAAATGGCTTGAAAATGCCCGTGACTGGGCCATCAGTCGCAACAGATTCTGGGGTACTCCTATTCCTGTCTGGAAAAACGAAGACGGTAATGTGCTGTGTGTTGGCAGTGTTGAGGAACTGGAAAAATTAACTGGGGAAAAAATCAATGATCTTCACAAGCACTTTGTTGACTCGCTGGTAATTGAACAGAATGGGAAATCTTATAGGCGTGTCTCGGAAGTACTGGATTGCTGGTTTGAATCAGGATCAATGCCTTATGCCCAGGAGCATTATCCATTTGAAAACAAGAAGCGCTTTGAAGAAAATTTTCCTGCTGATTTTATTTGCGAGGGACTGGACCAGACACGAGGCTGGTTTTACACTCTTGCGGTTTTGGGTACGGCATTGTTTGATACTCCTGCTTTCAACAACTGTGTTGTAAACGGTTTTGTTCTGGCGGAAGACGGAAAGAAAATGAGTAAGAGACTTAAGAATTATCCGGACCCAAATGACATGATGAATAAATATGGTGCAGATACTGTAAGACTTTACATGCTCAACAGTCCTGCTGTAAGAGGTGAAGATTTGCGCTTTTCTGAAAAAGGGCTGGTTGAAACAACCAGACAGCTGCTGCTGCCTCTTTGGAACTCTCTGGTATTTCTAACCACCTATGCCAAAATTGATGGATGGGAACCAAATCCTGAAAACCTGAAGGTAAAAAATAAAAACCCGCTGGATCGCTGGATTCTATCACGTTTACATAAACTGTTTGGGGAAGTACAAAAAGAGATGGACCGCTACGATTTAAACCGCTCAGTTGCACCGTTTGTTGGATTCATCGACTTATTGACAAACTGGTATATTCGCCGCAGCAGGAGACGTTTCTGGAAAGCGGGACAGGGAGAGGATAAAAGAGAAGCATACGCCACACTCTACACAGTCTTGTTTGAATTCAGCAAGGTGATTGCACCGTTCATTCCTTATATAGCAGACGGAATATTCCGTACATTACGCCATGAGACTGACCATGAAAGTGTGCATCTGGCATTGTTTCCGGAAGAGGATTCTGCATTCCGGGACATTGATCTGGAAAAACGCATGGATATTGTTCTTTCTACTGTCACAATGGGACGTGCACTCAGAGCAAAACATCAGTTGAAAATTCGTCAGCCTCTGCCGAAAATTTTCCTGGTAACCCGTGATTCGGAAGCAAAAAATGTACTAAATGAGCTTTCTGAACTCATTATGGACGAACTTAATATCAAACAAGTCGCGATCACGCCTGATGAAGAGGAATTGGTCAATTTGAAATCCAAGGCAAATTACAAAACTTTGGGACGCAGGCTTGGCAGTAAAATGAAAACAGTCGCTGAATCTATTGCAGACATGAATCTTGATCAAATCAGGAGCATTCAGAATGGGGAAAATATTTCAATAAAGATTAACGGAGATACGCTGGAATTAAGTCCGGAAGATGTCTTGATACAGCGAGAAGAAAAAAAAGGACTGCTTGTAGAAACTGACAACCTGATGACAGTCGCTTTGGATACGGAATTGAGCAAGGATTTAATTCAGGAAGGATTTGCCCGCGAATTCGTGAACAAAGTCCAGAATATGCGTAAAGAAATGGATCTTGATGTGATGGACCGCATTCTCATCAGTTATCAGGCTTCGGCAGAACTGAACACGGCGCTGGAGAACTATTCTGATTTTATTTGCACCGAGACACTGGCATTCAAAATTGAATTACAGGACGTGTCCGACAGCACCGCCTGGGATTTAAACGGTGAGCCCTGCAAAATTAAGGTGGAACATGCAGTTTAAATTCTTGCTTTTGTGCTTTCCAGCTGAGTAAATTCAATCAGCTCTGAGCCATTTTGAACAAGGTCTCCTGGATTAAATAGGACTTTTTCCACAACACCATCTACCGGAGCAATAATGGCGTGCTCCATTTTCATGGCTTCCATTACTAGTAACTGCTGCCCTCGGCTTACCCTCTCACCTGCTTTAACAAGTACACGAATCACGTTCCCTGGCATTGGCGCGGAAAGTCTGAATTCTCCCTTTTCTGTCTGCTTTTCAAAAAAGAGTGGATCAACACGTCTGAAATACGCACGCCCATGTTCGTGAACTGCTACCAGCTGATTTTCATGATGCAGAACAAGCAGTTGACTGCCGAAACCATTCTTATCTCCATCACTCCAGTTAAGTTCAAGCAAATTACCAATTTGAGAAACTGAGACGGATATTTGTTCTGTTGCATTCAAAATCTGGAAAGAATTTTCCTTTGCAGCTATCCGTATTTCTGTTACTTCACCTTTGTGATTTCTTAAATGGACTCGGTATGGCTCATGACCAACTGCTCGCCAACTGTTCTTTTTGTTCCAGGGCGATGAGGGGTCCAATGAATAAAGTGCATTCTTTTCAGCCTGTGCCAAGTCAACAAGAAAACAGTAAACAGCACTTATCCAGTAAACCCAGTCAGCAGTACACTTCTCTTGCACAAGCAGAGAATCAAGCCTGGAATCAACAAACAAAGTGTCCTGCTGGCTTTTTTCAAAATTTCCATCAAGAAATATAGACTGCAAAAAACCAAGATTAGTTTCCACACCTAGAACAGCAGTTTGTGCAAGGGCGTAACGCATGGCTTTAATCGCGTTTTTTCGTGTATCTGCATGAACAATCATCTTTGCCATTAATGGATCATAGTCGATGCTGATTTGATCACCCTCTTCCACTCCTGTATCTATTCTTACAAATGAAGATGAAAGGCTGTCGGCCCCCTGAGCTGCTGCTTGTTCTGATTGTCCAGTTCCAGGGAATACCAGACCTTGTAATTTCCCCGTACTTGGAAGGAAACCTGTTTCAGAATTTTCTGCATAAATTCTGGCTTCAATTGCATGTCCGCTTCGTCTGATTTTTGACTGTGTCAGGTGAAGTTTTTCCCCGGCAGCAATCCTAAGCTGCAACTCAACAATATCAAGCCCTGTGATCAATTCTGTAACCGGATGTTCCACCTGCAGACGGGTGTTCATTTCCATAAAGTAAAAGCGACTTTCTTCCCCCATAATAAACTCAACCGTTCCAGCACCCGTATATTTGACTGTTTTTGCCGCTGTCACTGCGGCATCTGCCATTTTTTTTCGTATTTTATTGTCAATAAAAAGTGATGGAGATTCTTCAACTATTTTCTGGTGACGACGCTGAACTGAACAGTCCCGTTCAAACATGTGCACGATATTTCCATGCTGATCACCAAGTACCTGGAATTCTATATGGTGGGGCTGTTTAACAAAACACTCCAGTATGACTCGGGAGTCACCAAAGGCCTTTTGTGCTTCATTTTGAACTGATGTCAGAGCATTTCCAAAATCTTCTTTTTTATGTACCACCCTCATTCCCTTTCCGCCTCCGCCGCGAACAGCTTTGATCATCAAGGGGTAGCCAATATTGTCTGCTTCCTTAAGAAGACATTGCTTGCTTTGCTCTTCGCCAAAATATCCGGGAACAATTGGAACTCCTGCCTTTTCCATTACGCCTTTAGCCTTGTCTTTTTCTCCCATTAATTCAATAGCTTCAGCCGAAGGCCCGACAAAAGTTATTCCTGAACATAAACATTGCCGTGCAAATTCAGCATTTTCTGACAGGAAACCATAACCCGGATGAATCGCTTCGCAACCTTTTTCTTTTGCTGCATCCAGCATTTTATCGATCCGCAGATAAGACTCCCCCGGAGCAGCCCCGCCAATAAAACATGATTCATCTGCCTCTTTAACGTGGAGTGCGTCGGTATCTGATTCTGAAAATACTGCAACGGTCCCAATTCCCATTCGGTTGCATGTGCCGATAATTCTTAAGGCTATTTCTCCACGATTTGCAATCAGGATTTTTTTAAACATTACATTAAGATTTATTTGTAAATGAAATTAAGGCAATCCATCAGCATACATACTTATGATGCAATTATTCGTTTGCCGATTTACTTAAAGTGAAGTTAGCATACCATACTTTTCATTCTTGCTTGTTTAACTTTTTCCTGAGGGTTCAGGAGACTAAAATCAGGTATAATCTTTTTGAAAAAAGAGATTAATTTAACATTGGCTTTGAAAAATATTTCCTGTTATGCTCACAATGAAGAACCAAGGGAGGAACATATGAATCATCCGGGGAGATACTGGCAAAAACTGGATGACGGTAGAATTCAGTGCGACGTTTGCCCACGGCAGTGCAGGCTGCACAATAGACAACGGGGACTTTGTTTTGTACGAAAGGCTGAAGAAGACCAGATAGTCCTCACAACGTATGGACGCTCCAGCGGATTTTGCATTGATCCTATAGAAAAAAAGCCTCTTAATCACTTCCTTCCTGGGACACCAATTCTTTCCTTTGGCACTGCCGGCTGTAATCTCACCTGTAAATTTTGTCAGAACTGGGATATCAGCAAGTCCCGTAAGTTTGACCGGCTCACAGAAACTGCCACTCCGGAAATGATTGCCCTTGCCGCAAAAAATCACGGTTGCCGCAGTGTGGCTTTTACATACAATGATCCGGTGATTTTCCTTGAATATGCTGTTGATATCGCACAAGCCTGTCGTGAAATGGACATAAGTCCTGTTGCAGTTACCGCAGGTTATGTGCTTGCTGAAGCACGCAGGGAATTTTTTCAAAACATGGATGCTGCAAACATTGACCTAAAAGCATTCAGCAATAAATTTTACAAAAAAATTTGTGGGGGAAGACTGGAAGATGTTCTGGAAACTTTGGAATATTTGAAGCACGAAACTGATGTGTGGTTTGAAATAACCACGCTTCTGATTCCAGGTGAAAATGACTCTTCGCAGGAGATACATGCAATGTGNGAATGGATTATGGAACATTTAGGCGCTGAGGTCCCCCTGCACTTCACTGCATTTCATCCGGACTGGAAAATGCGTGACATTTCTCATACTCCCCATTCAACTTTAAACAAGGCAAGGGNAATCGCCCTTGCTGAAGGAATTCATTATGTTTACGTGGGCAATGTTCACGATAAATCAGGATCAAGTACCTATTGTCATCAGTGTGGAGAGTTGACTGATCGGACGTGACTGGTACGAATTAAGTGACTGGAATATTGATCAAGCAGGATGCTGCATCAAATGNGGTACAAAATGTCCCGGATTTATCGAACAGCATCCNGGAAACTGGGGAGCAAAGAGACTGCCGGTAAGTTTGTGAGTTGAATATTNACTGGAATAATTAAAGAATTATAATTGATTTCGAAGAAAGCATTCCGGAATAATTTTGAGCACCACGTAAGCCACGGGATATAAGTTCCCCGCTGAGTTTGTGATGCAGTAGTTAGGAATTTACCATCCATGCACCGTAGCCAACTACACGTGCACGATCTC
>JGI24815J26687_1000443_pt1 | contig 10492 bp, 9 predicted proteins | sample METZYME_3_150m_FD_26687 | JGI IMG/M metagenome (IMG submission 26687) | reverse complement strand
TATGATGCACTCAGGGTCACTTCTCAGTACGCAGATATAATTGTCCTGCGTCATCCCGATGAGGATGTTATCAAGACAATTGAGAAGTTGGGAAGAGATTCTTCTCCAATCATTAGCGGTGGTTACGGAAATATAACACATCCTACCCAGGGATTGCTTGACATGTACACTGCATATCGAGCTTTGGGTAGTGACTTCAGTAATATGACTGTCATGATTGCAACACCTGATCTTTCACGGGCGCGCTCCGGGCAGTCCTTTGGACTTGGTCTGGCCCGCATGGGAGCCAGGCTGATTTACTCAGGTACCACGGGCCTGGAAACCTCTGACGTCATTCGTGACAAGCTGAAAGCAATGAATGCGAACTTCTCCGAAGTTAATGATCTGACGATCGGTCAGCACGAGGAAATGATTGCCGATGAAGGTGTGGATCTTGTCTATCTGCCTGGCTGTTCTGTAAAGAAGGGAGATTCTGGCCGCGACGACTTCCTGAAAAAGATGGCTGAATACTATTTTACACTTGATGGTCTTCAGAGGATAAAGCAGAAGAGTGGTAAGACGGTTGGACTGATGCATTCACTGCCGCGTAACGAAGGCGAGTTCGATTTTTCGATAGATTCAAGTGAACATGAACTTTACTTCAAGCAAATTGGTTTCTCGGTACCGCTTAGAATGTCACTGCTCGTAAACATTTGTGGTGTTTAGCAGAATCAATAAACTAAGAAGGCACAATAATGACTGGAAAACCGACAATCCATGTGATCGGAACGGGTGGAACCATCTCAGGAGCCGGTTCCTCTGCGACTGCAGCAGCGTATGAGTCGGGCCAGGTGGAGGCTTCAGAATTGGTTGCTGAAGTTGAGGGGCTGTCACAAGTTCCGAGCATTGAGACCGAGAACCTGTTTGCCACTGGTTCAGAAAACCTCGGTCCGGTTCAATGGAGGATACTGGCCCGTAGAATTGAGGAATTAACGAAAAGCAGGGATGTTGATGGTGTTGTTGTCACTCATGGAACCGACACCCTTGAAGAAGCTTCTTTTTTTCTGGATCTTGTTTGTAAACCCAGCAAGCCTGTGGTCCTGACTGCGGCCATGAGGCCCGCAACTGCCCTGAGCGCAGATGGTCCAGCGAATTTATATCAGGCGATTCTTGCCGCAGCCTCACCTCAGCTTAAGGGCCATGGCATTCTGTTAGTAATGAACGGGACAGTCATTCCCGGATGGCAGGCTATCAAGACGGACTCTGCTGCATTGGAGTCTTTTTGTGCTTATCCGAATGGAATAATTGGGCGTATTTCTGGAGAGAGATTGATTGTCAGCAGTGAGTCTTGTCCCTCACCACTTTCAGGGAGATTTCATGATCATTTGAATAAGGACGGCAAATTGCCATTGGTGAGAGTGATATTTCTAAGGGGAGGATATGAAGAAGGACTACTTGAAGACTGGATTAAAAAGGATTGCAGGGGCGTGGTCATCGCAGGTTTTGGAGCCGGAACCTTACCCGATACCGTGGCAGACCGAATAGCCAAAATGGAACGTTCAGAATGTGTGATCGTTGTTTCTTCAAGGGTGCCTAGAGTGATGGTGATGTCAGAAACCATGACACAAATTGAAGGCTGTAATGCTGTCCCGTCAGGGTTCCTGAATCCTCAGAAGTCAGCATTGCTTTTGTCCCTGGCTCTGGAGGATGGCCTGCAAACAGCTGCAATCGCNAGTCTGTTCAAAAAATTGTACAGTTAAAATAGAGCAGTATTGCAGCAGAAATTTAAGCATGGNCTTAGCAGGAATAATCCCCAAACTCATGATTATTGTCTTGGTGCGGAAACCCCATTCATCATCCTGAGTGTTGTTTCACCGATGGTGGTTTAATTCGGCAGGCCTGGGCAGCAGGAACTTAAAGATCTAACGGTCTCCGAGGCGAAACATGTACAGATCCAATACCATATCAGGAAACATTAGTCAGTCATGATTTAAAGTTAATTTCTAAACATAAGAGCAAGTTGATGAATACTTCCGAATTCAAAACTCTTGAACCTGAACAGCGCCTTTTGATGGGGCCGGGTCCGGTTAATGTTTATCCAGCCGTTTTGCGTGCCATGTCTCTTCCGATGCTGGGTCAGTTTGACCCCCAGTTCACGGAATATATGAATGAAGTAATGTCGCTTTACAGGCAGGTTTACCGCACTCGCAACAAGTGGACTTTCCTGGTCAATGGCACTGCACGTGCCGGCATTGAAGCATGCCTGAGTTCGATGATTTCACCAGGAGACAGGGTCCTTGTACCAATCTTCGGCAGGTTCGGTCATCTTCTTACCGAAATTTCCAGACGCTGTAAGGCGGAGGTGATTAACATCGAGACAGAGTGGGGAACGGTGTTTGAAGCAGGCCAAATTGCTGATGCAGTAAGCAAACACCAGCCGCGTTTTGTCGCACTGGTACATGGTGACACCTCAACAACAATGGCCCAGCCACTTGATGAGATCGGCCCATTATGTCGGGAAGCTGGCACAGTGGTTTATGTGGATACGACAGCGACCCTGGGAGGCATGCCCTTCGAAGTAGACAAATGGTGTCTTGACGCTGTCAGTTCAGGTTTACAGAAATGCCTTTCCGGTCCTCCAGGGTGTTCGCCAGTCACAATCAATGACCGTGTTGCTGAAATCGTTAATTCACGTAAGCATGTCGAGGCCGGTATAAGACCTGATGGAGTGATTGACTCAGATGGGCCGATTGTTCAGTCGAACTACTTTGATTTGGCCATGCTGATGGATTACTGGAGCCCAATGCGTCTTAACCACCACACTGAAGCGACCTCCATGCTCTATGCCGCTCATACCTGTGCACAGGTTGTTCTAAATGAGGGGCTTGAGGCTGGGTTTGCTCGTCACCGTATCGCCAGTCAGGCCATACGCAAGGGACTGACTGCCATGGGTTTGGAACTTTTTGGGGACGAAAGNCATAGGATGGACAATGTCACGGGAGTCTTTATTCCCAAAATCCTTGGAGATGGTGAGCAGGTACGGAGTCAGCTGCTGGAAGACTTTGGAATCGAAATCGGAACTTCTTTTGGTCCGCTTAAAGGTAAAATATGGCGCATTGGAACTATGGGTTATGTGTGCCGCAANGCCAACATCCTGCGCTGCCTTAGTGCGCTTGAGGCTGTGTTGCGTCGCAATGGGTTNGAAGTGCCTCCGGGAGAAGGTGTTGATGCCGCATACAAAGTGTTNGAACAATGACTAAGACTTCCAAACAACCGAAAGNTGTGACAAAAGTTCCGGATAAAAATACCCCNCAGNCTCTTCTGGAAGGCCCTCCGCGAGTGATAAACATTGGNCTTTCTTTTTTTGCCGATGATNTGAAGAAGCAAGATGCAGAAATGGTCAATGTAGACTGGTCTCCACCTGCCCGTGGGAACATTGAACTCGCAAACCTCCTTGCAAAGTTAAGTTACAAATGAGCACATCGTTTCCGCTCGGAGATACCATACGTGAAGCCAATTCGGAAGCAGTAAAACGGATGCTGGAAGCTGAGCCGGTACTGGTTGATGTGGTTACGGCAAGCGAGGCAATTCCGGACCTTGAGGAGGGTATGATTCTTCATGCCGGTCCACCGATTGACTGGGGTCGCATGTGCGGACCAATGAGGGGAGCAGTCGCTGGCATCGCAGTTTTTGAAGGCTGGGCTGAAGATCTTTCCGAAGCAGAACATCTTGCTGAATCCGGAGCATTCAAACTCCGACCAAACCATAATTATGGGGCAGTTGGTCCCATGACCGGCATGACCACATTAAGCCAGCCGGTGTTGGTCGTGGAGAACCGTTCCGGAGGCAATCGAGCGTACTGCACCATCAACGAGGGGCTTGGGAAGGTAATGCGTTTTGGGGGAAACGATGCATCCGTAATAAAACGTTTGGGCTGGTTGAAATCAACGAGGGGCTTGGGAAGGTAATGCGTTTTGGGGGAAACGATGCATCCGTAATAAAACGTTTGGGCTGGTTGAAGGACAAACTTGGACCGGCAATGGGTGCTGCCCTTCGTTCTGGGAGGGGGATTGAACTAAAACCTCTGGTTGCCCGTGGACTAACCATGGGGGATGAGATGCACCAGCGCAACGTAGGCTGTTCAAGTCTTCTTTTAAGAACCTTGGCACCTGAACTTTCCCGAAATGTGGATGATCGTACTGAACTTGCAGAAATGCTGGAATTTATCGGTTCAAATGATCAGTTTTTTCTCAATGTGGCAATGGTTTTGGGCAAGGCGATAATGGATCCTGTGAGCAACATTGAAGGCTCCAGCGTGGTGACTGCGATGAGTCGTAACGGGACTGATTTTGGCATCCGCGTGAGTGGACTTGGTGAAGAGTGGTTCACTGCCCCGGTGGAGATGCCCGAGGGTCTTTACTTCCCAGGTTTTAGTGCTGAAGATGCCAATCCTGACATGGGGGATTCTACTATTGTGGAAACGATNGGACTGGGAGGATTTGCCATGGCTGCCTCACCTGCTGTTGCCGGGTTCGTAGGTGCTGGCACCCCGTCCAGCGCTGCTGATTTTACACGCATTATGGGCGAGATTACGCTCGCAACAAACCCAGAGTGGATGATTCCTGCATTGGATTATCAGGGAGTTCCAACAGGAATTGATATCCGTCTGGTTGTTGAAACGGGCATTGCTCCAACAATCAACACCGGTATTGCTCATCGTAAACCCGGTATCGGCCAGGTGGGTGCAGGTGTCGTGAAAGCACCTCTTGCTTGTTTCGAAAAGGCACTGAGGGCACTCGCCATGCGGCTAGGAGTTTGAGATGAGCAGACTACTTAATCGTGTCTGTCCAGGTCTGTTTCTTGATTCAGTTGTGTTGATGCAGATTTCCCGCAGCATTGCCAGCCTAGAAGGGGTAGATGACTCAGCTCTTATGATTGGAACTCCGTCCAACCTTGATCTCCTGGACGGTGCAGGACTTTTGTCAGATTCGAGTCGTAAGGCTACTGGTGGAGATTTGATTATTGCTTTAAGGGCAAAGAATGATGCAACTGCGGCAAGTGCTATGGCAAAGGCAGAGTCATTGCTCGAACAACCTGTGGTTGCTCAAAGTGAAACTGTTGATTTACAGCCCCGAACACTGCGTTCGGCTCTGGGCAACCTTCCAGATGCCAATCTGGCGCTAATCTCGGTTCCAGGCGACTTTGCTGCGGCTGAGGCACGCAAGGCCCTGCGTGCCGGTTTGCACGTTATGCTTTTCAGTGACAACGTGTCAGTTTCAGAAGAGGTAGAGCTAAAGAGGGAAGCGGCTGAGGCGGGACTGCTGGTAATGGGACCAGACTGCGGAACTTCTGTCATCGGGGGTGTAATGCTGGGCTTTGCCAACCGGATTCCACAAGGTGACATTGGAATAGTGGGTGCGTCCGGGACTGGTTTGCAGGAGATCTCCTGCCTGCTCGCCCAAGCCGGACATGGAATATCGCATGCTGTTGGTGTTGGGGGACGTGACCTAAGTGACCAGGTAGGTGCTCTCAGTACTCTTGCGGCACTCGAAATGCTGGAGGCGGATGCTGCCACCCGCCATATTTTGCTGGTTTCCAAGCCACCGTCGCCAGCTGTGGCTGAGCGTGTTGTTAACGCGCTGGGCCACAGTAAAAAAACGGCAACGGTCTGTTTTATAGGTGCGGATGAACCTACACTACCGGACAATGTAAGTTTTACTCGGACCTTGAAGGCTGCTGCGGAAGAAGCGACTGGCAGTTTGGGTAAGGAGACAAAATCTGAATTACAGTATACCATTCCCCAACTTGCCTCAGGTCGGAAGCTGGTCAAGGGACTTTTCAGTGGAGGGACACTGGCTGCAGAAGCACAGGTGATATTCCTGGACCAAGGGGTTCCGGTGTCCTCAAATGCCCCAATTGCAGGGGCAATGATAGCTGATGCTGCGACTGGGCATGTTCTTCTTGATTTAGGCAGCGATGAATACACTCAAGGGCGCCCGCATCCAATGATTGATCCAGCGGTGCGTGAAGCTGAAATAGTCCAGTCACTGGCAGATCCAACGGTTGCCGTGATACTGCTTGACGTTGTGATCGGTTACGGCGCTCATCCTGATCCTGCGGGAGAAATTGCACGTGTTGTTTTGGCAGCGCAAAAGGACAGACCGGTTGTGGTTGCATCAGTAACGGGTACTGATGAAGACCCGCAGGGACGAAAATCCCAAAAAGAAAAGCTCGCTGATGCCGGGATCCTGGTAGCCCCATCAAATGCTGATGCAGCAAAACTCGCCCTTCATTGCATTAGCAGGAATGCTTGAGGTTGAAACTATCACCAGGCAGAGTTCTGCAGTCGTGGGAGGTACTTTGGTATCCCCAGCAGCGCAGGCGATTACAATTGGAACTGTTGCGAAGCGTGAACTGGACAGTGCTCTTTTTGGCCGAGTGACTGCGGTTTTCGAGCGTAGTCTCTACCTTGAAGTTAACGGAAGCTGGATCTGCCTAGCCGATGCCAACCTAGGCTTTGGGCCGTTGACAGTCAGTGTCAAGAGTAAATATGGAAGAAAGTGGATTAATAGTTTCAGCGTTGGTCGACTGGTGAAACTCTCTCCTATCGGTATCAGCATTGACGATTCTACAATTATCTCTACTAGAGGAGTTCGTTCTTGGCACCCTCCGAAGAGACCTGCATGGACAAAAACCTCACTGATGCTAGGACTGCGTGAACTGGAAAATCTCGCACAGGCAAAGGTCCCTACTGAAGGACTTGCCCGATTTCTTTTTGAATGTCCAGACAGATTTCCTGCGTCAGAAGAAAGCCGGGCTGCAGAACACTCTATTGGGATTTTGAAGAATTGGCTTAAGAAATGTTTTGAAGTTCAATTGCCGATAACACTATACAAAGAAGCGGTGGCCAAGCTGCTTGGGCTGGGGCCTGGTCTCACACCTTCCGGTGATGATTTTCTGGGAGGCATGCTGATTGCGTTGCATGTTTGCGGAGAAAAATCAGTTAAGAAGCAGCTCTATACCCAGGTCGAGTCCTTACTTGATAGCACGGGTCCGGTGAGCAGTGCTCATCTGAAGGCCGCCGCCCTTGGTGAAGGCAGCCAGTCACTGCACCAAGTACTTAACATGTTGCTTGAGGGAAATGAGACTCAGCTTGAACTTGGAATTGATTCAATTAACCAAATTGGCCATACATCAGGCTGGGATGCACTTGCTGGTGTTGCTGTCGTCCTGCGTAAATTGGCTTTAACTTCCCGGTCAGTATAAAGCCTTTTTTGATGGTTCCAAATCCACCATTGACAGATATAAAAAAACCTAACAAGTATTTTTGTCTTTCAGGAAGCAGTATCTATCCACGCTTATCTTCTAACAGCATATCTGCAGATACTATTGGACTTTATTTCCATAATCTGAATCTCAAATATTATTTTTCTTGATTCTTCAAGGCCAAAAAGGAGATTAAACATTTCTGCTCTTGGATTTAAAGTTTTTTAAAGAATAGATCCTCAATCAATGATCTGGTAGTGTGCATCCGTTGGTCTGCCGCTGTTTATCTGCACAATATCCTGAGGACATGCAGAGAAACTAAGCACGGCATTCATAAGAACCTTAAATAATACAAAATCTCCTCTTTTTGAAACTGTAGGCATTTGTTCAATTTCTCCGTTTGCATCGACCGGGGTGTTCTGCCAGAGATTAAACGGACACGGTGTTTCTGTGGGTTTAAAGCGAACAACCGCAAGAGCCTCCCAAAGGTTGTCATTGCAGTTGTCATGATAATCAGTACACCCTAGCTGCTCATAACGGTATCGGTCACAGGCAGCCATCATGGTGTCATGAACACCTGGAGAGGTATCTTCAAGAAACTTCAATATTTTGCGACGCTGATTTGTGATCAGCACGTCGCCCGGCTTTGGCCGGTAGCGGCCTAATCCTACCCGGCAGTGTTCCATTGACATAAATTCTCCGGAATGTTCTGAGTTGAACGCCCAAAAATCGACAACTTGGTTACCATGCGTGTTAATAATTTTAACTTTCTGTCCTTTACAAACATGTACAGCAACACCTCGACGTGCAGGAATCTTTACAAGCTTTGACCTACTTTTTTCAGACTGTGTTCTTTTATTGGCCATCTAGTTACTCCATTAAAATAAATAATTAAATTAGTTTATTAAAGAAAAATATATCCTAATAAAATCAACATTATAAGTCTATATTAAGTGTTACTTCAAAATACTTTATTCACCAAATTAGTTATAAATCCTTCATATGTTTATAAGAGCTGATTATTCTTCATACCAGATTTTATTTTCCTGCAGTAACCATTTTACAGTATCAATCCAGTCTTTTCCTATTTGCTTATATTCAAGTTTTAAATTTTGATTATTATTGAAACCAAAGAAATGATCATTTTGATCTGCCTCATTGTAATACCTTCCTTTCAGGCTCATTACTGCCCAGTAATTTCCAGGACGATTGGTGTATGCCAAAGAATCATTGCCACTTTTCAGCATACTATTACCCATCCATGAATTCGTGTAGGGGAAGCCTAAAATATCCATTATTGTTGGGGCAAGGTCGATTTGGCTGAAATAACGCTTCTCCTTGTAGGGCTTTTTGATGTTTCCACCAATGATAAGTAAAGGAATTTTCGATCTGGTTTTTACAAAATCTTCAAAGTTGCTGAAAGGTTTTTGAGGATTCTGATAATTTGATGTATCTGAGGTAATAAATATCAAAGTGTTTTTAAACCATTTGGTTTTGGATGCTGCAATTAAGAATTGATTAAGCGTTGAATCAACATAATTGACGGCCTCATAATATTTATTTTGCACAGAACGGTTTTCATAACGTTGAAATTCTTCGGGTACATCAAAGGGGTGATGATTGGTGGTGGTCAGTGCTGAAGAGAAAAAAGGTTCTTTTTCTTGATCCAAAATTTTAATCCACTTTTCAAAAAGAGCCTTATCAGAAAATCCCCAACCCAGGGTTTCTGTATCAGATGGGAAATCAAAGCGATCAACAATTTTTTGAAACCCAATTTTGGGAAACATGGTCAACTGGTTGTCATAGGCTGCATCTGCGCCGTTAATCCATGAAGTGGAATATCCTTTCCTTCTTAGGATCTCAGGTAGGCAAAGGAAATGGTTACTATTATAGTGGCTGAACACAGACTCTCCATAATTCGGCATTACAGAACAATAAGCAGCAATTTCCGCGTGACGGGTCTGGAAACCGTTTGCATAAAAATTATTGAAAAATATTCCTTTCTGTTTCCATTTCCCAAAATTAGGTGTCAGTCCCAATTCACTTCCAAAACTGTCCATATCTGCAGCCCTGAAGGATTCCAGGAGTATAAGCAGGACATTCATATTTTTTTCAGAGCATAATGCTGACGCGAGAGGATCCTGAAAGTTGTTTTTCCTACAGGATTCTGAAGAGTGATGTCTAGCCAGTGGCATATCTTCGTAAATTGGGTTTTCAGGTATTTCTCCAGGTAATTTAGTAATAACCCTTTTCAATGAGGCAGAGGGTTTTTGGATTTTTTCATCACTTACCATATGTCTTGACCAGTAAAAATAATTGACAGCAGAAGAGGTCAAAGGATCATTCATGTTTTTTGAGACGTAGGAATTAGGATAAACCCCGGCAAATGAACCAAAAATAATTGTGTACAAAAGAGATATGGATAAGTTAATTGTTGATATCTTTCGTTTACCTCTGGAGAAATTCCATATCAAGAAAATGAATATTATGTTGGGAATACAAAAAATAATCATGAAAGTATAGTTCCCAACAACCTCCAGGATGTTGATCAAAAAGAATTCTAATTCTGTCAGATACTCTTTGGTATGAAATGGCAGGTGGGTACCAAAAACGAAATAGTAGTTTATATCAATAAATAATATGAAAGAATAAGTTATGAAAATGAAAATAATTATGTGTCGTTCAAATTTTTCTCTTACAAAAAACAGGGATATGACAGCAAAAAAAGTAATTAAAAAAGCAATCATCAAATCATAACAAAGCCCCATCAACAAACTATGTAATACTCTGATACCTGAGTCCAATTGATGAAAATATATGATTAAATGGGAGGATACACCTGTGAGGAAACAGAAGATCAACAGCAGGACTATAGAATGTCTTGGTAAAATGTAATTTTGAAAATTAAATTGCTGCTTTGACACGAGTCAATTTTTTATTTTTAGTAGCACTTTTTTTAACTGATCCGAATTGTGATTGAAGTATTATAGTAAACATCCACAATTCTTGTAATACAATACTTTTGATGTTATAAGTTTGATTGCTTATTTAAAAGAAAACATAATTTAATTGAAAGAGTGATTCCAACATTAAAAGTAGCACTGGTAACTGGTGCAGGTACCGGAATTGGACGTAACACTGCTTTAAGGTTACTGGAAGAGGGTTATTCGGTGGTGCTGGCCGGACGCCGCATTGAGTTGCTTGAAAAGACAAAAAGGGAAGCTGGTGATTCTGGATCACGGACCCT
>JGI24815J26687_1000440_pt1 | contig 10518 bp, 6 predicted proteins | sample METZYME_3_150m_FD_26687 | JGI IMG/M metagenome (IMG submission 26687) | reverse complement strand
GGGATTATCTTTGGACATTTTGGGGACAAAATAGGAAGAAAGAAAACACTTATGAGTGCTTTAATGTTAATGGGCATCTCTTCGACATTAATAGGACTATTGCCAACCTATGCCATGATTGGTGTTTCAGCTCCTATTCTTCTTACAGTATTAAGGTTTTCTCAAGGATTAGCTATAGGCGGTCAGTGGGGCGGAGCCATGCTTTTAGTCACTGAAAGCGCACCATCCAATCAAAGAGGATATTACGGAGCTTTTGCTCAGGCTGGTGCTCCAATTGGAGTAATTCTGGCCAACTTAGCCCTTATTATTACCAGCGCTTTGGTTTCAGAAGAATTTTTTAATACTTGGGGTTGGAGAATNCCTTTTCTNGCTAGTGCTGTTTTAATTNTTATNAGTATGTATATTCAATTAAATCTTGAAGATACTAAAGCATTTAAAGAATTAGCAGTTCACAGAAATCAACAGCATAACAATGTTGAAAATGTCATCCAAAAATCACCAATTATTAAGGCAATAAGAAAATACCCTAAAAGGATAATTCTGGCTGCTGGAGCTTTCCTTAACATTCAAGTTACTTTTTATATTTTAATAGCATTCTTACTAGCNTATGGAGTCGAAAGTGCAAAGATGTCAAGNGATGACATGCTGGCCTCAGTTTTAATCGCTTCAGCAATAATGGTGCCAATGCAGTTTTTATTCTCTTCATATTCTGACAAAAACGGAAGAAGAGGTATCTTTATGGTGGGCGCTGTTTTATCGGGTCTATGGGCTTTTGCTGTTTTTCCATTAGTTGATACAGGAAATTTTTGGTTAATAACTTTAGCGGTTTCAGGAGGACTGGTTTTTCTAGCGATGATGTATGGCCCTCAAGCAGCTTTCTTCACAGAACTATTTAGTACTGAAGTCAGATATTCAGGAGCAACTTTAGGGTATCAGTTTGGAGCAATTATTGGAGGAGCTTTTGCTCCAACAATAGCTGTTAAATTGTGGACAGAATTAGATATTTTTTGGGTTTCAGTTTATATGGCATTTTCAGCATTGCTAACTTTGCTCTCAGTAATGGCTTTAACTGAGACCTACCAATCTGATTTGAATCAGACCCAATAAGATAATTTTGATTTAGCTTTTTATTGAATTTGGAATTTTTTTCTAAGGCTTTTAATACCGCTTGATTGCTGCACTGTTTTTGCTTTAAAAAATAATTCATGGTTCCTCTCTAACGAATCGAGGTCATATAGATAGTTAACCATGACACCTTTTGATTGATGCAACCCTTTTGAGGACAAATCAGAATTTAAATTTACCCTTTCTAAGGTAGCTCCATTGCCTAAATGAAATCTAGCGACAGGATCATTAGGGAATTCATCTTCTCTATCTGTGTGCAAAAGATAAATTAGTGCCTGCTTGAGAAGACTATCTTCATCCAAATCTTTCTCTATGGATTTTTCTTTAAGCCATTTTGTAAAATCTGGAGCCGGTGAAAGTGTTACAAATTTCTCCAATCCCTCATTTTTTCGTTTTAATTTATGAGCTACTGCTTTAATTAAGAAATTGCCAAATGAAATACCTGAGAGTCCATCCTGACAACTTGAAATAGAATAAAAGACTGCTGTGTTAATATCTTTATCGATTGTAATGCTTCTATCAATCTTGATCACCTCATCAATAGTATTTGGCATATTATCAGTCCTTCGTTTTTTCGTTTTAATTTATGAGCTACTGCTTTAATTAGAAAATTGCCAAATGAAATACCTGAGAGTCCATCCTGACAACTTGAAATAGAATAAAAAACTGCTGTGTTAATATCTTTATCGATTGTAATGCTTCTATCAATCTTGATCACCTCATCAATAGTATTTGGCATATTATCGGTTAATGCGACCTCAACAAAAATAAGTGGCTCATTGGGTATTAGCGGATGAAAAAAGGCGAAACATCTTCTATCTTCTGGTTCTAGTCTAGCCCTGAGATCACTCCATGAATTGATTTCATGAACAGCCTCATAAGCAATTATCTTCTCTAAAATACTTGCAGGAGTTGACCAATCAACCCTTTTTAGAACTAAAAAGGATGGATTAAACCAATGCTTAAATAAGTTTAAAAGGGCTCTATCAAAGAATGCCAAGGATGGATTATCTTTTTCAAGAGATCTGATTCTCTCTCTAAGTTTAACCAATCTAAGAGTGCCTTCAGAGACTGTGTTCAATCTTCTAAAAAGCTCCACCCATTGGGGTTCAGAGGATCGAGTAATTACCTCTAAGTTTTTTTGTGTTTTATTTTTAGAATATTCGATAGACGCTTTTGATAAAGAATTTGGGTCAATGTCGTATTTTTCTAGAAGAATATTAAAGAAATCAATAAATTGCTTATCACCAAGATCTTCTATTAGGTTAAAAAGATGTTCTGCATATACCAATGAAGAAACTTCTCCGCTTTTTGACATGACTGATTCTACAGCCTTATTTATATCTTTATGAAGAACGCCAAAATCTTTTGAGCGAAAATATCGCCCCTTAAGCTCTCCACTCATTATTGATTTAATTAGATTCTTGAAAAAAGTCATGTGTAATTAGTCATTTATTTTGTGGATTTATATTANTTTTGAAATTGTCTCACTACGCCATTTTTCAGATGTTTCAATCTGGTTGAAACAAAATATATGGTATCCAGCAAGATTAGAGTCAGCAATATCTCTATACTCAGAAATATTTTTTACTAATTTATCTGGACTATAAATACTAGATTTCATTAACTCTGCAGCAACTTGAGATTTTTTTCGCAAGAAACGCAGGGAGTCCCCAACACCTATTCTAAGGGAAGTTCTAAGAAGACGGCCACGCTCAATCACGCCAGGCAAACCGACCCAAACAGGAAGATTAACACCTTGCTGATTAATTCGAACCAACCAGTCACCTAATATATTTGCGTCAAAACACATTTGAGTAACAATGTAATTTGCTAAATCTTTCTTCATTTCAAGTGCTTCCATTAAGACTTTTTCATTAACATCTGGATGACCCTCAGGGTGTGCAGCAATTCCAATATTTTTTAAATTATGGCCGCATTTATGCAAAGCTTTAAGAAGATCATGGGCATTATTAAACTCACCTATTGGCTCAGGTAGATCGCCGCCAGGTACAAAAATACTCTCAATATTCAACGCATCGAGCCTTTTGACAATAGTTTCAAGATGTTTTTCCCCACTTACGCATTTCGCTGCAATATGCGGTGTAACCTGAAAACCTTGTGCAATAAGTTTTTCACTTAGCTCTATGGTTTCATCTACACCTTTTGTTGGCGAGCATGTGATAGCCAAATGCGAGTTTGGCTGGAGAGCCCCGAGCCTGTCTTCTATCCCTGGAACTGGAATAATTTCCATATAGGCGTTTTCTAGATCCTCACGGATGCGCTTACACACAGCGTCTGAAGGCTTGTTTGTGTTAATAATTCTCTCCCATCAAGCTTAATCTTATACCTAAGGAAAGCATCTGATTTATTCTCTCTATATAATTTATTCGGAAGTTTTAACGGTACGGTTTCTAAAATACTTCATAATGTTTTAAATCAATAATCCCTATCTTCAAATGCAGATTTTCTCTTAGCAATAAACTCAAGTAAAGCTTCATCAATTGCAGGATCNAATTCTGGAGCTTCATATTCCTTTAACATCTCTTTCCATTTCAAATTGGCGCGCATTGCAGTGTCCAAACTACCTTCTGCTTCCCATTGTTCAAAAGGATTGTTATCAGCAATTTCAGACCGATAAAAAGCAGATTCAAAATTAGCCTGTGTGTGTGCTGCACCTAAAAAATGACCCCCTGGGCCAACCTCCCTAAACGCATCCATTGCTTGATCATTTTCAGATAATTCAACACCTTCAAGCATCACAGCAAGCATTCCTGCTTGATCTGCATCCATTATAAATTTTTCATACCCCATCGAAAGACCGCCTTCAAGCCAACCGGCTGTATGGAGCATAAAATTGACTCCCGCTAAGGCAGAAGCTTGCAATGTATTAGCTGATTCATAAGCCGCTTGTGCATCTGGAATTTTTGATGCGCATAATCCGCCCCCACTTCGAAAAGGGACGCCTAATCGCCTNGCAAGTGCACCGACAATCGTCATTATATGNCCAGGCTCTGGAGTGCCAAATGTGGGGGCTCCAGATTGCATAGAAACTGCGCTTGCAAACGACCCAAATATTACCGGCGCTCCTGGTTTAACAAGCTGGATATAAGCCATGCCTGCAAGTGCTTCGGCGAGAATCTGTGTAACGGTACCTGCTATGCTAACCGGTGACATTGCTCCAGCCAGAATAAAAGGTGAGATGATTGTTGCTTGATTGTGTTCAGCATAGACAGTGGCAGAACCAAGCATTGTTTCATCAAAGGTTAAAGGTGAATTAGCATTTATTAGACTGGTTAAGACAGTATTTTCTTCGAGAAAATTTTCGCCAAAAACAATCTTCGCCATTGACACAGTATCTTCAGCTCTTTCTGGGTGTGTTACCGATCCCATAAATGGCTTATCGCTGTATTTGATATGACTGTATATCATGTCAAAGTGACGCTTATTGACAGGTAGATCAACTGGTTCACATATAGTTCCACCCGAGTGATGAAGATTTGGGCTCATGTAGGCTAATTTTACGAAATTTCTAAAATCTTCAATTGTTCCGTATCGTCGACCTTTATCCAGATCTCTAACAAATGGCGGCCCATAAGCTGGAACAAGAACTGTTCTTCTCCCTCCAATAATAACGTTATTAGCTGGATTTCTTGCATGCTGTATATATTCACTTGGGGCGTGTGATTGAATAATTTCCCGACAAAAACCTGGCGGAAAATGGACACACTGACCATCAACATCAGCACCAGCATTCTTAAATAAATCTAGCGCTTTTGGAAAATCACGGAACTCAATTCCAATTTCCTCAAGTAGGATGTCGGCATTCTTTTCTATTAAAGCTAGACCCTCCTCATTTAAAATCTCAAAATAAGGGATATTGCGCTCAATATATGGACGATATTTACTTGCGCCTTGCTGTCTGGCTTCTATTTTCTTTCTTCTTCCACCACCTTGTCTTCTGCGTTTCCTTTCTGACATAAGAATACTTGCTTCAGTTAAGAGCGAACCCTTTCATTATTGGGATCGTAAAGAGATCCCTTACCAACTATCTGAACGGTTATAGGATAAATTCCATCGCCGTTTTCATTAAAGTACTCCAGAGACAGTGACTTCCCTGGTATAGCTATNTTNTTAGGCAGATAACCCATAACCACATGTTTTTTGATGGATGGGCAATAAGACATACTGGTGCTATAAGACCTGCGTCCTTTNCTATCAACCGGCACTTCACCTGTTTCAGGATCAATGATTGGAGAGATACCGACTGGGTAACGCGAACCATTACTCGATACATTTAGGTTATCCATCGTCATGGTACATAGAATAGCACTAGGCTCTTCTTCTCGATGAGCAAGGTGTGCTTCTTTGCCATGGAAGTCCGCTGCTTTGACCTTAGGTCTTTGAACGGCCGATTCACAAGCATTATACTCGGTCAATAGGTCCGCACCTTGAAGTCGAAAGCTCTTCTCAAGACGTCTACTGTTAGCGTAAGTTTCGATACCAACTGGCGTAACTCCAACCTCAAGAAGAGAATCATAAAGTGCCAGACCTTCTTCAGTGTCATTGTTCAAATAGATTTCCCAACCGCTCTCCCCAACATAGGAAATGCGTGCTGCCCAGACATCGATGGCCTTCCCGCCAGTTAAATTGAGGGTCAAGTATTTTGCTCCAACAAAGGGGAAATTCTCAATACTGATTTCATTAGGGTCAATGAAATGACCCAAGGCGTCTTTTGCTGTAGGTCCCCATAACCCCAAAGTTGCCATATCGTGTGTTCGAATATTGATTTCTGCTTCCAGCCCCATGTCATCCCGATAATTACGCAAGGTGACCCAGTCTCGGTTGCCATCAGCACCACCGGTAACGACCCGATAACGATCTTTGCCTAAACGGGAAATGGTCAAGTCTGCATGAACACCCCCATCCTCGTCTAAAAAGTTGGTATAGATAATTCGGTCTTCGGGGGTATCGCCGCCAATTTTAGCCACAGAAAGATACTCCAACATACGTTCTGCATCTGAACCCTCGATGTCCATGATCGCAAAATGTGACAGATTGATCATCCCAGCCGATTCACTCATGGCTAGATGCTCTGCGTTAGCAATCTCGTAGGGTACGTGACGTCGATCCCATTCGTTCTCCCTAATTGGGATCTCCTGTATATAATTATCTAGTTTTTGTTGATTGCTTTCGTAAGCAAAAGCACGTTCCCAACCACCGATTTCATTTTCAAAGTAACCACCAAGCTCTTTTTCTCTCGAATAAAAGGGGCTGACGAATAGCTCTCTTTGACTAATATAGGGCTCTTTAGGGTGAACAGGCGGGGTATAAATGGTCTGTGCATTTTCAAACGATCGTGTTTTGACAAACGCTTTTTCTTTTTGTGCAGGATAGAATCTGGCAATGTCAAAAGAGTGCATATCCATCTGTGTTTTGCCATTGATCATCAATTCTGCACACAACCTTGCACAACCTGGGCCATCTTTCACCCATACGGCTTCGCACAACCAAAAGCCTCTGACTTCTGGACTTTCACCAATCAAAGAACCGCCATCAGCAGTTACGGACAGCAGGCCATTAAAAGAACTTCTTTCATCCCAACCTAATTCATTAAGTATAGGCGTTGTTTCTATGGCCCTCTCTAGAGGTTCGGCGACTTCCTCAAGATCCAGATGCCTCATTGAGTCAGACATCATGGTTTTATCAGGATTACCAATGTCCTCAGGATCAACCAGTCGAGGTTCTTTATCCTCGTAAAATCCCCATTCAAGCATACCCCCATGCAGCTTGCCTGTATCCCTAACATAAGCTGAATTGCCTTGGTCTCGAAGCAGTGGATAAACGAGAAAATCTTCTGTTCCCTGTGCTTCAGGAAGTGGGCCAAAAAATAATAATGGGTGCTCGACTGGCATGAGTGGAACTGAAACACCAGCCATCTCTCCAACTAATGATCCCCATATTCCTGACGCAATTACAACTTTTTTGGTCTTGATTGTGCCTTTATCTGTTTTTACTCCAGTAATACGCCCATTCTCAATTTCAAAGCCTACAGCTGGTGTGTCAGTGTAAGTGGTCAATGTGCCTTTCTCTTTAGCGCTTTCTACAGCATAGTTCACCACATCCTGAGAGCGCGGTACTACTAGACCTGCATCCGGATCCCACATTGCCCCGCGAATTGATTCTTGTTCTAATAAGGGAAACTTTTCTTTGGCTTCTGATGCTGAAATCAAACTAACATTAGATCCAAAGGCTTTACCTGATGCGACCTTCCGCTTGAGTTCCTCCCAGAGCACGTCGTCGTCTTTACGACAAATTTCTAGACCACCTTTTTTTAGGAAGAAACCATTATCTTCATAAAAATTTCGGCTAAAGGCGGTCGTCCAATTGCTTAGTTTGTCGTGAGTTGTATTGTAGACAAAGTCCGAAGCGTGTGCAGTGGATGCAAAATCTGAAGGAATAACGCTAGATTTTTCCAACCCCACGATGTTTTTTTGACCGAGTTCTGTAAACCAATATGCAAGCATTGATCCAACGATTCCACCTACGCCCACTATGACTATTTCTGCGTCTGTAGGGAATTTAGAGGATTGCTGGGTCATAAGCAGTATAGTTTATCAAATTTCAATATCTTAAAGCTATCAAATTGATTCAATAAACTCTCTATCATTAGGCTTTATAAGGTCTGATCCAAGCCCATCCAATAAAGGTTTTAGATGTTTCGCATATGGCTTCCATCGATCCATTCCGGACTTGTTTATTGGTTTTCTTACCTGTTCTGAGCTTGCTGTCCTAACTGACCTATCAGTCTCATAAAAAGTTATACAAGAGTCCTCAAAAGGTAATTCTAGAAATTCTAGCATTTTTGTAACTTGGCCTTCTAAATCATCAATTATGTCCTCGTTATTAACTCGCAATATTTTATTTGGTAGGACCTTATCCCAATGATTCATTAAATTAACATAACTCTTATAGTAGCTTCCCGCTTCAGATAAACCATATGTAAATTCTTGTCCTTGGGCAAATAGCTGTTTAAACATGCTAAAGCAACAATCCAAAGGATATCTTCTTGCATCAATAATTTTTGCATTTGGCATGATCAAGTGAATTAATCCAATATGACGAAAATTATTAGGCATTTTATCAGTAAATCTTGGTGCCTCTTTTCTATGCATTCTTGTATCATCGATAAACATTTTTCCCATTTCTATTCTTCTCTCAAGGGATAAATCTTCCATGCTTTTAGGGTAGTTGCCCTCTTTACCGTAAATATCATCGCCTCTAAGACTTTGTGCCATAGAAAGAATATTAGGAAGCTCAAGCGTTCCATCAATCATTGAATGAGAAGCCAGGATTTGTTCAATTAATGTTGAGCCCGCCCTTGGTAGACCAAGTATAAATATTGGGTCTTTTGTTTGATGTCCGCCATCACCAAGTTTTTCGAAGAATGAATCATTGCATACATCGATTTGAGCCTGAAACTCTCTGTCCATTCTTTCAGTAGAATATTTGCTTTGCTTATTCTTAATCTTATTTCCACTATCAAGATTTAAAAAAGCTTCATCGTATTCGCCTATTGCTTCACACCCCTGAGCTAATGCAAAGTGAAAATAGGTTTTATCTTGCAATGTCAGATCAACTCTTTTGAGTTGGTGCCTCATATTATTTAATTCATTTTTAGTGAAGTTGTATGTTTTTAAGTTAGATAATGAAAAAAAAGCTTCGCCATGATCTTGTTTGACTTTGTATGCAGATTGATAACTTTTAATTGCTTGATCTGTCTTACCTAAAGTCTTTTGTGCATGGCCTTTAGATGTAAGAACACTAAAATTGAAAGGATTCTTGTCAAGGATATTATCAAATAAGTTAATGGCACCATTATGATCACCGTTTTGCATAATCTCACTTGCTTTTTGAGCTTGATATGAAAGATTTTCAGGAAAGTTCTCGCACAATATATTGACTTGTTCCATGGTCTTTTCAAATTTTTGTTTTTTGCGAAGAATCATTGCATATTTCATTCTAAGCTCGCCATCATCGGGGTTAAATTTAACCGCACTTTCAAGTAAAAATTCTGCATCATCAAAATATCCCATCCGATCAGCAATTTGAGCTAACAATGACATTGCGAATGTATTGGTTGGATTCTTTTTAAGAAATTCTCTACATTTTCTTCTGCAATGCCTAATTTCCCTTCGTTAAGAATTTGGCTTATATAAAGTAAAACACTTGGTATAGATTGAAGAGTGTTCATTTGCATGAATGCATGATCAGCAGCAGGTTTATTGTTACCAGTCCTAAAGTAATCATATAATGCCTTCCAAGATGACAATAAAGCAGGGTTTAATTCACAGGCCTGCCTATAATGTGCAATTGCATTTTCTTGATTGCCAATATCTCTATTCAAATGACCTAACTCTTGATGGGCTCTCCCCATGTCGGGAGCTTGAGTTAACAAACTCTGAATATATTTTTTTGCGTCATCATAATTTTTTAAATACCTCGATGAAACCGAAGCTAAATATAGGCTATCAATATGGTTTGGATCTTTTGTGAGATTTGATTCTAATAAGCTAAGCGCATCAACAAATCGAGCATCTTTTATTGCTTCAGTAGCTCTGGAGATATCTAATTTATTTTGTGTCATTTATGATGATAATAAAAAAAAATAGTCATTTTTCTTATGCAATTAAAAAGGGAGCCTAGACTCCCTTCTTAAATTATAGCTTACTTTTAAAAACTAAAAGTTATGCTTATACCTTATTCCGATAGTTGTTGGTCTTATGTAAGACACACGCTGTCTATCAAATACAAAGGTATTACTAATTTCAGCTCTTTCATCATTGACGTTGTCAATGTATAGCTCAGCAGTCATAGTATCATTGCTCATGCCGAGACGAACATCCATATAGGTGTAACTATCTTGTCGAGCTTTATTTGGTTCCATAATATCTGAGTAGCTGTCATCAGAATGAGTGATTGCAAGTTGAGCATGCCCAAGATTTCCGTTTGACATATCCCACTCTTGCCTAAACTTTAGATTGAACTGCATACCAGGGGCAAATGCCATATCGCCTCCAACAGTTACATCATTGGTAGGTACTAATTTCCTAGTAAGTTCAGTATCTAGTAGTGAGAATGCACCGGAAACTGTCAATCCTTCTCTGTTGGTGAAGTAAGTAAAGTCGCCCTCTACACCTTTAATATCGCCGTCTGCAGCATTATCAGAGAAGAATAAGTTAACAATACTTGGATCAAAGATCGTTGATTGAAGTCCCTCAACATCTACCATGAAAACACTTCCGTTAAATCTAAGTCTTCCATCTTTAAGAATGGTTTTCCAACCAAACTCAGTGTTTGTAATTTCATCCGACTTAATTTCTGGTGGAACAG
>JGI24815J26687_1000439_pt1 | contig 10564 bp, 10 predicted proteins | sample METZYME_3_150m_FD_26687 | JGI IMG/M metagenome (IMG submission 26687) | reverse complement strand
TGCCCAACGGTTACTGTGCACAGATTCAGCTATCCCATCGACTGCTGAACTGACCTACGTTCGCAATAAGGTTACTGGATGAATCGCCTCTCTGGTCAGTCGAGAGTAATTGATATCTCACCCTGAAAGCCGCTGCGACAGTCACTTCCGCTACTCGGCCACGTTCCTGCGTATTGGCCGCTCAGTGATTTCGAGGTACCTAAAAGAGTAAAGGTCACGGTAAAGGTGGTCTCTGTCTCATCAACAGTCTCTGTTGTGGTCATGCTCAAGCTGGCGGTACCTTCATTGCTGTTTTCTTGATCACCTGTGAGCGGGTTGTCTCCACTGCTGTTTGCAGACGCCTGAACAGAGGTGCCTGTGAGGCTAGTGCTCGTCAAGCAGCTATGATCGGTTACGATGAGGGTGCCCGTAACGGTTCCCGCGTTGTCCGAGAGTGTGAGTTTGAGGCTTCGGTCTGGGTTGGTGGCATCTTGAATACTACCTGACCACTGACCCGACAAATTGAAAGCCTGATTGTAAATACCCCCGCTGGAACTGCCCCCACAACTTGCCAGTAGACCTGTAAGGATCAGGAGTGTGCAGCCTAAGAGCGCTTTTTTTATTTGGGTTGGCACGATCTTTTTGTGGGCGATTTGGATGATCGTACTGTAACGCAAGTGCCCGAAATTAACCATGAGATCGATGTGAGTAGTACCCAGTGGTACAGACGTATCCTGTGTTCAGACGGCATTAAGGCGAGAGTTTTCTGGACAGAATTTCATTCACCGCTTTCGGGTTGGCTTTGCCACCTGTTTCCTTCATGACCTGACCTACTAGAAAACCCAGAACTTTTCCTTGCCCCTGCCTTACCTGGTCGGCCTGTTCGCTGAACTTTGATAGTATCTTTTCGACAACCTGTTCCAACTCGGCACTGTCGGATATCTGTTTCAGGCCACGGGCTTCTATGATTTGGTCTACATCGCCACCGTTATCCCACAGGTCGGAAAATATGTCCTTTGCAATTGTTCCTGATATGGACTGATCATTGATTCTGCAGATCAGCCGGCCGAGTGAGATCGGAGATACCCGGCTCTGTTCGATCGGAAGGCTATCTCGATTCAGCGCGGCCATCAGATCTCCAGTAACCCAGTTAGCGGCGATTTTGCTGTTCCCCCCGGCCTCTCTGACCGTCTCCTCAAAGTAATCAGCAATCCCACGATCAGCGGTCAGCTGTTGGGCATCTGATCTTCGCAACTGGTAAGCGTCAATAAAGCGGTCACATCGGGCATCGGGAAGTTCCGGCAGTGATGATCTCAGGTACTCCACTTCAGCATCTTCTATCACCAGAGGCGGTAGGTCCGGGTCAGGGAAATAACGGTAATCATGCGCTTCCTCTTTTCCCCGCATAGGTCGGGTTTGATCCGTATCCGGATCATAAAGCCTGGTCTCCTGAACAACTTGCCCCCCATCCTCGATAAGATCGATCTGGCGTTGAATTTCATGGTTGAGAGCCCGCTCTATAAAGCGGAAGGAGTTGATGTTTTTTAATTCAGTCCGTATACCGAGTTCTGAATCACCTTCAACTCTGATGGAGATGTTGGCGTCGCAGCGGAATGAGCCCTCCTGCATGTTGCCATCACAAATTTTGAGATAGCGAACAAGTGAGTGAATTTTTCTCAGATAGGCGATAGCCTCGGCTGGTGAGCGCATGTCGGGCTCGGAGACAACTTCGAGCAGGGGCGTGCCTGCTCTGTTGAGATCGATACCTGACATCTCCCCCAAACCATCGTGCAGTGACTTTCCGGCATCCTCTTCAAGATGTGCTCGTGTAATTCGGATCTGTTTTAGTGTGTCACCTTCACCGATATTGATTTTGCCGCCGGACACGATAGGTATTTCATACTGGCTTATTTGGTAACCCTTGGGCAGGTCTGGATAGAAATAGTTTTTTCGGGCAAATACTGATCGATGGTTGATGGTTGCACCGGTTGCCAGGCCAAATGTAGCCGCCATCTGAACTGCAGTACGATTCATCACTGGGAGGATACCCGGCAGGGCGATGTCAACAGCACAGGCCTGGGTATTGGGATCGGCGCCGTAGTGAGTGGAGGCGCCTGAAAAAATCTTGCTTTGAGTCTGAAGCTGGACATGCACCTCCAGGCCAATGACGCTTTCCCAGTGTGTCACTCGTAGTCTCCCGGGATACGTTGGTGCCAGTCAGTTACCTTCTGATAGCTGTGTGCCGCAGAAAGGATATTGGCCTCCTTGAGATATGGCCCGATTAGTTGTAGACCGATTGGAAGTCCTGATTGATCGAATCCCACTGGTAGAGAAATTGCGGGCAGCCCGGCCAGGTTAACCGGCACAGTAAACACGTCGTTAAGATACATCGAGACCGGGTCATCAAGGTTCTCACCCAAGGGGAAAGCAGTTGAAGGTGTCGTTGGCCCCGCTATGAGGTCGCACTGTTTGAACGCCTGACTAAAATCATTGGCAATGATTCGGCGGACTTTCTGGGCTTTGAGGTAATAGGCATCGTAATAGCCAGCCGACAGCGCGTAAGTACCTATAAGAATTCTGCGTTTAACCTCATCGCCAAAGCCCTCTGCGCGGCTTTTTTCGTACATATCAAGTAAATCACTAAACTCTGCGGTTCGATGTCCGTAGCGCACACCGTCAAACTTAGACAGGTTCGACGAAGCTTCAGCGGGTGCAATGACGTAATACGCAGCAATACCGGCGCTACTGTTGGGTAACTCGATATCAACCAGCTTTGCGCCAAGTTTTTCGAATTCTTCTAGGGCTGTTTCTATGGCGGACAGCACCTCGGCATCGATCGAGGGATCGAGAAACTCTTTGGGAATCCCCAGCCTAACGTTTTCGAGGCCAGTGTTCAGTGCCGAAAGATAATCTGGGACAGCGGTGTCCAGGGAGGTTGAATCCCGGCTGTCGAAACCGGCCATAGTCTGTAGCAACAGGGCTGCGTCCTCGGCCGACTGGGTAATCGGTCCGGCCTGATCCAGTGATGACGCATAGGCCACCATGCCATAACGGGAAATTCGTCCGTACGACGGTTTAAGTCCTGTCAGGCCGCAGAATGCGGCTGGCTGCCGAATTGATCCCCCGGTGTCTGTGCCAATGGCAGCTGGTGCCAGTCTGGCAGACACGGCTGCTGCCGAACCGCCCGAACTACCGCCAGGCACCCGCGCTGTATTCCAAGGGTTGAGTACCGGTCCGAAATACGACGACTCATTGGAAGAACCCATGGCGAATTCGTCCATGTTGGTTTTTCCGAGCACGATAAAGCCGTCTTTATCGAGATGCTCAACGACGGTTGCATCGTAGGGTGATACGAAATTGGATAATATTCTGGATCCACAACTTGTGAGCAGGTCTTGGGTACAAAAGATATCTTTCAGGGCGACAGGCAGCCCCCTGAGGTTTGAGTTACGCTCATTTCGCCTTGAGTGATCAGCTTGTTGAGCGTGTGCCAGGGTCTGTTCCCGATCAACACTCACGAACGCATTCAATTGCTGGTTTTGTTCTATCCGGTCCAGAAAGTGAGTGGTGATCTCCGTACTGCTGATTCCACCAGTTGCTAACATTCTGTTCAGAGCGCTCAGGCTTTGCCGGTGCGGCATCGTTAGTGGTTTCCTGAGAACTGCAGATTCTGGACGAGGTGACCCAAAGTTTTGTCGTACCGGCGCTAATCGAGTACTTTTGGCACTAGATAGAGACCCTGTTTTACGGCGGGTGCAATAGCCTGAAACTGGTCCCGTTTATTGACCTCTTTCACTTCGTCGTCCCGAAGTCGCAATTGGATGTCCTGAGGGTGGGCCATTGGCTGGATCCCTTCAGTATCGATCTTGTTCATCTGTTCCACCAGGGTCAAGATGTTGGATAGATCGATGCTGTAGCGTTCAGCCTCATGCGGTTCGATACCGATACGGGCGAGCCGCGCGACACGTTCTACGTCTGATTTGGAGATAGACACGACCAGGGGAGGAGCATTCGTTATCAGAGGTCAATTATACCCTGCTCCGGTTGAACCGGCAGGGGTACCCTGTGCTACAGTACGCGGCTTAATCTCGCTTCACATTTTTTCGTTTACTCGGCAGGCATATGTTATTCAAGCGTTTTTTTGGCCTATTTTCCAATGACCTGGCAATCGACNTGGGGACGGCCAATACGCTTGTGTATGTGCGGGAGCGTGGTGTAATCCTCAATGAACCATCGGTGGTTGCGATACGAACCGGTTCTATAGCACCAGAAAAGACGATATTGGCTGTTGGGCAGGAGGCAAAACTGATGTTGGGCCGAACGCCCGGAAATATTCAGGCAATACGGCCCTTAAAAGATGGGGTCATCGCAGATTTCACGATCACAGAGATCATGCTGAAATTTTTTATCAGAAAGGTTCAGCAGAACCGTTTTTTCTCCAGTCCCCGAATTGTGATCTGCGTGCCCGGTGGGTCTAATCAGGTTGAACGTCGTGCGATCCGAGAATCCGCGGTGACAGCCGGTGCTAGGGAGGTGTATCTGATTGAAGAGCCGATGGCCATGGCGATCGGTGCTGCGTTGCCCGTTGCCGAGCCGACTGGTTCTTTGGTGCTCGATATCGGAGGTGGAACCACTGAAGTCGCCGTGTTGTCACTTGGCGGGATCGTTTATGCCACTTCTCTACGTGTTGCTGGTGACACTTTTGATGATGCGATTATCAATTATGTCCGCCGCAGGCATGGATTGCTGATTGGTGAAGCAACGGCGGAGCGGGTGAAGAAGGCGATCGGAACGGCTTGGATCGACTCTGATCATCGTGAAATGGAAATCAAGGGACGTGATGTGACTGAAGGAATGTCGCGCAGTCTGTTGATTGGCAGTGACGAGGTTTACGATGCAATCAGTGATGCCTTGAGTCAGATCATTGGTGTAATTCGGGAAACGCTCGAGAACACACCACCTGAATTGGCTGCCGACATTGGTGAACGGGGCATGGTGATTGCCGGTGGTGGTGCGCTGATTCGGGATATGGATCGGCGGCTGATGCAGGAAACCGGGTTGCCGGTGGTTATTGCTGACGACCCCTTGACCTGTGTCGCAAGAGGCTGTGGTCGCGCACTTGAAGACATGGCAGTGTTGGGAGATGTTTTCACGCGGGAGTAGCGTTGATGGCTGCTTTGAATCACTGTGACAAGGTGAAACCTGATGGTAGGAGTTACCAAATAAGGGCTCGCCGGTAGCCCGTCGAGTGAAACTTCACCGCTACGAATCCGTACACGCGTTGTTGTTTTTTGTGCTGTTGTCTATCGTTCTGATGGCAGGTCACTTCTACAGTGAGAATGTTCGCCAGATTGCGCGGGTGCTCTCTGTTCTCAGTGCGCCCGTTCATCTGATCGCAGCATCCCCTTCGACTGTATATCGATGGTTCGAGGGAAGTCTGGACTCAGAAGATGAACTTGAACTGGAATTGGCTGAACTGAGTCGGAAGCAACTCGTACTTCAGACACGTCTCCAGCAACTCAAGGCACTCGAGTCTGAAAATGAACGGCTGAGAAATCTGCTGCATGCAGGTGCCCGGCTCGCGAGCAAGATTCAACTTGCCCAACTGGTCAAGGTTAACCTTCATGGTCACTCACACTCCGTGCTCATCAACCGAGGGGCAGCTGATGGGGTGATCATCGGTCTGCCGGTGATAGACGAGGGCGGCCTAGTCGGTCAAGTAACGCGTGTGGGCTCGGTTCGTAGCGCTGTGTCGCTGGTCACAGACCCGACACAAGGTGTTCCGGTTCAGAGTGTACGCACCGGCTTGCGGGCAATAGCTTTTGGAGTAGGGGGGTCCGGAGAACTGCGGTTGCTCTATGTCGATCGTAATGCAGACATTCGTATTGGTGACTTGCTGGTGACATCCGGGCTGGGTGGTATCTATCCTTCCAGGTACCCTGTTGCGCGCGTCAGCAAAATCAAACGCCACGTTGATGAGGCGTTCATGGCTGTTCACGCAATGCCCAGTGCGCGCCTCAACAAAGGCCATCAGGTCGTGCTGGTCTGGCATGATAGCGCTGAATCATCTGCTGAATCGGATCCAGCGCTCCCGGTAGCTGCAGACAGCGCAGATGACTAGTCTGTTTGCGAGCCGCCAAAAGGTCTGGGTTATTCCGGCAACATTCTTGGTGTCGTATGTGCTTATTTCGTTTCCCGTTGGTCCTCAGTGGCGTGGCTATGTGCCTGATTGGGTTACCCTGGTTCTGATTTATTGGTGCATGGCAGCACCACAAAGAGTTGGGGTGGGTGTTGCCTGGCTGGTTGGGCTAGGGCTCGACCTCCTGACTTTCGGTCTGGTTGGCAGTCATGCGTTGACCAAGACAGTGATTGCGTTCCTGGTGGGCCGCGTGGCGCTAAGGCTCAGAGCTTATCCTGTCTGGCAGCAGACCGCCTTTATACTAATTTTGCTTGTGGTCGAAACTGCCATATTGGTTGCCATTGAGTATCTGGTGGATGGACAGTTGGGGGGTATGGTCAGTTGGCCAGCGCTGGCAGTTGGAGTCGCTGTTTGGCCATTGCTGTTCTGGATCCTTCGCCACTGTCGGCGCTGGGGTCGATTGCAATGATGCAGAATCACAGCGTTAACAATCGCGACCAGGATGTACGAACAGTCAAGACCCGGCTGATGATCTCCGCTGTCTTGATGGTTGTGCTAGCGGTTGCTTTGCTGGGTCGTTTTGTTGTCTTGCAGGTCACACATCACGAACGGTATCGCACGATGTCTCTGGATAACCAGATTGATTTGCGTCCCTTACCGCCAGTTAGAGGGATGATCATTGATCGCTATGGCGCGGTGCTTGCAGAAAACCATTCCGTCTATGAGTTGGAAGTGATACCTGAAAACGTTAAGGATATCGATCGCATGCTCAGTCAGATTGGTATGCTGGTCGAGTTAACAGACCAAGAAATTCGGCGGTTCCGAAAGAATGTTAAACAAAGACCTAGATTTGAGAGACAAATTCTCAAATCCCGCCTTACCGACAGCGAGGCTGCCCGTTTTGCTGTTCGACAGCAGCGATTTCCAGGAGTGACACTCAGTGCGAGNCTGCGCAGGGTTTATCCTCAGAACGACTTGACTGGACACGTTATTGGCTATGTGGGCAGGGTCAGTGATCAGGATCTTAAGAAGATTGATACTCGAGCCTACGAAGGAACAAGTTACATCGGTAAGATCGGCATCGAATCCTTTTATGAAACAGAACTGCTTGGTCAAGTTGGTGTTCAGCAAGTAGAGACCGATGCGTATGGGCGGGTGGTCAGAAAAGTCAGCCATGTGGCTGCCAGAGCCGGAGCAAATGTCCACTTGACACTGGATGCACAGCTTCAGAAAGTCGCAATTGAAGCACTGGACGGGCGTCGTGGTGCAGTGGTGGCCCTGGAACCGTCCAGTGGAGACATTTTGGCTTTTGTGAGTACGCCGACCTATGACCCAAACCTTTTCTCACAAGGTATCAGTCATGAGGCTTATGGAAAGTTACGTGGGTCGGTCGATAAACCCCTCGTGAATCGGGCCTTGTATGGTCGTTACGCACCAGGATCAACGATCAAGCCCCTGTTGGCACTGGCTGCTCTGGAGAACGGTCTGGAGTCTCAAAAGAGGATAGCGTGTCCGGGTCGATTTGCATTGCCTGGGAGCAGCCATGCGTATCGTTGTTGGCGACGTAAAGGCCATGGATACGTGAATCTCCACGATGCGATTGAGCAGTCCTGCGACGTGTATTTTTACCATCTCGCACATTCGATCGGCATCAGAAAAATGGCAGACTATTTCGGCGGATTCGGATTTGGGCAGCGTACAGGGATTGATCTTCGAGATGAGCCCAGTGGTCTGCTTCCGACTCCTGAATGGAAGAAGAAAAACCGGCAGGAGTCCTGGTATCCAGGGGAGACTATTATTACTGGTATTGGTCAGGGTTATCTGCTGGTTACACCGCTGCAGCTGGCCTATGCCACTGCGTCGCTGGCCAATCGAGGGCATGCGATCAGGCCTCGGTTGCTCCGCGGACTTGAGGATCCTGGTTCCGGAGTTATTACACATCCGACGCAGCGGCGGGGATTAACCATTAAAAACAGGGATTCGAGCTACTGGGATCAGGTCATTGCGGCGATGGAATCGGTACTTCACAGTTCAAGAGGTACGGCGAGGGCCAGTGGCAGGAACAGTCCTTACCGAATCGCCGGCAAGACCGGCACTGCACAAGTCGTCGGGATTTCTCAAGATCGGGATGATCGCAGCAACGAACTACCTGAAGAGTTACGCGATCATGCTCTGTTCATTGCCTTTGCACCGGTTGAGCAACCGCGAATCGCCATTGCCGTGGTGGTTGAAAATGGAGGAAGTGGGAGCCGTGCAGCGGCACCCATTGCGCGCAAGATCATGGACTACTATTTCATCCATAGATTAAGACGGGCCTCCCTTCCGGGTATAGCGCATGTATTCGGGTAGGAAAATGCATGTGGATGGGCCACTCCTGATGGGCGTGCTCGCCCTTTGTGTTTTAGGGCTGGTACTTATTTTCAGCGCCAGTGGCGAAAACTGGAATCTGATGTGGCGACAAGGGATCAGGCTGTTGCTTTCCCTAGGGGTGATGTTGGCTGCAGCACAGATTCCACCGGAAGTTGTTCGACGCCTGTCTCCACACATATTTATAGGCGGATTACTTATCTTGGTGCTGGTCCTGGTGGCAGGTTATGTAGGTAAAGGTGCCCAACGGTGGTTGGATCTGGGGATATTTCGATTTCAACCCTCCGAATTGATGAAGCTAGGTGTACCGATGGCAGTGGCATGGCTATTGACACGGCGTGCTATGCCACCTCGGTTTCTTGATGTACTCGGCGCAATACTGATCATTGCATTGCCTGCGTTACTCGTTGTCGTTCAGCCGGACCTCGGTACTGCCATAATGCTAGTCGTGTCGGGTTTGCTTGTTCTTTTCCTAGGTGGAATCCGATGGCAGCATCTACTGATGTTGATCGGGGCGGCAGTCGCCGCGGCACCGTACCTCTGGGCTCAACTACATCACTATCAGCAACAACGAATTCTGACTATGTTCGATCCCTGGTCAGATCCTCTTGGAAGCGGGTACCACGCTATTCAATCCATGATTGCGATCGGTTCAGCTGGCTTGGCCGGAAAGGGATGGCTTGCTGGAAGTCAATCGCATCTGGAATTTATTCCGGAGNGAAGTACTGACTTTATATTCGCTGTCTTCGCAGAAGAGTTCGGTTTGGTAGGGGTCGTTGCCCTGGTCACACTATATGTGTTTCTAGTAGGACGGTGCTTGGTCATGGCCTATCATGTCAGAGAAGTATTCTCACGTTTGCTGATCGGTGGCCTGGCACTGACGTTTTTCTTTTACTTCTTTGTAAATGCTGCAATGGTTGCAGGTATGTTGCCGGTGGTTGGTGTTCCCTTGCCGCTGGTTAGTTATGGCGGCACTTCAATGCTCACATTGATGGCAGCCTTTGGAATCATGATGGGTGCCTACACGCGNCGAGGGTTAATGACATGAAGACACATCATATGTTTTGGAGTGAAGTTGCCTCCAAAACAGTATTNTTTTNCCTGAGTAGTCTCGTTGTACTCCTGCTGAGTCTGGTACCAGGGTCTACCGCCCGGGCCGTGTCGCTTGAAAAATATCCCCANTTAATTGAACTTGCCGACCGGTTGGTCCAGGAACACGATTTGGATAGAACTCAACTCCTGGAATGGTTCGAACAGGCTCAGATCAAGGAAAAGATAATCAAAGCGATGAACCGACCNGCTGAGCGGTTGTCGTGGCACCGCTACCGTCGACTATTTGTGAATGAGGGATCTGTAGGGAACGGTGTTAAGTTTGCGAAGCGGCATCGGGTCCTGTTAGACCGTGCTGAGGCCAGGTTTGGTATCCCGATCGAAGTGATCGTTGCCATTATTGGAATAGAAACCCGCTATGGCAAAGTTACAGGGAATCTAAGGGTGTTGGACAGTCTTGCCACACTGGCACTGGAGTACCCACGCAGAAGTAAGTTCTTTTCGTCCGAATTGGAACACTATATGGTGTTGGTACGCGACAACAAACTTGATCCATTAGTCGTTAAAGGATCTTATGCTGGTGCGATGGGAATTTCTCAGTTCATGCCCAGCAGTTACCGGCGGTACGCGATAGATTTTGACGGCGATGATCGAAGCGATCTCCTAAACAGCGTTGCTGATGCCATCGGCAGTGTTGCCAATTATCTGGCGGTTCACCGATGGCGAAAAGGCGAACCCATAGCACTGCGGATACCTGTTGAACAAGCTGTTCAACTTGAGCCCTTTGTAACCCGGGGTCTGAAGCCCAACACGCCGCTGGCCACACTGGTCCGGGCCGGCATGAAACCTGTTCCCGGCGTTGACCTCAATTGGAATGTCGGTGTAATGCAGTTCGATCAAGAGAACAAGGTCGAATACCGGCTTGGATACCACAACTTCTTTGTCATCACACGTTACAACAGGAGTCAGAATTATGCGATGTCCGCATTTGAACTTGCGGAACAGATCGCGGCCAGGATTAAGGATTAA
>JGI24815J26687_1000436_pt1 | contig 10571 bp, 10 predicted proteins | sample METZYME_3_150m_FD_26687 | JGI IMG/M metagenome (IMG submission 26687) | reverse complement strand
ATTAAGCAAGTACCGGGGGGAATGTTATCTAACTTAGAATCGCAATTAAAAACCATTAATCAACAAGATAAATTGGAGAAGATAAAAGACGAAATTGCCAAGGTTAGAGAAGATTTTGGTTTCCCTCCTTTAGTCACTCCTGTTTCCCAAATAATAGGAGCGCAATCTTTACTGAACGTAACTGAGAACTCTAAATACGGAAGTCTTACTTCAGAAACTAAAAAACTTTTACTTGGGGCTTACGGTAAATTACCTGGAAAGGTAAAAGAGGAAATTGTAAAAAAAGCTTCTGAAGATCCACCCGAACAAGAAAGTGAGATGAACCTAAAGGAGATAGCTGAAGAACTAAAGACCATTTGCAGCAAAAACAATCTTCCAGACTTGTCTGGCAATACTGAAAGCTTATTAACTTACACTCTCTTTTCAAATACTGCTGTTAACTTCTTCAAGGAAAGAAATTTTTAGATAGTTAATTACCTGGATCCTTGTCCATCATCAATCTTAATAAATGTACCAGTTACGCACTCGGATGAAGGCGAAACAAGAAATAACAAGGTTGAATCCATTTGTGCAGGATCACATATTCTCTTTCTAGGAAATCCTAGACTGATATCCCCTATTCTCTCTAGCATTCCGTCCAACATTTCAGAAGAGAAACAACCTGGCGCTATGCAATTTACATTTATGTTATATCTCGCCCATTCAGTAGCTAGAGCTTCAGTTAACCTAACAACACTTGCCTTTGTTATTGAATAAAGAGAAGCCGCTGATTGAGGTGTAGTATTAAATGCTGCCATAGATGAAATATTTACCATTCTCCCTGGAAGATTTTTATCTATTAGTCTTCTAGCCACTTCATTAGAAAGAAGATATGGACCTACTAGATTGGTATCAATGACATTATCAACTAACTCATCAGATTGTTTGATAGCCCATTGAGCATCAGGTATACCTGCATTATTAATTAAAGTATTTACAACACCCAGAGAGTCCTCAGTCATTTGCACGGCATTTCTTATGCTCTCTCTATCAACCATATCCACTGGTATGGGTTCACAAGTTCCTCCGTCTTCTCTGATTTCTTTAGCTAATTCTTCTAATTTATCAACTCTCCTGGCTGAAATGGCTACCTTAGCCCCACATTTAGCCAACACTTTTGCGAATCTATAACCTAGACCAGAAGAAGCTCCCGTGACTAAAGCCACTTGATCACTTAAATCTATTGAAAAGTTTGGATTTGAAAATTCTGTCATTTTTAATTCTCCTATTGACGAAAGATTAATGAAAAGGTCACTGGAACTGATTTACTTATGCTTGGTAGACCCGCAATTACTCGCAAGGACTCGATACCACCAGATAGTCCCAATCTATCAGCATTTAATAATAAAGGTTCAGAACTTCTAACTGAGAATGACTGATCACTTAATCTAGTTACACTTAATTTTATTGGCATTGAAAATTGTTTGCTTTTAAGCTCCAGTATCCCTGTAAAGGTAAAATCTAAAGATTTTCCAACTTCAGTTAATAAAATAGTTTGTAAATCTACTCCTAGTTTAAAAGTGGCTGTGGGATAAAGCTTAGTTTCAAATAAAAGATTGGCCATTCTTTCATTACGTATAGGTATTAAGGTTTCTAAACTAGCTAGATTAATAATAACTTGAGCTTCACCATTATTTTTTACGTTACCTGAAAGGTCTTTAAAAGTATGAATTTCAGCTATATCAGATGCCTTTATTGAAATGAAATTTATCCGAGATTCCTCGTTTACCAGGTTCCAATCTGGAAATGCAGGGGTCGAAAACAAAAATAAAACGCAGAAATATAAGGGGATTTTAATTACTGATCTAAACATATTGATTTTGTAAAATATCATATCTTAAAGATCAAAATTAATGGTAGCTAAATCTTAAAGAAAAATAAGATAAGATGGTGCTTGATGTTTTTTAAAAAGATATACACTGCTTTTATTAATTCTTTTCAAGGGATTTATAAGGCTTTAAAAGAAGAATTTGCTTTCAAGATAGAACTTTTTCTTTCTGTTTTTTTAATTCCTGCTTCCTTTTTTATTGGGAACAATGCTATTGAAATAATTCTTTTATCTGGAAGCACCCTTTTCATACTTTTAGTAGAGTTGGTAAACACTTCACTAGAAACTACCTTAGATAGAATTAGTTTAGAAGAAAATGATTTAACGAAGTATGCAAAAGATTTAGGTTCGGGAGCCGTCCTCATTTCACTAATACTTTGGTTGGTAACTTGGTCTTTAATAGTTATTTACTAGACAATAAAGTCTGAACATCATACAAAGAAGTCTTAATAAGGAAATTCATAAAATGCATCCTCCTGAAACCGTCTTAATGCGTACCAAGCTAGCTTTTGGTATTGGAGCATCTGGGGAAGCGGGAACACTATGGATGTTCAATGCACTTACTTTTTTCTTTTATAACCAAGTTCTAGGACTCCCTCCTGATTTAGCGGGATATGCTGTTGCCATTGCCATAGTTTTCGATGCCATCACTGATCCAGTTATGGGCTCAATTTCTGACAGATTCAGATCAAAGTATGGTAGGAGGCATCCTTTTATGTTTGCTGCTCCAGGTCCCATCTTAATTGCTTTGTTTTTTATATTTAATCCCCCAGGTTCTGTGGAGAGCAATTTTCAGCTATTTGCTTGGTACACATTTTTTACCATCATGTTAAGAGTAAGCTTAACTTTGTTTACCGTCCCGCACCTAGCTTTAGGAGCAGAACTTTCTGATGACTATGATGAACGTTCTAAGGTCATGAGCTACAACACTTTGTTTGGTTATGTCGGTGTAGTTTTCATGCATGTTTTTGTTTGGTTCATCATTTTTGATAATTTTGAAGGCGGACAGAGGAATATAGAAGCCTATACACCGATAGTAATTTATGCATCAGTTTTGATAGCTATATGTATTCTAGTTTCTGCATGGTTTACCAAAGACCAAATTCCTTTTTTAAAAAAACCCCCTGATGATGGTGAAAGAATAGGCTTTATAAGACTTGTTAAGGATATGAAAGGTGCCATGTCTAACAAGAACTACCTAAATTTACTTATTGGCCTCTTCTTTTTATCTGTCCTAATAGGCACTCATGAGACTTTAGGTCTATATATGGTTACCTTTTTCTGGGAACTAACCCCTTATCAAATTGGCTTTTTAATTATCAATAATATTATCGGTTATGCCCTTGGCTTTATTTTAGCTGCTAGGCTACATAGAAGATTTGATAAGAGAGCCACAATAGTTTTCACTTGCTTGACCCTTAGTATCTTTTGGTCCTCCGCTGTGACTCTTAGATTGTTCGACCTTGCGCCACTAAATACTACTTGGGAATTAGTTATTTTTATTATCTGTTTGGGTTCAATATCATCGGCAAGTGGTTCAATCTTACACATAAGTGTGATGTCAGCCTTGGCAGATGTAGCGGATGAAAATGAACTTAAAACTGGTATGAGACAAGAGGGAATCTATTATTCAGCCAGAGCTTTCTTCGGAAAAGCCTCTAATGCTTTTGGGCATGTAGTGGCTGGATTAGCTTTAAAATATATTGGGTTTCCTGAAAATGCAATTCCTGGTGAATTGTCCAGCGACATGATATTTAACCTTGGAATAATTGATGGGCCCTTTGCTATGGTTTGGGGGTTTATAGCAGTCTTTTTTTACTATCGTTACGGAATTAATAGAAAATATCATGCTCAAATACAAGAACAACTAAGACTTAAGAAAAGTGCTCAAAACTCTTCAAATCAACCTGAATCTGTATAATGCGAGCTGAAATAACCGGATATTTTTTGAAATGAAAAAAGGTCAACAAAAAAAAGTAACTAAAATAAGAACAAAACCTTCAAGAAAACAGGCTGAGGAAGCTGTAAAAACTCTAATTAAATGGGCTGGAGATAATCCTGATAGAGAGGGTTTAATAGAGACACCGAAAAGAGTAGTTAATGCTTACAAAGAATTCTTTGGTGGTTATAACAGTGATCCTGAACAAGTTCTATCTAAAACTTTTGATGAGGTTGAAGGTTACGATGAAATGGTCATAGTTAGAGATATAGCAATTGAATCTCATTGCGAACATCACATGGTGCCTTTCATTGGTATTGCTCATATTGGTTACATCCCTAATAAACGTATAGTTGGCATAAGTAAACTAGCTAGAATTGCAGATGTATTTGCCAAACGTCTCCAGACTCAAGAAACAATGACTGCTCAAATAGCCGATACTATTAATGAAGTGCTTAAACCAAAAGGAGTGGCAGTAGTAATAGACGCACAACATCAGTGTATGACCACGAGAGGTACTCACAAAAGTGAAAGCAGCACTATTACTAGCAGGATGTTAGGTTTATTCAGGACTAACTCAAATACAAGAAATGAATTTATGAATCTCATAAATTCAGCAAATAATTAAACTTTTAACTTGTCTTCGTCAGACACGTCATTTAACGAATCCTTTATTCTTGCTTCAAGTTCTGAGATCAGAAAAAAAATACTTTCTGATCAAGGCTTTGATTTTATTGTACAAAAATCAGAGGTTGATGAAGAAATACTCAAAGAAAATTATAAAAATCTCCCGTTTGAAAAAAGAGCTATAAAACTGGCTTTAGCTAAGGCAAAAGAAGTTAGTGAAGCTTACCGTGATAAATACGTACTTGGAGCAGATCAAATGTGTGTTTATAAAAATAATATTTTGAATAAACCAGGAAATAGAGAGAACGCAGTTAACAGCCTGAAACTATTAGCTGGAAACACTCATTACCAGTACAGCGGGATAGCTCTCTGTTTAAATGGAAAATCTCTTTGGTCATTCTGCGATACAGCAATTCTTACAATGAAAGCTCTTTCAGAAGATGAGATTAAATCTTATGTGGATAAAGACGAACCTTATCAGTGCGCTGGTTCTTATAAATATGAATCTCATGGTTCAAAGCTGTTTTCTGATGTAAAAGGTTCTCCATTCACCATTCAAGGCCTTGCTCTAACTCCTTTGCTGAAAGCCCTTGAAGATCTAGATCTCTATTTTAAAAAATAAACTTATCTGTAAGTCTGAATTGGCCTTTCAGAGCCTTCAAGTGAAAACAATACCTGCCACAATTGGAGAGTTCTGGATCTAAAATTAGCTGCACTCGATAATAACCAAAAGGTCCACATTCTATAAAATTCTTCGTCGTACTTAGACTTAAGTTTGTCGTAGTTATTAACAAAGTTTTCGTACCAACACATCAAAGTTTTATCGTAATGAGGACCGATGTTATGCCAGTCATCAAAAATAAAAATGCCCTCACTTGCTTTTGTAATTTGTTCGGCCGAGGGCATCATTCCGTTAGGAAATATATATTTCTCTACCCAAGGATCTGTAGTTGTGGTTGATTCATTTGCTCCTATTGTATGAAGCAGAAAAGCGCCATCATCTTTCAAGCATCCTCTAACAATCTCAAAAAATTCCTTATAGTTTTTATAACCTACAGCTTCAAACATACCAATTGAATAAATAGCATCAAATGTCTCATTCAAGTCGCGATAGTCCATCAATCTAAAATCAACATCCATGTTGTCTGAATTTTCTTTTGCGTAGACTATCTGCTCTTTTGAAACGGTAATCCCCACAACACTAACGCCATAGTTATTTGCAAAATGTTTTGCCGCCCCACCCCAGCCACACCCTATATCCAACACTTTCATTCCTGGCTTAAGATCTAATTTTTTTGCCACAAGGTCCAGTTTTGCAAGTTGAGATTCCTCTAAAGTCTTCACGTCCTTTGTCCAATAACCGCATGTATACATCATTGTCTTATCAAGCATCAAAGAAAAAAGATCATTACCGATATCATAATGTTGTTCAGCTACTTGGAAGGCTCTTGAAATAGATTGTAAGTTTCTAAATTTGCTTTTTACTCTGCCTAAAAAAAGAGGAATACTTTGTATTTCTGTAGACACACCTTGTTTTAAGATTTTTTCAAAAAATAGATCTAAACGTTCACAATCAAACCAACCTTTCATGTAACTTTCACCAAAACCCAGTGAACCATTAAACAAAATACTTTTATACAAATCAGGATTATGTACAGTTATATCCCATGGACGATTCCCGTTTATCTCAACATCTATCGATTCTAGAAACTCTGAGTATTTATCAAGAAGTATTTTATTTAACATACTGATTTTCATTCTAAATTGATTTCAACGATAAAATAAACTAAATTTTACCCTCAAGATGCCAAAAATCTTTGTATAACTACCTTAAAAATAAAAAATGAGTGAAGCAAATATAGATAGGAAACATAATCAAACGGAAGAATTAGGCTTTGATCCAGACGCTTTAGCCGAAAAGTATCTGCAAGAAAGAGACAAGCGGCTTAGAGAAGACGGTAATGATCAATACCTTGAAGTAAATGGAGAATTTTCTTATTTTGTTGAAGACCCATATATTGATGAAGAAATAGAAAGAGAACCTCTTAAAGATGAGGTAGAAGTACTCATAGTAGGAGGTGGATTCGGAGGAATGTTAGCCGCTGCTAGATTAAGAGAAGCTGGAATAGACGACTTTAGGATTATTGAAAAAGCTGGAGACTTTGGGGGAACTTGGTATTGGAATAGATATCCTGGCGCTTCTTGTGACATTGAATCCTATGTCTATTTTCCTCTATTAGAAGAAACTGGTTTTATTCCTAAGAAAAAATATACAGATGCTCCGGAAACCCTTAACTACTGTCATATTCTTTCTAAGAAATTTAAACTTTATGAAAATGTATGTTTTCAAACTGAAGTAACTTCTACTAAATGGGATGAAGAAACACAACGATGGACTGTTCATACGAATAAAGGTGATGCCATCAAAGCTAAATATGTAGTCCATTCTAATGGACCCTTAAATCGACCGAAGCTTCCAGCTATAAAAGGCATAAATGATTTTAAAGGGCATACCTTCCATACCAGTAGATGGGATTATAAATATACTGGCGGTTCTTCTCTTGGGAACCTATCTAATCTGAAAGATAAAAAAATTGCTGTTATTGGGACGGGTGCTACTGCTGTGCAATGCGTGCCTCATTTAGGAGAAGCTGCTGAAAAACTATATGTTTTTCAAAGAACCCCCTCCTCTATAGATATAAGAAACAATAAAGAAACGGACTCAAATTGGCTAACTAATCAAAAACCTGGATGGCATAATGAAAGGAGAAATAACTTTGAATCACTTCTAACAGGCGCGCCTGTAAAAGAAGACTTAGTATCCGATGGCTGGACAGAAGCATTTAGACTTTTATTTGGTAGTGTAAGAAGTAAAGCCCCTTCTAAATTAAGAATGTTTTCTTGGGCGGTCACTTCTTTAGCCTCCTCAGAAATGTACAAACTAGGTCTCAAACAATACATGACAAATAAAGCCATGACTCACATGGATATAAGAAATGCCATGCAAATGGCTGATTATCAAAAAATGGAAAAGGTAAGATCTCGTGCTGATGAAGTGGTTCAAGACAGAGATACAGCAGAATCATTAAAACCATACTATAACCAATTCTGTAAGAGACCTTGCTTTCATGATGAGTATCTACAAACCTTTAACCTTCCTAGTGTGCAACTCATAGATACTGACGGTAAAGGGTTAAGTGAAATCTCAGAAAAAGGTATTATTTTTGAAGGCAAAGAATACGAAGTGGACTGTATTATTTTTGCAACAGGTTTTGAAGTAGGAACTGACTACAGCAGAAGAGCTGGTTATCAAATCTATGGTGTAGATGGCATTTCAGTTTCTGAAAAATGGCAAGATGGTCTATCAACTTTTCATGGTATGCATTCAAAAGGATTCCCAAACTGTTTCTTCTTTGGACCTGCTCAATCTGGTTTTACTGCTACTTATACGTATTCTCTTGACGAACAGAGCATTCATCTTGCTTATATTCTTAAATCAGCAAAAGAGAAAGGAGTTTCAACAATTGAAGCTACTCAAGAAGCGGAAAATAAATGGGTACAAACCATAATTGATAAAGCTAGGCTTACGGCAGACTTTCAAGAAAAATGTACGCCTGGTTATTACAATAATGAAGGGAAAATTAATCAGAAACCTCAAAATGGTATGTATGGAGGGGGTCCTATAGAGTTTTTTGCTTTAATGAAGAAATGGAGATCAAAAGGTAGCCTTGAAGGTCTTGAGTTAACTAAACAATAAGTCTTTAAAGTATTTTCTGTGCATATTCTTAGTCTCACTAAATCACCAAGTGAGAATGAAGTTAAGGAAATGCACTTAATAAATCAGGAAAATATCCCGGAACTTGGTGATGTACCTGAACTAGAAGATTTTAAATTACGCGTTAGTTGGTGTGAAAATATCTTTGTTTATAAACACGAAGATATTATTAAGGCTTTTGTGCTTTGTATGAGAGAAGGACAGGATTACAACTCTCCAAATTATCAATATATATCNANCCGATTCAAAAATTTTCTTTATGTTGATCGAATTGCTGTACAAGAAGAATTGAGAGGAAAAGGAATAGGCGAGAAAATTTATTCCACTGTTATAGATAAAGGTAAAGAGAATAACTTAGATATTCTTTGTGAAGTAAATACCAGGCCTTTAAATGAGCCTTCAATAGCTTTTCACCAGAAAATGGGGTTTGAAGAGATAGGTACTAATGATTTTGAAAAAAATAGTGTCGTTTATTTACGAAGACCTTGTACTAAATAATGAATTCTGAACTTAAAAAAATATTTACCGTTGATCCTTTTGAGGAGATGAATCAAAAAGTACCTGGTGAAGTTTGCAACCTCCTTAAAGGTAAATGGGTTCAAGGTGAGACTTTTAGGAAGGATATACCGGATCCAATAAATGGAGAGAATTTTTTAAATGTCCCGGATACCATTGAATACACAGAATTCATCAACAATCTAGAAATATGTCCTAAAAGCGGTCTACATAATCCGCTAAAGAATGTAGAAAGGTATTTGATGTTAGGTAAAGTATGTGCAAAAACTGCTGAAATATTAAGGGAAGAAGAAGTAGAAAAATATTTNGTTAAATTAATCCAACGAGTCATGCCGAAAAGTGACTCTCAATGTCTAGGAGAAGTAACTGTTACCAGAATTTTCTTTGAAAACTTCTCAGGTGATAACGTACGGTTTTTGGCTAGAAGCTTTTCCAATCCAGGTGACCATTTAGGACAGGAGTCATCTGGCTATAGATGGCCTTTTGGTTCTGTGTGCGTAATTGCACCTTTTAACTTCCCACTAGAAATACCTGCTCTCCAAGTGATGGGCGCCCTTTTTATGGGGAACAGACCTTTAGTAAAGGTAGACTCAAAAGTCAGCGTGGTATTTGAACAGCTATTAAGGCTATTAATTCATTGTGGTTTGCCTGCTGAAGATGTTGATTTCATCAATTGTAAAGGCCAAGTAATGGGTGAATTGGTGAAAAAGAGTGAAAATAAAATTAGACTTCTGCAATTTACTGGTTCAAAAGAAGTAGCTAATAAATTAGCAGTTGATTCTAAAGGTAAAATTAGAATAGAAGATGCTGGTTTTGATTGGAAAATTATTGGACCTGATTATGATCCTGAATGGTCTGAATATGTGGCTTGGCAATCTGATCAAGATGCATATAACGCCTCAGGACAGAAATGTTCAGCGCAGAGTATTTTGTTTATTCATGAAAACTGGGAGAAAGATCTTATACCCAGATTAGTTGATTTAGCTTCAAAGCGAGAGCTTAAAGATCTGGATATTGGACCTGTACTGACTTGGTCAAATTCACAATTAAAAGACCATATTAATTCTTTACTTAAGATTGAGGGGTCAAAGTTATTGTTTGGTGGAGAAGAGTTAAGCGCTCACTCAATACCTGTTGTCTATGGGTCTATTCAACCAACAGCAGTGCAAGTTCCCATTCAAGAACTTTTAACAGATAACTTTAAACTAATAACTAAAGAAGTCTTTGCGCCTTTTCAAGTTGTAGTTTCCTATTCAGATGAAGAAGTCGATAAAATTAAAGAAATTCTTGAAAAAATAACTCAAAACTTAACTGCTGCGATAGTTAGCAATGATACTTTTTTTCAACAAAATATATTAGCTAATACCGTGAATGGTACAACCTATACTGGAATGAAAGCGAGAACTACTGGAGCTCCTCAAAATCATTGGTTTGGGCCTTCAGGTGACCCAAGATCAGCGGGAATTGGAACTCCAGAAGCTATTATTAATACCTGGAGTGCACACAGAGAAATAATTAAAGATACAGGACCTTAATAGAACTTATTTTTCTTGTAAGCTAGCATCCCTTTCCCCAAAGTCCCATCCAGCTCCATTATTGTCATAATTCCTTAAAATTCTTTTTGCTACTGATTGGACATGTACTTCATCAGGTCCATCGTAGATTCTGGCCTCTCTAGCATGTCGGTACATCAAACTTAGAGGGGTGTCATCAGTTAGTCCTTTTGCTCCGTGAACTTGAATAGCTCGATCAATAACATTGTGAACCATTTCAGCTCCAACTACTTTGATCATTCCTATCTCAATTCTTGCATCATCTCCTTGATCTATACGCTTAGCCGCATCCAG
>JGI24815J26687_1000435_pt1 | contig 10572 bp, 10 predicted proteins | sample METZYME_3_150m_FD_26687 | JGI IMG/M metagenome (IMG submission 26687) | reverse complement strand
CCACCAAGAACACCTTCGATTTCCGCGGGATATATATTAACCCCACCAGAAATTATCATGTCAATCTTCCTGTCACTCAACCATAAATACCCGTCCTCGTCCAAGAATCCGATGTCACCGAACGTGAAAACACCTGGCTCTAGATGTGCTGCCTCTGTTTTTTCAGGAGCGTTGTGATATTCGAAATCTGTTCCCATTAAATTTCTGAAGTAAAGGGTTCCCTCTTCCCCACTTTCACAACGCTTGCCAGATTCATCGACAACTATCACTTCTATAGTTTCAAGTGGTTTTCCTAAGCTTCCGCCTCTCTCTAACCATTCTTGAGAACTGATAAGTGAAATTATCCCTCCTTCGGTGGCTCCATAGTATTCAGTAACCTTTTCTCCGAACCAATCGATCATTTGTGTTTTGACTTTTGGTGGACACGGTGCTGCACCATGCAAAACTGTTTCAAGAGAATCACCAGTGAAATTTTTCTTTTCATCATCAGATAAATCCAATAATCTCTTAAATTGAGTCGGAACTAGATGAACATTTGTCGCGTTGTGTTCTTCCATCATTGATAACAATCCCGCAGGATCAAATTTGTGCTGCATAACAACTGAAGAGCCGGCAATCATAGGCAACCAAGAAAATGCCCATTGAGCTGAATGATAGACAGGGCCACAAAGAGCTGTTACGCCCGGCACTGGCAACATGGCAGCAAACCCAGCGGCCACCAGTTGCATCACATCTGGGGTTACACCCGGACCAGATTCTGTTAGACCGCTTCGAACTCCTTTTGGTCTTCCAGTAGTTCCAGATGTATAGAACATTGGCCCTCCGAGAAGTTGATCATCTGGTTCTTCCTCTGACTGACTCGTTAAAAATTCTTCATAATCGACAAAATTTGGATCAGGTTTACCACCTGCCTGTAAAACCAACGAAATATTGTCAGACCGCGGATCCGTTAGGCTTTTTTTAACTTCTTCCTGGAAACGTTCATCAACCATTATTGCCTTACAACCAGAATCTTCGAAAACGTAAGCAAGTTCATCGGCAACCCAATGCCAATTAACCGGAACGTATATAAGACCAGCATGAGCACAAGCAAATGAGGTTTCGAACCATTCCATCCGGTTACCTGCGATGATTGCAACGGAGTCACCTTGTTTCAAACCTGACTCTCTAAACCCATTAACAAGTGAGTTCACGCGCTTATCAAAATCTTTCCAAGTAATTGAACCATTATCATCTACTAAGGCAATCTCTTCACCCTTAGTTTCTGCAAAGTCCTTCATTAAGATTGACATATAATTACCTTCCGTCTCTAAACGAAACTATCCTCAATTCATCGACTTAATATGTATCGGAGTTTTAACCATAAATGTTTTTTTCATGGCAGGCTTAGAGTATGAGTCTCGATATTTCTAAAGATACAGAGTTGGAGTCGGCTAGTAAAACCTTTTCCACCTCCATGGTTATTTCCGGTATTAGGTGCACATTAACCTACGTAGTTTTTCCTTGGCTTTTACCGCTTGTAGGAGTTGCTGGTGGAATCACAGCGGGTTTAGGTCTACCCATTGGTCTTGTTGCAATTTTTTTCAATGTATTAAGTATTCGTAGGTTCTGGAAAAGCGACCATAACTTGAAGTGGGTAGTTGCGACTGTAAATNTTGGTGTAATTATTCTCCTTACGATTCTCGTTGCGATGGATATTTCGGAACTGTTGTCGTAAATATTGGTGAACTAAGTGTCAATTGGAAAGAATGTTTTAACTAAAGCAAAAAAGGCAACTTTGACGCTTTTGGGTTTTGCATGTGTCGCTATAGGAATTATAGGGATAGTGGTCCCTGGTCTTCCGACAACGGTTTTCATGATCATCGCAGCTTGGTTGTTTTCAATTTCAAATCCTCGCTTTGAAAAATGGCTACTTAATCTTCCAAAAATCGGCCCAGCGATTCAGAACTTCCGTAACGGATTAGGTATGCCGATAAAGGCAAAATTTTTCGCCGTTTCTTCAATTTTTATATTCACAGCCGTGGCAACGATTCTGTTGATCGAGAATCTGCTGTTAAGAGTGTCAATAATTTTTGTGGCTGTTATCGGCATCTGGTACATAACTAGCCGTGTCCCGACTCGCGAGAAACTTTTAGAAAAAAACTAGAATCTAGTTATTTTCAATTATTAAAAAATTCTGAATAGTCAGGCCCGGCTCTCAAGGAGTGTCCACCGTCAATAGTGAAAGTTTGGCCCGTGATCCAGCTTGATTCCGGTCCAATTAAGAACCTAACGAGTGAAGCAACATCTTCAGGTTTACCTACTTGACCTAATGGAATATTTTCGACATAACTTTTGAAAATCTCGCTATCACGTGGAATTACTTCCATCATTTCGGTTGCTATAAAACCTGGTCTGACAGCGTTGAATCTAATTCTTTGCTCTCCGTACTCATCAGCTGCGTTCTTCATCATTGTTTCAATTCCTGCTTTTGAAACTGTGTAGGCTCCAAAAAAACGGTGTGTCAAACTAGAAGCTATTGAAGACATTCCGATGAAGGATCCCCCACCATTATTAGCGAGATAAGAAATCGAGTGTTTCACACAGTGCATGGTTCCCAAAATATTGAGCTTTAGAGTATCTAGGTATTGCTCCGCACTCAGATCCTGATAACTACCAAGTCCAATCGCTCCACCAGCGTTAGCGATGACTCCAGCTAGATCTTCTGACGATCCAGCTGCTTTCGCCAAACACTCTTTAACAGATTCTTCTTGCGTTACATCGCAAGTCAGGTAATCAACTTTGACACCATAAGTGGAATGTATTTCTTTCGCTGTTTTTTCAAGTGTTTCCAACGTTCTGCCACATATTACAACTTTCGCACCTTGTGTTGCTAACAACTCTGCGCACGCGCGCCCGATCCCTGTCCCTCCTCCTGTAATTAAAACTCGCATTGAATCGAAACTCATTATTCTCCTATTTCTAACGATTTATACTTGTAGGCCCATATGGGATACTATATGAACTGACATACGGGGAGCTCGGACCGTCCGAGCTGAGAGGACTGAATCCGATTTCGGAGGGCAGTTGACCCGAGCACCTGATCTGGATAATGCCAGCGGAGGAATATGAAAAAATATCTAACAATCCCAGCGATTACAATGTTTCTTTGCATTCTTGCTTGTGGGAATTCTGAAAAGGTTACGGCTGACTTCAATGAATCATCCGTAACTCTCATTACACATGATTCCTTTGCTGTTTCGGAAGGTATTTTCGACATATTTACTTCCGAAACGGGTATCAGTGTCGATCAACTGTCTTTGGGTGATACCGGACAGCTAATCGCAACTTCAATTTTGACAAAGGATGATCCCATCGGGGATGTCATTTTTGGAATCGATAACACTTTTCTAGGCAGAGCGTTGAATGCTAACATTTTCACTCCTTACACATCCCCGATTGAATCTCGAATAGCCGAAGAGTTGGATTATGAAAAATCTGACTATTTGACCCCAATTGATTATGGTCATGTCTGCCTTAATTACTGGAAGGACTCATTTAATGATACTTTTCCACCACCAAAAAGTATCGATGATCTACTTGACCCCTCGTACTCAAATTTATTAGTCGTTCAAAACCCTGAAACTTCTTCACCAGGTTTAGCTTTTTTGTTGGCGACCATTTCACACTTTGGTGACAATTGGGTAAGTTTTTGGCAAACCCTAAATCAAAATGGTGTGTCCGTAACGAGTGACTGGGAAAGTTCATATTATGGTGACTTTATTGCTGGAGGCGGAGAAAACTCAATAGTGGTGTCTTACGCGTCTAGTCCAATAGCAGAACTTATTTATTCGGATCCTCCCGTTGAAATCCCTCCGACTGCAATAATCGAGGACAGTTGCTTCAAGCAAGTCGAATATGCAGGAATACTGAAGAACACAAAGAATAAGCCCGAAGCTGAGGCTTTAATTGACTTTTTATTATCACAACGCTTTCAAGAAGATATCCCTCTTAATATGTTTATGATGCCAGTTCTGAGGGAAGCCTCTTTACCGGTCGCTTTTTCTATCTATCCAACAATTCCCAGTGATTTGAATTTGATATCTCCTAATGAAATTGAAAGTAATCGAAACAATTGGACCGAAATATGGACAGAAACGGTGCTTCGCTGAAGTCTTTCATCCGTTTCAAGGAATGGGGAATTGCGCTACTACCAATCTCTTTCTTTACTCTCTTATTTTTCCTACCGGTTTTCTATATTTTGAGAGAGACTTTTAATTACTCTTTCAGTCCATTACGCGAAGTTTTCGACAATTCGAGGTTTTGGTCGATTGCATGGTTCACTCTTTGGCAAGCTCTTTTATCAACCCTTTTTTCAATTCTGTTTGCTTTCCCTACTATTTATCTATTTACAAAATATGACTTTAGAGGAAATAGGTTCCTTAGGGCCGTAGTTACAATTCCTTTTGTATTGCCAACTGTTGTAGTAGGAAGTGCCTTTACAGCTGTTTTTGCGAGATTTAATCTAGATACTGGGACCGTTAACTTACGTCATACAGTTTGGGCAATTTTATTTGCACACATTTTTTTAAATGCTTCTATAGCAATTCGAATAATTTCAACTTTCTGGGAAGGTTTAAACGATCACCCAGAAAGCCAATCTCGCATTCTTGGAGCCAGCAGGATAAGTACATTCTTTCAGATCACTGTCCCGCGTTTACGTCCTGCATTATTTTCAGCAGCAGCTACGATATTTCTTTTTTGCGTCACCTCATTTGGAGTGATTCTTATTCTCGGAGGTCCAAAAAATTCGACAATCGAAACAGAAATTTGGAGACAGGCCATATGGCGCGGTGATATAAGTACAGCAAGCGTTTTTGCTTTCATACAATTAGTTTTTGTAATTTTTTTAGCTTCGACACTTATAAGAGCTGAGAAAAAAACATCGCTATCTGAGGATCTCTCCGTCAAGACAAAAAGAAAACCTCGAAAAGGAATTATTGTTTTCCATTTCACTTACCTTTTTTGTTTATTTGGATTACCGATTTTTACTCTTCTGGAACGCTCACTAAACCCTGGCAATTCAGGCTTATTTACTTTTTTCACAGGGTTGACTAAGCGAACGAATGTGATCCCGATAACTCCAATTTCTTCCTTATGGAACTCCCTTTATTTTGCTCTTCTAGCATCTTTCATAGCTCTTTTTATTGGAATCCTGACCTCCATAGTTATCGTTCACGGAAGTAAAAAACTTTCTTCTTTTTTAAATGTGTCAGCTTCCATTCCTCTAGGGGTTTCTGCTGTCACAATTGGGTTTGGCATTTTTCTTGCTTTTAGTGGCCCTTTAGCAAATTTGCGAACTTCACAATGGATGATTCCGATGCTTCATGCGCTCCTAGGTGTCCCTTTTGTTGTCAGGAGCGTTGTACCGTCGATGCGGCGTATTCCAGCGATGTTCTATGAGAATTCTAAACTTCTCGGTGTGAATCCTCTTAAGAGTTGGTTCAATATTGATTTGAAGCTCTCTTATCGTTCACTTGTAGTCGGAGCTGGATTTTCTTTTGCTATTTCTTTGGGAGAATTCGGCGCCACTTCATTTCTGCCAAGAAACCCCGACACTCTTACCGCTCCCCTAGTAATTTACAGACTCTTGAACACACCTGGGGAAGAACTACGAGGTCAAGCAATGGCACTTTCTGTCATCTTGGCAGGCATTACAGCACTAAGCATCTTCTTAGTAGAGCTGGTACGAAAATCAGATTGACCCAAATATTAAACTTAAGAAGGCGCCTTAATTAAAGCGAGTTGTCTGCTTTGTGCCACAAGAGAACCTTCGCTGTCCCAAAGACAACCTGTTTCAATCATTGTGCCATTTTGCAAATCATCTGTGAAAAAATGACCCATTAGCCACCCTTCTACAGGAATACTCCGCACTTGAACAGTTAACTCTACTGTAGGCACCCATCCAACTCTTCCTAGCTTTGAAAATATTGAAGGAGGGAAAGCGTCAGAGAAAAGCGCTAACGCGAGTGAATCAACTGGGGTTGAGTCGCAAAACTTTATCCACCCATAAAGGTCTGACCTTTCTGAATTCTCACCCAACTCAGCTATTCGTACATCTACTCTCTGTTCAATTGGCAAGTTAATGCCTTGATTTTCAGCCGATCTCTTTTGGCACTTTTCTGGAGGAGGCATGATTGGCGGATCTTTTTGAATTTTTGGAAATTGATTATCTGTGTTTTTCAAGCTTCCGAATGCTGCTATTACTTGTAGTGAAAGCTTGCCATTTTGTGTCATTGAACCGCTACAAGTTGAAATGTTACTTCCTTTACGAAGAACTACTGAATCAACTTTTACTTTCTCATTTGTGGACCCAGGCCGTAAATAATGTGCATTCACTGAAAGTAAATTTTCAGATTCTGCTTGTTCCTGCATAGCTCTTAAAACAACCGATAATAGATAACCACCGTTTGGAATGTTCCCTATGTTCCAGTTCTCATTTAAGTTTCCCGTCCATGAATTCTCACTCTCTCTTTCTAAGGTTGTCTCATTTATAAAGTTTGATGTCATTTTTTAAACAGTCTTATCATTAGTTAAACAACTACTCTTAATGCTTCATTTTCAATTCGTAATGAAACATTTTGAAACTTACCAATCCTCTTTCCATCAATTTCAACTTTCATTTTCTTCTTCAATGAAAATTGTTTTGATTCAACTCTTTCGTACTTGATTCCAGGATGAGGGAGGTGAGTCCCTGTTTGAACTCGTTTTATTGCCTGAATAGTCTGAAACGTCGACAATTCGACTTTCAGAATGTCAAATTTACCATCGCCAGGATGAGCTTTCGGCGCGGGGTTAGTTTTTCCGTAATGTGCGGCATTTGAAATAAATACCTTACTCCCAGAAAACTTTTTTCCTATAAGCATGTGTGCACAGAACCAGTAGATTTTTCCATCAAGTAATACACAGCCAAGATCAACATCGACGGTAGTAGCGTTCTCTTTGTAAAGTCGAGTTTCTTCATTACGCCCTCCCAAAGTTCTCCACAAGTCACCGCCCAATAAACCAAAAACAGGCAAATCTATTCCTTCTCTTTTGTAGCTAGTGATCCTCTCTAATAACTCTTTATTGCTACGAACGACCACGCCATTTCGAGGTAATGGAGATGCAAACCCCCAACTTTGATCTTTGTGAATGTTCATTTACAAACTTTCTTCTGCTAAAATTTCTGATTCAAATTCTCCACTTAGGGAAACAACGCCTCGCTCCATTAGTCCAATTGTCTGTCTAGCTAGATCTGATGTCTCAGGAGTTGAAACATTAGAAATTTGTTGTAGTAAATCAATTGAGAGTCGTACATTTCTTACAAACTCTCCTCCCGTAAAATCTCTTGTTAAAACTTCGCTTAAAGTTTGACCTGAAACCCAATCAAATAGAACTTTAGCGAATCCTGAATTTGGAGAAGTGACTGGTTCAAGCCCATTCCTGGCTTCAATTTTTTCAATTTCAGCACTCAACGACATCAACTCTTCAATCCGACTATTTGTAAAAGTTTTCGCATCCTCCCTTTTCGCTCTCCGTGAATCATTTCCTCTGTTTCTGAAGGTAAAACAAGAAATCAGAGCCGCCAATTCTTCAGGTTGCAGTCCTTCGAAGAGTCCATCAGCGATAGAGCGTGTGATTATTAGATCAGATTCATTAAATATCTTTGTTAGCGGCATGCCTGTCTCAGTCAAACCCCAACCGTCAGCTAATCCTGTTTCTTCTAATACATTTCTACGAAGTGCTACTTCTTCTAGTAATCCAGAATTTATGTTTCTAGTATTTCTAACCCATTGGAATTGGGCGAAAGAATTAGCTAGCAATTCTGCAGCTTCTACTTCAGTTCGGCTAGATAACAAATTCGCCAACATATTGTAAGTCGGTGTAAAAGCAGAAGTGAGCGCAAATTCTTTACTCATGACCAGATCCGCAACTTCGTTAAAAGGTACGAACGGAGACCAACACGTAAAGCTGTGTCCTTCATCATCAATACCGCGCCGTCCTGCTCTTCCAGTTAACTGCGTGAATTGACTGGGTTTCAGTAAGTCGTGGCCTTCACCATTAAATTTGGTCAGTTTTTCTATAACTACAGACTTCGCGGGTAAATTCACCCCGACAGCTAAGGTTTCGGTGGCAAACACCAACTTAATTAGACCTAGAGAGAATAACTCTTCAATTGTTTGTTTGAACACTGGCAGCATTCCAGCGTGGTGGGAAGCAAAGCCTTTTTCAAGCCCTTCTAAAAGAGAATCGACACGTAAGATACTCTTTTCCTCGACTGTAAGTAACTGAAATTTTTCTTCAGCATAATTCCTTGCTTTCTTTCCCTCATCTTTGTTGTTAAGTGCCCCTACGTGCCTAATCATCGAGTCACGAGCTTCATCGCATCCTTTTCTACTGAATATGAAATAGATCGCGGGCAACATTTCCAACTTCTTTAACTCGGCCACAATTTCGCTTCTACGCGGAGTCGTCCAACGTTTATAATTTCGCCTATCTCTTCCCTTGTGGGTATTTTTAAAGATTTGCCCTTTAGTATTAGGCTTTCCATTTTTCAGTATTTCAATCTTAGTTAATTGATAATTCCTCCTTTTTTCAGAAGCCAAAAAATGCCCTTTTAAGGGAACCGGCCGTGTACTGCGTCTTATTTGCTCGATATCTCCCCGCACTGAACGGATCCAATCCGTAAGCTCATCCGCATTAGACACTGTCGCTGATAGAGCAACAAGAAGAACTCTTCGAGGCAACGTCAAAATAATCTCTTCCCAAACAGCTCCACGATATGGGTCTTCTAAAAAATGGATCTCGTCAAGAACTACGCAATAAAGATCCTCTGGAACTCCACTTGTTGTATAAAGCATGTTCCTTAGGACCTCAGTAGTCATTACAATAATTTTTGAATCCCTTCTTATCGAATGATCCCCTGTTACAAGACCCACATTTTCTTCGCCGAATTGATTTGAGAAATCACGGAATTTTTGATTACATAAAGCTTTTATCGGCGCTGTGTAATAAAGGCGTTTAGATTCTTCAAGAGCTTTTCCGATTGCATACTCTGCTACTAAAGTTTTTCCGCTGGAAGTAGGAGCTGTTACCAGAACTGAATTTTCATTCTCTAAAGCTTCGAAAGCTTTTTTTTGAAATTGATCCAATTCGTACGGGTAGTTTATATTCACGCCTTTGTCGTCATCCTGCGATTCCGTAAAGAACCCACAAGTATTGCTATTTCATAAAATAGCAACATAGGAAGAGAAAGTATCATTAGTGTAAAAGGATCTCCGCTTGGGGTTAAAACCGCCACCAAAGCAACGACTCCCACAATCGCATATCTGCGGCTTTTTCGTAAAGCAGTCGGTGTCAACACTCCAAGTAATTGCAAAAATATCAAAAACAACGGAAATTCAAATCCAATTCCAAAAGCAACAATCATCTTTATCACAAAACCGATGTATTTAGCTGGTGAAAATACACTGACAAGATCAGGTCCTCCGATTTCCACTAAGAAGTCAAGGGCACGCGGAATACTCCAGTAAGCAAGAAGAGATCCTGCAACAAATAAAAGTAGTCCTGATAGTAGAAAAGGCAACGCCCATTTTTTTTCTTTTGAAAGTAGACCAGGTGCGATAAAACGCCACGCTTGCCAAAGCAACATAGGAATTGAAAGAATTACTCCTCCGTATCCTGCAACTGTCAATCTGACACTAAATGGTTCAAGAGGGTCAGTTACCAATAGCTCGCATCCGCTTCCAAAAATACGTTCAGGATCTGAATTATCTCGTATTTGACAGTATGGGTCTAGTAGGAACTCGAGAATCGTGTCGTATAAGAACCAGCAAACTATTCCACCTAAGCAAATCGAAAGAAAAGATATCAATAATCTCTTTCTTAACTCTTGCAGGTGACCAAGCAGAGGCATCCGATCTTTTTCTATAGAAACCACCTAAGTGCTCTGGTTTTCTGAATCAGAGTTTTTTTGTGTTTCCTGAGATAATAAAGCTCCTTGCGCTCTTGCTTTATTTTCAATATCAGGATCTTCAACAGCGCTACGAAGTTCCTCTTGAAAACTTCTACTCATTCTTTTCGCTTCTTTTAAGAAACTCCCAATTTTTCTAGCGAACTCTGGAAGTCTTTCAGGACCCAGTACTAAAAGACCTAGAACCAAAATAACTAAAACTTCCCCGCTACCTATATTTCCCATAATTTGATCCTACATAATAAGGATCAAATGAATGACACGGATATCGCTTTGAGGCATGCTTAATGTATGGAAGCTCTAAACAGAATCGAAACAACTCCGCTACTTTTCGCCCATCGTGGTGGAAAAGCTGATGCTCCCGAAAATACGATTGAAGCATTTGAGAGGGCCGTTTTAAATGGATCAAATGCCCTCGAAAGTGATGCACAGATTACCAAATGCGGTCACGTTGTTCTCCACCACGACCGTCACTTTGGTCAATTTNTTAAACGCAAAGCGATCAACAAANACGAATTATCGTCTCTTCCATCAANTATCCCATCGCTACAATCTTTCTATTCAAAAATTCACGGAGA
>JGI24815J26687_1000433_pt1 | contig 10584 bp, 9 predicted proteins | sample METZYME_3_150m_FD_26687 | JGI IMG/M metagenome (IMG submission 26687) | reverse complement strand
TAGATATATTAACGGGTTTTCACGCATTTCTACCGCGTTTTTAAGCAATGTTATTGCTTCTTCATTTAAGCCACGATTGTGATACNAAATTGCCAATTCGAGATGAATTTGATCAGGGTATTCATTTTGGATAAAATTTGAATAACGATCCCAGTTATTNCCGGAAGGATTCAGAAAATATCTTTCCAAATTTGCGAAATGATGTAGCGGGTCAATCTCTAACAATTGGTTAAGTGTCTCACTGNTNCCTTTTTTATTCCCTAATCTCCGGTAGGCAATTGCTTTAACCTGGTATGCACTGATATTGTAGCGATTAAAGTCTAAAGCCTGGTTAGCGTATTCCACAGCTAAACTATACTGCCTCTCTATCAAAGATATTTCAGCCATTTGCGTATATGCTGCAGATCGAAAAGCAATTGATCTCGCCGCCCAGCCAAAAGCTTCTTTAGCATCTGCCAATTCATCCATAGCTCGATATAAATTACCAGCCATATAATTACATTCAGCATGATAGGCATTCAGCTGAAGACATTTATTGATTGATGATAATCCTTCCGCATATTTACCGGAGCGATAATCCAGGTCGGCCATACCTTTAAGTGCGCCACTGTTAAGTGGGTTTTCTACTAATATATCTTCAAAACTTTTTTCTGCCTGTTCATATCTCCGTGCTTTTAGATATTCCATTCCTTGATTCAATTGTTTATCTATTTTCGACACAGCAGCCAACACATCAGGATCCGTATTAAATGGCCGTTTTAATTGTAATTTATTTGGATTGGAATAATAATGGAGATCAAGCGCATCGATAACCACTTCGTAATCATTCGCTGTTTCATGTAAAATTGTAAATGAATTCAATTCCATGGGTTGAAATTTTACTTGCTGCGTAAATATTGTTTCATCGCCACTTAGAATATTTATTTCACCTTTTCTTTCCGCTAGTGAATGGACATTAATCTGGATTTTGTTATCGGTTTTGTTAACATACATTACTCCATATTGGGATGCTTCATTCATTCCACCTGTGGCCTTGATCGGAAACCAGGACTCATGCCATTGATCCGTACTATAGGGATCAAATCCTGCTTTTTTTATGGGATTAAAGTGATCTCCCGGCGAATATTGAACCAATTGCCTTCCAGCCTGAAATTCAATGTATTGTCCATCGGTATCTGTCAATAACTCTTCCCAGACGCCTCCTTGCCTGGAAAGGGCCCAAAGCCATATTTTTTGTCCGGGCATCTCACTATAACGTGCCCAATGACCAAAACCATACTTATCTTCGTGGTAGTAGCCGCCAAAAAAATCATTTAAGGTTCCAACAACATGATAGGATTTATGTCCTTCGAATTGGTTGTTATCGTATAAAGATATATTTCTGTTTTGATCATCAATTGGCCAGGACCTAGCTTCACCACTATGCTTTAAATACTGATTTCCAGGTGCAATCAACTCCAGGTCATCTTGCGCAAAAGCTGCTGCTGTCATCCAATTATAATAGGGCTGGATCATTGGTGTTGGGTTATACCATTTGGCATATGTATCAAAACTGGAACGATCTTTTTGTAAATTAATCTCTACCCGCCAGTGTGTTCTCGATGGTAAATCCATTCCACCAACAAACGTGGACACACTTCCATCAGGATTACTACGTATCAAATAATCTACAGGCGTTGCTGTTGCAGGNGTATGGCCAATCACACCAAAATTGAATTCAATTCCACCGGAAGTCCAAGGACCACGCAAGGAAATATTCCGAAATTTCATCACCTCATTGCGGTAAATAAATTCTTCTCCATTTGATTTATCAATAGCTCCCCAAACNTTCCCACCTACTTCGGGAAGCACATAAACTTCAATATGAGGATTTTCCATTTTAACCACTTTCCAATCTTTGGGAAAGCCNTCGTGNCTATATCCTTCAAATGAGTGATACGGATATAAGCGACTGTCTTTGGTCAAAATTGGNATGGGGTTAGGATCAGAAAATGGATAGGTTTTGAGTGTACGGTAATCTTCGCTAATGATAGCACTTTCACTAGAGCAACAAATCAAAAAAAGAGATAAGATTAATNGAAATATTTTGACAATGGATTTCATATTATGAAAAGAATCTAGCGATCCATTATATTTTTTTAATAATATAGATTTTTTCACCTTGAAATAGTTTCTCTTTAACGGACCAAGGGAACCAAATAATCACTGAAAAATTAATCGGTTTTCCGGTTGGTTTTTCTCCCAGCCATTCGCCCAGATGGGTTCCAGTTACATCGGCTTCTTCGCAAACGCCTTGCGGTCCAATGACAATGTCAGTCAGATCAAAATGGATATCTGGAAAAGCAGAAAGTAAGCTCGTATAAAATGCCTGAGCACCTTCATGCCCGCTCCAGCGCACTTGTTCTTGCACTAATTCATAAATGCAATTAGTTGTCAAGGTAGAAATCAGACCTGGTAAATCGCGATTATCCTCAGCAATAGAATGTTTTTTATACAAATCTCGAATTTCTGCATATTCGTGGTGATCTGCGGTACGTCGGTATTTTTCTAATATTTGACTTTTTTCAGCCATTCATCGTGCCCTATTTACCCACCTGTTCAATTCGAAGCTGGGGTCTGGCATCTTCCCATTCAATAATAAAAAGATCACCATACTGATNATCCTCAATGGTGATTTCTTTCACTACACCAAACAGTGAAATTAAATTTGGTATCGTGTTTGAATGGCCTGCAATTATTACATGCTGATTGCAGTTAGAAAGTGCAGCTTCAATCTGAGCTTCGGGATCCTTCGCTGTTTTAATAATAATATCACTGCCCCACTGTTTTGCCAGTGGTGCCACCGTCTGCTGTGTACGGGCATATTCACTGGAATAAATTAATCCCGCTGTAATATCTGTCATGGCCTCCGCCAGGGCATTGGAACGAACAAAACCCGCCTTTGTTAATTCGGGGTTGTCTTCACCTTTAATGATTTGTTTTTCAGCATGGCGGAAAAGGTAAACTGCTTTTGGATAACAGGTGAAATCTTCCGTTTGATAAGTGCTTTTGGGTGCAGTACATCCAAAAAATTGAATCAATATAATAAAAATTACTTTTTTCATATGGATATATAATCAATCCCATTAGTACCGGAAAAAATCTAGATAAAATTATTCAATTCAAAAACGAAGATTAATCCAGCGAATGATTATTTCGAGTTCGGAGCACCTCCGCTCAACTTCACTTCTTCCCATGTTTTACCGGATTTTGCCTCCATTTTTTTAGGGCTGATTCTGCCTCCTTCAACACTGCCATTTAAACGAATGGTTTGTGCGGCATAGGGTGCGTAACCTGGGCTAGGTCCAATAATTACAAATACATTCCCATTCTGATCAACCAGACCTGCAGGTGTACCTCGAGTAAGGCAGCGCGTAGCGCAGGATTTATGACCTTCTCCGCTCGATTCACGGGATGTAAAACAGGCAAGATCTACTACTTCACCTTCAATTAGCATCTCTTCAGAATTTTGCTTATTTGATCCATCCTGAGCAAATAAATATCCAATTGTCATTATTATTACTATAAAAAAAGTAATATAGGGTTTATTCCTATTCATTTTGTTCACCTTTCAAAACTTTGCGTTTCTTGCCAGTATTTTCTCTAAAAAGAAACGGGTGATCTTTAGGTAGAGGTTTTTTCTTTTTCCACCAATCCGATTCGGTGATTGATTTATGCTTTGATTTATTTGATATGTTCTTCAAAAAAGATCTGCCAATTATTTATCAATCGTCATCACTAAAAACTCCAGTAAAATAACCATATGCTAAAGCACCTATTGCACCAACTAAAGATAGATTTGCTTTCATTTGTGCACTATCAGCACTTTTCATGTGAGCATCATAAGCACTTTGATATCCAGACCATGTTTTATCTTGGGCGTTAGCAGCATCTTTTGAAGTTTTGGCACCACCAGTGTTCTTCACATATGAAGATCCTGCAAATCCAGCGGCTGCAAGAACAACTGCTTTACCAAACATTGGGTTTTCAACTATTTTTTCGATCATAGATTCTTGATTTGGCTTTCTTTTTCCTGTCAGTCTTTCAGGAGCTTCTTTACCCATAATTTCCCATGCCAATACTTCAAGCTCTGTAATAAAACCATCGGGTTCGCCTTTATATCGAAATGAATATTTCTTTGGTTTTGACTTTGCAGCATCAAGCTTTCGCACTTTAAGCTTATATTTATTTTTTGTAAAATTAATTGATCCCGCCAATAATTGCTGAACACCTAGAGCACTTAAACCCGCCTGTAAACATTCATCTGATATACAGCCTGCGGTTCCAATTTCCAATCCCGTTATTTTTTCATTGATATTTTCCTGATCCATTAACGAGTTATCACTTGCTTTAGTCAACTCCTCAAGAAATCGATTGAATAAAACTTGAGTTTCCAAATCAGTGATCCCAGAACCTGAAAATTGGACTGCAGCAATTGGCTATCTTGTGCACTTTCAGTTTGGCCCAATACAAACGCGTATCCAAGCAAAATACATATACTAAATAGTCTTTTCATAAGCCGGTCTCCTTTATGAATAATTGGATTTAATAATTGTAGAATATATGCCATATTTAATTATTATAAAGAAATATATCAAATTGAAATAAATGAATGACTATTTTCTATCCCTACATATTATGAATTTTAGAAAAACAATATTTATCATTAATGGCTTATTTTTAAGCTTTCTAATATACAGCTGCGATAAGCAGATAGACATCGATCCAGGATATAAGAATCAAATCCTCGACTTTCGTCAGAAACGGGTGAACTTTCTAAAATCTAGAATAGGATACCTTAACCTAGTGGGACTCCATTGGGTCCAGGATGGCTATAGTAGCATAGGATCCTATGCAGATAACGATATTGTTTTTCCTAAAAAATTCCCCAATAATTTTGGGTCCATTACCAAAACAGGTGATCAAATCAAAATTGGTTTTAATCAACCGGTGATGCTAGATAGTACAATAAAAGTTGTAGAATTTTCTTTTTCACAGGATCAGCTCGATCATGTATTTACATGGCAATCTTTTGAATGGTTCATCATTAAACGCGGCGGAGATTATTTGCTTCGATTACGCGATTTTGAAAACCCTTTTTTAGAACAGCCTTTTAAAATACCTTATTTCCCCATTGACAATAATTGGATGATTAAAGGTACATATACACCATACTCTGAAAAAAGAAAACGAACTATTTCAAACATATTGGGGCAGCAAACTGATCAGGAATCCACTGGATTAATCGCATTTAGCTACGGCGGAAATAATTATCAGCTTGAAACGACCATTGAAGATGATAAACTAAGTGTTATTTTTATGGATGCAACAACTGGGAAAGAAACTTATCAAAACGGCCGAACTCTTTATGCTTCCAACCCTGATGAAAATGGAAACGTGATCTTAGATTTTAATAAGGCTTTTAATTTCCCCTGTGCATTTAATGATTATACTACCTGTCCAGTTCCACCGCCAAAAAACAGATTAGACATGGCTATCACAGCTGGAGAAAAATCCTTTAGATAATTTACCGGTATCCTAACTGTTCTACAGTTAGGTCGTAGCAATAATATTTTTTCACAAAATTAATCAACGAGGCTTCATTAATTAACGCATAACCCTTTTGCTTAAAACGTGATATCTCTTTTCCTTTAGGGAAAGTATAATAATGTGATTCCCCTTTAACTGATTTTTGCTCCAATGATTCACCTGATTCAATTATTTTTACCGCTTTAATAATGAGTTCACACCCTGAGGGATATAAACCGATTACATTAGTAAAATAATCTGTTTTTGCATTTCTCTTTTTTTGATATATAGAAACAATAGGTCCTGTATCTATGGTTCCATCAATAATATAATGAAGAGTGCATCCAATATGTTTATCACTATTTAACATGGCCCAAAACGTGGCCATCACCCCTCGGTATTGGGGCAAAATACCGGAATGGAGATTGAGTATCCCAAAACGAGGAATAGCAATCACTGCTGATTGAATGATTGTGCCATATCGGATTGAAATAATTAGATCAGGATCAGATGATTGAAGTTTTTCTTGGCCATTAATGGAATTGATTTCATTCAGTGATATGACCTCATTACCTGTTTGATCACCTAATTCATGAAATGTTAAAAACCGTTCTAAAGCACGGGGCAATTTTTCTATCGTGGGGAAAACTGTATCATTAAAAAGCGGTTGCTCAATAAACCTGAGTTGATTCAATTCTGTAAGATCAGACCTTTTTTTGCCTACATAATCAGACAGGTATATGGTCATAGAATGATGAGATAATTTATTAGTCAGAATATTTAAGGCAAAATTACTTTGAATGTCTCGATTGGCTAAAAATGCAATTCGCATACTTATTAATTAGGTACAGCACTTACCTCTTTTGATAAATGAATACCCTTACCATCCCATACCGCTACTCGGTAGTAATAAGTTTTAGAATTATCAAGTCCAGTGTGAACATATGGAGATTGAATATCCCAAAATGCATTATCTTTGGAAGTATTGTCTAATGTAATACCTTGCTGATTACTCCAGTACAATCCATGCATCAGATCACTGCCCACCGCCGGAGTCCATGAGATGGTGATTTGTCCATTTCCTGCAGTTGCTATAACATTTGTTGGAAAATTACCTAATGATATAGATGTTGTATCAGCGGGAACATTTGGATCGGGAGAAGCACTTACTTCAGGTGATAGTATCGAAACATTTCCTTCAGCATCTTCAACTTCCAAACGGTAATAGTAAGTGGAACCATTGGTAAGGTTATCATCAACATGAAAGTTTATCTTATCATCTGTCATGCCTAATCTAAAATTGGATACAATATTTGAATTTTCACTAACTCCAGCTGAATTGCTCCAATAAAGATTATATTTATTGAAAAAAGAATTTGGTTCAAATGCCACCACATTTTGTTTGTTTTGAGCAATAACAAAAATATCGGGCGGTGTTAATAAGATTGCGGATGAAAAAGCTACCGCGCGAAAATTCCCAATTGTATTGTTACCAAAATTGGAAACAGGATTATATGGTGTTTGTGAAGTTACGCTCACAAGACCTCTTACAATTTTTTCGTACATATTGTAATAATCATATGTGATCTTATCGATTTCTGCTGTACGGTGCCGTATATGCTGATTTGGCAATGGATCTAATGTGACTGTAAATAACTTTAGTCCTTCGTTTGCATTAACAACACGATTATCATCTATTGCCCAGTCTTGTCTAATATAATGAACTCCATTGGCCCACCACTCAAAAAGATAACGATTGCGAGTTGCAGAAGGATCATTGATGATCCATTCATCAGAATATTTACTAGCTCCATCCTTTCCACTGGAATCTTTTCCATTATTATTGGAGCCTAGTTGATATACCCAAGCCCCTTGATAACCTGGTGGTGAGAACATGGTTGATTTAGCAGTATAGGTCTCAGATCCTATAGTAATAGTCATTGTATAGGTTTCGCTCACTTTTCCTTTGATCTCATTTCCAAAATAAATGCCATCCCATCCATAGACAAGTTCCTCGTTTGTGCCCTTACTGGTGTTTATGGATACAGATGCATTTTTTTCATAATGAATAGGCGTGTTAATGGATGCATCTATATCTTCTGAATAACTGATCTGGACCCATGCTACTTCATTTTCCTCTATTTCACCATTAATAACCAATATTTGGCCAATGTCTTCAACTGATATATTGATCGGGACTATTTCTTCATTAAATCCATCACAAGAAAAAAGAACGAAGATTAAGACTAGAAACAAATTTTTATAAGTTTTCATAGTCTAAAACTCCACATTAATATTTATACTGGGCATAAAACCATACGTACTTTGGCCAATCTGTTCAAACAACCTGTTTTGTCCCTGATTAAAATTGATCGTATGGATATTTCGTCTATCATATAGATTATATAAAGCCACATCAATAGTAGTTTTAAGACCCCGTGTCCATCTGATTAAAAAATTTGGAGAATATTTGATACCAAGATCGAGTCGGTGGTAATCCGGTAAACGATACTTATTCCTACCCTCCCAATATGGAAATGGGATACCACTGATATGATAATATCCTTCTGGCAGAGTTACTGGTCGACCAGTTGAATATATAAAGGTGCTTGAAACTGAAAAGTTTTTTGTGATTTGAAAATTAGAAAGCATAGTAAGGCTATGTGTTTTATCGAATCGATATGGATACCACCGTCCTTGGTTTATTACATCAATCTGATAATCACTCTTTCCATAATTATAACTTAATCGCCCATTAAACCGTCCAGACGGTTTTTCAATGGACATCTCAAAACCATACGCTAACCCTTGTCCAGTCGCAACATATGCTTCAAGGTTATCAACTAAATAATTATGTAAACCATCCTCAAAATCGGCCGCACCATTTAAGATCTTATAGTAAGTTTCTGCTGAGAACTGAATCTCATTATTATTAAAATTATGAAAATATCCCATAGCAAATTGGTCTGTGAGCATAGGCTTTATATTTTTTGTCGTCGGCATCCAAATATCATACCATTCAATTTCTGCACCTAAAGACATTAATCTTAGATATTGAGCATTGCGATTATAGGATAGTTTAAATGAGTTCTGTTCTGACAAAAGATAGGTCATCGCTAACCTAGGCTCTAAACTATTATAAGAAGACATAATATCTGTTTTACCAGGAAAGAACTCCGCTTGGATCGGCTCATTAGTTATCTCATCATAAGTGAATCGATCCCCCGGTCCTAACTGATGATAAAAAGAATTGCGGAGCCCATAGTATAAAGAGACTCTGTCACTTATTTTTTGATCGTTTTCTATATAAAGCGCACTTTCAAGACCCTGCATCCCAGGCATGAATTTCCCTGCATCATCTTGTGTCTCATCTTCTAATGATCCATGGTTATAGTCTTGATATTCAAATGTCAAACCAAATCGCACCTCATTATTAGGATTTGGAAAATATGAGAATTCCTGTTTGAAACTTTGCGTGCTTACTCCAGAGTGAAAATGATAAATCCCTGCTATATTAGCTGTGTAATACCGGCTATAGATCAGTGAAGTGTTTGATAACCATTTCGTTGCAAAACGGTTTTCCCAGCGAAGCAATGCTGCTCGATTGCCCCATTCCGTAAGTCCGATTGTCTCGGCGCTGTCCTGACCTACATAAAAAGAAAAATTTAGATTTTGCTTATCATTAATATGATAAATGGTTTTCCCATTGATATCAAACCAACTCTCATTAGGCGCAAAAAACCGAAAATCACTGCCACTATCGCTGCTACCTTTTCCACCACTACTTTTGCCTCCTCCACCTTTATCACTATTGATACGTCCACCCGTCGTACTTCCTTCATTGATGATATCATAGAGACTGCCACCGCTGAGCCTTGTAGATCTCCCGGATAGAAATAATGAAAATTTGTCCTTAATAATTGGTGCCTCTAAAGAAAATTTTGATGTGATAAGGCCCGCACTTACACTCCCTTGAAATTGCTCTATATTTCCATCTCTCATTTGTACATCCAGGACCGACGCACCTCTTCCGCCAAAACGAGCCGGAACTCCACCTTTATAGACTGTTAATCCTTTAACTGCGTCAGAATTAAATACTGAGTACAAACCTTGCATATGTGAAGAGTAATAGATCGGCATACCATCCATTAGGATGAGGTTTTGATCAATCCCACTTCCCCGAACAATATACCCGCTACGCCCTTCTGCGATACTGGTAATACCCGGCAAGAGTTGAATCGTTTTCATAATGTCAGTTTCACCCATCACTACTGGGATCTGCTCAACTTGGCGAATACTAAGCCTTTCAACGCTAATCTCCGTTGATTTTACATTATGATCAGGTGCAATACCGGATACATCGATCCGACTCATGGATATGGGATCTGGTATAAGCGCAAAGTCCAATACAATATTCTCATTAAGAGCTATCTCACGCTGAATAGTGTTGTAGCCGATATAACTTACTTTCAGTATAAAATTACCTTTTGGTAGAGATAATAAATACTGACCTTCTGCATCAGATGCCGTTCCACGTTCAGATTTTATTTCAAATATATTAGCTCCAGCCAGAGCTTTGCCCGTTTTGCTATCGGTGATTTTTCCACTAATAGTGAACGTATCTTGTCCCGTCAAGGTATAAATGAATAGAATAAATGTTAGGTGCCTTAATTTCATATGTGGGTTCAAATTTACTTGGTATAAAATATGATATAGAGTGATTTTTTCTTGCTTACTGCTTAGCTAGTGTCTGTAATTTTATTAGACAATAAATTGAACCGGATCAAACTTCAATTAAAATTATTGGGATATCAAATATGAAAATGTACCGCAGAGATTTCATCAAAATAATATCTGCTGCAGTAGGTTCCTCGGCTCTGGGAACTGGCCTAATGGCGTCTTCAAAAGGTCAATCCACCCCCACCCAGAATTCTTTGGTATTTGATGCCATGGGAGAAATCCGTGATGTCTATCCTCGTAAATTGATCAAGGAAATCTTGGATAGCGGCCTAAATG
>JGI24815J26687_1000431_pt1 | contig 10593 bp, 20 predicted proteins | sample METZYME_3_150m_FD_26687 | JGI IMG/M metagenome (IMG submission 26687) | reverse complement strand
TACGCGTCGATCGGCGACGTGTTCACCGCCACGGTGAAGGACGCCAACCCGGGCGCGGCGGTCAAGAAGGGTGAGGTCGTGAGGTGCGTTGTGGTACGCACCAAGAAGGAGCGTCGCCGTCCTGACGGGTCCTACATCCGCTTCGACGAGAACGCCGCAGTGCTCATCAACGACCAGAACCAGCCGCGTGGAACCCGCATCTTTGGCCCGGTGGGTCGGGAATTGCGAGACCACAAGTTCATGCGGATTGTCTCGCTCGCCCCGGAGGTGCTCTGAGATGAAGATCAGGAAGGGCGACAAGGTGCGCGTCCTGGCCGGCAAGGACCGGGGCAAGGAGGGTCACGTGAGTCGGGCCATGCCTGCCGAGAACAAGGTGATCGTGGACGGCGTCAACATGGCCAAGCGCCACCAGGACGGCGACCAACGCCACCATGCAGGGCGGGATCATCGACAAGGCCATGCCTGTCGAAGCCTCCAACGTCGCCGTGCTGAGCCCGTCGGACGGTCGGCCCACCCGCATCGGCTACCGGTACAACGACGCCGGCGACAAGGTGCGGATCTGCAAGCGGACGGGGGTGGACCTCGATGGCTGACACCATGACGGTGAGCGTGCGGCTGCGGGAGCTCTACGGCGCCCAGATCCGCGACGCCCTTAAGGAGGAACTGGGCCTGCCCAACGTGATGCAGGTTCCGCGACTGGAAAAGATCGTGGTCAACATGGGTGTCGGCGACGCCGCCCAGCAGGCCAAACTCTTGGACGGGGCGGTGGCCGACCTCGAGGTCATCACCGGCCAGAAGCCGCTCATCACCCGTGCCCGGATCAGTGTCGCGAACTTCAAGCTCCGTGAGGGCCAGGCCATTGGTGCCAAGGCCACGCTGCGAGGCGACCGCATGTACGAGTTCCTGGACCGCCTGATCACCCTGGCCATCCCCCGGATCCGCGACTTCCGCGGCCTCAACCCCCGGTCGTTCGACGGCAACGGGAACTACACGTTCGGGGTGACTGAGCAGCTCATCTTCCCGGAGATCGACTACGACAAGGTTGATCGCACCCGGGGAATGGACATCACGATCGTGACGTCCGCGTCCGACGACGCCGGTGGGCAGGCACTGCTCACGGCGTTCGGTTTCCCATTCCGGAAGGAAGAGCAGTAGTGGCCAAGAAAGCACTGGTCAATAAGCAACAGAAGACCCCGAAGTTCAAGGTTCGCGCCTACACGCGGTGCCGTCGTTGCGGCCGACCGCGGTCGGTCTACCGGGCCTTCAACCTCTGTCGGATCTGCCTGCGGAACATGGCCCACGCCGGGGAAATCCCCGGGCTGACGAAGTCGAGCTGGTGAGGAGGATCTGACATGACCATGACCGATCCCGTCGCCGACATGCTGACGCGTATCCGAACGCCAACCAGGCCATGCACGAGGGCGTGAAGATGCCGTCGTCCAGGCAAAAGGTGGCGTTGGCTGACGTCCTCAAGGCCGAGGGCTACATCCGTGGCTACGAGGTGTCGGACTCCACGACCAACCCCGGCAAGGTGCTGACCATCGAGATGAAGTACTCCTCGGAGCGGGAGCGCGTTATCAGNGGNGTGCAGCGGGTATCCACCCCGGGCCTGCGGGTCTACAGCGCCTCGAACAAGATCCCCCGCGTGCTCGGTGGTCTCGGCGTAGCCGTGATCTCGACCAGCCGCGGGCTTATGAGCGACCGCGAGGCTCGCCGCCGGAGAATCGGCGGCGAGGTCCTCTGCTACGTCTGGTAGAGGAGGAGGACATGTCCCGAATCGGGAAGGCCCCCATCCCCGTGCCGTCGGGCGTCGAGGTCTCGATCAGCGGCCGCCAGGTCGCCGTGAAGGGCCCCAAAGGTGCCCTGGACCTCGAGGTGCCCGGCGAGATCACCGTCCGCCAGGACGGCGAGGAGATCCTCGTCGAGCGCCCCGACGACGAGCGGGTGAACCGGGCCATGCACGGCCTGACTCGTTCACTGGTGAACAACATGATGGTCGGCGTGTCGGAGGGATTCCGCAAGGAACTCCAGATCGTGGGCGTCGGCTACCGCTGTATCGCCAAGGGCACCGACGCCCTCGAGCTCCAACTCGGCTTCAGCCACCCGGTCCTCGTCGAGGCCCCGGACGGCATCTCCTTCGAGGTGCCAGAACCGACCCGCATCATCGTGTCGGGTCCCGACAAACAGGTCGTCGGCCAGGTGGCCGCCGACATCCGTTCGCACCGCAAGCCGGAGCCCTACAAGGGCAAGGGCGTGCGCTACCTCGGCGAGCACGTGGCCCGCAAGGCCGGAAAGGCGGCGAAGTGAGCACCGTCGATCGGTCCCGAGCGCGTCAGCGGCGCCACCGTCGGATCCGCAAGGCGGTCCGGGGGACCGCGGCGCGGCCCCGCCTGGCGGTGTTCCGCTCCTCGCGGCACATCTCGGCACAGGTCATCGACGACCAGACCGGTCGCACGATGGCCAGCGCCTCGACCCAGCAGGCCGGCGTGGCCGACGGGACGACCGGGGTGGCCGCGGCCACCGAAGTCGGTCGCCTTGTCGCCGAGCGGGCCCGCGAGGCCGGAATCGCCACCGTGGTGTTCGACCGCGGCGGTTACCTCTACCACGGCCGGGTGGCGGCGCTTGCCGACGCCGCCCGCGATGCCGGACTGGAGTTCTAGTGGCACCGCACACCAACGACGACGCCTCCCTTCGGGAGTCACGGGTCATCCACATCAACCGCGTGGCCAAGGTGGTCAAGGGCGGTCGCCGGTTTTCGTTCACTGCCCTGGTGGTGATCGGCGACGGCGCCGGTCGAGTCGGCCTCGGCTACGGCAAGGCTAAGGAGGTCCCGCTGGCAATCCAGAAGGGGACCGAAGAGGCCAAACGCAACCTGTTTAACGTGCCGCTGGCCGGTTCGACCATCATCCACCCCATCATGGGGATCATGGGCGGCGGCCGAGTCCTGCTCCAGCCGGCCGCCCCCGGTACCGGCGTGATCGCCGGTGGCGCCGCCCGCGCCATTCTCGAAGAGGCCGGCATCCACGACGTGCTCTGCAAGTCGCAGGGATCGGCCAACCACATCAACGTGGCCCGGGCCACCATCGCCGGGCTACAGGCCCTGCGCCGGCCCGACGAGGTGGCCCGCCTGCGCGGCCTGGACCCAGAGGAGTTCGTGCCGGGGGCCATGCTCGCCGCGTACCGCCGCACCGAGGCCGGTGTGGGCGCGTCCGACGGTTCTGACGGTGAGTGACATGGCACAACTCATCGTCACCCAGGTCCGAAGCGGCATCGGTGCCAAGCCCAAGCAGCGGGGGACCCTACGTGCTCTGGGCCTGGGTCGTATCGGTCGCAGCAACACCCTGCCCGACCGGGGTGAGATCCGGGGCATGATCGCCCGGGTCCCCCACCTGGTCCAGGTCGAGGAGGTCGACGGAGAATGAAGATCCATGATCTACAGCCGGCCCCCGGCTCCAAGAAGCGCGCCAAGCGCGTCGCACGCGGCATCGGCGGCAGGGGCGGTAAGACCGCCGGCCGCGGCATGAAAGGGCAGCGGGCCCGCAACACGGTTCGGGTCGGCTTCGAGGGTGGCCAGATGCCCCTCCACCAGCGGATTCCAAAGCTCAAGGGCTTCAAGAACCCGTTTCGCGTCGAATACCAAGCGGTAAACCTCGACGCTATCGAGGCCAGTGGCCTCGACGAGATCTCACCGGAAACTCTGCACGCCCACGGTCTGGTCGGCAAGAAGTCATTGGTCAAGGTGCTGGGCCGGGGCGAGGTCACCCGGGCCGTCACCGTGCAGGCCCACGCCTTCTCGGCCTCGGCCGAGGCCGCCATCACGGCGGCCGGTGGAAGCGTCGAGAAGCTACCCCTGCCCTTCGCCGTGCGCCCACCGGCCAGCGGCAACGCCCTGATGAACCGCTGACCGGGTCGTCCGGACCAGACCAGAGACAGGAGCACACGTGCTATCCAGCATGCTGAATATGTTCAGGGTGGGAGATCTGCGCAAGCGGATCGTGTTCACCCTGCTCATGATCCTGCTCTACCGGGTGGGCGCTTTCATGCCTGCCCCCGGCATCGACGTTGAGCAGGTCCAACTGCTGCGCGACCGGGCAGACCAGGGGGGCGTTCTGGCCTTCATGCAGCTCTTCTCCGGCGGGTCCCTGACCAGCTTCGCCGTGTTCGCCCTAGGCGTTATGCCCTACATCACGGCGTCAATCATCATGCAGGTGCTCGGCGTGGTGGTACCCCGGATCGAGCAGTGGCAGCAGCAGGGCGCGGTCGGCCAGCGCAAGATCACCCAGTGGACTCGCTACCTGACGGTGGCCATCGCCGTCATCCAGTCCACGAGCTTCGCGTTCCTGTTCAACGACCGCGGCAACTCGATCTCTGGTCAGTCGGGGGCCAACCTGCTGCCCGATTTCCACATCGGCACGGTGAGCGTGGTTGTCCTGACCTTGACCGCCGGAACGGCGCTGCTCATGTGGATAGGCGAGCTGATCACCCAAAAGGGGATCGGCAACGGTATGTCGCTGCTGATCATGATCTCTATCGTGAGCGGCTTCCCGGCCCAGGGCTCCCTGATCCATGCCGAAAATGGGGTGGTGGCCTCCGTCGTGGTGGTGGCCGTCCTGATGGCCATGATCGCCGCCATCGTCTTCGTGGAGCAGGGCCAGCGACGCATCCCGGTGCAGTTCGCCAAGCGGGTGGTGGGTCGCCGGATGTATGGCGGCCAGAACACCTACATCCCGCTGAAGGTGAACCAGTCGGGCGTGATCCCAATCATCTTCGCCTCGTCGGTGCTGTACCTACCGGTGTTGGTAGCTGCCGCCCTGCCCTGGGATGGCTTCCGGAGCTGGATCGACAACAACCTGGCCCAGCCGGACAACGTCTTCTACTTCACCATCACCGGCCTGCTAATTGTGGGCTTCGCCTACTTCTACACGGCGATCACCTTCGACCCGGTCAAGCAGGCCGACACCATCCGCAAGCAGGGCGGGTTCGTGCCCGGCATCCGACCAGGCCACCAGACTGAGCGGTACCTGGCCCGAATACTGTCACGCATCACGCTGCCCGGCGCCCTGTTCATCGCCGGCGTGGCGCTGGTCCCGTCGATCCTGATCAATGTGTTCCTGGACACCAGTGCCGGGGTGGGCTCGGGCGGTGCGGCCGGCTTCGGNTTCATCGGAATCTCGATCTTGATCGCNGCCGGTGTCTCTCTNGAGACCATGAAGCAGGTCGATTCGCAACTCACNATGCGCAACTACGAGGGCTTCCTCAAGTAGCGATGACNGCCGTCCGTCTNGTCATCCTCGGACGCCAGGGTTCCGGAAAGGGCACCCAGGCGTCCCGCCTGGTGGNGGCCTACGACACGGTGCACATCTCGACCGGNGACATGCTGCGNGCCGCTGTGGNCGCCGAGACGGAACTGGGCCTGCAGGCCAGGGNCGTGATGGNCGCCGGCGAACTGGTCGGCGACGACCTCATCAACGGCATCGTGGCCGAGCGGCTNGCCCAGGACGACGTGGCNGAGCATGGTTTCCTGCTGGACGGCTATCCCCGGACCCCCGACCAGGCCTCGGCGCTCGAAGGCTTTNTGGCCGAGGCCGGGACTCCGATGGATGCCGCCGTGAACCTNGACGTNCCCGTCGACGAGGTCACGGCCCGCATGGTGGCTCGGGGCCGGGCTGATGACACGGCGGAGGCCATTCGCCGNCGTCTGGACCTGTACGAGTCAGAGACGGCGCCGCTACTGGCCTGGTTCGCCGAACGCGGCCTACTGGAGGTGGTTGACGGCCTAGGCNCCGAAGATGACGTGTTCACCCGCCTCACAACCGCCATCGANAGNCGGCTGAGCGTCGGAGACGCGTCGTGACCTGCGGTTCTGCACACCACACCGGCCGGACGGGGGTTGGCCCTCCGGAGGGCCTGCGATAGCGTTACCCACTGTCCCGCGCCGGGTGAGTGCCTTCGCGAGCAGCCTCCCGGGCCCGGCCTGTGAAGCAGTTTTTTACCCTTTCGAACATAACGACCAGGAGAGCCACACTGCCGAAGCCCAAGGAAGATGCGATCGTGCTGGAAGGCACGGTTCTCGAGCCGCTGCCGAACGCCATGTTCCGCGTCGAGCTGGAGAACGGCCACAACGTGCTGGCCCACATCTCCGGGAAGATGCGGATGCACTACATCCGGATCCTTCCGGGCGACCGCGTCCAGGTNGAGCTCACCCCTTACGACCTCCAGAGAGGTCGGATCACCTACCGCTACAAGTAGTCCGCTGCGAGTGGCGAGCACACGAGAGAGAACAGTATGAAGGTCCGAGCGAGCGTCAAGCGAATCTGTGAGAAGTGCCGGGTGATCCGGCGTCACGGTCGCGTGCAGGTCATCTGCACCAACCCCCGCCACAAGCAGCGTCAGGGCTAGAGGTAGTCAGGCATGGCACGAATTTCCGGCGTCGACATCCCCCGCGAGAAGCGGGTACTGATCGCGCTGACCTACATCCACGGCATCGGTCGCACATCGGCGGCGAGCATCTGCGAGGCCACCGGCGTCAACCCCTCCACCCGGGTGCGTGACCTGGCCGACGACGAGGTCACTTCGATCCGGGTGTTTGTCGACCAGCAGCTCAAGGTCGAGGGCGACCTCCGTCGCGAGGTGTCCCAGAACATCAAGCGCAAGATGGACATCGGTTGCTACCAGGGCCTCCGCCACCGTCGTGGCCTTCCGGTCCGTGGCCAGCGCACCCACACCAACGCCCGGACCCGTAAGGGTCCCCGCAAGACGGTCGCTAACAAGAAGCAGGTCACGAAGTAATGGCGAAGCCGGCTGCCGGGGGTCGACGTCCCCGTAAGAAGGAACGGAAGAACGTCCCGCACGGGGTCGTTCACATCAAGAGTTCCTTCAACAACACGATCATCACCATTACGGATCAGGGTGGGAACACCCTGGCCTGGGCCTCGGCCGGCAACGTCGGCTTCAAAGGGTCCCGCAAGTCGACGCCGTTTGCCGCCCAGATGGCGGCTGAGCAGTGCGCCCGGCGGGCCATGGAACACGGTGTCCGCAAGGTCGACGTAGTGGTTCGTGGCCCCGGATCCGGTCGCGAGACGGCCATCCGGACCATCCAGAACGTCGGCATCGAGGTGACGGGNATCAAGGACGTCACCCCAATTCCCCACAACGGTTGTCGGCCGCCCAAGCGGCGGAGGGTCTGACATGTCCCGTTACACCGGCCCCCGAGCCCGGGTCTCCCGCCGCCTCGGTACCAACATCTTCGGCACCAAGGGTGAGGTTGTGGCGTTGGACAAGCGCCCGTATCCGCCCGGCGAGCACGGCCGGACCCGACGTCGGGGGAACCCGTCCGAGTATCTGGTGCAGCTTCAGGAGAAGCAGAAGGCTCGCTTCGCATACGGCCTGTCTGAAAAGCAGTTCCGTCGGATCTACGCCGAAGCCAACCGTCGCCAGGGCGTGACGGGCGANAACATGCTCCAGTACCTGGAGCTTCGCCTCGACAACGTCGTCTACCGGGCCGGCATGGCCGCTACCCGACCGCAGGCCCGNCAGCTGGTCAACCACGGCCANGTGGACGTCAACGGCAGCCGGGTAGACATTCCCAGCTATCGCTGCCGGAAGGGCGANGTGGTCACACTGCGCGACAAGGCCCGCAAGATGGTTGTCGTGCAGTGGAACATCGACGTGCTCGACCGACAGGCCCCGGCCTGGTTGGACATGGGCGAGAACGGCCACGAGGTCACCGTCCGNGAACTGCCCCTCCGCGAGCAGATCGACGTTCCGGTTCGCGAACAGCTCATTGTCGAGCTCTATTCCAAGTAGTCCCTGGCTCTTCGGGTCCCGGGACAGTCACGTATCCACGCAAGTACGAAGGCGAGAAGGACACCCCATGCTGGTCATTCAGCGACCGACCGTCGAAGCCGTCGGCGAAGCCGTCGGCAACCGTCAACAGTTTTCCATCGGCCCGCTTGAGCCGGGCTTCGGCCACACCTTGGGCAACTCGCTCCGGAGAACGCTGCTGTCGTCTATCCCGGGCGCTGCGGTCACTCAGGTGAAGTTCGACGACGCTCTGCACGAGTTCGGCACTATCGAAGGGGTGGTGGAGGATGTCACTGACATTGTCCTGAACCTGAAGGATGTCGAGCTGCGCTCCCACAGTGACGAGCCGGTCACCCTGCGGGTCGACGTCCGCGGCGGAGCCGAGGTCACTGCGGCGGCTCTCGAGTCCAACGACCAGGTTGAGGTTCTGAACCCGGACCTGCACCTGGCCACCGTCGCTCCCAAGGGCCGTCTGGCCCTCGAGCTGACCGTCGAGGTAGGCCGGGGCTACCTGGGGTCGGACCGTGCCGTCGGCGAGGGCGTCATCGGCGTCATCCCGGTGGATGCCCTGTTCTCGCCGGTCCGGCGGGTATCGATCGACGTGGAGCCTGTCTCTGTCGGCCAAACCCAGGACATGGACCGTCTCGTGCTGGACATCACCACCGACGGCTCGGTCAGCCCGCGTGACGCCCTGGCCTCGGCCGGTGCCACCCTGCGAACTCTGGTGCAGTTGGTGGAGGACATGAGCGACGAAGCCCGCGGCCTGGAGTTGGGTGAGGCTGAGGAAGTGGGTGGCAGCTCACCGGACCTAGACCTCCCCATCGAGGACCTGGACCTGTCGGAACGGCCCCGCAACTGCCTCAAGCGTGCCCAGGTCGACACGGTCGGCCAGCTCTTGGAGAAGACCGAGGACGATCTGTTGGCCGTCACCAACTTCGGCCAGAAGTCCCTGGACGAGGTCATCGAGAAGCTCGACGAGCGCGGCCTGACGCTCCGGGTCCGGGTCTGACACCATGCCTGCGACCCCTAAGAGGGGCCGTCGCTTCGGCGGCAGTTCCGCCCACCAGAAGTCGATGATGGCCAACCTGGTGGCGTCGCTCATCGCCGCTGAGGCGATCACTACCACCGAGGCCAAGGCCAAGGCGGTCCGGCCGATCGCCGAGAAGATCATCACCAAGGCCAAGAAGGGCGGCCTGCACAATCACCGCCAGGTAGTGGCGTTCCTCCGGGACCGCGAGATGGCGGCCCGGCTCTTCGATGAGATCGCGCCGCGGTACACCGACCGGGCGGGTGGCTATACCCGGATCCTGAAGGTCGGCCCCCGCCACGGGGATAACGCGCCGATGGCGCGCATCGAGCTGGTCTGAGCCCTCCCGTCATGCGGGTCCGGGGAACCGTCGCCTACGACGGGTCCCCGTTCCACGGGTTCGCCGTTAACGATGGCGTCCCGACGGTCGCCGGCCTCCTCAGCGGGGCACTGTCGAGGGTTCTTGGTACCGATGTGGTGCTGACCTGTGCAGGGCGGACCGACCGCGGCGTGCACGCCGTAGGCCAGGTGGTCAGTTTCGACGCCCCGGACGACGCTTCTCTGGAGGACGTCCGGCGGGCGGTGAACCGCCAGTGCAGGCCGTCGGTCGTGTTGACAGCGTTGGAGCGTGCGGCCGACGACTTCGACGCCCGGTTCAGCGCCATCGGGCGAACCTACCGGTACCGCATCCTGGATCGTCCGGACCCCGATCCGTTCACTGCCCTGCGAGCCTGGCACGTGTCGGCACCCCTTGACGTCGACGCGATGCAGTTGGCCACCGCCGACCTCGTCGGCGAGCACGACTTTTCATCATTCTGTCGGCGTCCCACGCCCCGGCCCGACGGCACGTCGGCCGACCTGGTGCGCCGGGTCACTGCGGCGTCGTGGCGGAGGGTGGCCGACGGCCTGTCGGGCGCCGACCTCCTGGAGTTCGAGGTGTCGGCCACCGCCTTCTGCCACCAGATGGTGCGCTCGGTAGTCGGGACCCTGGTAGCTGTGGGTCGGGGTCACCTGGCCGCCGATGCCCTGCCCAGCATCCTGGCGGCCAAGAACCGGCGGGCGGCCGGGGAGCCGGCCCCACCGGGGGGCTTGACCTTCTGGTCGGTGGACTATCCGGGGGCCACCTCCGACTCGCCGTAGGTTGCCGGGTAGGGGTGCCGCCCGTAGCCTTGGTCCTCGGTTCGATCGCACCCGGTTGTGGTGCCGATTCCCGGTGGCCGGGTCGGCCACCACGGTCCGCAGCAAGTGTTCTCCCCATGAAATCAGGTGGTTTCCGTGTCCACGTACACCCCCAAGGCCAGCGAGATTCAGCGCGTCTGGCACCTCGTGGATGCTGACGGTCTCGTCCTCGGTCGCATGGCCTCCGAGGTGGCGGCGATCCTGCGCGGAAAGCACAAGCCGACGTTCACCCCCCATATCGACACCGGCGACCACGTGGTGATTATTAACGCCGACAAGGTCGTGCTGACCGGCGCCAAGGCGACCGACAAGAACGTCTATGACCATTCTGGCTATCCGGGTGGCCTTCGCACCCGGTCCTACGGCAAGTTGCTGGCGACAAGCCCGCGGAGGCGGTTCGCCGGACCATCCGGGGCATGCTCCCTAAGAACCGCCTGGGTCGCCAGCAACTGACCAAGTTAAAGGTTTACCGCGGCCCCGACCATCCGCACGAGGCCCAACAGCCGCAGCCGTTGGCCATCGACCACGCACGGGCCCGCAAGGCCTGAACCAGGAGTCCACGATGCCCAGCCCCCTCATCCAGA
>JGI24815J26687_1000429_pt1 | contig 10606 bp, 9 predicted proteins | sample METZYME_3_150m_FD_26687 | JGI IMG/M metagenome (IMG submission 26687) | reverse complement strand
TCACCGACAGTGGGTTTATTCAGGCCCCTATTGTTGTAAACGCAACGGGTGCCTGGGGAAGGGAGCTGTTGAGTGATCTGGATTTGCAGGTACCGATNGAGAGACATCGTCTTGACATGAGCTACATCGATANCCTTCANCAGGTGTCAGCGATTTCAGGATGTGTCACTGATGGTGTTTCNAATGTGGTGATGCGTCCGCATTGGGGTCACAGTATGCTGGTCGCAGCTTACCCGCCAGCGCCTGTTTTGATTGATGATCCGGTAATAGAGGTTTCTGACCAGGAATACCAGAGTCACCACCAGCGAATCAGCCGTGCGTTTCAAGAACGCATTCCACAGCTGAAGAACTTTTCAGTGTTATCCAATGTCAGCGGTGCCTATGATGTGACGCCGGACTTTCACCCAATACTGGGCTGGGCACCAGGTATTGAGGGCCTCTGCCTGGCAATGGGATTCTCAGGGCACGGGCTCAAGTTGTCGCCTGCCATAGGAGAAATTNTTTCAGCGATGGTTCTGGAGCAATCGTCACCGATCGATGTGCATGCGCTTCGTTATGAACGATTTGCACAAAATGATCTGATGTACCTTGCTTATGGTCCCAGCGCACGCGCCTGAGCGGTAGTTTCGGGGCGATCATAACGACTAAAACGTCAGCGAATCCAGCCATCTAGAAATAGTTTGGGCCATCGTGCCGGTATAGGCTGTGAAGTCGTGGTCGGCGCCGTCGACAACCACCTGCGTCGAACTGAGGTGGCCGCCCAGCTGGATTTTCTCTAGACGAATTGGTGCCAGGCGGTGTACCGCGGGGTAGTCTTCGGAGCCATAAATATCAAGCACCGGGATTTTGAGTGTTGCAAACGGGAAAGGTCTCTGCATGGGCTGTTGATAGTCAGTTGCACCCATGCCGATACCAATGAAGGCATCAATAGGTCTTTCGGTGGTTGTTTCGAGCCAGGCCATAGCCATGTGTGCCCCACAACTGTGCGCAAGTAAAACGATGGGTCGATGACCGGCGTTTAGGAGATGCTTGATACCAGCCTCAATTCGGGGGAATGCTTCTGGCAGGATTGTTAGATAGTCAAAATACTTGGCGGATTTCTCCAGGACTGGCATCTGAAGCGAAAGCGTATGCCAGCCATTTTGCGCAAGTGCCATGCGCAGTGGGCCGATATTGTCTGGCCAGTCTGCGTGTACACCTCGGCCGTGCAGTAGGATGATACTTCCGCGTATTGGCTTGCTGTCGGGCGCGAGCTCTACAGCAGCAAAAGTGACGTTTCCAGCTGAAAGTTGTTGTAAATCTCCATCAAATAGGCTGGCTTCAAGCTCAGCCACCAGCCGTCGCTCCCGTTCGACATCAGCGGCTGTCGCAACACCGGCAAGGCTCAATAGCAGGGTAAGGATCAAAGCACGGGTACCGGCGGTTTGGATACGGCGTATTTTGGGGGTGTTACGGGTCACTGGCTCAGAATATCATAGGAAAATATAGGTCACCACGCTGCTTGATCTAGACGTCATACTCACCCTGTGAGCCTACAGGTTTGGCACAATCATGGCCTGATACTGTAAAACGGATGCCTCAAATGCCTAAGGATCAATCTGACCGATTCAGTAGTGTGGCCAAGCAGGTCGGCGAGCTATTAAAAGATCAAGGTTCCCGGCTCACCACGGTTGAGTCGTGTACGGGCGGTTGGATTGCGCAGTCGGTGACAGCAGTTGCCGGCAGTTCAGCTTGGTTTGAAAGGGGGTTTATTACCTACAGTAATGAGGCGAAGCACGAGCTGGTGGGTGTACCGGACTTGCTGATCATTGAAAATGGTGCTGTAAGTGGGCCAGTAGCTCGGGCCATGGCTCGGGGGGGGCTGGATCACAGTCCGGCTGACGTCGCTGTTGCGGTCACGGGTGTTGCGGGCCCGGACGGTGGTAGCGCCGAAAAACCNGTTGGCACGGTGTTTGTGTCTTGGGCGTTACGATCAGGTGCCCTGCGGACCGAGCGTTTTCTTTTTGAGGGCGATCGGGCGGCTGTCAGGGCGCAAACCGTGGTAGAAGCGCTGGGTGGCCTGATCCGTTTTATACGCGATGAGTCAGACTGAGAAAATTCTAGCGTTACGGATCAAAACCGGTAGTTTGTGACGTGCTTCGCTAGGCCCATTGAGCCGAGTATGAAATAATCACATCGTTATTTTCGATCGATGTACTTTGTACGACTAAATCGGTTTGGTTGGGACAGTTTTCGGTAGCATCGGCAGGTCAGTGTGTCGTGCTGGTGAACAAGGATTGAACACGAGATCAAGGAGAGTCCCACATATGGACGACAACAAAGAAAAAGCCCTGGCCGCTGCGCTGGGACAGATAGAGCGACAGTTTGGCAAAGGATCGGTCATGCGCTTGGGAGATGCCGATGTCGGTAAAGACATTCAGGCTATCTCCACCGGGTCGCTCGGCCTCGATATTGCACTCGGTATTGGTGGCTTGCCCCGTGGTCGAGTGGTTGAAATCTATGGCCCGGAATCTTCCGGGAAAACCACCCTGACGCTGTCTGTGATTGCGCAGGCGCAAAAGCTCGGTGGTACCTGTGCTTTTATCGATGCGGAACATGCGTTAGACCCAGCTTATGCCGGACGCCTGGGTGTGAACGTGGATGATCTTCTCATTTCTCAGCCGGATACCGGTGAACAAGCGCTTGAAATAACAGACATGCTNGTGCGCTCGGCAGCGGTCGATGTGGTCGTGGTCGACTCGGTGGCTGCGCTGACACCGAAGGCTGAGATCGAGGGAGATATGGGTGATCATCATGTGGGGCTACAGGCGAGGCTGATGTCACAGGCGCTGCGCAAGCTCACAGCCAATATTCAGCGATCCAATACGATGGTTGTATTTATCAACCAGATTCGCATGAAGATTGGTGTGATGTTTGGAAATCCTGAGACCACCACGGGTGGTAATGCACTTAAGTTTTACTCGTCAGTNCGCCTGGATATCCGCCGCATCGGTGCGGTGAAGAAGGGCGACGAGGTTCTCGGNAATCAGACGCGNGTTAAGGTGGTTAAGAACAAAGTCGCACCTCCATTTCGCCAGTGTGAGTTCGATATTCTCTACAACGAAGGCATCTCAAAAGAAGGTGAGCTGATCGACATGGGTGTTGATCACNGTGTTGTTGAAAAATCTGGTGCNTGGTANTCCTATGATGGTGACCGAATTGGCCAAGGTCGCGATAATGTGCGTCAGTTCCTGCGTGAGAATCCTGATATTGCCCAGGCGATAGAGCACACGGTCCGTACTAATGTGGGGCTTGCACCGATAGACGAGATGACATTGAAACCTGCAGTACCCATCGATACTGCAGATACGCCTGAAGCGGAGACTGCCGAAGCCTGATGCGGCAACTGGACGCGGATCCGGTGATCCGAGCCCGGGACACAGCTTTCCGTTTGCTGACCCGGCGCGAACACAGCCGTGCCGAACTCCATAACAAACTCACGGCACGGGGCTACGATAGAGATATTGTAGACAACCTTCTCGCATCTCTGGCGGCGGAAGATTTGGTTTCAGACCACCGCTATGCGCAGGCGCTTGTGTCTCATCGTGTGAGTACCGGCTATGGTCCGCATCGGATCATGATGGAACTCAAAGATAAAGGCGTTGCGCCGGAGATAATTGACCAGACGCTTTTATCGTCCGAGGTGGACTGGGATGAGTTGCTTCGTGCTCAACACAACCGTAAATTTGGAGTCTCTAAAGCGGGCAGTTTCAAGGAGTGGGCAAGAAGGGCACAATACCTTGACCGGCGGGGTTTCAGTACCGATACGATTCGTCGGGTCATGGGGTCATGGGATCATGCCACGTTGGCGCGAGACGATTCGGATGTGGATATAAACGCATGAAAACCAGTGCTATTCGGCAGAAATTCTTGGATTATTTTGTGGCNAGCGGTCACGAAGCTGTCTCTAGCAGCCCGCTGGTTCCACATAATGATCCCACTTTGTTGTTTACCAACGCAGGTATGGTGCAGTTCAAAGATGTTTTCCTGGGTCAGGACAAGCGATCTTACAACCGTGCGGTGACCTCCCAGCGCTGTGTTCGGGCGGGCGGTAAACACAATGATCTGGAAAACGTGGGCTATACGGCACGGCATCACACGTTTTTCGAGATGCTGGGCAATTTCAGTTTTGGTGATTACTTCAAGCGTGAGGCCATTGCCTTTGCCTGGGAACTGTTGACAGCCGGTTACGGCTTACCGGAGGAAAAACTCTGGGTTACTGTTTTTGAGGATGACGATGAGGCGGCTGACCTGTGGTTACGCGATGTCGGTATCCCGGCCNAGCGATTCGCTCGTATTGGTGCCAGTGACAATTTCTGGGCAATGGGAGACACCGGTCCCTGCGGTCCCTGCAGTGAAATCTTCTATGATCATGGACCGGAGGTCGCCGGTGGGCCACCTGGATCGGCTGATGCAGACGGTGACCGCTATGTTGAGATCTGGAATCTGGTGTTTATGCAGTACAACCGTGATGCCAGCGGTAAAGATACCCCTTTGCCCAAACCTTCGGTGGATACCGGGATGGGTCTGGAACGGTTGGCAGCGATTCTCCAAGGTGTACACAGTAATTACGAGACTGATCTTTTCCAGTCACTCATTCAGGCATCGGCCCAGATCGTGGGCACCGACGATACAAATCATAATTCACTCAAAGTCATTGCGGACCATATCCGTTCGACCGCTTTTCTCATTACTGACGGTGTAACACCTTCTAACGAAGGGCGAGGTTATGTATTGCGTAGAATAATCCGCCGCGCCATACGTCATGGACACCAATTGGGCGCGACTGAACCGTTTATGCATAAGCTGGTCGCAGCTTTAGTCGGTCAGATGGGTGATGCCTATCCGGAACTTGTAGCAGATCAGTCTCGAGTTGAAGAGACCTTAAAACTTGAGGGCGAGCGGTTTGCCGACACGCTGGAGCACGGCATCCGGATACTGGATCAGGAAATTGGCGGCCTGTCGGGCTCAGTGCTCGCCGGCGATGTTGCTTTTCGCCTCTACGACACCTACGGTTTTCCCGTAGACCTCACGGCGGATTACTGCCGTGAAAAAGGACTCACTGTCGATATGAACAGCTTCGAACAGGCAATGTCTGAGCAACGGGCGCGGGCTCGTGCGGCCAGCCAGTTCCAGATGGCAGAGACAATCGAGGTCAGTGTCGAGCAGAGCACGATCTTTTCGGGCTATGAAGAATTACAAAGTAAAGCAACAGTGCTGGCATTGGTTGCCGATGGTGAGGAGGTTCAATCACTCAAAAGCGGGCAACAGGCGACCGTGGTACTAGATACAACCCCCGTGTATGCGGAAAGCGGTGGTCAGGTTGGCGATGTGGCTCGTATTGAGAGTAAAGGCGCCATGTTTGAAGTTGCCGGTGCCCATTATCTTGCCCATAGGGTAATTTCGCACGAAGGCGTGCTCACACAAGGGCATCTCGATGTGGGTCAGAGTGTCACAGTCAGTGTGGATCAACATGCTCGGGTAGCCACAGCAGCCAACCACTCGGCAACCCATCTTTTGCACGCTGCTTTACAGCAAGTTCTGGGTAGTCATGTTCAGCAGAAAGGTTCGCTGGTTGAGCCGCAACGTTTGCGATTCGATTTTTCGCATAACGACGCGGTGACCAAAGATCAGCTTGAACACATCGAGATGCTCGTCAATAGCCAGGTTCGAGCCAACGATAAGGTCACTACTGAAATCATGCCGCTGGATGATGCACGTGAACGGGGTGCGGCCGCGCTCTTTGGTGAGAAATACGATGACGATGTGCGTGTCGTCGACATGGGTGGATTCTCGCTTGAACTTTGCGGTGGCACACACGTCACCCGCACAGGCGATATCGGCTTATTTCGGATTGTGTCCGAATCAGGAATTGCCGCCGGTATCAGGCGTATTGAGGCATTGGCTGGTGATGCTGCCTTGAAGTATGCCCTCGATCAGAGTGCTTCCCTTGCTCGGCTGGCACGGCTCTTCAGAACCAACCCTGGCGAGATTGAAGATAAGGCCAGCGAGATGCAGCGACGATTGAAGGAACTTGAGCGCAAGGTTGAACAGCTACAAGCCCAACTCGCTACCGGAGGCAGTGCCGACCAGTTCGACGAACAGATTCAGGAGGTCAATGGTACCAATCTACTGGTCGCGCGACATGACGGTGTAGCTGTGAAAGGGTTACGCGTCATGCTGGATCGTCTGCGTGATAAATTGGGCTCGGGTGTGGTGGTGATTGGTGGTGTGCATGAAGGAAAAGTAACGTTACTGGCGGGAGTTACCCGCGATCTTGTAGATACTTATCATGCTGGCCGTCTGATATCTGTGTTAGCGCCGATGGTTGGCGGAAAAGGTGGTGGTAAAGCTGATATGGCACAGGGCGGTGGCAACGACACAAGTGCATTAGATGCTGCACTGGCCGCTGTGCCAGACAAGCTGTTGCCTACTGAATGAAGTGTTTCAACCGTTCTGGTGCTGAGCGGTTCGACGACCTGATCGATTGATTCTCCCTGAACTCGCTGATTTTGGCGCAATAATTAGCTCCGTGTGGAACCGAGGGCTTTACCTCACCCGGGAAAACCGCTTTAATTCGCGCCCCACTGTAAAGCTGGCGCCTGGATTCTGATGCCTCTAATCGTAGAAAAATACGGCGGTTCCTCTGTCGGTACGTCCGAGCGGATTCGCGCGGTTGCAGATCGTGTGGCTGCATCGCACCGTGCCGGCGAGGACTTGGTTGTCGTGCTGTCCGCAATGGCAGGAGAGACAAACCGGTTGCTGGAGCTTGCACGTGACATCGATCCAGAGGCGGATGCCCGTGAGACAGATGTGCTGGTATCCACTGGTGAGCAGGTCACCATTGCCCTGTTGACCATGGCGCTTCACAAACTTGACGTACCGGCGCGGTCCTATACCGGAGGGCAGGTCCGAATACTGACCGACAATGTCCACGGTAAAGCCAGAATTCTGGATATCGATGCGGACATGGTGCGGACCGATATTGAACAACGTAATGTGGTGGTGATTGCTGGTTTCCAGGGCGTAGACGGGGAGGGCAATATCACCACGCTGGGCAGAGGTGGTTCGGATACGACCGCAGTCGCGATGGCAGCGGCATTACAGGCTGATGAGTGCCGTATCTACACCGACGTGGATGGTGTCTATACAGCTGATCCAAGAATCGTTCCCGACGCCAGACGTCTGGAGCAGATTACCGTGGAGGAGATGCTGGAATTATCCAGCCTGGGCGCCAAGGTACTCCAGACTCGTTCGGTAGAGTTCGCCGGTAAGTACAAGGTGCCGCTCAGAGTTTTGTCTTCGTTCGAGTCGGGCAAAGGCACGCTGATAACCTATGAGGTAAATAAGATGGAACAGCCCTTAATTGCAGGAATAGCCTACAACCGGGATGAGGCAAAACTTACGATACGTGGCGTACCGGATCAACCTGGCGTAGCCTCCACTATATTCGGTCAGATTTCCGAAGCGCACGTGAATGTAGATATGATCATTCAGAACGTCGCTCAGGATGGGACGACGGACCTGACATTTACGGTTAATCGCAGTGAATATACACACGCTCGGTCGATCCTGGAGAAGATCTCTACCCAGCTAAAAGCACGGGAGGTCGTCGGGGATGATCAACTAGCAAAAATTTCCATAGTCGGTGTGGGTATGCGCTCACATGCGGGAATCGCGTCGACCATGTTTGAGGCTATGGCGACCGAGGGGATTAACATCGAACTGATTTCAACATCAGAGATCAAGATTTCAATTGGGGTGGCTGATCGTTACGTTGAACTTGCCGTACGTGCATTGCATAAGGCCTTTGGCCTGGAGGTCGAAACACATGAAGAGATCCTGGACTCAACTGCGATCGACTGAACTCAAGGAATCGATCAGCTGGAATCTGTGGTGTCTGTTGGTTACGAATCATCTTAGGGGAACAGCATGCTGATATTGACCCGTCGGGTAGGTGAGGCGTTGAAACTGGGTGAAGATATTACAGTTACAGTACTGGGTGTTCGAGGCAATCAAGTTCGAATCGGCATCGATGCGCCAAAATCAGTCGCTATTCAACGCGAAGAGATCTACAGTACCACCGTAACTGATCGAACCCCGGAAATTGGGGGCGAGTTACCAGACTTCCAAGACCAGAACTGAGTCGTGTTGTAGCCTTAACTATCGTTTTTAATCAAGGCTATGGTATAGTGGATTGCCTGAGTTAAACGGTCGTCGTCGACGGCGATTCGTGCCCACCACCTCCTCATAGAGAGATCGTTTTTGACAGAGTCATTATCGCTCACCGGTGAAATGATCGCGGTGATGTTGATTCTCGGCCTTACCATCTTTTTGTTTGTTTCCGAAGTTGTCCGTGTTGATGTTGCAGCTGTTTCAATTATGGTGCTGTTGGGATTGACCAGTTTGGTCCCGGGTTACAGCGGTCTCGTTCCACTAGAACACTTGTTTGACGGATATTCGAGTAATGCAGTGATCTCGATTATTGCGGTGATGATCATTGGTGCGGGGCTTGATAAAACAGGGATCATGAGTCAGTTGGCCGGCAAGATTCTCAAATACGGTGGAGAGGCGGAAGGCCGAGTGATCAGCATCATCTCTGTAACTGCAGGTGTGATATCGAGTTTTATGCAGAATATTGGGGCAGCAGCACTGTTTTTACCTGTCGTCTCACGTATTGCAAGACGTGGAAATCTGCCAATCTCAAGGCTACTCATGCCTATGGGTTTTTGTGCAATTCTTGGTGGGACCATCACCATGGTTGGGTCTAGTCCGCTTATCCTGCTCAACGATCTGATCGAGTCATCAAACTCCACACTGCCAGGTGGTGTCGCACCGATGGCGACCTTCTCTCTGTTTGCGGTAACACCCATCGGTCTCGCCCTTGTAGTTACGGGTATTCTCTATTTTGTGGTTTTGGGCCGTGTTGTTTTGCCCGTGGTCAAAGATAAGCCGCAAGAGTCAGGCAGTACGCTCCAATATTTTCGAGAGGTATACGGTATTCAAGGTGAGGTCTACGAAGCTCGGGTAGTGGCGGACAGTCCATTGGTTGGTGGAACCATTTCAGATATCGAAGAGGGTGGAAGGGACGGCTGGATAGTTGCTGTTCGAAACCGTGACGATATCCGTGTGGCTCCTCGCGGAGATACCGAACTGCACTCTGGGACTGATCTGGCCATCATGGGTCGGCGGGATGCTGTTGAGCGTTTTTGTCTGGAAAATGGACTGGAGTTGAAACGACAAACCGATGTTTTCACTGAGATATTGAGTGCGACAGCCGCCGGCATTGCTGAAGTCGTCATACCGCCGGATTCTGGTTTTATCGGTAAGACACTCAAAGATGTCAGTTTGCGGCAACGTTATGGGACAACAGCGTTAGCTGTGTTCAGGATCAACGAGGTCATTGATGCGGACCTGGCCGATTTATCACTGCAGGCAGGCGATACACTTGTATTGCATGGTCGTTGGCGAGACTTCGCTCTGTTCTCCAGCAGTCGAGACGTTGCGTTGTTACAGATATGCCCAGGGACGACACTCGACCCGAGAAGCTATGGTTTGCCGCGTTCGCTTTTCTACTGGCGCTAGGATTGATTTTGTTTAGCGATATGCGGCTGTCGGTAGCACTGATGACAGGGGCGGTGTTAATGATTTTGACTGGTGTACTGAGGATTGAAGAGGCCTATCACTCCATCGGTTGGCAAAGCGTGTTCCTGCTGGCGAGCCTGATCCCCCTGGGTCTAGCCGTCGAAGTCACAAACACTGCGGCCTGGATCGCGCAACAGACTTTGATTTTGTTGGGTGATGTGCCGTTATGGGTGCTGCAGGCGGCGCTTGCGGTTCTGGCTACAGTCTTTACGTTGGTAATGTCTAATGTCGGGGCGACAGTCCTGCTGGTACCGTTGGCTATCAATATAGCGCTGGGCGTGGGCGCAGATCCGGCAATTTTTGCATTAACTGTTGCGTTGGCGACCTCCAACTCGTTTCTGATTCCAACCCATCAGGTCAATGCGCTGATCATGGGCCCCGGTGGCTACCATGTGAGGGATTTTGTCCGCGCCGGTGGCGTGATGACGGTACTCTTTCTGGTGGTTATGATGGTGATGCTGAATCTGGTATTTTAGATTGGTGTAGTTTTAATCTGTGGTATTGATGTGCCGATGTATTGCTTATCACTTAAGATCAAAGCTCCTCTGAAGTGGGGTCCTTATCTCCATCAGATCTATCCACTGATACACCATCCAAGATTCAGACTTACCTGGAACGTCCACATTGACTATAATTTTGGTGTCGGTCCCACGTTCCGAAAGAGCGTGACGAGTTACGAATGTTTCGACCCGGAGAGGTGGCCGAGCGGCTGAAGGCGCTCCCCTGCTAAGGGAGTATGGGGTTTATAGCTCCATCGTGGGTTCGAATCCCACCCTCTCCGCCATCCTAATCTATTTGGATTACATAACGATGTAAGAGTTTTGTTCCGGTAGAGCATGTGAGACCACATGCTAAACTTGTTTTCCCAGCGGTATCAATACGCGCCCGTAGCTCAGTTGGATAGAGTGCGTGGCTACGAACC
>JGI24815J26687_1000425_pt1 | contig 10629 bp, 10 predicted proteins | sample METZYME_3_150m_FD_26687 | JGI IMG/M metagenome (IMG submission 26687) | reverse complement strand
GTTCAACTCCTGCAAAGCTCATTATATTAGCTTTACTACTAAATACTGTCAATACTATTATTTATACATCAACATTATTATTTTGTTTTTTAGTTTATAATAGGTTAAACACTATTAAAGATGTTTCTTTAAATATACAATTCTGCATGCAGTAATATGAGAAAACACAAATTATTATACTTATACCTGACGTTAAGTCTCTTAAATAGTTCACTCTTTTTTTCAAATAGCAGTTACGCGAAATCCGCTCGTGTGATAGTCGGCCCCGTCTCCGTGGTAGGGGAAATGTCTACTGCTGAACAGCAAATACTGTTTAACCGTTTCCGGGAAAAGTTGAACAAGAGCTATCATCTTGTTTCGCACATGGTATTGGAGTTGATTACGGAACAGGGACTTTCCAGTATTGATCTTGAAGACTGCATTGACAGCAAATGTGTGAGGAGTGTTTTAAGTTTTGTGAAAAATTTAAGTCAGCAATTTAATACAAATGAACTTTTTTTATTTCAGCTTGTCCGAAGCAAAACTGAGGTTCAACTAAGTTTAAAACTTAGCTCATTGTCACAGCCTGAAGTTACGAAGGAAATAGTTACTCAAACTTGTCAGCAATGTAATCTTGAGAAATTGAAGCTGCAGGTTGATATTATAGTAGAAAGGATGCTTGACAAAATAGCAGGCGAAGACATTGCTCCGCGGAAAGAAGCTGTTGCCTCCGAAAAAGTTGCGCCACTGAGGGAAGAAATCGCTTTGCCGGAAGAAGCTGAAAATCAGAAACAAGCAAAGAGCCTTGAGCTTTATGAAGATAAAACTCCCGAAGTACCTGTGAAGGAAACACCTGTTCAGGATCCTTATGTTGTGGAGCGTAATTTATATAACCAGCAAATCAGCAAATTACTGATTGATGTAACCTATGCACTTCAAATTTTCCGTACAGGAATGTTTGTGCAGCTTGAAGTCAGCATAGATCCATCAGGTACAGTTGTGAATCATAAAGTTATTAAAAGCAGCGGATCGCAAGATTTTGATGATACAGCAATTATGTCTTTGGAGGAAATTCAGTTTGCTCCACTTCCGGAAGCTATGCTGAAATACGGTAATTATGTTGTGATTTTACAAATTCAGAATTCCAGATAATTTTTCAAAAGCAGTCACAGAGCAACAAACATTAACTAAACATGTTTTCAGGTTTTCCACATACTCTACGGCGCTACGGTTTTGATACAGATGTACGTGTCCTGATGGAACTGTACCGTACCATGGAAATTGGGTTGATCACCAATCTCGGCTCCCTTTTTGACATTGGACAGCATTTGATTTGTAAATCACGGCGGGAAATTGCACCCTACACACTTGCGTTCTGGGACCATTTTTTAGGAATCGATTCAACCAACTATAACAGCATTGATGATGCGATCCGCAACTCTTCCGCATTTGAACATTGGCTCAGTCAAAAACTGGAAACCGGAAAAATCGCGGTGAGTTTGATTATGAAAAACTGATAGACGAATTTTTGAATGAAACACTGCAATCGGATTTGCAGGCTAATATTCAACAAGAACTGGATGCGCGAAAACATCTTGATGAGGACAATCAGGATTTGAGCGACCGCGTCAATAACGCACCTCCGGGACCAGCGCAAACCAGTGACAAGATGGTGGATTATTCAAAAATTTCGCTTGAAGAGTTGATGGAACGGATGAAGCGCGTGATGGAGCAGCAAAAAACAGCTCACAGCGGCGGCGGACACTGGATCGGCAGTCATGGTTTTTCGCCTTACGGACATTCCGGACAAGGTCTAAATGGAATCCGTGTTGGTGGCCCGGCTCATGCGGGAACGGCGCGTAAGGTACTTGGTGATCCTTCATTTTATCCGATTGATCTGGATGCACCGATTACCGATAACAATATGGATGCGGCACTGCAGGCACTCAGGAACATTGAGGATATGCATCCGGACAGGAAACTGAATGTGAAGCGTACCGTAGAGGAAACCGGACGCAATGCGGGAATTGTAATTCCACATTTTTTGAGGGAACAGCAGGACCGTACACAGGTTTTGCTGTTACTCGACAACGGTGGAAATTCAATGTGGGTTCATGCCCAAAAAGTTCAAACACTTTTTGCAAAAATCAAACGCCGTTTTCCGCAGGACTTAAAAACTTTTTATTTTCACAATGCAGTTTACGATCAGGTTTATGAAGACGAAGCCCGGCGCAAACCGGTAACTCTCCGGAGAATAATGGAGAACAGTCCGGACTACCGCGTTTTCATCGTTGGTGACGCGTACATGGCGCCGCATGAATTGCTTTCACCTTTTGGCTCAATTGAATTTCGGGAAGAATCGTCCACGCCAAGTCTGACAAATTTGAAAACTTTGCACGAGCATTTCCCCTATGTTGTCTGGATAAACCCTACCCCAAAACAGTACTGGAACCGCACAGTCGCACCTTATGTTCAAAAGGTTTTTAAAATGGAACCGCTCACGATAAACGGAATCCTTGAGGCCGCGAAATACATGAACGGTATCAAACATTTTTAGGATAACATCACCATTATTAAGGAGATCCTAATGAAATTGAATTTCATCTTCCTTTTGACGGTTGCATTGACATTTTGGACACCCGTCCTGCAGGCTGGAGCCGGAGATGGATTGGGGTTGTTTCTGGATTTTGGACAACTAAAAGCAGTTAATAATGACACTGAGACAGAATATCAGACTTCCAAAATAGGCGGCGTCCAATATGACTATCAGTTCCCTATGGGTGATTCTTTTTCTTTCTCACTTTTCGGCACAGAATTCGGCGGAAAAGGGGCATTGCCGGACAACACAAAATTTGAATATTACAAGGCAGGTATTCTTGGCGCAGAATTACGGGTATGGATGGGTCCTTTATTTATTGGAATACATGGAGGACAATATTATCTGACATGGATTGAATCGTTGAGTTCTTATTCCGGAATTAAATGGAGCAGCGGAAGCGGATGGGGTTTGGGACTTGAAGGTGAATCCGGCTGGTCACTTTCATATTACAGTGAAAAAAGTGATAAAGTCATTTTCGACGATCTTCCGGATCAACGTGTAGAAGGTCAGCGAATACTCCTCGGCTACCGTTGGCGTTAATTCAGTTCCGGAAAATTTTTTCAGGGGCACGGATTGGGAATTCGGTTATGAATTTCGTCAATTGCATCCAGTACTTCTGCGGAAAGTTCCAACTCCGCGCTCTCCAGATTTGATTCCAACTGTTTGACTGAGGTGGCTCCAAGCAGCACACTTGCCGTGAATGGGCGTGTCCGAACGAAAGCTAAGGCCATTTGCGCTGGATCCAAAGCGTTTTCTTGGGCAAGCAGCACATACTCACGAGTAGCCTTAAGCGCGTTTTTTGTCTGGTATCGTTGAAAACGGGAAAACAAAGTTAACCGCGCGCGAGCCGGTTTAAGTCCGTCGAGATATTTTCCGCTCAGCATGCCAAAAGCCAGCGGAGAATACGCCAGTAAACCTACAGATTCCTGATATGTAATTTCCGCCAATCCGGATTCAAAGCTGCGGTTAAGTAAATTATAAGGATTCTGAATACTGACAACTCTTTCCCAACCGTTATTTTCCGCCAGACTCAGGTAACACATGACACCCCACGGGGTTTCATTGGAAATTCCGAAAGCCCTAATTTTTCCTGCTTTGCGTAGTTTTTCCAGTGTTTCCAGTGTTTCCGAAATTTCCGCATTTTCTGGGTCTTCATCCTGCGGTGAAGTGAATCCCCGTTGGCCGAAAATATTTACATTCCTGTCAGGCCAGTGAATTTGATAAAGATCAATCGTATCTGTTCCGAGTCGGCTTAAACTTCCTTCAAGAGCTTTGTTAATATTTTCACTGCTGAGATGATTTTTTCCGTCCCGAATGTAACCACCCATGGCACGTGATGTCACAGTGGGTCCAACAATTTTTGTTGCCAGAACGAGGCCTTCTCGGCATTTCCGCTGTTTCATCCACTTGCCGATCATTTGTTCGGATTTAGTGAAAGTTTTTTCCTGTGGAGGTACCGGATACATTTCAGCAGTGTCAAACAGAGTAACTCCTGCCGCCAGTGCGCAATCCATTTGCGCAAATGCTTCCTCTTCAGTATTCTGTTCTCCAAATGTCATTGTGCCCAGACCGATGCAACTGACTTCAATTCCGGATTTTCCTAAAGAGTTTTTTTTCATATTCTATTACAAATTTGCGTCTGTGCGAGAGTCATGAGGATTATTTTGCACGTTTTGCAAATGGAGATTTTGGATATTTTTTTATCAATTCCCTCCACAACACTTTTTGTTTTTTCTGCTGCCCCAGTTTGCCTATCGCGTCGCCTAAAAAATATAGTGCTTGAGGTATGTGTCTGCTTTTTGGATATTCACGAAGAAATGTACCGTAATGAGATGCGGCTTGTTTGGCGTGTCCCTGTGCTAAGAAACTGTGCGCGACGGCCAAAAGGATTTCGGCTTTGAGCAGGGTTGGTTTTTTCTGCATTAATATTTCCTGCAGATGCTCCACTGCCTGATCCGGATTTCCTGCCTGCAGTGAAATAAGTCCCTGCAGAAGCTGTTTTTGATCTTTGGGAAATTCAACTTCAGGCATCTCATGAACTTTTGGAGTTGTTTCCTTTATGGCGTATTTTGCAGAACTTTTCTGCAGCTCGGAAAGTTGTTTTTCCAGCACAGTTGTTTTTTTGCGTAATTCAACAAAACCGTTCTGCAGAGATTCCAGCAAATCCCGCGGCGGAATCGCCTGTTCGAGTTCACTGTAACGCTGCATTTGATCTGCAGTCAATGCCTGCAGATTCTGCAGTAATTCCTGCTGTTCTACGACTGTTTTTTGTAAAGCGGTAATTTCTTCAGATTTTTTTTGCGCAATTGCCTTTTTGGGCGTAGAGGTGGAACAGCCACTAAAAACAAAAAGTAAGACCGTCAAAACCAGATAAAAGATCTTTGTTCCTGTCATCTTCATAAAAGGGGGCATTGCAATACTTTTGTTGAATCTTTGTAGATATTTTGACATAAAAAGGAAGTTATTTCAAAGCGGGGCTAAGATTTGCGGAAAGACTGAGTCGGGAAACTATTTACTCCAGACCGGATTAGTCTCGGCAATATTGTTGGCATTTGTGGTAACACGAATGGAGCGGCCTCCAAAAGCAGAAATATAATAAAGTTTGGATACATTATTCTTTTTCGCAGAGAAAACAATTTGTTTCCCGTTCGGAGACCAATCGGGTTTTTCAGAATCATAACGCCCAAATGTGAGTTGAAGATGCCGGCGGGTGAGCAGTGTATATTTAAAAAGCTGAAAAACTCCTTTTAACTGCCTTTCATAAACCAGTTGCGATCCATCCGGAGACCATTTTGGGGAGCTGTTGTAACTACCTCTGAAGGTCACACGTTCCGTTTTATGAGAAAGTATATTATGCACATAAATTTGCGGGCGTCGCGGACGTGCGCTATCGGAAACAAACGCTATTTTCTGTCCGTCTGGAGACATTTGCGGTGAAGTTTCCAAACTTTTCCAGGCAAAAATCTTTTCCAACTTCGCGTCTGCCAAATTATAGCTGAAGATGTCGGAGTTGCCCTTCTTCATGAGTGTCAGCAAAATTGACTTCCCATCCTTACGCCAGCTTGCACCAAGAGGTTGAAATCCGGAAGGAAAGCGAGGATTTTTGCACGTAGACGTATCGACGGCTGAATAGTCAACTGCACGCTGGAACGGGTAAAAGTCGTGTAGAGAATATTTTTATTATCAAAAGACCAACTTGCAAGATTGTTGGAACCAAGATTATATGAAAATCTTTTTTGCACAGTTCCATCATAACTGCTGAGCATGATGTTTTTTCTCTGGTTTGTTTTTTGCGCTGTGTAAGCAATTTTGCTNCCAGAAACACCTTTGAAATTCAACGTTTTTTCCACAAACCAATCTGCCAGTAAAAGTCCTGTTTGCCGCAAATTCTCTGCTTCTTCCAAAGGGAGTAACTTTTGAGCTACTGGCGATTCCTCACCCTGCCTCCAGAGAGTAAATTCCAGTTTATCAGGATTCTTTTTTAAAAGCAGTTCCAGCCGAAATACTACTTCTTCGGATTGCGCAAACTCTGCCTTTGTTCCATTAATTATTTGGAAATATTGTACTTTTCTCAGATTATCTTTAAAAACTTTTTGAACAGCCNCNGCTTCNGTGCCAGTTCCTTCAATCAGGCCAACTTTAATAGGAACAAACTTTGGGTTAGTGATTTCAAAATAATCAATAGCATGTGCGGAACCTCCGGGTACGGACATAATTAGTCCNAACAGCAGAAAAACAAAACCCGCCTTGACACGTAATATTACTGCTTGATTACCGTTTTTGGGCTTCACTAACATCTCATNATTGGAAGTTCGCCGGCGTGAACCGGACACCGAATTTGTATGAATCTTCAGGATAGGACTCTGGCAAGGATGGGAGAAATTGCAAGTTTTTCAACAGATTTTTCACAGTTTTATTAAGTGTGGAATTTGCGGATTCTTCCATCGACCAACTTAACAGTCGACCGTTTTTTGTGATTTCAAACTGAATCTCGGCAGTGAACTGACTTTCAATCAAATGTATCGGCACTTCCCAGCGTTCAGAGAGTAAACCTTTAAGCTGCTGCTGATATTCTTTTAATTCAACTGCGTTTAAATTGAGACTCTTCTTTTCCGGCAAAGCATCTTGCAAAGTAACAGGCGTCAGCAGCGTCAGTATTTTTCCTACTTGTCCGGAAAGCGCTTTTCTTGAAACATCGGATTTTTTGATACGCCCCGGAAATTTTTCAACCTGTGTCAGTATACTCTTGAGTGAGATTTGTGCTGATTTCTTTTTGATTTTAGTTATCACGGGCGCTTTTTTCGACTGCCCTGAAAAAACTATATCCGGATATATCAACATTCCGCTGGAAGCTTTTCTGCCGTACTGTTGAGTTGTTAAACCTGGCACACCGGAAGACGCGGTTTCGTTTGCGAAAAATGGCGACCACTCATCCCACTGCCAGCCATTCTTGCTGATTATACCGGGATACCAGTAAATCAGCGCACTCAGCAAAAAAACGTGCAGTGCTGTTGAAAACAGGATCCCACCTGAAAAACGCCATTTCAACGCCATAAGCCAAGCCAATTTTTATTCACCGCTGCGGAACCAGGAGAGACGCGAAGAAAGATTGTGAAAAAAATAATTCTTCTCCATGAAAACTAATTTTGCCTGCCTGGAGGATTCACGAATGATAACCTCATCACCTGTTTCAAGCGGAATTTTTTCTTTACCATCAGCAGACAGATAAATTTCTTTTTCATGAGTTTCCTCCGAAATTTGAAGTCTGATTAATGATTCTCCGGTGACAACCAAATGTCGGGAACGGAAATCGTACTCGTTCAAACCGGTGATAATCATGCAGCGCAGTTCCGGCATAACAATCGGCGAACCCGCGGCCAGTAAATATGCTGTACTACCGGTGGCCGTTCCAACTATTACTCCGTCTCCACGCACCCTGCGAATGTGTTGCTCGTTGATGTTCAACTCAACCGCAATCAGTCTNGTCGCTCCACGCACAACAACTTCATTCACAGCAAAATCCTTTCCTTGCGGATGAACGCACTCAAGTACTGAGCGTTCGCTGATTATATATTTCCCCTCAAGAACACTCTGCAGCATATCGGTCAATTCTTCTCTGTCTCCGGCGGTCAGGAAACCGACATTNCCAAAGTTGACTGCCAAAACAGGACACTGCGGAAAAAGACTTAAAGCAGCAAGTACAGTACCGTCACCGCCGAATGAGAGTACCAAATCCAGATCCTCATTTCTGCCCGCGTTCTCTTCGAGTGGTGAAATTTCGATACCGTGAGGAACAAACCACTCCTGCACCAACTCCGTCACAGGCTGTTCATATTGCGGGGAAAAAATCCCTACTTTACGCAGCTGAATTTTATTTTCGCTCACCACTCTTTCATAGAAAAATTTATCAAGTCTTTACAGCATCTTCTGGTACTTTTAGCTTTGTTGTCAAGTGAAAAAACCTGCTCAGTAGACTCTGACGCAAATTGACTGCTGTTAATTATAAATCAATTTGGCTATAACTGTATATTTCTCAGTCTCAAACTTGCGTTTCCACAGAAAATGTGGGAGCATCTATAGGTTAAAATCATTAACTTAAAAAACAAACAACTGTGAACACATTTTTAAGAAATATTGGAATCTGGCTCGTTATCGGCTTGGTGATGCTGATGCTTTTCAATCTGCTTGGGCCAAAAGAATCGAACGAAAGAAAAATTTCATTTTCGGAATTTATTTCTCAAATCGAATCCGGCTCGGTACTTGAGGTTTCAATCCGCGGAAGTCAAATTCATGGGGTTAGTGACACAAACGGTTCTTTCCAAACACAGGCTCCAAACTATCCCGCGTTATTTGAAATTTTAGACCGTCATCAAGTACGTGTACGTGTGGAACCTACAGATCAAACCAATTTATTTATGGCGATTCTTAACAGTTGGCTTCCGATGATTCTCATCATTGGAATCTGGTTGTTCTTTATGCGGCAGGTTCAGGGCGGCGGAAACAAAGCGATGGGTTTTGGGAAAATTCGCTCACGCATTACCAACACTGAAGATAATCCAATCAAGTTTGAAGACGTTCAGGGAATTGATGAGTCACGTGAAGAATTGGAGGAAATTGTAGATTTCCTCAAAGATCCAGGAAAATTCGAAAGACTCGGCGGTGAAATTCCAAGAGGCGTTTTGCTGATGGGAGAACCAGGAACCGGAAAAACTTTACTGGCCAAAGCAATAGCCGGAGAAGCCGCAGTACCGTTTTTCAGTATCAGCGGATCTGATTTTGTGGAAATGTTCGTGGGTGTTGGCGCAAGCCGAGTCAGGGACATGTTTGCGCAGGGGAAAAAACACGCACCTTGTATAATTTTCATTGACGAAATAGATGCGGTTGGACGCAGCCGCGGAGCAGGCCTAGGCGGTGGCAACGATGAACGCGAACAGACGCTNAACCAGTTGCTGGTTGAGATGGATGGTTTTGAAGTCAATGAAGGTATCATTGTAATCGCGGCGACTAACCGACCGGACGTGCTGGATCCCGCTTTGCTGCGTCCCGGACGTTTTGACCGTCACGTAGTAGTTCCGACTCCGGATATTAACGGACGTGAAAATATTTTAAAAACGCACAGCAAAAATATTGAACTGCATAAAGAAGTAAATTTGAATACAATCGCCCGAGGTACTCCAGGCTTTACCGGCGCGGATTTGGCAAATCTCGTTAATGAAGCGGCGCTATGGGCGGCACGTCAGGATAAAGATGCGGTAGAGAATGAAGACTTTGAATATGCAAGAGACAAAGTCATGATGGGTGCTGAACGGCGCAGTCTGCTGATAACTGATGAAGAAAAAGAAACTACTGCTTATCATGAAGTTGGGCACGCGCTTGTAGCGGCCAGTATTGAAGAAGTAGATCCTGTGCACAAGGTGAGCATTATTCCGCGTGGACGTGCTTTGGGTGTTACAATGCTGCTTCCGGAAGAAGATCGACACAGTCACAATAAACGCGCATTGCTCGGTCAAATTGCGATGATGATGGGCGGACGTGCGGCAGAGCATCTTGTTTTCAAACGCTTCACCACAGGTGCCAGTGATGACTTGAAAAGAGCTACTGAATTAGCGCGTAAAATGGTTTGCCAGTGGGGAATGAGCGAAAAACTTGGACCGCTGACATACGCGGAAGACGCGGGGCATGTTTTTCTGGGTCGTGATTTACAACAGCACAAGGAATTCAGCAATGAATCAATGAAGATGATAGATGAAGAAGTGCTTGAGATTCTAAATTCATCCTATGACCGTGCGAACAAAGTTTTAAAAACTTATCGTAAAGCTCTTAAATCACTTGCTGAAACACTGCTGGAAAAAGAAACTATCGATGGCGACCATGTACTCCAGGCAATGCAGCAGTTTGCACCTAAAACTAAAAGACAGACTCCGCAGAAAAAAAGTTCAAAGACTTAAAATTGCTTTTGAGCATTTTTAGAATTACTTAATAACCTGGGACATCTTTGAAATAATTACAAAGTAGTTGGTTATTTAAAGAAACCAAAGAATCAAAAAAATAACGTCCCAGGTTAACTGTGTTAATCAGAAAACTTAGAACCGCTTTCCCTTCCGGAGACTTTAGTGGAAACACTTTTATCAATTTTTAGCGGCAACTTTTCCCTTCGCTGGCAAGATCTGTTTGATATAGTCCTCCTCTCTCTTATTTTTTACCGAATCCTGCTTCTTATTCGAGGTACCCGCACGATTCCCATGTTAATGGGATTTGTTTTGTTGCTGGCTCTTTATCTTGTTTCGCTGATTTTGAATCTGGAAGCAACTCAGTTACTGCTTGATAATTTAGGGCAATCGCTGGTGCTGGTGCTGGTTGTGCTTTTTCAAACTGATATCCGCAATGCGTTGGCGCAAATCGGAGTTTTCACTCTTTTCCGTGAAAGTAATCAGCAAAAAAAAGATGTAGTAGACAATATTTTGCAGGCCTGTCTGGTGATGACACAGCAGAGGATTGGAGCTCTCATTGTCTTTGAGCAGGAAGTCGGATTGAAAAATTACAGCGACCGC
>JGI24815J26687_1000415_pt1 | contig 10738 bp, 7 predicted proteins | sample METZYME_3_150m_FD_26687 | JGI IMG/M metagenome (IMG submission 26687) | reverse complement strand
AACAACATTTTAGAAAAAAGAATAGCCCTATGAAAAACATTAGCAAAAGTCTTGTCTTACTGCTGTTAATGATGAATATCTCTTCAGCAAATGAAGGCATGTGGGAACCCTCACAACTACCCAATTTGGCAAAAGATATCAGAGCAGCAGGGTTTAAGGGTGATTTAAATAAAATTAGCAATTTGTTTGAATACCCTCTTAATGCAATTGTGAGTCTTGGAGGTTGCTCAGCNGCCTTTATTTCTGATCAAGGGCTCATAGCAACGAATTATCATTGTGTGGAAGGTTCCTACCTACAATTTAATTCAGACCGAACAGGAAAAGATCTCTTTAAAAGTGGGTTTCTTGCTAAAACCATAGAAGCAGAAGCTCCATCAGCACCAGGGGCAAAAGTCTATATCACTCAAGAAATAACAAACGTTACAACTGAAGTNTTGCTAGGAACAGATCAATCAAAATCAGAAAACCACAGATATAAAATTATCCAATCAAATAAGAAGGAGCTCATTAAAAATTGTGAGATTAGTCCTGAATTCCAATGTGAAGTTAAAAGTTTTTTTAGTGGGGAAACCTATCAAATGATTAAGAAACTAGCCCTCAAAGATGTACGGCTAGTTTATGCTCCACCCCAATCAATTGGTGAGTTTGGTGGTGAAATTGATAACTGGATGTACCCAAGACACACTGGCGATTTTGCCTTACTTCGTGCCTACGTGACCCCAGAAAATAAAAGCCAAGAGTACCATCTAGATAATATTCCTTATAAACCTGTGAGCCATTTAAAAATTTCAAAAAAAGGCATCCAAGAAAATGATTTTGTTATGGTGGCAGGCTACCCAGGAACAACCAATAGACTTCTAACTTATCCAGAAATTGAATCTGATATAACATTAGGATTCCCAAGTTTTGTTGAATTCCTGAAATCAAATATAGACCTAATGAAGGAACTCACTAAAGATGATCAAAAGAAAGCCTTAAAGTATCGTGGCACTATTAGTGGTTATGAAAATTATTATAAAAAGATATCTGGCCAAATAGACGGAGCTAAAACCTTTAGCTTGTTACAACAAGAAAAAACTAACTGGGACAATCTTCTGCTATTTATATCCAACAACAGCACTAAAAAAGAACAAAATGACTTAACCAGTCTGATTAAGATTACCAATGAGATTAAAACTGAGAACTTAAATGAACGATATTATGGTGGATCAACCTTGTTGTCTGCGGCTATAACAATTTATAGACATGCTTTTGAAAAAACAAAGCCTAACCATGAAAGAGANCTGGGTTATCAAGAAAGAGACTATGACAGATTGGTAAATAGACTTAGATCATTGGATTATCGTTTTGAAGTTTCAGTAGATAAAGGTATTTTTTTATACAGGTTGAGCCGATACAAAGAAGTTGAAAATAAAAAAAGAAGAAAAATATTTAGTTCATTATTACATCTTGATGAAGATTTTTCTGAAACAAAAAGTGTTATTAATCAGATGTATAGGGACTCAAAAGAACTCCTTGATACAGATAAAAGAATTGCTCTTTTGAATACACCCTTGGATGAACTTAATCAGTCAGAAGACCCGTTTATCATTTTTGCTAAGAATATCTTTGAAGAAAATATGGAAAAAGAAAAGTTTAATAAAGCCAGAGCAAGCCAGCTCCAAAAAAATAAATCCAGCTTTATTAAAATCCTAAGAAGGTTTTACAAATCACAGAATAGAGATATTTATTCTGATGCAAACGGAACACTAAGAGTTACCTTTGGGAATGTAATGGGAGTAGAATTTAACGACGCCATTTACTATAAACCGTTTACAAGTTTAGAGGGCATTGCTCAAAAAAATACCGGCGCTTTCCCTTTTGAAGTTGATCCTAAACAACTTAANCTTATCCTTAAAAAAGAATACGGTTCATACTCGATTAATGAAATAGGNTCTGTTCCTGTTAACTACATCTCAAACCTAGATATAACAAACGGTAATTCTGGGTCTTCGACTCTAAATGCTAAAGGAGAATTTGTTGGTCTAGCTTTTGATGGAATGATTGAAACCATTATTTCGGACTATAAATTCATCCCTCAAGCAAGAACAATTCATGTTGATTCTCGTTATTTACTCTGGACTTTAGAGAAATTTGAAAATGATAAAAGACTTATTAATGAAATGACGATTATAGATTGATAATAAAGATTTTAATCCATAGTTTCTTAATAAATGGATGAAAAAAGCTAATAGATAAAATTAAAAAAAAGCGTCGCAAGACGTTTTTTATATCTAAGTAAATAATTGCTTGCATAATTTTCTATTTAATTCATTATGTGTCTCTAGCACTGATTTATTCCAACTTGCGGGTGCTTTATAAAACTGCTAAATAGGACTGATATTTCTCAGAAGAGCCTGTTTAGCTTATGCAAACAGGTTTTTTTTATGGAGAAATAAAATGAGAATAGAAACACAAGCAATTCATACAGGTTATACACCTGACCCNACAACTAAGTCCGTAGCCACGCCTATTTATCAAACAACATCTTATGCTTTTGATAATGCTCAACACGGTGCAGATTTATTTTCTCTTGCGGTTGAAGGAAATATTTACTCAAGAATAATGAATCCAACCAATGGAATCTTAGAAGAACGCTTAGCTGCAATGGAAGGTGGAATTGCTGCACTGGCTGTAAGCTCAGGCATGGCTGCGATTACTTACTCTATACAGAGCTTGACTAGAAACGGACAAAATATTGTTTCGGTCAGCGAACTGTACGGAGGAACAGCAGATTATTTTAGTAATACCTTAAAAAATCAGGGCATTGAAGTTAGATATGCAAATTTTAATGACATAGAAGGTATAGCAAAACTGATAGATGAGAACACTACTCTGGTCTTTTGTGAATCTATTGGTAATCCCCTTGGTAATATCTGTGATATAGAGAAATTAGCAGAAGCTGCTCATAATAATGGAGTCCCCTTAGTAGTCGATAACACGGTTGCTACACCTTACTTATTAAAACCAATTGATTTTGGGGCTGATATCGTTGTGCACTCATTAACAAAATACATTGGCGGTCATGGAACCACTATTGGTGGTGTCATAATAGATGCGGGTAACTTTGATTATGCAAAAGAACCTAGTCGATATCCAAATCTAAATGAACCAGATGGTTCTTATCATGGTTTGGTATTTACTGAGGCTTTAGGTGCTGCCGCTTTTATTGGCAAATGCCGTGTTGGACCCTTAAGAAACACTGGTGCTGCGCTCTCACCGTTTAATGCTTTTCTGATTCTTCAAGGTATACAAACTCTGCATCTCAGAATGGACCGACATACAGAAAATGCTCTCCATGTCGCTAGATATCTTGAAGACCATAAACACATTAATTGGGTAAATTATGGAGGATTAATAGGAAGTCCCTATTATGATCTAGCTAAAAAATACACCAATAGTCGTCCATCAGGAATTTTAAGTTTTGGCATTAAAGGAGGCAAAGAAGCAGGAATTAAATTCATTGATTCCCTTGAATTAGTGGTTCGTTTGGTCAATATAGGAGACACAAAATCTTTAGCCACACATCCCGCTTCAACCACACATAGTCAATTGGATGAAGGAGATTATGAGGCTGCAGGTATCACTGATGATATGGTTAGAATATCAGTGGGTATTGAAAATAAGCATGACATCACCGGGGATATTGAGCAAGCACTCATCAGTTCACAAAAAGCTTAAGCTTCATTATGAAGGAAAAGTTCAGGAGAAAAACACTATAAAATGAAGAAAAACTGAGCTTATGCAAGACAGCCAGGCAAAAATAGTTAAGTACTGAAGCTTGGAAGCACCTAAGGTAATGCCTGCTAGAAAAGCTATTAACTTTCTTAGAGCTTTGATTATTAATGAAAATATGATGCACAGAATAGCCATAGCAAGAATAAAGCCAAAGCCCTCAAGGATTAGATTCGATTGTGAATATTCTTGATTGTGATGATATGGCAATAAAAATAAAAGCACAGCTCCAACAATTGAGAATATCTTGTTCTTATNCAAACTAAATATTAGGTAGAATTTACTATAAGCTCTTTAGCGACCTTAATTGCTTCATCTATCTTATCAGGACGTGCTCCTCCTGCATTTGCAAAATTTGCCCTGCCCCCGCCTGTGCCTTCGAGGATTTCAGACATGGATTTAGCAATCTCTTCCGCAGAAATCTGACCTTCAAGAGTTTCAGTGACTCCTATAGAAACCCTAACTTTCCCTTTACTACTTTCACTACTGAGAATAATCACACCTGATTTAATTGCATTTTTATATTGATCAATAGCTGCACGCATTACCTGGGGCTCAGTATCATTATCTAGGTGTTTCACTATTAAGGAAATGCCATTGATCTGTTCTGGTTCAACTGTGGTGTCCTCAGTATGAGCTCCTGCTAGCTTAGCTTTGAGATCTTTAATCTCATGTTGCATTTTTTTATTACCATCGATTAACGCTCTTACTTTAACTTCAACATCTTCACGACGGGTTTGTAATATTTCGGTAAGAGTTTCGACAAGAAACTCTGTTTCCTCAGCCCATTTCAATGCCTTATCTCCTGTAATTGCTTCAATTCTTCGAGTTCCAGATGAAATGCTGGATTCTGAAGTGACCTTAAATAAGGTAATTTCATTAGTATTATTGACATGCGTTCCACCACACAATTCTTTTGAAAAATCTCCCACATCAAGTACACGGACACTTTCTCCATATTTTTCTCCAAATAAAGCCATGGCTCCAGATTCCATTGCTTCATTATGTTTCATGATACTTGTTTCAACATCGATCTTCTCTTCTATTTTCTCATTGACCAAGGTCTCTATATCTCTGATCTCATTATTTGATACAGCCTGATGATGTGAAAAATCAAACCGTATCTTTTCGTCATCAACCAAAGATCCTCGTTGTTCCACGTGATCACCAAGCACTTTCATCAAGGCAGCGTGTAACATGTGGGTTCCCGTATGATTCTTTCTGATCGATTCTCTTTTAATTGGATTTATGGATGCTTTAACCTTTTCATTAACCTTTATTGAACCCTTTGTCATAGAGCCAATGTGAATAAAAGCGTCACCAGATATTTGTGTATCAATAACTTCAAATATTCCATCTTGGCTTGAAATGGTTCCGGTATCACCAACTTGGCCACCACTTTCAGCATAAAAAGGGGTTTTCTCTAAAATAATTTGGCCCATTTGTCCGGTTTCTAAANTATCCTGAGAATCTTTCATAAACAAACCAGTAATAATTGATTCTGCTTCTACCTGCTCATAACCTAAAAATAAAGACTTAAGTTTATGCTCTAGCTCTATACTGTCTTTATGCGAGAATTGGCTTGCTTTTCTTGCCATAGATTTTTGGTTTTCCATGGCTTTATCAAAGCCTTCAAGGTCCATTTCTAGGTTGTGTTGTCTTGCAATGTCACTGGTCATGTCCACAGGAAACCCATATGTGTCATAGAGTTTAAAAATAAAATCTCCTGATAGATGATTGTCAGACAATGAAGCAATTTCATTTTCTAGTAACCTCATTCCCTGTGAAAGTGTGGTCGCAAATCGCTCTTCCTCCATCTGTATGATGCGTTTAATATAATCTGATTTCTTATTGAGTTCTGGGTAAGTTAACCCCATTTCAGTTGCGAGAACATCAACAAGGCTAAAGAAAAATGGCGACTCAATACCGAGTTCATAACCGTGTCTAAGCGCGCGCCTGATAATCCTTCTTAAAACATACCCTCTGCCTTCATTGCCAGGAGTGATACCATCCATAATTAAAAAAGCTGTGGAGCGAATATGATCTGCAATCACTCGGTAATGACTGTCACTGCCTTTATTAGACATGTCTTTTATGGTGTTTAATAGGTTCTGAAAAAGATCTATATCATAGTTGCTTTGCACTCCTTGCATAACAGCAGCAACCCTCTCCAAACCCATTCCAGTGTCCACTGAAGGGCTGGGCAATGGTTTCATCTCTCCATCATGTTGACGTTCATATTGCATGAACACTAGATTCCAGATCTCAACAAANCGATCACCATCTTCGTCTTCAGAACCAGGTGGGCCGCCCTCAATATCTGACCCATGATCAAAAAATATTTCACTACAAGGTCCACAAGGNCCAGTGTCTCCCATTGACCAAAAATTAGATTTNTCCCCCATGCGAACTAAACGGTCTTTCTGAAGACCAATTTGATCAAGCCAAATAGTAGCTGCCTCATCGTCATCTTCATAAATAGTCACCCACAAGTCATCTGGATTAAGTTTTAATTCCTTGGTAATAAAATCCCAAGCCAAGATAATTGCTTCCTCTTTAAAGTAGTCACCAAAACTGAAATTTCCTAACATCTCGAAAAACGTATGATGTCTGGTGGTGTAACCAACATTATCTAAATCATTGTGCTTACCTCCGGCTCTCAAACAACGTTGCGCTGTGACTGCTCTTGAATAGTCCCTTTGTTCGCTCCCAAGAAAGACATCTTTAAACTGCACCATGCCTGCATTGGTAAAAAGCAAGGTTGGATCGTTTCCTGGAATCAATGGAGAACTCTCCACCCGTTGGTGGCTTTTAGACTCAAAATAGCTAATGAATAACTCCCTAATCTCATTAGTTTTCATTGCAAGTCATCTCCTCATTCTTTCTTGAAGCGCTCTACGGTTGTTTTTATTTGATCCATAGTAAAGCCCCGATTACTTAGAAACTTCATCAATTTCAACTGATTATCATAATCAAGTTGTTGATTATTCCCCAACTTTTTCTCTAAAACAGTTTTAGCAATTCCTAACCACTCGTCATCATCCACCTCATTAATAGAATTATAAATCAATTGCTCATCAACCCTTCGCTCCAATAATTCAGCGCTAATTTTTACAGGTCCTTTGCCGTTTCTCTTTCTTGAGTCGACAAACGCTTCCACATATCGCTGGTCACTAAGTAAGTTCTCATTTGCCAGTTTCTCTAGTTGTTCATTGATCAGAACTCTCTCAAAATTATGTTTTGAAAGTTTTTGGTAAAGTTCATAACGTGAATGCTCCCTTCTGGATAAATAATCCATCGCTTTTTTTCTAATCAATGTATTTTCGGAGGGTGCGTCGCTCAAAATTGCTGAGACCTAGAATTAATTATTTTCCATTCTTGGAATTTTTCTTAGCTACAGACGGTAGCGTAATTTCGAGAATCTTTTGTTTGATATCGCTGGCTATTTCTGGGTTATCCAAAAGAAATATCCTTACATTCTCTTTTCCCTGTCCTATTCTCTCTTCGTTGTAGCTATACCAAGAACCTGATTTCTCAATGAGGTTGTTTTCAACACCAATATCGATCAATTCTCCTTCTGTTGAAATACCGTGACCGTATAAGATTTCAAATTCAGCTAATCGGAATGGCGGCGAGACTTTATTTTTAACCACTTTTACACGAGTTTGGTTGCCCACAATTTCATCGCCTTTTTTTATGGCGCCTATCCGTCTTATATCCAATCTGACTGAGGAATAAAATTTAAGTGCATTACCGCCTGTAGTGGTTTCTGGGCTTCCAAACATCACGCCTATTTTCATCCGTATTTGATTAATAAAAATAACCATCGTGTTTGATTTTTTAATGTTTGCAGTTAATTTTCTAAGGGCTTGTGACATTAACCTTGCTTGTAGGCCTACATGGGAAGCGCCCATCTCTCCTTCTATTTCAGCTTTGGGTGTTAGCGCTGCAACTGAATCGATAACAATCATATCGATAGCTCCTGAGGCCACCAACATGTCTGTTATTTCAAGCGCTTGTTCACCGGTGTCTGGTTGTGAGACATAAAAATCATCCGTATTGACTCCAATTTTCTCTGCATAAATTGGATCCAAAGCATGTTCAGCATCTATAAATGCAGCCGTACCGCCAGTTTTCTGGCATTCTGCAACCACTTGCAATGCCAGTGTTGTTTTACCGGATGACTCAGGTCCATAAATTTCAACAACTCTGCCTTTGGGTAATCCACCAATACCGAGAGCTGCATCAAGACCGATTGATCCGGTTGAAATAGCTTCGATTGAATGATCGACATTATCTGCTCCCAATTTCATCAAAGACCCTTTTCCAAATTGTTTCTCGATCTGACTAAGGGCTGAATCTAGTGCTTTATTTTTATTTTTTTGATCCATATTTGCTTAACTCTGATAAATATTTTTGACGATAAATGATAATGAGATTATATCCTTTTAAGGAATATAATTCTTGATAGATTTTTTGTCATTTCGTTCTCGATACACTATGATCAGACCTCCAAAAATAATGATCATGGCACCAANCCAAACATTGGNATCCACAGATTCATTAAATATCAAATAACCNGCTAATGAAGCCCAAATCAATCCTGTGTATTCAAAGGACGTCAGCACTGACGCTTCCGCNTTTTGATAGGCTAGATTAAAGAAAATAATTGCAGCTCCACCCACTAATCCAGTTATAANAAACAGNCCCCAATCCCATGGATTTGGNGTTATCCAAGTGTTTAACCCCCCAAGACCNCCAACAATTGCTGGCCCAAAAAACATATAGAACGTCAGATTGTAAGCACTGTCTTTGTTGGATAACTTTCTTGAGGTTANAGCAATTAGNGCGTAACTAACGACGCCAATAATTGCATATATGGTGCCGTAGTCAATAAACCCCTTTGTGGGTTTTAAAATAATTAACATTCCAATAAANCCTAAGGCCACTGCAAACCATCTNAAANTCCCTACTTGCTCCCCTAATAAGGGNCCTGAGAGAGCCGTTATTAATATTGGTGCTATAAATACAATAACCATCACATTCACCAAAGGTATCAGTGCTAAAGCAGCAAAAAATGTCACTGTTGAAATACTCATCAGAATTGTTCTCAGAAGATGCCATGGTTTAACTTCAGTNNGAAAGGCATNCTTACCATTAGCTAAATAGTTAGCGATGCCTACAATCACTAAGGCAAAAGATGCTCTTAAGAAAGTAACTTGCATAACCGAGTAAGTCGCCAACAACACTTTAGCCACCACATCGAGAACAACCATTAGAAAGACTGCAAACAGCATACTCACTATGGCTATATAAGTTGTATTATTGGTCAAAATTTAATTACTTCTTTATTTAATCTGGTCGCAACCGCCCTTGACTGGTAAGGTTATTTTTTTAAATAACTTATCAACCTCTTCCTGGATCTTAGTGTCGGCAGCTTTCATTATAAGGTTTGGTGTTAGATGTTCAGCAAATAAGTTGATAAAGCCAATTGCAAAACGACTCAATATCATCCCTCTTCTGAAACCAAAATAGGTCGTGCATTTTGGGAAAATATTCTCTCCACTAACTGCTAGAAAATCCTCATGGTCATCACATTCATAAGCCATACCTGAGATAACACCAATGCCCATTCCCATCTTCACATAAGTTTTTATGATATCAGCATCACGAGCTGCAAAGACAATGTTAGGAACCAATTTATGTTTATTAAAAGTATCTGAAAAACTCGTGTCAGGGCCAACGCTAAATGCATAAGTAACCAAAGGCTCCTTAGCTAAACGACGAATAGTAAGCTTCTTTATGTCTTTTTTGATTGGATGATCCAGTGGTGCAATAATAGCGTTGAACCAATTGTAAGCTGGTAGCAAAACCAATTCCTTGGTTAAACCTTCAAGATCAGTGGCTATTGCTAAATCAACCTCATTAGCTATAACCATTTCTCTGATTTGTTCAGAAGACCCTAGTTTTAATTCTAATTTAACCTTAGGAAAATCCTCTTTGAAGACTTTGATAATTTCAGGAAGTATATATCGAGCCTGAGCACTGGTAGCAGCAAGAGACAATACGCCTTCATCAATATCAGAGATTTGGTTACTCAATAATTTGATATTATCAACATCTTGTAAAATCTTTTTTGCATACCAAACAACTTCTTCACCAAAAGGAGTTAAATTAACTATTTTCTTGCCTTTTCTAGCAAAAATAAGAGCGCCTAATTCATCCTCAAGTAAACTGATTTGCTTACTGATTCCTGGCTGGCTGAATCCAGATGCTTCAGCAGTTTTGCTAATGTTGAGTTTGTTCTCAACGACTAGAAGCAAATATTTAAACTGGGTCAGAGTCATAATGATCAATTATAAAAATAAGGATCATTATAACAAAATGTTATATGTGATATTGATATAAGATTTAATTATTCTCTACTAAGGACGGCCTTCAACCACCACAGCTTCATACATGATTCCTTCCTTGAAAAAACCAGGCCATTTAGCGCCTATTCTTGGATTGTTCATCAAGACTAATGGGAAACATTCGCTGAGTTTTGCGGGTTCTCTTATGGTTGAAGTCATTAAATAGCAAAACATCTGAGCACCTTCATCGCCCTCAACCCACCAAGATCCCGTATATTCTAAATCTGATTTTAATTGACCCCCTCGATCAAAATACGTGTCGACATCAAATGGTTCGGGTATTTGCACGGTGTACCTAATCGTTGCAGAGAATAGGTTGGTCCAATAGCCCGGTTCTGCATCAGTTTCTTCAGCTGTTTGTGAAAAACTAAAAGAAGCAATAATAAGGCCAAGAATTGAAGAAATTATAAAAGTTTTTCTCATAAATCTTATTATGACATATTTATCAAAATAAGATTATTTGAAGAATTTAGCTAGAGCGTTGCCAAAGTTCTCATGATCAACGAGAAAAGAATCGTGGCCGTTGATCGAAGGAAGTTTTAATAGTTCTA
>JGI24815J26687_1000412_pt1 | contig 10744 bp, 10 predicted proteins | sample METZYME_3_150m_FD_26687 | JGI IMG/M metagenome (IMG submission 26687) | reverse complement strand
GCATTTTCAGCTGATCCAAACACAACAAAAGTTTGGGACACTCTTCAAAACTGCATCAGCAACAATAAACCGGCAATTTTAATTTCAGCGCTCCCTCACGAAAATGGATCTTCAACTGAAGATCAGGCTATACTTTTAATACTTCCTGATGGCGAAAATGTAGGCAGTATTCAAAATAATCATGAAGAAGCAGTTGCATTGGCAGAAGAGGCATACAAGGAGCGTGAAAACAGGATTGTGGAGCTTGGGGGAAAAGAATATTTTATTCAGGTTTTTCCCCGCCATGACCAACTGCTGATTATCGGTGCCGGACACATTACAATTCCGCTGGTAGGCTTTGCAAAGGAGCTCGATTTTCACACGATAGTGATTGACCCGCGAGGGGTCTTTGCAACTCCGGAACGCTTNGCTGTTCCTCCTGATCAGCTTATTTCAAAGTGGCCAGATGACGTTCTGCCGGAGCTACCGCTTAACGAAGATACCTACGCCATTTTACTTACGCACGATCCTAAAATAGATGATCCCGCCCTGCACATTTTACTCAAGAATAATTTGCCGTATATTGGTGCATTAGGCAGCAGCAGAACGCACGCCAAGCGATGCGCTCGTTTAGAAGAAGCCGGATTTGATACAGCTACAATAGCACAAATCAAAGGCCCCGCAGGTGCCGACATCGGTGCACAGACTGCAGCGGAAATTGCGCTCAGCATGATTGCGGAAGTTGTAGCCGCCAAACACGGGAAACTGTAGCTTTCAAAATTTTACCGCCGGGATTGCGAAACTATTACGGAACAATCCATTCCTTGGAACGTTCAACCGCTCTGCTCCAGGCTTCCATTTTTTGATCAGCATTTTCTCTGGAGATGTCTGACACAAATGTCTTTTCTTCCTGCCAGAGATTCCTTATAGCCGCTTGATCAGGCCAAACTCCGACAGCCAATCCCGCAAGAAACGCAGCACCCATCGCGGTAGTTTCAAGTATCTGCGGCCGTGTAACATTAAGTCCCAATAGATCCGCCTGAAACTGACAGAGAAAATCATTAGCTGCGGCCCCGCCGTCGATGCGGAGTTCTTTAATGTCTTTTCCGGTATCTTTGGCAATGCTGCGGAGAACTTCCGCAGATTGAAATGCAATAGCTTCCAGCGACGCCCGCACGATATGACTGCGGTTTGTATCACGTGTCAGTCCGACAATCGTACCACGGGCGTAGGGATCCCAGTGCGGTGCTCCAAGCCCGACAAAGGCGGGAACCACAAAAACACCTCCCGAATCTGGAACTGATTCAGCCATGGCCTGAGTTTCGGATGCATCTTCAAAAAGCTGTAGTCCGTCACGCAACCACTGTATCAGAGCGCCAGCGATGAAAACAGAACCTTCAAGCGCATAAGTTACTTCGCTGTTAGGCTCACTCCCGATTTGCCAGGCTATGGTGGTCAGCAAACCATGCTTGGAAAAAACTGGTTCAGAACCGGTGTTAGAAATCATGAAACAACCAGTACCATAAGTGTTTTTGGCCATTCCCGGTTCAAAACAAGCTTGTCCGAAAAGCGCCGCCTGTTGATCTCCAGCCACACCCGCGATCGGTGCTTCTCCTCCAAACAATTCCGGATTTACTGTGGCAATCACACCGCTCGAGGGTTTAACTTCCGGCAAAGTTTCAGGTGGAATTCCAAAGCGTGTAAGAATTTCAGCGTCCCACTCACACGCTTCGATATTGAAAACAAGTGTTCTCGAGGCATTGCTGATTTCCGTGGCGTGAACACGTCCACCGGTCAATTTCCAGATCAGCCAGGAATCAACTGTTCCGAAACAAAGCTTCCCCTGATCCGCCAGTTTACGTGCCTGTGGTACATTTTCCAGAATCCAGCGCATTTTAGTTCCCGAAAAATAGGGATCCGTGACTAAGCCGGTTCTTTTTCTCAAAAGACTGTCAAAGCCTTCCGCCTTCAATTCCTCACAAAAATCCGCGGTACGCCTGCATTGCCAGTTAATTGCCGGGCCAAGTGCTTCTCCTGTATCACGATTCCAGGCAATGGTGCTTTCACGTTGATTGGTAATTCCGACAGCACTGATGTCTTTCATTGTCAGTTTTGCTTGCTCCAAAGCGGCTTCGATGGTCCGTCGTTGACTGTTCCAGATCTCTTCGGGAACTTGTTCCACCCATCCGGATTGCGGAAAGTGACAGTCCAGGGCAGCGTTTGCTTCTGCGACAATTTTTCCGTTTTCGTCAAACAAAATAGTACGAGAACTAGTCGTACCCTGATCCAGGGCCATAATAATATGTGGCATGCTAAATTTCCTATTTAAATTGTGGACTCAAAAAGCACAATTGCCTGTGCTGCAATTCCTTCTTCACGGCCGATGATGCCCAGCCTCTCGGTGGTAGTAGCTTTTATAGAAACCTGATCAAGCTTCAGCTTTAGCACCGCAGCCAAATTTGTTCTCATTTCCAAAAGGTATGGACCCATTTTTGGTTTTTGCGCCATGATAATGCTGTCAAGATTTGCGCAGACAAAGCCTTTTTCCGCTGCTAAAAGCTGAACATGACTTAGCAACTCCAGACTGTCTGCACCTTGATACTTAGTATCAGTGTCTGGAAAATGTTGACCTATGTCTCCCAGCGCAAGCGCTCCAAGAATTGCGTCCATCACAGCATGAACCAGCACATCTGCGTCTGAATGGCCGAGAAGTCCTTTTGAATGAGGAATATTTACTCCTCCAATTATCAGCGGCCGATCTGCTGCAAGTGCATGCACGTCAAAGCCTATACCTGTTCTATACATTCTACCTGTTTTTGTCTGTAATTTTTTGCCTCATTATATCCGTTATAATATTAATAATGTTAATTTTATTATGCCACATCCTCTGAAAGGAGAGCTCGGGCAAACTACTGAAATCTTAACCATCATTCACATCACATACTTTAGGAATGACAAAATAAAATATGAGACTATCGAGTATGTTTATTGATTTAATACAAAGCTGAATTATTATACCACTCTAACAAATAAAATAGAAATGTGCTTGACTTTGTTGCAGATAATATGTTAAAAAATGAGGTTAATATTCATCAATATACAAGACATCATAAGCCGGCAGGATATGGATTTCAAACAAGCAATCATTGACAACGCATGGGGCGGCATCAACATGGATTATGGGCTGCTGCATTTGCAGTTGGCCACACCTACTGCAGTGCTGATTGTCCTGTTCATAATGATTGTAACTTTAAACAAGCTCTTATTCCAGCCTGTTTTAAGAACCCTCGACAACCGAAATGAAGTGATCGAAAAAAGCCAAAACCGGGTAATCCAGGTAAATGAAGAGCTTGAACAGCTCAAAGAAGATTTTCAGCAAAAGCTTGATAAGGTTCGGACAGAAGTACTCCATCTGAGGAACGCTGGTCATGAGAAAGGGGTCACCGAACGGGAGACCATGATCACTGCAGAACGCGATGAATTACAGGCCGAGCATGATAAAAATATTGCAGAGCTGGGTGGTGAGATAGAAGCCACCAAAAATTATTTTACCAAACTGAATCAGGAAATATCTGCTTCCATAAGCAAGCAATTATTAAGCTAGAAAAGTAACGGCCACGCACAGATGAAAACAGCAGGCCGTTCCCGCTAAGTTATTCAAGCTTTTTTGTTCAAGGCATTTCCCACAGCTTATTTCACATCTGTTGAGTAAAATGTTTCAGAAAGAAAACATGTTTCGACTTTTCACCTTAATCCTCTTTGTCTCATTCTGGAGTACTGCGCTTTATGCCGCAGGAGGTGAGGGAAGTAGTTCTCCACTTATGGACTTCATCTGGAAAGTAGTCAACGTCGTAGTACTTGCGGCAATCATTTACAAATTCGCAAAGAAGCCTGTGGCAGCAGCACTCGGAAGTTCTGCCGAATCCGCAAAAAAAGTAATCGATGACGCAAGAAACGCGGAAGAAAAAATATCTGCTGACCTGAGTGAAATGCACTCAAAAATTGCCGGACTGGAAAAGGAAGCCCTCGAAATGGTTGAGGCTGCAAAAAAAGATGCAAAAGACGCAAAAGCGCGTATCGTTGAAGAAGGGAAACTTGAAATTCAGCGTATGAAAGAGCAGGCCAGTTTCGCGCTGAAGCAGGAGCAAAGAAAAGCTGAAGATGATTTGCGACGTTGGATTGCCGAAGAAAGTGTGAAATTGGCAGAAGGCACTTTGAAAAAAGAGATGAATCAAAACGAGCAAAAAAAATTGGTGAAAAATTTTATGGATCAACTCAATCAGTCTAAAGGGGCAGCGTGAGTCAGGGTGTCATTGCNCGGCGTTATGCCAAGGCCCTAATCAGTTTGGCGGAAAAAGGGAAAGAGCTTGAAAAAACAGGTAAGCATTTTTCCGAACTGGCTGAAGTATATAAAGATTCCACAGAGTTGAGAGANATCCTTTCGGACACAAAGGTTTCTACAGAACACAAACAGAGTATCCTCAAAGGAATTTTAAGTAAAATAAAAGCACCTGCCCTGGTTGACACATTCAGCCGTTACCTTTTGGCAAAGCGGAGAATTGTACTACTGCCAAGTATAGAAAGAGCTTTTAATTTATTATTGCAGGAAAAACTGGGCCGCATTGAGGCCCGTGTAACCGTNGCACACGAGTTACCAACCGCGACTGTCGAAAAACTAGAAAAGTCCATTTCTTCGTATTCCGGCAAGGATGTCGCAATCAGCATTACCATCGACCCTGCCATCATAGGCGGAATCGTGACGCGTATCGGTTCCGTGGTAATTGATGGGAGTATTCACACGCAATTAAATCAGTTACGTCAAACAATTATCAGAGGCTGAGCGGTTATGAAAATCCGAGCAGAAGAAATCAGTAATATTATTCAGCAACAAGTTGAAAACTTCGACAAAAAAGCCACCAAATCAGAAGTTGGAACGGTTCTAGAAGTTGGAGACGGAATTGCCCGTGTTTATGGTTTAGACAATGTCCAGGCTGGAGAGCTCGTTGAGTTTCCNGGCAATATTACCGGCATGGCCCTAAACCTTGAGGAAGACAATGTAGGTGTGGTTATTTTTGGAAGTGACCGCACAATCAAGGAAGGTGACGAAGTCAAGCGTACCGAACGGATTGCGGAAATCCCTGTGGGCGAAGGACTACTTGGAAGAGTAGTTGATCCTCTTGGATTACCGATTGATGGAAAAGGTCCAATTGCCTCCACTGAAACACGATTGATTGAAACAATTGCTCCGGGAATTGTTGACAGAAAATCTGTACATGAACCAATGCAGACCGGACTAAAAGCGATTGACTCGATGGTTCCAATTGGTCGTGGTCAACGTGAATTAATAATCGGTGACAGACAAACTGGAAAAACCGCAATTGCCATCGACACCATTATCAATCAAAAAGGTGGTGATGTGGTCTGCATTTATGTAGGTATTGGGCAGAAGCGCTCAACCATGGCTCAGATCGTTCAGCGTCTCGAAACCGAAGGGGCAATGGCGCATACAATTGTTGTTTCTTCAACAGCATCCGAACCAGCCCCTCTGCAATTTTTGGCTCCGTACTCAGGAGTTAGTATTGGGGAATATTTCCGTGATAAGGGACAGCATGTGCTCTGCGTTTATGATGATCTTTCCAAGCAGGCAGTTGCCTATCGCCAACTATCTCTTTTGCTGAGACGTCCCCCGGGACGTGAGGCGTATCCTGGAGATGTTTTTTATCTTCACAGCCGCTTACTGGAACGATCCTGTAAGTTAAGTGATGAACGCGGTGCGGGCTCTTTGACAGCACTACCGATCATTGAAACGCAGGCTGGTGACGTTTCCGCCTATATTCCGACTAACGTAATTTCAATCACAGACGGTCAGATATTTCTAAGCAGTGATCTTTTCAATTCCGGGATTCGTCCAGCAATTAACGTGGGACTCTCAGTTTCCCGTGTTGGTGGTGCCGCACAGGTCAAAGCCATGAAGCAGGTTGCTGGTACATTACGCCTGGATCTGGCTCAGTACCGTGAAAAAGAAGCATTTGCCCAGTTTGGCAGTGACCTTGATCAAGCGACTCAACGGCAGTTGGCACGTGGACAGCGTCTGGTCGAAATTCTCAAACAACCTCAGTATCAGCCGATGCCGTGGGTGGATCAGGTTGTTTCCATTTTTGCTGCAACAAACGGTTATCTAGACGAGCAACCGTTAAATGCATTGAGTAAATTTGAAACAGAATTCTTAAATTTTGTCCAAACTAAAAAAGCCGATTTGCGTAAATCTATTGAAGAAGCAGGTAAAATTGATGACGCAGCAGAAACAGAATTGAAATCTGCATTGGATGAATTCGTACAAGCTTTTTCAGCATAAGACACCGTAAATTAGTTTCGGATGGCAAGTTTAAAAGATATACGTAAACGCATAGACAGCGTTAAAAGAACACAAAAAACTACCAGTGCCATGAAAATGGTATCTGCGGCAAAGTTGCGGCGCTCTGAAGATAATATTCGCGAAGCCACTCCTTATGCAGTAAAACTGAAAAGCGTTGTCTCTTCACTCAGTACACGCTTTGATGGAGTGGAGCAGGATACAGGTTTTGGCCGGCTCTTCCGTAGTACAGGAGGAAAACGTACCGGTGTCATTTTGGTAACAAGTGACCGTGGTCTTTGCGGAGGTTTCAACGCAAACCTCTCTAAAGCTCTGGCCCGTCAGTTGGCTGAAGAAGGTGTTGAATGTGCAGAATTTGTAATTCTTGGGCGCAAAGGAAATGATTTTTTCAAAAGGACAAATCACACTATCCTGGAAAATCATACCAGCACCCATCCTGACGAACAAGTGGGGCTTGTACGTAATATTGTGAGCGAATTCACTAAACGTTTTGAAGAAAATGAACTTGATCAAGTCATTCTTGCTTACAATCATTTCGTCAGCGTGATCTCTCAGGAGCCTGTGATTGAGCAGCTTCTGCCGATTAAAGCTCCTGAAGTAGAATCTGTGGATGAGCGGGAAATTATTTTTGAACCTTCTCCAGAAGATATTTTGGAGACGCTGCTGAAAAAATATGTTCAAAATCAGGTTTACGTTTCCTGGCTCGACACAATCGCCGGAGAACACGCGGCGCGTATGACTTCGATGGACGCAGCAACCAAGAATGCAGGCGAAATGATTGATAAATTACAGCTACATTATAATCGCAGCAGACAAGCCGCAATCACGAGTGAATTGATTGAAATTATCAGTGGCGCAGAAAGTTTATAAAACAGAATAATAATTATCCACCAAACTAAAATAAGAGGAAACAATGAGCACAGGTAAGATCGTCCAGGTGATGGGACCCGTCGTTGACGTGGCATTTGAATCCGGAGACCTCCCTGAGATTTATACAGCACTCGAAATTCTGCAGAAAGATGATCGGGTTATCTGTGAAGTTCAGCAGCATCTTGGAGAAAGCACCGTACGTACAGTTTCAATGGGATCAACCGACGGTCTTTCACGTGGAATGGATGTGAAGGATTTAGGTGAACCAATTACCACACCTGTTGGAAAAGCAGTACTGGGACGTATTATCAATGTTACCGGTGATCCTGTAGACGAAGCCGGCCCCATTACTGCCGATGCACGCTGGTCAATTCACCGTGATGCCCCTCCATTTGAAGAACAGGTAACAGAAGCAGAAATGCTTGTCACCGGAGTTAAGGTGATGGATTTGCTCTGCCCCTTCCTCAAAGGTGGAAAGATTGGTTTGTTCGGTGGTGCAGGTGTTGGTAAAACAGTTGTTATCATGGAACTCATCCGTAACATTGCCGCGGAGCATGGTGGATTTTCTGTTTTCGCAGGTGTTGGTGAACGAACACGTGAAGGAAATGACCTCTGGAATGAAATGAAAGATTCCGGAGTTCTTGATAAAACCAGTCTCGTTTACGGGCAAATGAACGAACCTCCCGGAGCACGTGCCCGTGTCGGACTGACAGGTTTGACTGTTGCAGAATATTTCCGTGACGAAGAAGCGGCTGATGTATTAATGTTCATTGATAATATTTTCCGTTTTACCCAGGCAGGTTCAGAGGTTTCGGCTCTGCTCGGACGAATTCCTTCCGCAGTGGGTTATCAGCCTACTCTTTCAACAGAAATGGGAAATCTGCAGGAACGGATTACCTCCACCAATAAAGGTTCAATTACATCAGTGCAGGCAGTTTATGTTCCTGCGGATGACTTGACTGACCCTGCTCCAGCAACCACTTTTTCGCACTTGGACGCAACAGTTGTTTTAAGTCGTGCTATTACTGAGCTGGGAATTTATCCTGCGGTTGATCCTCTTGATTCCACTTCAAGAATTCTAGCAGCAGATATTGTTGGTGAAGAGCACTATAAAATTGCGCATGAAGTACAAATCCTGCTCCAGCGTTACAAAGATCTACAGGATATTATCGCGATTCTCGGTATGGATGAATTGTCTGAAGAAGACAAAGCAGTTGTCAGCCGTGCTAGAAAAGTTCAAAGATTCCTTTCACAACCTTTCTTTGTGGCAGAGACATTTACCGGAACACCTGGTGAATATGTGGACATCAAAGACACAATTCGCGGATTCAAAGAAATTCTCGAGGGCAAACATGATGAACTTCCAGAACAGGCTTTCTACATGGTTGGTACCATTGAACAAGTAATGGAAAAAGCCCAAAAGATGAGTAACTGATGTCCGATCAACTCAATCTTGAAGTAGTAACTCCTCACCGCACAGTACTGGTAGAGGATGTAGATTCGGTCACTCTGCCTGGTATTGAAGGTGAACTTGGTATTTTGCCTGAACACATTCCGCTGTTGACAACTCTGGACACAGGTATTATGTCCTACAGCAGCAATGGAAAAACACAGGCAATTGCTGTCCACTGGGGCTACGCTCAAGTAGAAGGGGAAAGTGTGAGGGTACTTGCAGAATTGGCTGAAACCGCGGCTGAGATTGACTTGCAGCGTGCAAAAGAAGCAGAAACAAAAGCCAAAGAATACCTCGTTTCCGGAAAAACCGAAACTGACTGGAAAGCAGAAGAAAATCGGCAGAAAAAATATGAGAGCAAATTGAAACGTTCAATTGTACGTCAAACAGTTGCTCAATCTCACTAGTCTTGTTTCCTGAACTACCCGCAAAACTAAGTTTCAACAAATCTGAGAATTTACACTTTCAAAATTCTCTCAATTTGTTGTTAGCTTTCAATTAAACAACTAGATCACTGGCGCCTCCTGCACTCCGGTTAAATGGAGATACTATCCAGACAACCACAGTATTCCCCCCAGCATTAACATGTCTGTTACAGTTACAATAATAAGACGATTTGTCTGAAACAAACTCAACTTGTAAAAAAAAATTTCATGCTGTCATAATTCTTGCAACTTTCACTAAATGCACTCTGCAAACTATATTCGGCTTAACTGACAAAGAATAATCCATGCTGAACGACAAAACAAATTCAAGAACCGGACTCAAGAGTTTTCAGGAAAATTTGATCCAGAGACTTGGACCGGACGAAGGCCGCGCACTTGATGTGTTAGGTGTAGACTTTTTTTTCCTGGTGGACGAGCTTTCAAGCACTCTGCATGAAAAACATCCGCAGGATGCGCCGTTGCTGGATTTAAGCGATTCCGAATTTCCCTGGGAACTACAGGTTTTCACTAATCAGTTTTTACGTGAATGCGCGCAGACTTCCCGTCAGTTGACATTTTTCTGTCACGGCTTACGCAACAAACTTGAGGAAGAGGAATTTCAACTCGAATTCTGGAAAATTCTAGATGAAGCATACCAGCACCATTTCTTCGTTGCCGACAGTAAAAAGAATTATCTTGTCTGAGTAAACTATCATCTTCACTCATGGCTCCTGAATCAACGGACACTTCCGTAAAATCAACTTCCAAAAATAATTCATCAACGGACACCTGGAAAAAAGCCTGGATGACCTCACCCGGTCCGAAGACTTTTACTGAACACGCTTATTTATTTTTTAAAGGCGTAGGTATGGGTACTGCGGATATAGTACCGGGTGTTTCCGGAGGTACGATCGCGTTTATAACAGGTATTTATGAAGCGCTGCTGACAGCAATTGCTTCAATCAACAGCAGACTTGTTCTGCAGGTACTTCGGCTGAATTTAAAGCAGGCTTTAGCCGGATTGCATCTGCGCTTCTTAGTAACGCTTGTTTGCGGAATCGCGCTTGCGGTAATCAGCACATCGCATTTGATGCATTATCTGCTGACAGAGCATGCTGTGCAAACATGGTCAGTCTTTTTCGGCTTGATCACTGCGTCAATTTTAGTGGTAGCTCATTCTATCAACAAGCGTTTTACGACCTTTCCGGCTTTAATTTTAGGTGCCATACTGGCTTACGGAATTACCGGACTTATTCCACTGTATACACCTGAAGAACCATGGTTTATCTTTTTCAGCGGAATGATCGCGATTTGCGCCATGATTCTGCCGGGATTAAGCGGATCCTTCATTCTGCTTATTTTAGGCAAGTACGCTTTCATCACCGCTGCCTTAAGAAATCCTGTTAATCCGGATAATCTGGAAATCATCCTCATTTTCATTACAGGATGTCTAGTTGGAATTTTAGGATTTTCACGGATACTACGTTATGGGCTGGCACGCTGGCATGACTACACTTTAGCCCTTCTGACCGGCATCATGCTCGGTTCAATGCGTAAAGTCTGGCCCTGGAAAATTACCTTGGAGAGTCAAATAATCCGGGGAAAGGAGCATGTTCTCCGGGAAGAAAACGTCTGGCCTCTACT
>JGI24815J26687_1000408_pt1 | contig 10771 bp, 11 predicted proteins | sample METZYME_3_150m_FD_26687 | JGI IMG/M metagenome (IMG submission 26687) | reverse complement strand
GTATTACTCAATCTAATTATCTCTTATATAAAATTAAGAATAATGACACCGAGAATGATTAATGCAAGCCCAATCAATCTAACTGCATTATCATTAACCTCGAGCATTTGAAGTAAAAGACTTTTATAAAAATTCGGAGCAATAAAAGGTAGTAAGCCTTCAAGTATCAGGAAACAAGCAATGGCAATAAATAATACCTCGTAACCCATTCTAGTGGTATTACCTAATCTTCTGGTGACTGATTATTTAAATACTTAAAGAAATCTCCTTCCCCGTCCAAAACCAATATGTCGTTTGAGGTACCTATAGAATTCTTATAGGCCTGTATGCTTCTATAAAATGAGTAAAACTCTTGATCTTTGTTATACGCTGAAGCGTAAATACTAGCCGATGAGGCATCACCATCACCTCTTATTTTCTGTGACTCTCTATAGGCGTTAGCGAGGATAACAGTTCTTTCACGATCTGCCCCTGCTCTGATCTTTGTAGCTGACTCACTACCCTCTGCTCTCAACTCAGAGGCAATCCTAGCCCTCTCTTGTCTCATCCTGTTGTATACAGACTCACTAACCTCATCTGATAATTCAATCTTTTTAACACGAACATCTATCAGATTTATACCTAATGTCTCTGCATTCATTGCTGCGTCAGCCAACATTTCTGACATGATTTCTCTTCGTTCTTTGGAAACCACTTCTATAACGGTCCTTTTAGCAAATTCGGATCGAATCCCATCTTTTACAGTTTCAAGAAGTCTTTGTGATGCTACTAGTTCATCTCCTCCTGTTGAACGATAATATTCTTGAGGATTATCTATCTTCCATTTAATGAAAAAATCAACGTATAGGTTTTTCTTTTCTTGGGTTAAGAATAATTCCTGAGGATTGTTTATAGTTAGTATTTGTTTAGAAAATGTCAGAACATTATTAACAAATGGTGTTTTAAAGTGTAACCCTGGTTCATATTCACTTTTGATAATTTCACCAAATCTAAATTTCAGAGCATGCTCTCTCTGATCGACTGTGAACAAAGCGTTGGATATAACTACAAAAATAAAAATAAGCCCAAATATAAAAATATTTCTCATTATCTTACCCTCCTCATCCTAGGATCTTGATTTTGATTCTGCTGAGTAGAATTATTGCTTGAACTGTTAGGCATAGTAGAACTTGGTGCCTGTTGGTCTCTCTTATTCTGCTCTAGCAATTTATCAATCGGCAAATATATTAGATTGCCACTACCATCTGAATCCATTAAAACTTTATTTGAATTTGAGTAAACACTCTCTATGGCCTCAATATAGAGTCGGTCACGAGTTACTTTAGGGGCAAGTTGATATTCAAATAATAATTTATTAAAGCGGTCTGCATCACCTTCTGAATCGGCTATTACTTTGGCCTTATAGGCTTCTGCCTCTTGGACCATTCTCGCAGCCTCACCTCTAGCTTTAGGCACTATATCATTGGCATAAGCTTCAGCTTCAAATCCATATCTTTCCTTATCCTCCCTAGCTTTGATCGCATCCTGCACAGCATCTTCAACTTGTAATGGAAAATTAGCATCTTGAAGATTTACTTTGGTTATCGAAATACCGGTCCCATATTCATCTAAGGTTTTCTGAATTAGATTTTGAGTTTCAATTGAAATCTCACTTCTACCCTCAGTTAAAATAAAATCTAACTTAGTCTTACCAGCGACTTCCCTGATTGCACCTTCACTCACTTCACTCAGGGTTTCCTCTGCATCACGAACATTGAACAAGTAATCAGTGGGATTGGTTTTTCTATACTGAACAACCAGATCAACTACAATGATATTCTCGTCAGAAGTCAGCATAGTTGTTTGTTGTTTAAATCGATTAACAACATTAACATTAACAATCTCAACTGACTCTATAGGCCATGGTATATGCCATTTCAGACCTGGTGTAGTCGTTTGTGAGTATGCACCAAATCTAAGTACAACTCCTCTCTCTGAGTCATCTACCTGGTATAAACCAGTGAGCACCCAAAGAAATAGTGCCATTAGCACTAATAAATATGATGGCGGTCCTTTTCGACTAGAGCTACCTCCTGATTTACCACCAAAAAGTTGGTTAAAGCGTTTCTGCCACTCATCAACTATTTGATCCAAATCAGGTGGTCGGTTCTGGTTAGAATCCCACGGTGATTTACCATTCCCTTGATCATTAAATGCCATATCTTCTTAAACTCCTAACTAAAGTTATATTCATTCTCAGAGTCGATTAGTTTACTCTCTATAGTTTTAATTTTTTTAATTTTTTTCAATCTTGATAAATTTTCATTATTAATTTGAATTTTTAATTCTAATGTATTTTCATCAATAAGACACTCCTCTAATACATTCGAGATATTATAAATGTCAGATCTTATTTTAGACTCATTGACCCCAATCCTTATGATGGTATCTATTGGTTGAGGATTGATTTTACTAGAAATTGACTCAAGTAATGAATTGATACCTGTTCNNTTTTTAGCTGAAATCTGAATGTGGTCAAATGTGTTGACCGTTGCTAAATCTGTCTTTAACAGATCGGTCTTATTATAGACATATATTATAGGTATTTGATCAGCACCTATTTCTTTAAGGATCTTCTTCACAGAATGCTTATGTTGAAGCATTGAGCGATCACTTGAGTCGAGAATATGTAAGATAAGATCGGAGCTACTAACTTCTTCTAATGTTGAGAGAAAGGCTTCAATGAGCTCTTTTGGTAATTCCCTTATAAATCCAACAGTATCGCTAATGACGACTCTTCTTTTCTTAGAAATAGTGATAGGTCTAAATATAGGATCTAATGTGGAAAACATTTTATCTGCAACTAAAGTATTGGAATTACTCAATGTATTAAATAGAGTTGATTTTCCTGCATTAGTGTAACCAACCAACGCTATATTTTTCATCAGCTTATTTCTTGATTTTCTATTGGTGAGCCTTTGTGTCCTTAGTTTTTTCAGCCTTAACTCAATTGATTTAATTCTCTTGTTCAAAAGACGTCTATCAGTTTCTAATTGTTTTTCTCCAGGTCCTCTAAGGCCGATACCTCCTTTTTGTCTTTCCAGATGTGTCCAGCCTCTAACCAGCCTGGTGGATAGATGTTTGAGTTGTGCAAGCTCCACTTGCAACTTACCGCTGTTAGTTTTTGCTCGCTTTGCGAAAATATTAAGTATCAATCTTGATCGGTCTATAACGGGTATCTGCAGGATTTTTTCCAAATTTCGTTCTTGAGAAGCTGACAACCCCCTGCTGAATATGATTAGATCAGCCTCAATATTTTGCAGATCATCCTTTATCGACTCTATCTTGCCTTTACCAATTAAAGTATTTCTGTTGAAAACTTTTGAATTGACATAAGTAATTCCACCAATTAATGCTCCGGTTGAAAGGGTTAATGAAATAAATTCTTCATTATCATTTTCTATAGACCCTTTAGGTGAATTGACTACAACTAAGTAGGTTTTTATTTTTGATAAAGAATTGTTCAAATGGCTCCCTAAAGATTAATTTTTTCTGAGATAAGATTATATAACTTCTTATCTAGTTCATTATCAAAAGTATTTAATTTATGACAATCATCTAATGATCTAAGCCATGTTAATTGTCTCTTTGCCAACCTTCTAGTGGCTAAGGTTGATTTTTCCTTAGCCTCTATTAAGGTTTGTTTGCCTTCTAGATATGCACATATCTCTTTGTATCCTATTGATTTCATGGAATTATGAGAAGAAGTCAATTCCGACTGATTTAAGAGCTTTTTAACCTCATCAATCAAACCTAGCTCCAGCATTTGATTAAACCTAGACTCTATCCTCTCATATAGACTTTGACGATCATCAGGAAATAAATTGATATTAAAAAATTTATAGTCTGAATTTTTACGGTTGTCTTGAAAAAAAGAACTCAAAGGCTTACCGGATAATTCATAGACTTCCAAAGCTCTCTGAATCCTTTGTTTATCATTAGCTTCAATCTTCTCGCCAGAAACAGGATCAATTTTTGAGAGTCTTTTATGTAACTCAGGCCAGCCGATTTCATCAGCCTCATCTTCGAGTTTTTTCCTTATTGATTGATCAGAGGACGGGAGATCACTTAGTCCTTTAGTAAGAGCATTAAAATACATCATTGTTCCACCGACTAGCATGGGGATTCTCTCTTTACTATGAATAAGTTTGATTGCTTCATTAGCGTCTTCATAGAAATCACCCAACGAATAATTAACACTTGGGTCACATATATCTATTAGATGATGAGGGCAATTATTAAGGGTTTTCTGATCTGGTTTAGCGGAGCCAATGTTAAGTCCTCTATAAACCATTACTGAATCGACACTAATAATTTCAAGAGGTAATCTGTCACTAAGGGCAATTGCTAAATCGGTTTTACCAGAGGCCGTTGGGCCTCTTAATGTAACTACTGATTGTATCATCTTATCAATATTTACTTGAAATGAGGAATCACCCTTTCACCGATTAAAACTAATGCCTCCATCGGGTCATCATGAAGTCTCAAGGATAATTGTGTCTGACCGGCTGCTTCAAATGACTTATAACGATCAATCTCCCTCTCAATATCATCTTCACCTCCTGTAGAGGTAAAGACAACGCACAACTCATCAGCCAGTTTTTCAGGTATATCTTTAATAATGCCAGAGCGATCAAAATAAGCGTCAACAAATGAATCAAAATTATCTCTAATTAATTTGCAATCTTCATCACTAAAATAATGTTTAAGAAGTTCAAGCTCTAATTTTCTTGCTCTCCATGCTAGCTCTCGTCTCGATTCTCGAAATGCTTCTTCTTTGTCTTTTTTAATGTGCCAAGCCCAAAAACTATTTATTTCTACTTTTTTGTTATCGTCAGTTCTTTTATCAATGCCTATATTAATATTCTCAATAGCTGGAGAGATAATTTCAGGTGGTGTCGCTCCAATATATACACCATCAGCTATTCTTCCTTCCATTCGCATCATCATATGCTTATAAGCAGTACCATAGACATTTGGTCTTCTTGAATTAGCCCATGAGTAATTACAAGGTAGATTCACCGAAAATATTTCACCATCATATTGATCTCCTAGATTATTTTTTGATGCCATAATAATTATCTCCAGCGCCTCTCTTACAGCTAGTACTATCTTCTTCGGTGTATTAAGTCCCATAGCAGTAATATTGCCCTCACCTGCTCCAACAGCTACCTGAGCTCTACCTTGACTCATTTCATTAAGACTAATCAATGAATTTGCTATTTTTAATGGGTGCATTTCAAAAGGGCTCACAGCTAAAGGCCCAAATTTAATCTTTTTTGTTGATTGAGCTAGCGGTACTAAGCTCAAAAAAGGATCCCAGTGAGCAAAATAATTAGATGTCCAAATAGCATTGATTCCGTATTCCTCGGCTTTGATCCCGAGTTCATTGATTTGTTTTGGATCCAAATCAGGTTCAAGGATAATATCAATATCCATTTATTTTGATAACTCTCTTTTNATATTTGATGAATAGGATTTTATGCCTCTAACGATTGCTTTAGCAATCTTATCTTGGTTTTTAATGTTAATCAGGAAAGCNTCGTCCTTTTTATTAGAAAGGTAACTCGTCTCTATTAATACTGAAGCAACTTGAGTAGATTTAAGAACTGCAAAAGGTGCTTCCCTTGAAGTCAATTTTCTGACTCGAACATCCTTCTTCATTTCCTGAAGGATAAAATTACCTAAATCGATACTTTGATCATAGGCGTCAACCTGAGAAGACCTTAATCTTGAGAATGACCTGTTAGAGACACCTTTATTCAATTTCACCTTCACTCTAGATTTAGGGTGATACATAACTTTGTAATTACTTCCCTTAGGTATTTTTTTAGAATCTGGAAGTGCGTACATAGTTGCACCTCTTACATTTGGATCGCTAAAAGCATCAGCATGTATAGAAATTAATACATGTGCATTGCCTTCTTTAGCTCTTGTTATTCTTTCATTAAGAGATTCCCTTTGAGAACAGTTCTTTGCTTTACCTGGGCATGGAAATGAATCGTCTGATCTAGTTAAAAATGCAGTCATTCCCTTCTCCGAATCTATCAGTTTTTTCAGACGTATAGCAATTTTTAACACCAAATCTTTTTCTATTACTTTGCTTCCTCTAGCCCCTGGGTCTTTGCCTCCATGTCCTGGGTCAATAGCGACAATCAAGTTTGTTTTGTTCACAGAAGCAGCGGTCAGCCTTCTGCTCCCATCATAGCTCCTCTTTAAGTCAATAATTATTCTAAAATTTGGGTTTGAACCAATAGCTATCTTTTCAACCTTATAAAAGACTACGTCGTCTGTCTCAATAACTAATCTGGAACGATTTTTATTATTTTTGGCTATGCGGACTTTTTTTATTAAACCCTTCTCTCTGTTGGTTTTCAGTTGAGAGCTTATCTCTGTCTGATATAAATCTATAACTACTCTGTTTGGTCTATTTAAAGTAAAAACTTTGTATTTAACTGATTGAGAAACATCAATCACCAGTCTTGTCTCAAGAGATTCTGTGCTGATTCTAATATTCTTTAACAATGCTTTTGCATCTACCGAATTAGATATCAGTAAGGTAAATATAATTAAGAATAGTGTTCTGTGTTTATTGATAGTCCTTATCCTTAATAGGTTTCTGATGAATCTACTCTACCCAAAATCAATCTTATTACCTAATTTATTAGTTTGACTTAATAAGTCTATACTGCGTTCATCAATCTCATTTGTCATATCAAATGAGATTTCTATATCTGGAGGCAAAATAAGATCATGACTCCTTTCTGGCCATTCAATTATCATAACNGTTGGCTTTGTATTGTTTGGTTCCTCATGTAATTCAAGCTCAATAATCTCTTCTGGTCGCTCAATTCGATAGAGATCTATGTGTAATATATAAAATTCTAATGTCTCTATTCTCTCGATTATGCTAAAAGTTGGGCTTGTAATTAAGTCTTGATAACCCATGCCTTTAATCAATCCTTTAGAAAAAGTTGTTTTTCCAGAGCCTAGTTCACCTTTCAGATAAATAATCAAATTTTCATTTAAATTATTTACTAAACTTGAACCAAAACTATTGGCAACTTTAAGCATTTGTTTTTCAGAACTAATAATCATGGGTTAATAATATGTTTTAACTCTTTAAACAAGTCGGTTGCAATAATCCCTCTTTCTCCAGTGTTAGCTGCTTGATCTCCTGCTAGCGCATGTATATAGGCTCCAAGTGCTGTAAGAATTTTTGGGTTTACGTGTTTAAATTGACTGCATAAAGCTGCAATAATCCCCGTAAGCAAGTCACCCATACCCGCTGTGGACATTCCAGGATTACCTGCAGTAATAACAAATGGAATTTCTTCTCCAGAACCTACAAGTGTATTATTTCCCTTAAGTAAGGTTACACCACCATATTTATCAATTAACTTTTTAAGACTAGCTAATCTATCTTCTTGAACCTCGAGGTTTAAGCATCTTAATAATCTGGCTGCTTCTCCAGGATGAGGTGTTAATATCCAATTGTCTCGTTTCATCGGAGAATCAGATAAAAGATTCAATCCGTCGGCGTCTATGATGAGTTGTTTTTCACTATTAAGTGCTTTATCAAATAGATCTTTAGCCCAAGGATCTATACCCAATCCAGGACCAATTGCAATAACATCAGCTTTGTTAATAAGTTCAGATATTTTATCGCTACTATCATCTGCTGAATGCGCCATTATTTCAGGAGTAGTTTTAGAGATAATTGCGACATTCTCAGGTCGGGTAATAACACTGACCAATCCAGCGCCTGTCCTGAGTGCTGACTCAGATGTGATTCTTGCTGCGCCGCCCATCCCATGATTACCAGCAATAACTAAAACATGACCAAAATCTCCTTTATGTGATGTCCTTTTTCTAGGTTTTAAAAGTTGCTCAAGTAGAGAACGATTAACTATTTCTAACTCTATTTCTGCATTCTCAAAGCAGATTTCAGAAATTGATAAATTTGAATACTCTATGCAACCAGACATTAACGGTCCTTGATTTAAATAAAGACCCTTCTTCCTTCCAATAAAGGTTGTGGTTACATTTGCCTTTATTGATGACCCCATTATTTTTCCTGAATTGGCATTTAATCCTGAAGGAATATCCAATGAAAGGACTGGAGTTTTAGACTCATTTATCTTATTAATTGCTTGTAAAAACTTTCCCTCGACATTCCGGTTAATTCCTATTCCAAAAATACCATCAATAATCAAATCACAGTCGATATCTATCCGATTGTTCCACTCAAATACTTCCCCATCTAAAGATTGATATTCATTAAAGGCTTTTAATGCATCATTTCTCAGAGTTGTGGTATCACATAGTGTAATAACTTTGGTTTTAATCTGATTCTCTATCGCTAAGCAACCTAATAAGTAGGCGTCTCCTGAATTATTGCCACTGGCAGAAAATATCATTATTGAATTAATATCAGGGAAATATTGTTCTGCTTGTTGGAAACTAAAGGCAGCAGCTCTTTTCATTAATATGAAAGCAGGACTGTTGTGTTCTTTCGCTCGATAAAAAATTCTCGAGATATTCTCTTGCTCAATAGCTCTTTGATCAATCTCAGAGACGGTTTCTGAGGAAAAAATATAATCTTCAGGATTCATCATAATAAATATTATACTGATCTTAAAACTAAAAGATTTATGGAATAAATGGAAGATCTCAAAGAATTAAAAGACCAAATCAAGGCATGGTCATCAGAACTTGGTTTTGAAGGTATGGGTGTTAGTAATATCAATATCGAAGAAGATGCAAAACATTTACAGAAATGGCTAAAAAAGAAACACCATGGATCCATGACGTATATGAAAAAACACGGAGAAAAACGGTCTCGTCCAGATCTTTTATTGCCGGGAACAATAAGAGTGATATCACTCAAGATCCATTATTATTCAAGAAATAAAAAACAAGCTGAGCTAGATTTAAAGAATAGCGAAAAATCTTATATAGCAAACTACGCTTTGGGTCGAGACTATCACAAAACAATCAAACAAAAGTTGAAAGTTTTAGTCTCTAGAATCAGAAAATATTCAAAATTAAAAGGTCAAAACTTTTTTGTAGATTCAGCACCTGTATTAGAAAGAGCATTTGCAAGAGATGGGGGTTTAGGCTGGATTGGTAAAAATACTAATTTAATTAATAAGAATGAGGGCTCTTGGTTCTTTCTTGCTGAAATCTTTACTGATATAGAAATTCCTGTTGATAAACCTGCAACTAATCACTGTGGGACATGTGATGACTGTATAAAGGTCTGCCCTACTGAGGCTATAGTTGCTCCATACCAATTAGACGCAAGACGCTGCATATCATACCTAACGATAGAGAATAGAGAAGCTATTCCTAAAGAGATGAGAAAATCTGTAGGCAATAGAATATTTGGTTGTGATGACTGTCAAATCTTTTGCCCATGGAACAAATTTGCTAAAAAGTTAGCTACCGATGATTTTTTACCAAGAGAGCAATTTGTAAATGAACCCTTAAAAAACCTATTTAAATGGACAAGAGATGATTGGGAAAAAGAAACACAAGGTAGTGCCATAAGAAGAGCCGGATATTCTGGTTGGTTAAGAAATTTAGCTGTAGCTCTTGGGAATTCTGAAAAAAAGGAATCCGTGAGAGTGGTGCTTGAGTCAAGATTAGATGATACAAATGAGATGGTTAGAGAACATATTATCTGGGCGATAGAAGAGCAAAAAGTCCCTTAAGTTAAGACACTGGCGGTGTTATTAAAAAAGTGCTTCCCATATTTCACCGACACTAATTCAGTAAAAAGCATTTGAAAATGATCGTCATTATGGATTGGATCTATACTCTCTGCATTTACAACCAACAAGGGTGCACTCTCATAGTAATAAAAGAAGTTGGCGTATGCATCAGCCAATTTTTCGAGATAAGCTTTATCTATTAGTGCATCGATTGACGGTGATCTCATATTAATTCTCGTCATCAGCACATCAACTGGTGCTTGTAAATATATCACCAAATCAGGTTCCGGAGGCTTCACACTTAGAGAGCCTTTAACTTTATTGAAAAGCTCTATTTCTTCTTGGGTAAGATTCATCTCAATGAAGATTTGATCTTTATCAAAAAGGAAATCACTTACATTGGTGCTTGAGAAGAGCTCTTCCTGATTTATATTCTCTAATAGCTTTGATCTTTGGAATAAAAAAGATAACTCAGTAGGTAATGCATTTGATCTTGGGTCTTTATAGAAGTTTTCTAAAAAAGGGTTTCTCTCTGGCTCTTCGAGGATCAGCTTCCCATTCACATGTTCTGAAATACGTTTAGCTAGGCTGGTCTTGCCAGAGCCCACAGGGCCTTCAACGACAACAAACCTTGATTCAAGCTGTATTGGTATAGATTCGATCATTTTTTATATATTAGTTAAAACTGTAATTTTAATCATTACTCGTTTTCAAATAAGGACTTATTCTCCTGTGGTATTTCTATGCCAAAATGACGGTATGCTTTTTCTGATGCAACCCTACCTCTTGAAGTTCTTAGCAGAAAGCCGCTCTGGATTAGAAACGGTTCAATAACATCTTCAACCGTTCCTTTCTCTTCTCCTATAGCAGAGGCAATAGCATCTATACCAACTGGTCCACCGCCGTATTTTTCGATAACGGCTAATAAGAATTTTCTATCTAAGAAATCAAACCCATTATTATCAACTTCCATAAGATCCATGGCTTTTTTTACCACCTTCTTATCAATTTTACCT
>JGI24815J26687_1000407_pt1 | contig 10776 bp, 10 predicted proteins | sample METZYME_3_150m_FD_26687 | JGI IMG/M metagenome (IMG submission 26687) | reverse complement strand
GGCCATCGACCCAGTAGACAATCTGCTTCGAGCCACCGTCTTTGTCTGCATGGTCCCGCGCCGGATGGCAAGCACGGCGATAATCGATGCGCGCAAACAGGCTGTTGGATCACAGACCACAACCACACATCGGCCCCACATATTTTCCCCCACTGATGCTTACGCGGACTGGCAGGCTAGAGTGAAACGCGGTGAGCGTTTGATATATCCGGACAAACCCGCATCGATGACCACACAACGGCTTCGCCTTATCGGCTACAGTACCCAGGACACCGGGATTCCGAGCCGCAATTTTTATTCGTGATGACGGCCCAATCGCTAAAACTAGCAGGACGCGTCGCTATCGTCACAGGCGCGGCGCGGGGGATTGGCCGGTCCATTGTACAAAAACTGGCAAATGAGGGTGCACAGGTGATTGCCAACGACTTGGATGCAGCCCTACTTGCTGAAGGTGTCGACAAGCAGACACAACAGGGACTGACGGTCCACGCCCTGGCTGGTGACATCACAGAGCAAGCAACCGCTGAGGCTCTCGTCTCCACCGCACTCGAACGTTATGGAGATCTTCATATCGTCGTCAACAATGCCGGTTACATCTGGAATTCAGCAGCAGTCAAACACACCGACGAACAGTGGCATGCCATGCTGGATGTTCATGCGACGGGCCCGTTCCGACTGTTACGCGAAGCCGGGCACCACTTCCGCCAGCAGGCGAGTACCGATCCACCGGGCAGACTGCGCAAGGTTGTCAATATTTCATCGATTTCCGGCATCTACGGTGCAGCAACACAGGTGGCCTATTCCAGTGCAAAGGCTGCCGTTGTTGGCATGACAAAAACACTGGCCCGGGAATGGGGTCGTTATCATGTCACCGTCAACTGTGTCGCCTTCGGCTATATCGATACCCGCCTCATAGAACCATTCGAAGATCAGCCCAACCGCGTTACGATCAAGGACCGCGACCATCCGGTTGGCCTTACTGCAGCGCAACGAGAATCAGCGAGGGAGATGGCCGCACTCGGGCGCTTGGGCCGACCCGAGGATGCAGCAAATGCGGTTTATCTGCTGTGTATACCCGAATCCGATTTCATCACGGGTGAGGTGCTGGTCGCCAGCGGCGGCCTGATGAATTAATCGGTCAAGCGGTTGTCGATAGCTGATCGACTTCCCTCGTGCGGTATCATTGCAGGAGCGCTTCAAACATAATCTCGGGTGTTGACTTGTGGCTAAACTTTATTTTTATTTTTCAGCGATGAATGCTGGCAAGACCACGACTCTGCTGCAATCCAGCCACAATTATGCCGAACGCGGCATGGAGACACTGGTGCTCAANCCCCGGGTCGATGAGCGCGAAGGAGTCGGTCGAATCCGCTCCCGNATCGGCCTTGAGGCCGAGGCTGTCAACTTTGGNCGCAGTGACGATCTACTGCAGATAATTTGTGATCGAGNGAACNAAAGTCGTCTCGACTGCGTCCTGGTGGACGAAGCACAGTTCTTNAGCATCGAACAGGTCAAACAACTCACTGACGTTGTCGACCGACTCAACATTCCGGTACTGACGTACGGCCTGCGCACTGACTTTCGTGGTGAGCTTTTTGAGGGCAGCCAACAGCTGCTGGCTCTCGCCGATGAACTCAGAGAAATCAAGACCGTGTGCCACTGCGGCCGCAAAGCCATCATGACCGTACGACTGGACAATGATGGCAAACCGATACACGCGGGTGAGCAGATACAAATCGGCGGTAACGAACGCTACGTTTCGATGTGCAGACTTCATTTTAAGGATGCGCGGGGTGATGCTGAACGATAATCAACACTCACGCGGTAAAGAACCACATTTAGAGAGATCACAGGACCCATCATGACGGCTAGTGCAATACGCTGCAGCAACGATCTGAAACTAAGTAAGGCCCTACTTGCCCGACAGGAAATCAAGCGCCTCAATCGGTCGATAAAACGCCAATCGGAAAAAGGCGAGCAGTCCGCCACCCGCCGCCATCTACTGGCCACATCAGTTCGACTCAGCCCTGGCATGGCTGCCGGGATACATAAAAAAGCCGACCGTTGTGTTGAACGACTTGGTATCGATAGCCCGCTAGAGCTCTATGCCTATGCGAGTCCACAATTCAACGCAGCCTGCTTTAAGCCTGAGGAAGGCCGGGTCTTCATCATGTTCTCATCCAGCCTGCTGGAAGCCTTCAATGACTCCGAACTGCTGTTTGTCATGGGGCACGAGCTCGGCCACCATGTCTATGGCCATCATCAGATTCCGATCGGCTACGTACTCAGGGGTCGACAACCACCTCCAGCTGATCTGGCACTTGATTTATTTGCGTGGTCCCGCTACGCCGAGATCTCTGCTGACAGGGCCGGGGCTTTTTGTGCTCAAGACCTGGAAAGTGTTGCACGGGCACTGTTTAAGCTGGCGTCTGGCATTACCGACGAGCGGGTCGTGCGGTTTGAACTGCACGAGTTTCTCGCCCAGGTCGATGACATGTTGGCATTTGATGATAAACCCGGCCAAGGAGCGCCCAAACAAGACTGGTTCTCAACGCACCCATTCAGTCCCTTACGGGTCAAGGCACTGAAGCTATTTCATGAATCTGATCTGATGGCAACCACCGGTATGGATAAGCCGACCCTGGAAGACCAAGTACATCAGATCATGAGCCTGATGGAACCGGACTACCTGCAAGGTAAGACAGACAGCAGCCGTGCCATGCGCGATCTTTTTCTTGGCGCTGCGGTTGTTATTGCTAACGCCTATGAGGGCATCAGCAAGAAAGAACGCGACATTCTAAAGCGATACCTGGGTGAGGCTTACTCGCTCGACACACTGGACCCTGACCGACTTAAAGAAGATCTGCCGCGTCGAATAGCTGAGGTCAAGGATCGCGTCAACCAGGCCCAGCGCATGCAGGTACTGCGCGACCTGTGTGTCGTTGCTGCTACTGAACAGCCGATATCGGATGCTGAAAGAGATCTGCTGAACCATATCGCATCTGAACTGGAGATACCGGTAGGGTTTGTAGTCCAATGCCTGGAATCAGACATCGAGCTCGATTAATCGTCATAACATATCTTTGTCGACCACTGTGCTATAACAACCACGCCAATGCGACGAAGAGACAGGGGCTTTCCTTAACACAATACGATCAAAGGAGTTGATTCACATGGGCATATCGATTGCAGGCAAGATCGCAGTGGTCACAGGTGCAAGCCGTGGTATCGGAGAAGGCATCGCCCGGGTATTTGCTGACGAGGGCGCAACCGTGATCTGCGCTGCCCGCTCCAAGGACGATGGTAATACGGTGGTTCAGTCAATCAATGACGGCGGCGGCCAATCTGAGTTTTTTCAGGCGGACATTCGCGAGGAAGATGATTGCCGGGCACTTGTTGAACACGTTGTTGGTGCTTATGGTCAACTGGACATCATGTGCCACAACGCGGGGATATATCCAGACCTGCTGATGGAGGAGATGCCCACCGAGGTCTGGGACGATACTCTAAACACCAATCTGAGGTCATGCTTTCTACTGACAAAACCATGTATTCCGATCATGCGACAACAGCAGTGGGGTCGGATTCTCTTCACCTCCTCGATCACTGGCCCTAACGTCGCTCAGGCCCGACTCGCAGCCTACTCCGCCAGCAAAGGCGGTGTGAATGCATTCATCAAGGCAGCGTCACTGGAACTGGCCAAAGACGGCATTACAGTCAACGCCGTCAGCCCCGGCAATATCCAGACCGACAGCCTCAAAGAACTGTACGGTGAGGACGGCGCCAAGGAAGTCGCTAAGGTGATCCCGGCTGGTGATCTCGGTGATACTGCCGACATCGGCTACGCGATGGTGTATCTCGCTTCAGACCAGGCCAAATTTGTTACCGGGCAGGCCATTGTGGTCGATGGCGGGCAGATCCTGCCTGAAGACCCGGACTCTTTCCTGCGCAACGAATAACCGCATGGCCAGAATTGATTCCGACAACACGTCAAACTGACAGCGCCTTTAGCTGCATAGACACCCGTTTCGCCTGACCGATCATCTCGAGCGAGACTTCCTGGAAGCCCAGCGCTTTGTGAAACTTTCGCGACGCTTCGTTCAGAGGTTCGGCATTGTATTCACAGACTATGTTTCGNATTTTTTGGTTAATGGCCCATGCAAACAGGTCTTCGTATAGGATTGTGCCCAGACCCAGGCCCCGAGAACAGTCTCGAACGACGATCCGGTCGATATAGGCAAAATCATCATAGCGCTGATCAAACCACTGATAATTCACGCTGTCATAGTCACAACCAGGGCANAACACAAGTAGAAAGGCCACAAGCTGGCTATCCTGGTCAATAACCCGATGATAGCTGCTCATGGCGTGTAATTGCTGGAGCCTCTCACCATCCATTGGGCTGGTTAGATCCACAACGCTATGATTGAGCGATTCGATGGCTGCAAAATCATCAGCCATCGCCGGACGAANATCAGGTGTCGACATTTCCGATTTCACTGGTTCTATCACACAAAGGCTGACAGAAAACTTTCAGCGACTCTAGATGCAATGCGTACCAGCGTGGTGCGTGTTTTACTTTGTGGCAGGCGCCGACTCCTCAGTGAGGTACGAACTCTGACGCTCTCTTGACGCTGTGCTCAAAAGGTCGATGACTATCCGATCACTAAAGTAATTCAACCAGATAAAATTTCAAAATAAAAAGGCGGGCCGAAGCCCGCCTTTTCTATACAGCCTTTGACTGTCTGGACTACTTCGCTAACCAAGCGTTGAAACGCTCGTTTAGCTCGTCCATGTGATCAGCCCAAAAGTCGAAATTGTAGGTCAGTGCTGTTTTGAAGTTGTCCGGTGCAGTCGGCAGATGCGGCAGGATAGCCGGATTGACGAACTGCGCTGACGACTTACGTAGTGGTCCATACGAGATGTAGTTCGTGGTGTCTGCCAGCGCTTCAGCACTGGTGCAGAATTTCAGGAACTCGAGCGCGGCGTCCTTGTTAGGCGCACCCTTCACAACCACATAGGTATCCAGATCAAAGACCTGCGGACCCCACATGATCTCGAAAGGCTTGTTCTCCACATACATAGCGTTGAACAGTCTGCCGTTATAAGCCGTAACCATTACGACTTCACCATCAGCCAAGAGCTGTGGCGGTTGGGCGCCAGCTTCCCACCAGACGATGTCGTCTTTGAGTTCAGATAGCTTTGCGAACGCACGATCCTGACCTTCCTTCGTANCAAGNACATCGTAGATATCCGCATTAGCAACGCCGTCAGCCATCAAGGCCCACTCAAGATTNACGCGGGGCACTTTACGAAGACCGCGTCGNCCCGGGAAATTCTTGGTATCCCAGAAATCCTTCATGGAACTCGGCATACGGTTTACGCCTTTAGTCGCTGTGATGGTTTTTCGGTTATAGGCAGGTACGGTGGCCCAAGAGATGTTACCCACATAGCAGTCGCTAAGTGCACCATCCACGAAGTCCTCGGTGGCGGGGGTGCCATCGGGGGCCGGCAACCACTGTGAGTGATCAAGCTCTTCTAGAAGACCTTCGTCACACCCTCGCAACGCGTCCTGCGGTGTGGTGTCGACGATGTCCCACTGTACATTACCGGCTTCCACCTGAGTTCGAATCTCAGCCAAACCGCCGTTGTAGTCCACAACATTGAACTGCTGACCGGTCTTAGCTTCGTAAGGTTCGATGCACGCCTTGACCTGACTGGCGGTATACGACCCACCCCANGACACAAACGTGATCTTGCCTGCAAACGCCGTTGCGCTCATCAGGCCGAGGCCGATAGCAGCTGACGTCAGTACTGCTGTTGTTTTTAACTTGCTCATTGACTCCTCCAAAAATTACATATCGTAAGGAAACGTAAATAAAGTGAATAGACTGACTGTATCCTGATAAGAATACCTATCTACAGAAAACAATCCTACACAACACGACTATTATACGACAGCCTCAGATTACTGCCACTCCAAGCCGGAATGACACTTTTCGCACAGATTTTCTTATATATGAAGTATTTAAGAAGGCAAACTGGTCCGTAACCGCTCACTTCTACGGCGCAGCAGTTCGATTGCAATCAATAAAACGATGGAGAATGCTACTAGCATGGTCGCGACNGCCAATATGCTGGGGCTGATCTGCTGGCGAAGACCCGACCACATNTGAATGGGAATAGTCTTCTGTGCGGCATCGGCAATAAAGTAGATCAGNACCACTTCGTCAAATGACGTAATGAACGCAAACAAAGCGCCGGACACCACGCCCGGGGTAATCAACGGCATGATGACCTTGAAAAAGGTGCGTAGCGGTTTGGCNCCCAGACTGCCCGACGCCCGAATGAGCGTCTCGTCAAAGCCAACCAGCGTCGCCGTAACCGTAATCACCACATAGGGTGTCCCGATGGCCGCATGGGCAAGAACCACTCCCAGATGTGAGTAGGCCAGACCGATCTTCGAATAAAAGAAGAACATCCCCGCCGCAGTGATGATTATCGGCACGATCAAAGGAGAAATCAGCAGGGCCATAATCGGCTTTCGAAAAGGCATATGCGTACGACTCAAACCCACAGCAGCCAGCGTGCCGAGTGTGGACGCTACCAGTGTGGCAAAAATCGCGATCAAGATACTGTTACGCGCAGCGTATGCCCACTCGTAGCCACGGTTCGACCCGGAGCCGCATTCCTGTACTTTGGTACTGGTCGTGAATGCGTCTGCGGCTTCTGTCGCTTTCTGAGTGCACATACCCAGTACGTCCTTATACCAACGGAAAGAAAACGCNTCGGGGTCCAGCCTCAGCATACCCTCGGTAAACGTAAAATAGGGCTCTATATTGAATGACAACGGAACGATCACTGCGATCGGCGCCATCAGGAAGAAAAACACCACGCAACAAATCCCGAGAAACACGTAGTGCCAGGTGCGGCCGAGTGGTCCAGTGTAAGCAGGTACGCTCATCAGAGGCTATCCAAGTTTCATCTTGTCGATGCCGACGATCTTGTCGTACAGGTAGTACAAGATCAACACTGCAACCAACAGAATGCTCCCCATCGCCGCAGCCAACCCCCAATTGAGCGATGACTTCATATGGAATGCAATCTGATTGCTGATCATCTGGCCCTTACTACCACCCACCAATGCGGGTGTAATGTAGTACCCCACCGACAGTACAAAGACAAGCAACCCGCCGGCACCAATACCGGGAATGGAACGGGGCCAGAAAATCCGGAAAAACGTAATAAAGGGATTGGCACCCAAAGACTGCGAAGCCCGAAGTTCGTAAAGCGGTATAGTTTTCATGACACTGTACATCGGCAACACCATGAAGGGCAGAAGAATCTGCGTCATTGCGATCAGGGTGCCCCTCAGATTGAAAATCATCTGAATCCGCCCTTGCTCCGATATGATGCCCAACCAGACCATAATATCGTTCAACACACCCTGGGTCTGCAGCAGCACGATCCAGGAGGTCGTTCGCACCAGCAGTGAGGTCCAGAACGGCAGCAACACCATAATAATGAGCAGGTTGCTTATCTTAGGTGGGGTTGTGGAAATAAGGTAGGCAATCGGATAACCGATAATAAGGGTCAGCAATGTAACCAGCAGGCTAATCCACAGCGTCCGAATAAAAAGTGTGACATAGATCTGTTTTTCTTCAGGTTTTTCGACCACCTTACCCAAATCATCGTAATCGAGATCCATTGCATTTAAAAAATAGCGCGCGGTGTATGGAGAGCTCACTTTTTTGATGACCGCCCAGGTGTGTATATTCCCCCAGCGTTTATCCGATTTGATCATGGCCTCCCGGTAGGGCCCTGATTTGATCTTTTTGAACTTGCGCTTTGTTTTCAGAATCAGGCTTCGTCCACCCGATAAACTGTAGTTGACGTGTGTAGCAATTTTCCCCAGGTGGCCGGCTTTCTTTGCTGCCGTGAGATCATGGAACGCTACCTCAAAAACCTGTTCGGGGGGCAGTTCAATTCCATCCCACTGCTCCACAGCGGCCACTAAGTTTGGAACCAGGGTGATCATCCGGGGATTATCTACACTGCGAAACAGCATACTCAAGATCGGGATGGCAAACGTAACAATGATAAACAGCAGTAACGGCAGGACCATGCCAAACGCAATGTACTTTTTCCGCCGTTCCGCGCGCGCCAGCTGCTCCTTGAGCGGCACACCATCAATCATAATGGGTTGTGTTGCTTTCGCCATGGGCTGAAGTACGTGAGTTTCGATTGACTGCGGTGGGTTGAAAGGTACTGCGCTAGGCCGGTGCATCCAGTGCACGACAATCTTCCGAGTGCCAGCCAACCACAACAGACTCACCTTCTGTCAGATGGCTATGTCGCGCTGCATTTGGGACTTTAACGATAAATTGGTCCTGACCACACAACTCAAGGCGTGCACGAATGTGGTCACCCAGATAAATCAGTTCTTTGACTGTACCCTGCACGGAATTATCACAGCTGCCTGCCTCAGGATTGATGCTCACCCGTTCTGGCCTCAGTGACAACGTTGTGCGCGTGCCGGGTCCAGCGATATTGATTGCTAATGCCTTCAAGGACTCGCCAGTCTGGACCTCGGCAACGCAATGACCGTTGCTGGCTTCTTTTACTGTGCCGACGAACGTATTGTTCTCGCCAATAAACTGCGCGACAAAAGCATTCTCGGGCTGTTCATACAATACATCGGGTGCCGCGACCTGCTGAACCACGCCATCGTCGAATACACACACGCGATTGGACATGGTCAAAGCTTCTGATTGATCGTGTGTCACATAGACCACCGTTACACCCAGATTCTCGTGGATATGTTTGATCTCGTACTGCATCTGCTCACGCAGCTGCTTATCGAGCGCACCCAGTGGCTCATCCATCAACACCAGCTTGGGTTCGAAAACAAGTGCTCGCGCCACGGCAACCCGCTGTTGCTGACCGCCCGAGAGCTGTCCCGGGCGTCGACCGCTGAAACCTCCCAGCTGGACCATGCCCAACGCTTTATCCACACGCTCGTTAATCTCAGACTTAGATGTCTTTCTGACTTCGAGCGGGTAGGCCAGGTTCTCGCGGACTGTCATGTGTGGAAACAGGGCGTAGTTCTGAAAGACAATCCCGATATCCCGTTTCCAGGGCGGCACATCGTTGATCGCCGTGCCATCTAGCATGATCTCACCGCTGGTGGCGGTCTCGAAACCCGCCAGCATCATCAAGCAGGTGGTCTTGCCAGAGCCAGATGGGCCCAGCATGGTCATAAACTCACCCCGTTGAACACCCAGGTTGAGGTCTTTGACCACGAGGTTCTCACCGTCGTAACTTTTCTGAACTTCGTTAAAGCTTACGTACGCGTCTGTTTGACTTGCATCCATAGTCTTCAGCAGTTCCTTGGTTTATTAGCTGCGGTTCTTGACACTCTACACGAGCTGTCTAATCCGCTGAGCTGTTAATTCTACAGTCAATAGGGTAATTCTATTAGGTAACAAGTCTACCCGTAAACTTTTGTTCAGCAACACTCGAGTTTTCCCATATTGTGCCCTAATTTTCAAGCACCATTCATACCTGTTGTCTCTATCGCGTTGAAAAATGGCGCGCTATGCAAAGATCACATCAAGTTAAGTGGTTTCATATTGCACCTGGGGTCCGAGTCATGAAACGCTCATGACGTCGCCGCAACAGCTCAACACAAAACAAAACCACCACCGACAATAACACCATGATCGTTGCAACGGCGAGTATGGTCAGTGTAATTTCCTGTCGTATGCCAGACCAAATCAACCGCGGTAATGTAATCTGATCCTCACCGCCCAGAAATATCACCACGACGACCTCATCGAATGAGGTCACAAATGCAAAAAGCGCACCGGTAATTATCCCCGGAAAGGTCAGTGGCAATATGACTTTTCTGAATGTATTCAGCGGTCGAGCCCCAAGACTGTACGACGCCCGCACATACTGCTGATCAAATCCCATTAAAGTGGCTGTGACCGTAATCACAACAAACGGTGTGCCCAGCGCCGCATGGGCCAGTATCAGACCCAGATGGGTATAAGCCAGGTGATACTTGGAGTAATAAACAAAGATGCCGGCGGCCGTAATGATGATCGGTACGATCATCGGTGATATCAGCACCGCCATGATCAACCGCCTGAACGGCATGTGGGATCGGCTCAGGCCAACAGCCGCCAGTGTACCCAGTGACGTTGCAATCAATGTAGAACAAATCGCTATAAACAAACTGTTGCCCGCGGCCGATGCCCACTCTGAACCATACGACTCCGGTCGGGAAGAACGTATTGCTTCATAGGTCCCAAATATTTCGCGATACCATTTTAAAGAGAACGCATCTGGGTCCAGACGCAACATGCCCTCACTGAACGTAAAGTAGGAGTCCGCATTAAACGACAGCGGAATGATGACAAAGAGAGGTCCAATCAGCAACAGAAATACGAAGGCACAGATCAGTAGAAACACGTAGTGCCAGATTCGACCCAACGGCCCGGTATAAGAAGGCAATCTGCTCACATCCATCCCGACATCAGATGTCGTGTCAATGGTTGCGGAAAACAAAGACTGGTGTTAGCGAAGTACATGAGTGTCCGTTGTCGACAGTCACACTCTATACTACACCGCGTTCTCGAAGCGTGCTGATCTCCTCAAGCCCGTACCCAAGCGACTCCAGAACAGCATTGGTATCCTGACCAAGCTGTGGCGGTGCCTGGGTCGGCCCGATCACCTGTCCATCAACCTTGAAACCAACAGCAGGCAGGCGAA
>JGI24815J26687_1000402_pt1 | contig 10803 bp, 8 predicted proteins | sample METZYME_3_150m_FD_26687 | JGI IMG/M metagenome (IMG submission 26687) | reverse complement strand
AAAGCCAACTGGCGTCCGAATTCATGGGGTTCGAGTCCGACCTGTTTCACAATGGCGGACTGATCACGCACCATCCATTCATCAATCACTTTGTTTCCTCTGCATATACAGTCAGCTATCACTCTGTAATTAACTTTTAAACCTGTAGGAGATCCGCAAAAGCCGTCTCCAAGATGTGTTGCTGAACTGAGAATCCTGTGTGATGAATAGAAAGTGCCGGGCTCGTCCTCAGAACCAATCACATCTTCTCCTAGCAACTGCCTGTCAGGAAACATCTTCAAAGTCTCATAAGTAGAGCTAATAACTTCTTCTACTTTGTCTGAAACACTTGTGGGGGTCTTTACTGGAGCATTTTCACCATAATAATCTCTTATACGTTCAACACCACGTTCCTCCCAGATACGATAAGTAATTTTAAGAATGTAATCTTTTAAATCATTAAATTCTGAATCAAATCCTTCCATTTTATAAAAGTATTCCTATAACTTTTCGTCTGTTTACAGCAAATACATAGAACCGCAGATTATCCGACTCTTGAATAACAATGCATTTTTTCTATCCTTTTACTGCTCCAGTAGTCAATCCACTTATAATTTGTTTTTGAAAAAACATGACAACCATAAATAAAGGTGCTGTCGCAGAAACCACTGATGAAACAGCCCACATCATATTTCCCTCATGTTGATTTGTACCTAAATAACTTTGAAGTTTGGGGACCAACGTATGGTTTTCATAACTTAGCAGCATTGCTGTAACTGTGAAATCATTATACGCAAGCATCAGACTAAATAATCCGGCTGTTATTACCCCAGGCCACATGACGGGCATTATGATATATCTAAATGCCTGAAAATGTGAGCACCCATCTATCATTCCACTTTCATCTAACTCTTTTGGAACTGTTTTAAAAAAAGAATATAATAGCCATAATGTGAATGGTTGATTAATCGCAACAAGAACAATAATTGTAGTTGGAAGAATGCCCCAGATATTTAGTTGGAAAAAGGGGAAAAGATATCCTGAAACAAGCGTAATATGTGGCATAGCACGAAAAACAAGGGCAGCTATTAATATCCAATATGCATATCGGTATGGTGAGCGTGAGAGAGCATATCCTCCAAGAGTACCTAGAAACAAAGAGATCGTAACAACAAAGAAAGTTACAATAACTGAATTCCTTGCTGCATACCAAAATTCTCCTTCAATCCAAGCTTCTCTAAATGCATTTAAAGTGTAACGTCCGCCAGTCTCAATAATTGTATTAAAACCTGAAATTACATACCACCAATCAGATCTTGAAAAAAAATCCTCACGAACCTTAAATGATCCTAAGAAAGTCCAGATAAATGGGAAAGCTGCAATGGCCAACCAGGCTATTATAAATATACTATTAATAATTAATAATTTTTTAGATTTTTTGTCTGCTAAAGTTTCCATGTTTTATCTTGATTCACCAAATTCGCGCCATGTTTTGATAAGTACTGGAGTCAATAGTATACCTACCATTATGATAGTTAAAATAGATGTTGAGGCTGCTGAACCAAAATTCATTACCTCTATATTTCGAAGATCATTATAAATTAACCATGAAAATGATTGAGCACTAGCCTCAGCACTAAATCCAAGTATTGGTTCAAAAACTCTAATATTATCCATCATTGAAATAAGAGCAATAAAAACTGCTACTGGGTATAGATGCGGAATCACGACATGTCTAATTCTTTGCCAGCGATCTGCCCCATCTATTATCGCAGCTTCTATTGGATCTTGTGGCACTGTTTGAAGTGCAGCATAAAAAACTATAAAGGCAAAAGGGGAATGGTGCCATATTCCATAGGTTATTAATGTAATCCAGGTAAGTTTAGTTGACGCCTTCAAAGATAGATAAGGATCATTGAATAATTCTTGAATTGTTGATCCAATTATACCTTCTGCGTCAATCATCCAGAATAGTACTAGAGAACCCATCAGAGGAGTCACAATCATTGGCAAAATTGTTACGAAAATAATTGGACCTTTTATCTTCTGTGACAAAGAATTAATGCAAAGCGCTATAATAAAACCTAAACAAATTACAAAAGGTGTAACAAATAGNGTATAAGTTAATGTAAATATTAATGCCTTATAAAAAGGNAAATTAAAAAAAATGCTGGAAAATTCGCTAAATGTTTTTGAATTAATCCACCCTTCATTCAATTCTTTGAATGCTAAATGATTTCTATCTATATAAGTTTTAAACCCATTAAATCTACCTAAAGGTTTTTCTTTGTTCAGAGCAGCATACGCTTCAACATCTACACCGATCTCTTTTTTGCAACCAAATGGATCACATATCTCAATTTCAATTGAAGGTTTTTGATGTTCAATAAAAAGTGATTGAACAAAAATTGAAACNATAGGAATNGCAATGAACAAAACCATTGCTACACAAGTAGGAAGCATGAACCAAAAAAACGTTTTATGTTTCATGTAAGCAACTTTTTCACAAATTATTATATAGAAATTGGTTGGATCCTTGAAGATTCATGATGAGTCGAAAATGACCATATTTCCCTTGCAACCTAAGCAAAAGAAAGTACAGGTATCATGAATGTGCTACTGAGGAGCTGAAAGCTAGCAACGGGTCAAAATCTTAGGTGTTTTAGCTCAGGATGAACAGCAGTATCAGCAAAGCTTGATGTAAAACGACATCATGAATTTCGTCAACTCAGGAAAGTAAAAAAGGTGGAAAGAAAATATTTCCACCTTTTAGCATTATTATTTTTACAGAAAGCCTTTTTCTTTAGCTTTACCTCTGTATGCAGCTTCAGTATCTGCAAGCGCTTGTTCAGCTGTTTCTTTGCCTTTTAAGAAATCAACAATTTCTGAGCCAAGGGCTCCATGCATAAGTGACATTTGGGCTAACATAGGATAAGGGTTTGCTCCCATCCTGGCTGCAGCAAGTACTCCAAGTGATTTTGGACCAGGTTTAAATCCTTCTACTAGCCACACTGCTTGATCTGATGCATCATTTGCCATTTTTTTAGAGGTTGCTGCATGAACAAGGGCTTGAAAGCTAGCTTCAGCATCTTTATCAGATCTATTTTTTGCTAGCATAAAGCCATCCCACCATAGTGTGGCTGCTGGAATAGACCCTCCTCCAACAGTTGCCGGAGCTGCCAATTTGGTTGCAGCAGTAATTGCTGGATCACCATCATCATCAAGCAAAGTCCCCGATCTTGAAGCCCATAAAGTCATAAGACCAACTTTCCCTGCTTCCCACTCAACTTTGATAGCTTCTGAGTCGTGAGTGAGGAAATCTGGATTGCTATAACCAGCAAGTTTTTTTAACATCTTAAGAGTTGCAACACCTTTTTTGTTGTTGATGTTTGGCTCTGCTGAACCAGGTTTGAAAAACTCGCCACCATGACCTAGAAACATATTTACAAACTCTTCTGCTAAATTCCAACCGGCTTTATAAGCACCTGCATATGGATTTAGCAATTTACCTGAAGACCGCATTTTTGCAGCTGCCGCTATAACTTCTTCATAAGTTTTTGGTACAGCTATTCCTAGTTCATTAAGAATATCTTCACGATAGTATAAATGCTGAGTATTTGCCATGAAAGCAACAGCCATCACTTTCCCATCTATTGTGATTAACTGAGATTTTTGTAGGCCTTTTCCNTATTTAGCAACAAGGTCATCCATTGGCCTAATCAGACCTTCGTTCATTAATGGTACTATAGAACTGTTTGCTCCAATTCTAACTGAATATTCCGCNGGATTAGCCGAAAGAGCAGCCATTGCTAGATTGTTATGTTCAGATGTGTGATTCACTTTGAAATCAGCTCCTGCCCCTGCACATGCTTTTGCTGTATCTGTGTATGTACGCAAAGCAGGAAAATCATTTGCCAAAATGTTTATTGAACCACTAGTGATACCGCAAGCAGCATAGGTAGTGTGGACTATTAGAAACATGAATGTTGATGTTACTGTTATTTTAGATAGCAGTTTCATTTTCTCTCTCCTTATTTAATGAGGAACTTAAATTAATTTTCAGACCCACAGGGACTATTGAGTTGGAATGTTTAATAAAGACAATCCAAAGTTTTATCCAAACTTACCGTTTATATGATTGGTATTTTTGGCTAGTCTCAATGGTATAAAAACATATTCAATCAAAGTATAAAAAATGTTAAAAAAAATTGATCGACATTTATATACACATTGGAGTGGTAAAGAATTACATACGTATTCATTCAATGCAAGAAAAATATTGCAGATACAAAAATAAATATGTAATTATTGTTAACCAAATGTAGATCCATAAAAGGAATGTTTTGTAAATTAAGATAAATCTAGGAAAAATAACTTGCCTTCAAAATATGGGAAAGACATCTATTGACGAATAAAAAGGACTAAATTTGTTTAGAATTGCATGAAAAGATTTCATAAAACTCAGCCAGAAATGAAGAAACACAATGACTTGTCAAAGACAAAAGAAATACCGCACGTTGTTACATCAATTGAAAAGGTTGAGAATTTTTAACATATTAGAAATATAAATATTAAAAAATAAAATTTATTGCAGTTATTTTAAATAGTAATAAAAATTTTGTCAGATTGGTAAAGGAGTGAATTTGGATAGACACACAAAGAATAAAAAACTGATTTCTACTTTGAGGAGGGCAATGTACGATTTCAGCGAAAGTAGTGTCCGCAAAGCACTTGATGGTCTTTTTATTTCAGAGCCAGTATTTCGCCTTAGTTATCCATTTGGAGAGAAAACAGGAGTAGATAATTTTTACAAGAATGTATTAGCTCCACTTCTTTGGGCTCTACCAGATTTAGAGCGCCGTGACACAATTGTGATGGCTGGAGCAACTCAAGAAAACTCTGATTGGGTAGGTTGCTGTGGTTATTACACAGGCACATTCAGTAAATCATGGTTGGATATTCCACCGACAGGGAATCAGGTTGCCATGAGATTCCACGAGTTCTATCGCTTTGAAGATAACAGAGTGACTGAAGTACAGGCTCTATGGGATATCCCTGAGCTAATGATGCAGGCGGGAGCTTGGCCAATGGCTCCTAGTCTTGGCCGTGAATGGCAAGTTCCTGGACCTGCAACTCAAGACGGAATTATACAAGGCCCCTATGATGAATCTAGTAGTTTAGCAGCTTGCCAGTTAGTACTTGACATGCTTACTTCAATGAATAGGCATCCGTCAGAGGGAGGCCCTGAAGTAATGGAAATGAAAAAATTTTGGCACCCAAAAATGAATTGGTATGGTCCCTCCGGCATCGGAACAGGCCGAGGTATAGAAGGATTCCGAAATTGGCATCAGATTCCTTTTCTTGCTGCCATGCCGGACCGAGGGCAGTTTGACGATCAGATTACGAACCATTTCTTTGGTGATGGTAATTATGTGGGAGTTACAGGTTGGCCCAACATGATACAGACTATTTATCATGGAGGCTGGATGGGTATTGCTCCGTCAGGAATGAGAATTAGTTTGAGAAGTCTAGATTTCTGGAGACTGGAAAATGGACTGATTCGAGAAAACTGGGTTCTTGTAGATTTGCTTGACATCTATGACCAAATCGGTGTTGATGTTTTTGCCAGAATTCGTGAGTTTAATAAGGCACGTAGAGGTTTTGACCCTGTTACTGGTTTAGCACTACAATCGTAGACTAAAATGAAAAGCTATCAAATTCAAAAATCATTGATTTTGTCATTTTATGATGAGATAGAAGCAGCAAATGCAAATAGTATTGCTAAGGTCATAAGAAAATTTACAAAACCTGACCTTCAATGGTACGGAGTCTACCCGTTTAATGAGCAGAAAGGTGGGGATGCTGTAGCAGAAGTTTTCTGGATCCCGTTTCTCTCAGCCTGGTCTAATGTTCAGCGCCGGCAGGATATTTTTCTCGCAGGTACCAGTGAGATTGACAATGCTGACTGGGTTATCAGCATGGGACACTTTATGGGCCTTCTGGATGGGAATTGGTTAGGTCTACCTGCCAGCCGAAAAATAGCTTTTCTACGTTATGCTGATTTCAATTGCATTAAAGATGGTAAAATAATAAGAAGCAGTTTTTTTTGCGATCTCATTGGCTTAATGCATCAATTGGGTCTCAATCCATTGCCTCTTCAAACGGGTGCTTCTTTCGTTTATCCCGGCCCAAGAACACATGATGGTTTATTAATTGAGCCTCAGGATCAGCAAGAGTCTCAGAAGACTCTTAAATTGGTAAACCAAATGATAGGCGATCTTACAGATCTTAATAAAAATGAAAATGACTGTCCACATCCAGATTTGCTAAAAAAAACTTGGCACGAGGATATGATCTGGTACGGCCCAGCTGGTATTGGAGCATCTTACACTATTCCGCGATACCAGGAACAGCATCAGTTCCCCTTCAGGAGAGGGCTTAAGGATAAGGTTTTTAATGGCCACATATGCCGATTTGCAGAGGGAAACTATGCNGGTTTCTTTGGCTGGCCAAACCTAACTAATACTCCCATTGGCGGTTTTTTGGGATTGCCTGCGAGTAATATTGCAGCAGATATGAGGGTTGTGGATATCTACCGCCGGGAAGGAGAAAAACTCTCTGAAAACTGGGTGTTAATTGACCTGCCTTGGTGGTTAAAACAACAAGGAGTCGATGTTCTAGAAAGAACAAAGAAGATTATTAATTACTAAGTGTATCCCCCATGAACTATTTTATTCAAATACTGTAAAGGCTGTTCAAGATTTTCAGTTAAGTCTACCCATCGATAAATTGCCGACGGACAATTGTATAACACAATCCACTATAACAGTTCAAAATACTTTCTAGCTTAAGGATATTTATATAGGAATTCTTGATGATCCACGGACAATCAATTCACCCATTATAACTTTATGATTCGGCGGATTTTCCGGTTCTTTTATTCGTGAGATAAGATCTTCTACAGATGCATCAACCATATCCCTGACAGGTTGGCGAACTGTTGTCAGGTTGAAACTCGGCCATGAGGCCATAGGGATATCGTCAAAACCGATGATCGAGACATCTTCTGGAACTCTTAATTTCATACCACTTCTAATGGCATCAAGCGCACCAAATGCCATAATGTCGTTTGAACAGAAAATAGAGTCTGCTGGATCGGGTCTTTCCATTAAGCGAACAGTAGCTGCGTATGCTTCATTGTAGTTGTAATTACCAACTTCTCTTAATGTATCTACACCATTCTTATTCATAATTTCAAGAAACCCTTTTTCTCTGTCGATACTTGTTGTAGTATCCTCACTGCCTGCAAGATATGCTGGGCGTTTATGTCTTGAATCTAGTAAGAATTGAGCTACCATGCTGCCTCCAGCCTTGTTGTCACAACAGAACCAACTGGCATTTGATTTTGGAATATATCGGTTAAAAAGGGTGACAGGAGTCCCTCTCCGCTCACACTCATAGGACATGTCTGAGCTCAATGTAGCTGCTGTAATTATAATCCCGTCTACTTGGTATTCGAGTAACTGCGGAAGGATGTCGTCCAAGCTCTGATCTCTGTGTACTACAAATAACATCACTTTCTGACCATTTTCTTGAAATTTCCTACTCAAAAGATCTAATACTTCAGGGTAAAACGGATTTGTCGTTACGTTTGAAATAACAATTCCAACCATGTTAGACCGTCGAGTGATTAGACTTCTAGCCATAGCGTTCGGCTGATAACCAAGTTTTTTTGCAGCCTCAAGTACTTTTTGTCTGGTTTTTTCCGTTACAGGGCTTTCTGGTAAATAGGCGCGAGAAACTGTTGATTGGGAAACACCTGCAAGATTTGCCACCTGGGTGGAAGTGGTATTGGTTTTATTTTTCATATTAATAATTCTATGGNTATTAATTTTCTTANAGTANTTGCTTTAANGAATTTATAAATAATATAAGTACTTTGAGTAAAGTTTTAATTATATTCAAAAAATTGNTTTTTTTAACTAAAACATTAATTATTAATTATTGGATGAATTAAAATTATATTTCCACTGGTAAATTCATTAATATCATATCAACATAACATACGTATGCAATGGAATTCACTTTAAAACAATTGAGAAATAGTTTGATCCGGCGAAATAAAATAATATTCTTAAGAAGAGCGATCAGATAAGAACACAAGAAATGAGAAAATAAAAATGAAATTAAGTAAAGATAGAATATTGACCACACATGTTGGCAGTCTTCCTCGTTCTGAAAAAGTTTTTAAACTTGTTTTCGCAAAGGAAGATGGAAAAAATCTAGACAAAAAAGAATATGACGAAGTTATTGCTGAGGCTGTTANAACAGTGGTAAAAAAACAAGAGGAAGTAGGAATAGATGTTGTGAGTGATGGAGAGCAAAGTAAGATCAGTTATGCCACATATATCAAAGATCGTCTGAATGGATTCGAGGGTGACAGTCCTCGACAAACCCCAAAAGATCTTGAAGAATTTCCAACATTTTCCTCGAGGGCATCAAAATCCGGTGGTGTTCCGACATATACCCGTCCACGTTGTACNGGGCCAGTTACAGTGAAGGACATGAAGCCACTTGAAATCGATCTTGTAAATTTACGAAAGGCACTGGATGGGATTAGTATCTCTGAAGCTTTCATGAACGCTGCTTCACCAGGTGTGATCGCTCTATTTCAGCCAAATGAATATTATTCCGATCATAAAAGCTATCTCTATGCTTTAGCAGATTCAATGAAAGCCGAATATGAAGGGATTGTGAAAGCGGGCTTTTTAATTCAGATTGATAGCCCTGATCTGGCTCTTGGACGTCATGTTCTTTTCAAAGATNAAAGTGANAAAAAGTTCCTTTCTATGATTCAACTCCACATCGAGGCCCTAAATCATGCACTTGAGAAAATACCCTCAGAAAAAATTCGTTTGCATGTCTGTTGGGGTAACTACCAGGGGCCTCACCATTGTGATATCGAGATGAAGAAAATTCTTCCTACAGTCCTTANGGCCAAACCTCAGGCCCTTTCATTTGAAGGATCTAACCCGCGTCACAGTCACGAATGGACTGTTTTCAGAGATATCAAAATTCCTGAGGAGAAGATATTGATTCCAGGTGTAATAGATTCGACAACCAACTTTGTGGAGCACCCTGAACTGGTTTCAGAACGAATTTGTCGATTTGCAGATATTGTTGGAAGAAATAGGGTAATTGCTGGCTCCGATTGTGGATTTTCCACCTTCGCTGGTTTTGGAACNGTCGATGCTGACATAACCTATGCAAAACTTTCATCGATGGCGAAAGGTGCAGAAATAGCTTCAAAAAAGCTTTGGTAAAATCTTTTTCAGCAAGGTGTGATATCAATGAAACACAACACAGGCTGTTTGACAAATTTTTGAAATAGTTCCCTTCACCAAAAAATAATTAATTCTTGAGTCACCTATGAAAACACTCGAAACTATGAGAACAAGGCTAGTTCGTAGGAGTGAAATGGTTCCCTGTAAAAGTGCCTTTATTGACGCTCATACTCCTGGGAGTCACCTCAAGGACAACTTTAGTATTATCGGGCCAGGTGTAACAGAAAATAAAGAACAGTTCATCAATATCCGTGAACCACATGGATTCAACATCGGAGCCGCTGGTCAGCCACCTTACATCAAAAATTCACTACATAGCCACTTTACTGCTGAAGTCTTTTTGATACAAGAAGGAACTTTCGACATTTATTGGGGACTGCATGCAGAGAATCATACGATTCTTACTGAAGGAGATGTAGTTTCTATACCTACAAATTGTTTTCGTGGTTTTGAAAACATTGGAGATAAATATGGATTCTTGTTCGCGATTCTTGGAGGAGATGATACAGGTGGAGTTGAATGGGCTCCTCAAGTATTCGAAGATGCTGAAGATCATGGACTGGTTTTGCTTGAAGATTATGGGGTATGGGATACAAATAAGTGCCCCATTCCAAAAGGTGCAACCCAAGTTAGACCTATGAGTCCTGAAAAAGCCGCAACTTATAATAACTACTCTACTGATGAAATGGAACTGCGAATATGCCGCTCTGGCGCTCTAAAACCTTTAAAGAATCATCCTTTAAAATTTGGAGAATTCGGCTCAATTCAATTGCATCGTTTAATAGGAATAAAAGAAGCTGTTATTCCTGGTGGAGATGAATTCGAATTATCGCTCTTCGTAGCCAAACCAGGAGGAGGATATAAAACGTTCAGTAGATCTGAAAAAGAAGTCCTTATCTGTTATGAAGGAACCTGGAAAGTCGATTGGACCGCTGAGGGGTACAAAGGAAGTATTTTGCTCAATGCCGGTGATTTATTNTCAGTACCAGAACACTTTGGAAGGTCAGTGGAATGTGTTGGGAATAATAAGGGTTCCCTATACTCTGTTATAAATGAAAACTCACCGAAAGATCCTGGTTGGACTAACTGACTGCATCAACGTTTGTCTACATTCTTTCGCTCTGCAATAAANATACTAAATATATTAGCTAAATAATAGATCCTCGACGTGATTTTATTGATTTTTTCAAGAGTCAATAATTCTCTTTCTTAGTTTTACACTCATCCCCCCTTGTGATTCCTTTTTTTATGTTTATTCCGATTTTGATTATTATGGGAATTAATTGGTAACCAAATGGAATATTAACAAAAAAATAAGAGCGAGTTAAACTAAATATATTCTGTTATTTCATAATATTAGTTGCTATTGATATGTCATATCATAATAAAAATAGATTTTAATCAGCTGGTCTCGCCATCAGCTTGCAATTCAGTCAATATGGAACGCCCCATCGCAGTGTCAGCTAAAGGACGCGTGAGC
>JGI24815J26687_1000400_pt1 | contig 10810 bp, 7 predicted proteins | sample METZYME_3_150m_FD_26687 | JGI IMG/M metagenome (IMG submission 26687) | reverse complement strand
TCCGCTTGGATTTCCCATTAACAAAAATACGCTTGCAGATACACCTTCCTCTGGGGATTTCATCCCCATTTCGGCTGGTGTCTTACCATTAGACTCAGCCAACGGTCTAGTTAAATCAGTTTCAATAAACCCGGGTGTGCATGCATTTATAGTTAGATTAGGGTTNTTCTTAGCCAAGTAAATAGAATATGCGTTGGTACAAGCTTTGGAAATTCCATAAGCAGACCAATCACNACCCCAATCAGTAGTTCGCTCAGATTCCAATTTTAGACATTCTGACATAAANTTTTCAATTTNAGTCCATGAGACATCAGGATTTGTGAGTAGNTTCTTAGTTTCATTACTGCTACCTGCAAGGTAAAGAGGACCTGAAGCAGAAGTAACATTTACTACCCGCCCAATGGAGGGGTTCAATAGAGGNANAAACGCATCACAAACTCGTTTTGGGCCAAAAGTGTTGACCTGAAGGACTTTATTCAAACCCAGCATGGAGTCCCCAATACCCGCATTGTTTACAATAGCGTAAAGAGGACTTGGGGTCCTTCCAAATTTTGTTACAACTTCCTCTGCTGCAGAATTTACTGAAAGGTCTTGTTCAACATCAATTTGAATTAAATCAAGCCGATCTTTCCATTCTGGTTGAATATCCAATAATGAATTGAGGGCCTGCTGGCCTTTTTTTGAATCTCTGGAACCCAATAGAAGAAATGTTTCATCGTACGAACCAAGTAATTTTGCAACAGTAGCTAGGCCTATTCCTTTGTTTGCACCTGTAATCAATATCCGTTTCATTTTTTCCTAGAAATAAAATTAAGATTTCATTGCTGTCTTATAGAAAATTTCAATTACTTCACTTAAGAGACACTTATCTTTAACCCATTTTAGTGATTCCGTTTAAGGAAAATTTATTCATCACTGGATAACAACAATTTAAGGCTTATTATCTAACCACGTTTAGAGTCACTTCTCCCTGATGCATCTCAGCACTTTTCCTTCTGTGTGCAGTTTTTTCCATTCTATCCTTCCTTGCTACTGTTGTTTTCTTAGCGGTTTCTTCATCAGGGTAAATGGAAACTGCTATAGCACTGGTAGGGCTAGTTCTGATTGCAAGTAGTATCTCAGCTTCTGGGAATTCTGAAGCAGCATTTTTTGAGTAATCAGCTTGAGCTTCATCAGCGTCTTTTTCTGAATTAAATTCGACTAGTGTTGTTCTGCAGTAACTCATGGTGTTCCTTATCTATTGAAATATAGGGATTGAGTATTTGAGGATCCTTCCTCCAATTTGAACCGAAAGTATACAACCAACCGGTTTGTTTTTCAAGGAAGTGGAGATTTTACTTGGAGACTGTCTAACTCTGTGAAGAATTAGTGGGGGTTACTCACAGGAGATGGTGGAGTTGAAATGGTTGGAAGAAAAGGAAGAAAAGCCCGGAACATGGACACCTGTGAACAGTCAAAAAATGAAAATGCCCGTAACTCATTGAAATCATGGTGGGCCAGGCAGGACTTGAACCTGCGACCGGACGATTATGAGTCGTCAGCTCTAACCAACTGAGCTACTGGCCCGAACCATACCTCTATTTTAGCTGTCATACGGGAGTTAAAACAAGACTTTTCGGAAACAATTTACCGAAGAAGATGCTGAATCTACGATAATTTACGTATTAATTTGGTAAAAGGGAGAAACGCATCATAGGAGGGTGTCTCGTAAAAAAGGGTTCCGATGTTTTGGCCATCCTCAGCAAAAATGATTCTTCCCACGGACGTCCCATTAACTGCATCCCCACCGGCAGTCCCTTTGCGTCATAACCGACAGGAAATGAAATCGCAGGAAAACCTCCTATATTTGCTTGCGGAGCGTAACGCATCAATTCCGTTAATGTACTGAGGTCTGATTCGCCGTTTATCAGTGCGTCAGGTAGAATAGGGGGGGCTGTGCAGGCAGTTGTAGGAGTTACAATCGCGTCAACCTGTTGATAAATTTGTGTTAAATTTCTGATCAGTTCTGCACGTATCCGCTGGGCTTTAACATAATCGCCGCCGCTAAACTCTTTCGCGAGGGTTAGATTCAGCAATGCATCCAAACCAAAAGGTTGTCTAAACGTTTTAAAATGGGGCTGCAGTGAAGTCAGCATTTCTGTTAGAATCGTAACAATTTGCGCTATACGTGCTTCATTCAATTCAGGAATTTCAATTTCCTCTATACTTGCTCCTTGTGCTTTAAAAGATTCCAGCATTCGTTCACAGTTTTGCACAATATCCGTTGATGCATGTTTAAACCATGGTGAAAATACACCCAGTTTAACTCCTGCTAAATTTGCGTTATTAAAATCCTGCAAATCAACAGGAGGCTGATTTTGCGTACGCAGTTGTCTTGGATCAGCTCCAGCAAGAAAGGAATAGGCCAGGGCGGCATCATCAGCAGTAGAAGTGATTGGACCAACTGTTGAGACACTCCATGAAAGTGGAGCAGAGCCGGCAGAACTGATCCGGCCCCAGGTAGTTTTAAGACCGACAACACCACATAAACTGGCTGGNATTCTGATTGAACCACCACCGTCAAGTCCGAGNGCAATCGGTGACAAACCTGCTGCTACAGCGGCNGCGGAACCGCTTGATGANCCTCCTGGATAATGGTCTAAATGATGAGGATTTCTCGTTGTTCCATAAGGGACGTTGAGNCCTGTTACACCAATACCAATTTCATGCATATTAGTTTTTCCAACCATCAATGCACCTGCTGAACGTAAACGTGAAACGGTNGTTGCATCCTCGGCAGGCGGCTGAGTATTGTAAAATTTGGTACCGACCATAGTTGGAAACGGCTGCATATCCAATTCATCTTTCACTGAAATCGGTACTCCATCCAAAATCCCAAGTGACTCTCCGCGTTCATAACGTTCCGTTGAAGCTCTTGCCTGTTGCATCAGTTCACGCTCTTCCCAGGCGATAAACGGCCGCAGTGGTACTGCGCTTTCTTCAATACTGCGTACAATGTCCAACAGTCTCATAGCAACATCGACCGGTGTTGTTTTTTCCTCAAGATAGGCCCGATGAAAATCCGCGGCAGTTTCCGGTTGAAAAAGACTTTTCTTTGCGGCACTTCCGGTTTTTTCATCCGTCNGTGTTTGCCGCTTATTTTGAGTTGAGTCGATAAACTCTTTGATAGATTTTTTTGCAGCAGCAGAAGTTATTTTACTTTCTACAGGATGGATTGGTTCCATCACGGGGAAATCTTTAACTTTGCTTTTTCGTAAACTAGNCAGCCCTNCCTGTTTTAACAGTAGCGGGATCAACAGCAAGCGAATTCCAGGGGTTCGCAACAGTCTCACTAAAATTTTAAGTGTACGCCCGCTTGTCCTTGGAATGCTAATGCTTTTAAGGTTATAAACAGATTTTTCTTTTTTAGAAAAAGGCCACAAATTAAGAATCAATTTTTTTGCTTTTTCAGCAGTCACTTTATTTTTGCTGTCCTTATTTTCCATGTATATCTCAATTATTCACTGGCTGATGAGGCAGTTCACAAACAAAACACGCTCCGTCGGTGATGTCCGGATCGATCCAAATTTTTCCACCGTGTGCTTCTACAATTTTTTTGACTGTTGCCAATCCAAATCCGTAACCTTCTACATCGTAATTCAAGCGCGCATTTGTTTCAAACACTTTATCTTGATGCTCGGCTAATATTCCTGGCCCATTATCACGTATCCAATATTTTAACGCACCTTCACTTTCGTCACCACCAAATTCAATCTTAACCGGATTTTTTGAACCTCTGTATTTGATTGAATTCGCAATCAGGTTTTGCCAGACTTTTAACATCCGTATTGGATCACAGCACACTTGCGGCATTTCCGGCAGCTTAACAAAACTTACCATTCCTTCACGTTCTGCGTAATCAAAATTTTCAATCACTGTGCTGATCAGCTTATACATTGAAACTGACTCCATTTCCCCGATCACCTGTCCTGCTTCCGCATAATCCAGTTGAGTATTGATGAAGTCCAGCATTTTATGGAAAGTCAGTGGAATACGATCCAGAATATCTTTAAGGCTTTCATCCTCAATTAATTTTGGATATTCATTTTTAATCCTGTACAGAAATAAATCATAAAGACTTGCAGCCCCGACAATAGGTGATTTCAGATCATGGCTGACTGTGTGTGAAAAATTACTCAGTTCCTGTTTTTTCTGCAGCAACTCCTGATTCAGTTCTTTGATTCGGTCAAGATCTTCTTTGCTGCGTAAGGCTGATTTTACACGGGCCACTAAAGTGGTACGGTCGAAGGGCTTATAAATATAATCCACTGCTCCTGCGTCAAAAGCCTCTTCGAAGGAATCCATTTCCTGTTTGGCAGTAACCATCAACACAGGAATATCGTGACATCCAGGAATTGCTTTCAGGTGCCTTGTGGCTTCAATACCATCCATTCCCGGCATCATAATATCCATCAGTATGCAGTCGGGAAGCCAATTTTCGAGGATCTTTAATGCCGCTTTTCCAGATGATGCTTCACGAAATTCACACTTGATCTGATGGCGCAGATGATCTTCAATCAGCAGACAGTTGTCCTCAATATCATCAACAATCAAAATCTTTCTGACAACCCGGTGCTGGTCATTGATCGACATTACAATTTTGTCAACTACATGTGATGGCTTCGTTAAAATGCTGAAACCGATAATTTGTCATTTCGACCGTAGGGATAAATCTTAATGATATTTGTGCTTAACATAAAATAGATTTTCGCTTTGTAAGCAATGACACGTTTTTGTGAAATTTTAACGAATGACTCACATGTGTATGGATCGTTTTTCTGTTGCATCCAGCATGGCTTCCTTGATCGCTTCCGCATATGTCGGGTGCGCGTGTGACATCCTGGCAATATCTTCTGCACTGGCCCGATATTCCAATGCAACTACTGCTTCCGCAATCAAATCCGCGGCACGTGCGCCGACCATGTGAATCCCTAAAATCTCGTCTGTCTCCCTATCTGCCAGTACTTTCACGAAACCATCTGTGTCCATTGAAGCACGGGCACGTCCAAGCGCCTTAAAAGGAAAACTGCCTGCTTTGTAGTTGTATTTTTCTGCTTTTAATTCATCCTCCGTAAAACCAACACCTGCTGCTTCCGGCCAGGTGTAAAGCACTCCCGGAATTGCTTTGTAATTAATATGCGGTTTTTGGCCTGCCATCTTTTCTGCCACAAAAGTTCCTTCTTCTTCTGCTTTATGTGCCAGCATTGCACCTGCTACCACATCACCTATAGCATAAATTCCCGGCACTGCGGTTTCCAAATTTTCATTCACTGGAATCCGTCCCTGCTTGTCCGGAGTAACNCCAATGTTCTCTAAACCAAGATTTTGCGTGTAAGGCTTGCGTCCGACTGCGACCAGACAGTAATCTCCATTGAATTCCACATCTACACCTTTATTGTTGACTGCTGAAACCTTCACTTTTTTGCCTTTTGAACTTACTCTTTGAACAGAGTGACTGAGGAAAAACTTCATGCCCTGTTTTTTTAAAATCCGCTGAACTTCTTTGGCTAGTGAGAAATCCATCCCGGGAATCAAACGGTCCAGAAATTCAACCACCTGCACCTCTGCGCCAAGTCTAGCATAAACTGAACCCAGCTCCAAACCAATCACACCTCCGCCGATCACAATTAGTTTTTCCGGAACGTTTTCCAGNCTAAGTGCTTCNGTGGAAGTTATGATGCGTTTTTTATCACAAACCACACCGGGAATACTGGAAGGTTTTGAACCGGTCGCAATGATAACACGCTCGGTGTTCACAGTTTGCTGTTTACCGTCCGCAGCAGAAACCGAAATCGTCTCTTTGTCTTTAAAAGAGGCATGTCCGCTGATCACCGTGATTTTATTTTTTTTCATCAGATACTCAATCCCTGTACAAGTCTGCGTAACCACATCATCCTTACGTTGACGCATTCTTGGCCAATCGAGTTTGATCTTTTCCGCTTTAATTCCATGTGCCTCAAAATGCTTGCTGGCATTTTCGAAATGCTCACTTGAATCCAACAAAGCTTTTGAAGGAATGCAGCCCACATTAAGGCATGTTCCCCCAAGGGTGGAATAGCGTTCAATGAGTGCGTTTTCATCCCCAGTTGCGCACAGCGGATTGCGGCAACATAACCGCCTGGACCGGAACCGATGATTGTTGTGTCGAATTTAGGCATTATTGAGTTTCATAGTTTCACTTAAAAAAGCATCCTTGTTGGATTTTCCAGATTTTCTTTTACACGTACTAGGAAACTCACCGATTGCTGCCCGTCGACGATCCGATGATCGTAAGACAAGGCTAAGTACATTACGGGACGAATCTCAACTTTTCCGTTCACCGCCATCGGCCGTTCAACGATATTGTGCATTCCCAGAATTGCGCTTTGCGGCGGATTTAAAATTGGAGTTGAAAGCATCGATCCGAAAACACCGCCGTTTGTGATGGAAAATGTACCACCTTCCATTTCTTCTATGCTGATTTTGTTGTCGCGGGCACGTTTAGCAAGTCTGCCAATTTCAGTTTCAATTTGGGCAAGTGTCAATGATTCCGCATTCCTCACAACCGGAACCATCAAACCTTTGGGTGCGCTAACGGCGATTCCCATATCTACATAATCGTGAAAAACTATTTCATCCCCATCAAGCTGTGCGTTGACTGCCGGAAACTCCTTTAATGCTTCCGTACAGGCTTTCGTGAAGAGTCCCATGAAACCCAGCTTCACTTTGTACTTTTCCAGAAAAACGTCCTTGCTCTGACTGCGTAAATCTAAAATGGCCTGCATATCAACTTCATTAAAAGTCGTCAACATCGCCGTTTCGTTTTTTACTGCTACCAGACGTTCCGCCAGTTTTCTACGCAAACGTGACAAACGTTCCCTTTTTTTGTTTCTGGAACCGGAAGCTTCAGCTGGCTCCATCTGCAGTACTGATTCCGCTGCAGCGACACCATCTGGAACTTGACGCCCCTGCTCTTGCACATCCGCTTTAGTAATACGTCCGCCTGGACCTCCTCCGGAAACATTGGCTATTCCCTGCTCTGCAATCATTTTTCGTGCAGCGGGAGAAGGATGCCCTGCCGCATAAGAGTCAGCAGTTGAGACTGATTTTTCCTTAACCTCTGCAGTTTCGGATGATGCAGAAGGGGTTTCTGCCGAAGTTTTTTCCGGTTGTATAGCGTCTATATCAATTGAACAGGCCACATCACCAATTCCCGCTGTTTCGCCTTCCTGCAAAATAATTTTAAGAACGCCGGAACTTTCCGCAATCAAAGGCAAAGTCGCTTTGTCTGTTTCAATTTCACATATCGTTTCATCAAGCTTAACATAATCACCATCCGCCTTGAGCCAACTGCCAATTTCAACTTCAGTGATCGATTCTCCGGGGCTCGGAATTTTTATTTCCACAATAGACATGAAAGAAACCTTGTAAATGAGTTAAGTAATTTATGAGACATTCTTAATAATTTACAAAAACGAGTCCTTGCGAGGAAAGTAAGAAAGTTATTTTATTATTCCTCAAAGGCCCTTTGTACCAGATTTTCCTGTTGAACTGAGTGAACTTGCGGGAAGCCTACCGCTGGTGAACTGTCAGCGTCACGTGCAACCAATTCAAGACTGTTTCCGGTTTTAGGAAATGTTCGTAAAACAAAACCCCACGCACCCATATTCTCCGGCTCTTCCTGAACCCAGCACCATTGTCGGGCATTTCGATAACGTTTAAGTAGCGCCTGAAATTGTTTTTCAGGAAAAGGATAAAGCTGTTCCAGGCGCACAATTGCAATGTCCTTAACATCCTTTGCCTTCTGTCTTTCAAGTAAATCATAATATACTTTACCGCTGCAAAACAAAACCTTACGCACAGCTTTTGGTTCCACGAAATCATCATCAATTACTTCAAGAAAACGGGTACCTCCCAGAAAATCAACCAGCGGGCTCACACACTTGGGGTGACGTAGCAAACTTTTTGGTGTAAATATCACCAGAGGTTTTCGAAACGGGAATGCCATTTGACGCAATAAAATATGAAAAATATTTGCAGGAGTAGTGCAGTTGATAATCTGCATATTGTTACCAGCGCAAAGTGCCAGAAAACGTTCGATACGCGCAGATGAATGTTCCGGCCCCTGCCCTTCATGTCCGTGCGGCAGCAAAAGCACGACACCGTTCATCCTGTGCCATTTTGTTTCAGATGAGGCAACAAACTGATCGATTATTATTTGTGCGCCGTTGGCAAAATCACCAAACTGAGCTTCCCAAATTGTTAAGCTGGTAGGAGCCGCATATGCGTATCCGTATTCAAATCCCAGAACTCCATATTCTGAAAGAAAAGAATTGTATACTTCAAAAGGCGCCTGTTCCGCGGAAAGGTGATTCAGGGGAACGTGTTTGGTGTTGTCCTCCGCAGTTATAATCGCGTGCCTGTGCGCGAATGTGCCTCGCCCGCTATCCTGTCCGCTGAGCCGAACCTGAGTACCGTTTGTCACTAAAACAGCATAGGCCATCGTTTCCGCCATACCCCAGTCAAGCANCTTATGTTCAGCAACCATTTTACGGCGGTTTTCATAAAGCTTCTGGATNTTTGCAAAGAATTTCAAATTTGAGCCCGAAGCTCCGTTTCTTGACAAATCTGTCACCTGCTCNCTGATTTCAACAAATTTCTTTTGAGCAACACCTGTTTCNGGAGATATTTCAAAATCNTTATTTTTCGCTCGCCGTACACCNGACCAGACTCCTTCCAGAAAAGAAGTCACAGAGGCGGTTTCCTGNTGTTTCGATTCTTCGAGTCGATTGTTGAGAAACAGCTTAAATTCATCCTCCATTTGTTTAGTATCTTTTTCAGTCAAACTACCGGAATCAACCAGCTTCTTCCTGTAAACCTCACGCACCCGCGGATGCTTGGCAATACGCCGGTACAAATCAGGTTGTGTAAATCTGGGTTCATCCGCTTCATTGTGACCGTGACGTCTATAACCTAAAATATCTACAAACACATCGCGATGAAATTTTTGCCTGAATTCAAGCGCCAGTTTTATCACATAGACCACAGCTTCAATGTCATCGGCATTTACGTGAAATACCGGAGAAAGTGTAGTTTTTGCCACATCAGTACAATATGTACTGGAACGTCCCTCTCCATAATCCGCGGTAAAACCAACCTGATTATTAATCACCAGATGCAGTGTACCTCCTGTACCATATCCCTGCAGTTGTGACATTTGCAAAACTTCATAAACGATACCCTGACCTGCCATGGAATGATCCCCGTGAATCAGGATCGGCACCAGTTTCTTTACATTACCTTCGTGATATTGGTCAATTTTCGCACGTGAAATTCCTTCCACCACCGGATTTACCGCTTCCAGATGCGAGGGGTTAGGTGTCAGGCTTAAGTGCACTTTTTTTCCGCTGCGTACTTTTTTATCACTAGAATACCCCATGTGATATTTTACATCACCGGCAAATCCGTCTGAACTAAATGCTTTGCCTTCAAACTCCGTAAAAATGTCGTTGTAGGTTTTTCCAAGTACATTGGCCAACACATTCAGCCTCCCGCGATGTGCCATACCGATGACAAATTCCTCAACCCCTAGTTCTGCTCCATATTCAACAACTGTGTCCAGCGCAGGAATAATTGATTCTCCGCCTTCCAGCGAAAACCTTTTCTGCCCGACAAATTTTGTATGCAGAAAACTTTCAAAAGCAACTGCTTCATTGGTTTTGCGTAAAAGTTCAATTTTTTCTTCATAAGAAAAATCTGGAGTATTACGGCAGGATTCCATTTTTTGCTCCAGCCAGTCGATAATCTCTAAGGTCCGTACAAATTTATATTCAACTCCAATTGAACCGCAATAAGTCTGTTCCAACAATAGATGAATTTCCCTTAAAGTCGCTGTTCCAAGTCCAATTCTGGAACCTGCGTGAAATTCCGTATCCATATCTGCTTCGCTCAAACCAAAGTTCTCCAAATCAATTGGTCCGTCATGTTTTCGACGTGGACGTACAGGATTGGTTTTTGCGAACATGTGACCACGCTGGCGATAAGCGCCGATCAGGTTACTGACTGCAAGTTCTTTTTGGAATTGTTCCGGTGCGAAATCTTCCGCTAGAATTTCTGTGGTTTTTTTTGCGGCAGACTGTGTATAATCTGTCTTTGAAAATTCAAATCCTTCAAAAAAATTACGCCACTCAGGGTCCACGGATTGAGCGTCTTGCAGGTATTTTTGATAAAGCCCCTCAAATGCGCCGATATCAGCGTTGTTTAAATAAGAAAGTGGGTTCATTATAGTAGTCAGATAATTACTAATACAAAACAATATGCTGAAATTTTTGTGTGATGAAACTCTATCTTATAGTAAAATTGACGAAGAATGAAGTTTCATTTTATTGACATTTCAGACACTGTCAGGCTACTACATATTATCATTAAGATTTCAGACTGTTTACTAAACAATCAAAGCTGATTAAGCATGAAGGCTTCAGGTATACTGGTGATTGGCAGAGGATTTATTGGAACGACAGTGGGCTATGGTCTTGCTGAACTGGGGGCACAGGTCAACCTGCTGGATCAGGGTGGAAAGTACGCCGAATGCTTCACGGGAAAATTTCGGACTTGTCTGGGTGCAGAGCAAAGTACTTGGTATGCTGCGTTATATGGAATGGGACTGTGTCAGGGACGAATGTGCGCGTTGACAGTTGCGGACATTATCGCTGATACTCATGGAAAAACATCGCAGAAAATCGGATCTTTTCATGGCCGACCACCTCTCATACCGGTCACTCTGGGAGGGTTG
>JGI24815J26687_1000396_pt1 | contig 10829 bp, 7 predicted proteins | sample METZYME_3_150m_FD_26687 | JGI IMG/M metagenome (IMG submission 26687) | reverse complement strand
TGCTACGCTTGGCTTCCTGAAGAAAGACTGGACGCGGCCCACTTCCTCTTCTGACACTTCTTCACCTCGTCAATCGAGGAGGGCAACCGGTCATCAACTTACGGATTCGTTATTTTTTCCCTGTTTTCGCAATTTAGCACACTGTAGNATCAGGTTTAATGTTACTAACAGACTACACCGCAGGTGTAATTCGGCATACTTGAAGTTTAATTATAGCACTGATTAGGCGGGCTTATGTCGGCCGTGATAGTTGCCTACGCCCGCTCCCCGTTCACTCCGGCGAACCGAGGGGCACTCGCAAAGACGAGGCCCGACGACATCGCAGCCTCGGTCGTGAACCGACTAATCTCGGATGTGGGCATCGATCCTTCACTGGTCGACGACCTCATCGTGGGCTGCGCCTTCCCCGAGGCCGAACAGGGCTACAATCTAGCACGGATTATTACATTCCTGACCGACCTTCCTGAGACCGTCCCAGGGGTTACCATCAACCGCTTCTGCGGGTCCTCGATGCAGTCGATCCACGATGCAGCCGCTCGTATCAACTCGGGACAGGGAGACGCATTCATCGCAGGTGGCGTGGAGAGCATGTCTCGCGTTCCCATGACCGGCTTCAACCCGATGCCAAACCCCGAACTCGCCGATGAGGCGATGACCTCGATGGGCATCACGGCGGAGAACCTCTCCAAGAGGCATGACATAGACCGCGAGGCTCAGGAGGCATTTGCAATAGAGAGCCAAGCGAGGGCCGCCACCGCTCGTGAATCAGGCGGTTTCGCTGATGAGATAGTGGCCATAGAGACAATCGATGGTGCAGTTCAGGAAGATGGATGCATTAGACCGGGAACCAACGCCGAGGCACTTGGTAAATTGCGCCCAGCATTCGATGCCAACGGGACTGTCACCGCTGGGACATCTTCGCCTCTCACCGACGGGGCCGCATTCGTGTTCGTCTGCTCCGAGGATTTCGCTGCAGAGCACGGTCTCAAGCCGATGGCCCGCATCAAGAGCGCGGCCGTCTCCGGCTGCGCCCCCGAGATCATGGGCATCGGCCCCGTCTCCGCATCGAGAAAGGCTCTGGAGCGCGCGGGGCTTTCTCTGGACGACATCGATTTGATTGAACTCAACGAAGCCTTCGCCGCACAGTCGCTGGCGGTAATCGGCGAACTCGGATTAGACAGGGCCAAGGTCAACATTGAGGGCGGAGCGATCGCCCTCGGACACCCTCTTGGCGCCAGTGGTGCGAGAATCACCGGCAAGGCGGCGCAACTGATGCAGAAGAATGGGGCCGAGCACGCACTTGCCACACTTTGCGTTGGAGGCGGGATGGGCATGGCCACCGTGCTTGAGAGGGTCTAGGTGGTTTCTTGTCCAATTCAATACAACATGTCGCCGTAATCGGCAGCGGCGTGATGGGCGCCGGGATCGCCGCTCACTGCGCCAACGCTGGCTGCAAGGTCCTGCTGCTCGACATCGTCAAGGAAGGCGACGACCGCAGCGCCATCGCTAAGGCCGCCATCCAGCAGATGGCTAGATCGAATCCTGAGATGCTGACGCACCCGCGCAACGCTTCACGCATCTCTGCGGGCAACATAGATGATGACCTAGACAAGCTCTCTGAGGTAGACTGGGTGATTGAGGTAATTGTCGAGAATCTCGACATCAAGAGGAACCTGTATGCCAACATGTCAGAGCACATCGGCCCAGAGACCATCGTCTCATCGAACACCTCCACACTCCCCCGTGCTGAACTCGTAGAGGGCATGCCGCCAGAGATGGCCTCGAGGTTCCTAATCAGCCACTTTTTCAATCCTCCTCGCTATCTCCCTTTGCTCGAGGTCGTCACTTCAAAGGAAGTCCCCGAAGAGACATTACAACGCTTCACATCCTTCGCAGATTTGAGCCTTGGAAAGCGAGTGATAATGTGTAACGACACACCAGGATTTGTAGGAAATCGACTTGGCGTGTATTTCATCCAGAGGGCGTTCAAAGCGACCATCGACCACGGCTTCACTGTAGAGCAAGCAGACGCGATGCTGGGGCGCCCCCTCGGTATCCCTAAGACCGCTGTCTTCGGACTTATGGATCTGGTCGGCATTGACCTCAGCGTGCATGTGATTGAGAGTCTGATCTCGCACCTTCCTGAGGATGACCCGTTCCACGATATCGTTGGGGTCGGTGAGGAAATCATCCAAGCAATGATCGAGGAGGGGTACACCGGTCGCAAGGGGTTGGGTGGGTTCTACCGCCTCAATAAGGAAGGCGGAAAGCGAGTGAAGGAAGCTAGGAGCCTAGTGACCGGAGAATACTCCGCTGCAGACCGCAAGGCTGCTTTCCCTTCAGCCAAGATGGGCAAGCAGGGTCTCGGCCCTCTGATGGATTTCCCCGATGAGGGAGCCGCATTCGTAGCCGACGTCCTACTCGACTCGCTGTCCTATGCCGCGTATCTTGTTCCAGATGTCACTGAAGACCTCTCGTCGATAGACAGCGCGATGAAGGTGGGATTCAACTGGAAGAGAGGCCCCTTCGAGATGATGGACTCCATAGGCGCTGCAAGCATGGTCGAGAGGCTTGAGGCCAGCGGGCGCAGCGTACCCAGCTTCCTCAGGACCGCAGCCGAAAACGGAGGCTTCTACTCGATAGAGGACGGGAAGATCCAGAGACTCGCACCCGACGGCTCGATGACCGCCGTAGAAAGACCCGAATCAACCCTGACAGTTGCCGACCTCAAGCGCAGGGGCAAGCCCCTCAAGCGCAACGGCTCTGCAAGCCTCTGGGATATGGGCGATGGAATCCTGCTGGTTGAATATCACAGCAAGATGAACGCGGTGGACCCATTCATAGTGGAGATGCTGGTCGACGCGGTCGACCTCGCCGAGTCAGAGGGCTGGAAGGGAATAGTGATCGGCAACGACGCCCCAAACTTCTGTGCCGGGGCCAACCTCGGACTGGTATTGTTCGCAGTCAACCTCGCCGCCTGGAAAGAAGTCGAGGATTTCATTGCGGCTGGTCAGGATGCTTACAGTCTCATCAAGTACTGCGAAATCCCGGTCGTCGCGGCCCCAGCAGGGATGTGTCTGGGCGGCGGCGCCGAGATTCTCATGCACTGCGATTCCCTAGTGGCGCATTGTGAGAGCTACATCGGGTTGGTCGAGGTCGGNGTCGGCATAATCCCCGCTTGGGGNGGTTGNAAGGAGCTGATGGGCCGCCTACGCGACTTCAAACTAGTCGAAGAAGGNCCTATGCCAGCAGTCATGAAGGCGTTCGAATACATTGGCACAGCACAAGTCGCCAAGTCAGCTGAACAAGCTCGCTCTATGGGCTTCCTCTCTCCCGACGATCAAATCACGATGAACAGGGACCGCCTTCTCGCTGATGCCAAGGCACGCGCCCTCGAGATATCAGAGGCCTACGAGCCCCCCGAACCGCGGACGTACAACCTCCCGGGTCTGAGCGGCAGGANGGCGCTCCANCTCGCAGTCAAGGATCTCGCGCAGTCCGGCCAAGCAACCCCTCATGACGTCGTGGTAACCAACGAGCTGGCTTGGATTCTTTCCGGGGGGGACACCGACATGACTGAGACCGTCGATGAGGACGACATCCTCTCTATGGAGAGGGAAGCAATAGGCAAGCTCGGGCGTCACGAGGACTCTCTGGCTCGTATGGAGCATATGTTGGCTACCGGGAAGCCGTTGAGGAACTGAGGTGAGGAAATGGTAGTCTGGGATCCACCCATCAAGGATTATCAATTCCTGTATCACGAGCTCTTGCCGGCAATCGATACCGTCCAACGACTAGGTTACACCGACTTCGACGCCGACTTCCTAGACAGCCTGATTGAGGGGTGGGCGACACATTGTGAGGAAGTTTGGCTCCCCATCAACCAGCTCGGTGACAGCGAGGGACTCAAGTTCGAAGACGGCAAGATTACCATGCCTCAGGAGTTCAAGGACGCCTACCGCCAGGGTATCGACGAAGGTTGGCTGTCCACTACATGCGAACCGGAGCACGGCGGTATGGGCGTACCACTCTTCTTCCAGGCAGTGACATGGGCGGAGTTCGGAACCTCGGCCTGTATGGCACTAAGCGTGCTTCCCGCGCTTTCAATTGGAGTCTACGAAGTGCTCGTGAAGCATGGCAAGCAGGACCTGATCGACCACTTCGCTACGAATCTGGCATCTGGAATTTGGTCTGGAACAATGTGCTTGACTGAGCCCCATAGTGGGACCGATCTCGGCATCATAGAGACCAAGGCCATCCCTCAGGAAGATGGTTCCTATCGGATCTCGGGGTCGAAGTGCTTCATCACCTACGGCGAGCATGACATGGCCGAGAACATTGTCCATCTGGTACTGGCCAAGGCACCGGGGGGTGGAGAAGGAACCCGTGGAATATCCCTATTCTTGGTGCCGAAGTTCCTCCCAGAGAACTGGAAGTCGGGCGGGTTGGACGGCATTTCGCACAGTCTCTCTTCCGAGCACAACGGCGTGATTTGCTCGGGTACCGAGGAGAAGATGGGGCTCCACGCATCACCGACATGCGTGATGTCGTTCGAGCAGTCTACCGGGTGGCTGGTCGGCCCTCTGCACGGCGGAATGCCTCTCATGTTCGAGATGATGAACAGAGAGCGCCTTGCGACCGGACTCATGGGCGTGGGACTCGCGCATGCAGCGTATGTCAACTCTCTCGCATGGGCACGCGAGCGCCGTCAGGGCAGGAGTCTGAGAGGGGTACAAGACCCTCATGCTGCAGCCGACAACATCCTTGTGCATCCAGATGTCCGCAGAATGCTCCTCAAGGCTAAGGTGAACAACGAGGGGAGCAGGGCGCTGGCGGCTTGGATAGGTCTCCTTCTCGATCAGATGCACAGTGACGACCCCGAGGAGGCCGAGATGGCAACCGCTCTGGTTGCCCTGTTCACCCCCATCGCCAAGGCTCATTTCACAGACCTAGGTTGCGAGACATGCTCTACCGCTATGCAGGTCATGGGAGGGGCCGGCTACATCAGCGAATATGGGGTCGAGCAGTTCTATCGTGATGTACGTATCAGTAAGATTTGGGAGGGGACCAATGGAATTCAGGCCCTCGATCTAGCAGGGCGCAAGATCACACAGGACTTCGGCAAGAACCTGCGGTACCTGATGTGGCCGCTGACCGAGTTCATCGAAGAGAACCGCGACACACCAGGCATGGCTGAATTCAACAAACCACTTCATCAAGGAGTCCGTGGACTTCAACAACTCACACTCCTGATGATCGCAGAGGGGATGGCAAACCCAGATTTCCTCGCTGCCGGTGCTACTGATTACTGCAGATACATGAGCAACATCCTACTCGGATACATGTGGGCAAAGATGGCCAAACTCAGCCTTGAGAAGAAAGGTGACCCCTTCTACGACGCCAAGTTGGCCAGTGCCCGATTTTTCTTCAAGCGAATATTCCCTGAGACCGTAGGCCTCGCTGCTAAGATACAATCAGGACCCAAGCCCCTTATGGATTACCCAGCGGAGATGTTCTGATGTCCGATGGGAAGGCGAGTCGAAGCCTCACGATGCGCTTCGAGCGTGCCACCAAGAGGGCATTCGAATTGCCGACCAGGCCCTCGAACGAGAAACTTCTCGAGATGTACGCTCTGTACAAGCAAGCGAACGAGGGTGACTGTGAGGGAAAGCCCCGCGGGGGTCTCAGAGATCGCGCCAAGTGGAAGGCTTGGAAGAGCGTTGCAGGAACTACCGAGGCGGATGCCATGGAGAAATATTGCGAGATTGTGAACTCGCTGATGGGGTAGCCCCATGACGATAGATGAAAGCAAGTTGGCCGCGGAGTTCAAGGGACTTCTAGGGCCACTCAAGTTCAGACTGTTTTCATTGGTATCTATGCCCTCAGCCAGATTCGTGGGCCTGCGCTTGGACCGACTCGACAGCGAGACCTGTATCACCTCAATTCCAGGGGGTTGGCGCTCGCAGAACCCGTTCAAAACAATCTATTGGGCCGCACAAGGCATGGCGGCAGAACTGGCGACCGGTGCAGCGCCATTTGCCATGTCGCGGGCCATGTCCGAGAAACTACGAATGTTCGTGGTGGGCACCGAGGCCACATTCGGCAAGCGGGCCAAGGGACGGATCAAGTTCACCTGCGACGAGGTCTCAGCCGCGCGCAACGCCATAGAGCAGAGTCGGGTCAGCGGCGAATCGGTCGAGTGCGACCTCAGATCCATCGGCAGGGATTCCTCAGGGGATGTGGTTTCCGAATGGGTGTTCAAGTGGAACTTCCTTGTGATGGAGAAGAGGTGAGAGGTTGGTCAGTACTAGGTTCACCGAGGACGCAGGAGTGGAACTCCCCATTATCTGTGGCGCAATGTATCCCTGCTCCAACCCTGAACTGGTGGCCGCTGCATCTGAAGGAGGCGGTCTGGCAATCATGCAACCAGTTTCAATGACATACGTGCACGGGCACGATCTGCGTGAGGGGATACGCTACATGCGCACCCTGACAGACAAACCAATCGGGTTCAACGCTTTGATTGAGAAAGGGAGTAAAAAATATTTTGAGAAGATGAACGGCTGGATCGACATCGCGCTTGAGGAAGGCATCCGCTTCTTCGTCACTTCCTTGGGCAAGCCCGATTGGGTGTGCGAGAAGGTCCACGCCTACGGTGGCGTGGTGTACCACGACGTGACTAACCGCAAGTGGGCAGAGAAGGGTAAGGAGTGCGGGGTCGACGGACTGATTTGTGTCAACGATCGTGCAGGAGGCCACCTCGGGCCTAGTTCCATGGAAGACATGTACGAGGAACTGTCCGACATGGAGCTACCTCTGATTTGCGCGGGAGGCATAGGCAGCGAGGCGGAACTGAACAGAGCCCTTGAGATCGGCTACGATGGCGTACAGATGGGAACGAGGTTCATCGCCACCACCGAGTGCAACACCCCTGAGGACTACAAAGAGGCCATAGTCGATGCAGGAGAGGAAGACATCACCTGGACCAATCGGCTTACCGGAGTACCGATATCAGTGATCAAATCTCCGGGTTTCCGTCAAGAAAACTCCTGGCTGATACGCAAACTCCTGCAGAGCAGGTTCAAGCACACAGCTAGGATGATGTTGAATGCAAACTCATTCATTCGTCTGCGCTACCTCTCGAGAAGTAAGAGCAAGAACACCACGAAGAAGAAGAAGTTCTACTCTGCGGGAAAGAGCGTCGAGACGGTGCGCAGCATCGAGTCGGCGACCGTAATCATGCGCCGCTTGGGTGAGTCCTTGGATTCCAACCCAAAACTCGCTAGCCAATCAGAGGACGCGACTGTTTAGTTGCTGGGCATCGCCAACGACACCGAACCCGTACTCCTCTTCCAATGCTCTCGAAACGAGTCGGAAATCGGAGTCTCTCGTAGCAACGAGCACACTGCCGACATTGTTGATGCTGGTCGAAGAGAGGAGTGCGGCGTCGCACATGATGTCGCGGTCCCCCTTCTCGGGGTAGATGTCCTCATCGTTGATGAGAGTTCTCTGAGGCGCTTTGCCACCTCTCCTCTTCTGCTCGTCGATTAGCCGGAAGACATCCCGGTGCCGGACGAGGAAGGCGTCCAGCCCAACATCGGTGTCTTCCCCCTTTGAGTTGAAACTCTCCCAGCCACCGAAGGCCGCGCATATCGCTTGCACCCTCTTTTCGAGGAATTCGGTAGTGACCTTCTGACTCCAAATGTCCTTGTCTATGTACAGGTCATCGAACAGCCTCAGAACGGAGTCCGAACTCTTAGCACGATGCAGAAACTCTCTCTTAGCAGCGGCTGGTATGTGGAGCAGCACGCGCCCCTCTTCCTTTCTGCGCCTCAGCATCCAGTGGAAAGCCCTCTCCACCGTCCAGTCGAGGCTACCGAGACTGTCCACCGAGATCTCTCTCAGCAGGTCGTCTTTCAGAGCCTCGATCAGGATGTTGGTGTCCACCAGTATCAGCGGTTGGAGTGAAAGACTCCTCAGAGTCCTCCTGTCCTTTACTGGAATCANCTCTCTGTGACTNCCAAAGAGAGCCTTTTGCGAGCTCTTCAGGGTATTCCTAAGATTGGCATCGAGACTCTCNGATCCAATCGCCTTCTCTAGCAGTATGAGTCCATGGAGAGGCTCCCTCTCCGCGACCTCTTTGGCGATGAGCACACTCTCAAAGGAGTCACCTTTCCACACCTTTCTCCAGAATTCTCTCTCCATATCCGATTGGCGACTCGTATCCGTTCTCCCGAGATCCTGAAGAGCCGCTCTGACCCTTCCATGGAACGGGTCCATAGGAAGGCCATGCTCGTCAGGATACCTCTGCAGAGCCTCAAGAGCCTCGCGGCGCCCTGCCCCGACTTCGTTCCCTGCCCCGTTCCTCATCCGCACCTCTTCTTGTGCCGCGAACTCTATCAGGCGACTACTGGCTTCTGCGGTTTTGCCCTCCTCGTAGTCTCTACAAGTTCTAATATAGAGTTTGAACCGATTCGTGAAAGAGCCAGAAAGACTAGGATACGCATCAATCAGTGACACGGCTTCCCTCCATCCCGCGGCGTGAGCGAACTCGATGAGAGACTTGCGCAGTATCAAAGAGGAACGCTCGAAATCCAGATGCGACCTCATAGCAGCTTCCTTGTAAGCCCGAGCGGCGTTCAGACGGTCGTTGTTGCCTTGTAGAATGGCCGCCCTGATAATGTGAAAATCTACCCCTAACTTGTCATGGCTGCGGTACCATTTCTCCAGTGGCTCGACACCGACATTATGCTCGATGACTAGATTGGTCGAGCGCTCGATGATGCGCATCGAAGCGCCCTCGCGTCCACAAAGTCGACCCAGAGATTCGGCCGCGCGCTGGCGTCGTCGATGCTGCAGGTCCATCGCAGCGCGGTTCAGGAGCAGTGAGTCGATGAGAGCATCGAACAGACCCCTCTCTAAATGATTGAGATCAGCGCGTTGGATAGAATGCCTCAGAACCTCTAGCCTCTTCGTCCCGACTACACCATCACCATCTGGAGCCAAGGCCCGTCGGACCTCATTGAGGGCCTTGAGCCCGTCCGAATCTAATTTTCTGTGGATTGACTCGATGTCCTGCGGGACTCCATCCAACAGGGAAACCAGAGCGATGGATGCCTCCGAGAGGCCCCGGTCTTCCACGGAGTCCCCGATGAACGCCAGCGCTGTTTTCCTCAACGACGAGAGCTCCTTCTTGGAACCTATAGCGGCCTCTCCTGTAATCAGGTGCCATATCAGTAGGACTCGGTGAGGGTAAGCACGAGCGAGTGCGTTGTCCTTCATGAAAGCCCCTACTAGGCCATCAATGTCAGCCGCTATGGTGAACATGTTGAGCATCTCGTCAGCGTGCCTGATTGAGCCCAAATCGGTAAGGCGCCTAGCGGCTTGCAGCCTAATCTGAATTGAAACGTCCTCATGCTTCAAAACAAGGGAGGCTTCTTCTTCGTCCATGCCTGTCATCGCATTTGTAATCGAATCTTCGAGGGGGTCTGACCCTACTGCTACTAGGATGTCCAGAGCCGTAGAGACTTGCGAAGGCCCCTCGATGCCAAGCCCTTCGATGTGTTGCAACGCTTCTGTGGGCTCGCCTTTTGAGACTAGGCTTGAGGCGAGACTCCACACCAGCGCGTCCGGCATCGTCTCGCCCACTTCGGATAGGGCATTCACTCCTTCAAGCAGGTCTTCTGCGGATAACTCGGCACCAGAGTTTCCGACTCGTCGCCAAGCTGCGATCCTCAAGGATTGAGACAACCCGTCATCCCCGTAACGCTTGGTGCAGACCTCCCAATCAGTTAGGTCGCCTGAGCGGATTCTGATTAGCATTGATTGACTGTCGGACAATTCACCCAACACACCACCCTCAATCCCTTCCAGTACCTCCCGAGCCTCGTCGCTCAANGCAGATACCAGTAGGATACCCTCTAGAAGAGCCCCNTCATCCCGCAGTCCCCTGAGCGTAGGGCGCATCCAATTGAGCCATCGATTTGGTCTGGCCCGACCCCCTGAGAGGTCGCGTTTGATTTTATCCAGAGCCAAGGCTTGCTTAGAACTCGCCTTGAACGGCAATTCCATTGAGAGCCACTTCTTGAGTTCAGTATGGTCGAGCGGGTCGAATCGTGCTGCTTCTATCCANTCCGTAGAATCGATTTCAACTATCTCGGGCTCGACTACTGGAAAACCCCCTAACTCTCCAAGCAGGGGTGCCTCTCTGGCCATTCGCCTCCATACGGGGTGAACTCCCTGCTCGCATTCAACTCTGAGGGAATCCATCTCACTGTCCCAAGATGAATCCCAAGACATACCCATCCGTTCTCTTTGAACGGTCAGCACCGCGAGTTTGTAAGCCGCAGGCTCATTCGAACTCAGAGATTCGACAGGACCCGCCAATCGATCTTCGATTCTAACTCTCCCTCTACCGCCTCGTCTACCCCGCCTCTGCCGATGACTACTGACCGCAGAGCCATGACTCGAGGCAGACTCGATGTCAATCGCCGCGGGAGCTACTTTGGATGCAGCCAGTATTGCAAGTGCTTTCCATTCTAATGACAACAGGTCCCAAACCTGAGGAGTCGTCACTGCATTTCGGCGCCTGCCAACATCGTTTCCGGCTCTCTGTAGGAACTCGAGACACTCGAGAAGGTAATCCTCCATTGGACCCACCGGTGAGTCCGTCCAAGCACTTCCATACATCAACACATCGCCTTGCTATGCAAGGCGCGTAGAGCGAGGACTCAAGGCTTCACAGCCGCAGCACTAGATGTGGAACTCGCTCGTACGCTTGTGATGCTACTTCATCCTATAGCGGCTTTGACATTGATTTGGCTGTTCAC
>JGI24815J26687_1000389_pt1 | contig 10857 bp, 13 predicted proteins | sample METZYME_3_150m_FD_26687 | JGI IMG/M metagenome (IMG submission 26687) | reverse complement strand
GAAAGTGGCGGTAATACAATGTTTCTAAATGCTGCCCTTGCCTATGAATCACTATCTGACAATATGAAGAAATTCCTGTCTAAGTTAAAGGCAGTTCATTCGATTGTAAAAACAATTACTCATGATGAACTATTAGATGGAAATGCACTAAAAAGATTCAATATCATGAATGAAAAATTGCCTCCGATTGAGCACCCTGTTATTCGCACACATCCGGAAACCGGTAAAAAGTTAATCTATGTAAATGAAATATTCACCTCTCATATTGTGGGTTTAAATAAAAATGAAAGTGATGCAATTCTGCAATTTTTATATAGACACCTACATAATCCTAATTTCCAATGTAGGTTTATATGGGAAAAAAATTCAATTGCCTTCTGGGATAATCAAATTACTCAGCATTATGCTGTTGCTGACTATAGCAGTTTAAGAACGATGCATAGGCTTACAGTTGATGGAACTCATAGGCCTAAGTAATTAAAGGCCATATCTTGAGAAAATATCTCTCTTTCTACCTAATAATTTCGCTTGAATAAATCTCCAAGCAAGCCTATAGGTAGGCATCCATGCAATTCTGTTGCCACTCTTATCATTTTTCAGAATTTCATCTACTATCCATGGAGTAGCAGTTTCCACGTGATCACAAATAATACTCACCGTCGGTCTAATCTTAGCCCACTCCTCGTTGGTCAATCTCTTTTGCTCACTTAACCAGTTTTCAGTTACTAAAACTCCTGGACTAATAGAGCCAATAATAATTCCTGTGTTCTTATTTTCAGAAATTAAGTATTTAGTAAGTATATTAATACTGGCTTTCGTTGAACTATAAACACCCATACCAGGTGTTAAAAATTTTCCATCAAAGCTTCCGCCTAGCATGTTGTACAAATTCCCGCTACCTTGAGCTCTAAATCCATTTATAGCCACTTGAGAGCAAAATAAAGTGCCTATAGAGTTGGTATTTATCATTGTACTAATAAGACTTTCAGGGACTTTGTGGACCGGGCTCTGGCCAGATGCATAACCGGCATTATTAATCCAGTAATCAACTTGTCCAAATTCACTTTTTGCTAAGTCCCAGAGAGCCTCAATTTGTGTCTTATCAGATATATCACAAACTTGACCAATTACGGTGCCTTCTGATTTTTTATTCATTTCTTGTGTGGCTTTAACAATATCGTCCCCACTTCTACTGCTTATAACTACATTATGTCCAAGACGTGCAAATTCATTAGCAAGTCCTCTACCAACTCCTTTTGTGCTTCCAGTAATAACGACATTAGACATTTTTATCAGCCCCTTGTTTCCTTCGTGAATACCAAGTATATATTGCCAAAAGCAGAACAGTAAAATTAAGAAAGCCCATTAATAAATACGGTCCTGTATAAATATAATCAAATAAGAATCCCCCAACTCCTCCAGCAATCATCTGACCGATAGCTCCACACATTGCAAAAGCGCCAAAAACAGTACCCCTAATTGCCTCTGGTGCCGTTTTACCGATCAATGTGGTGGAAGCAATTATACAGGCGCCCTCCCCCATACCTAGAAGAATAGCAACTGGAATAACATTGAATGACATAGGATCTTCAACTAAACCCATAGCTAGATAACCCAATGATGATAATAAGAATGCAATCATAATTCCGTAGACACGATCTATACGATCCATAATAAATCCAAATATAGGAGCAGTAACTAGAACAGTGGATGCAATAACAGGAACGATCGTCGCCCCTCTTGCATAACCTTGCTCTATGGTCATGCCGTTATCAATCGCGAATCTTGATGTCCATAAAAATGTAAAAAGACCCACGACCACAATATCTCCCCTAGCTGCTAAGGATGCAATATAAGCTAGCCGTATTCGTGAATCTTTTTTTGCTGCTCTATAACCATCGGTAAATAATTCTTTCAAGGAAGCTCTATTTTGTTTTTTCTGTTTCAAGCCTGGCTTCAAAAAAATAAAAACCACGACAGCTGCAATTAGGCAGATTAAAGTGCCAACCCAAACGGTGTAAGTCCCTGCTTCAATCGGGTCAAATCCTCTTTCGGTTAATGTTGCAGGCATTTTAACTAAAAGAGCAGAAGTTATGGTCACACCGACCCCTTGAAACAACCCCATAAAACCATTCCATTTTGCTCTGGATCTTTCTTGAGGGTAATCTCCTGTATAAATTATAAGCACAGTAGAAGCTGCGGCTACACCAATAGCGAATAATGCTCTGACCATATACAATTGATAAAGACTGGTCATCAAAGGAAAACAAAAATAGGCGATAGCCATAAGAATCAAACCTATTGAAAAAACGGGCCTTCGCCCTACTTTATCGGCTAATGCCCCCATAAGTGCTGTCATGGCAATAATAATAAGTTCTTGCATCGTGGCAACAGAACCAACAACAGCACCTTGAATATGTCTTGCAATACCTAGGTGTTCCTCTAATACGTAAGGCTGCATAAAATTCATAAATGCAAAAACTGAGGTATTCAATAAGGCAACAGGAAAAAAACTTAGAGCATTCATTCTACCAACACCTGGCATTAGAAAAATTGGGCCTAACTTCTGATTATTAATTTGACTCATTTATTTATTTACTTATAGTTTTAGGTTGAGCTAATTGTATCTTATTATCTCTTATCAATAAGGTATCAAAATGTAACAAGGACATATAAAGATGTATACAAATGTATGGTATGTAGCGGCAAGGAGTAAAGATCTTAAAGACAAGCCATTGTATGTAAAAATGCTAGGTTCTGATTTTGTTTTATTCAGAAACAAAAAGGGAGATGCAGTTTGCTTAAATAATGTTTGCCCTCATAGAGGGGCCAGCCTTGCTAATGGTACCCTGAGTGAAGAAGGTTATATTTCATGCCCATTTCATGGTTGGGAATTTAATGGAAACGGGAAATGCACAAGCATGCCTTCTGTTGGTGATGAAGATCCTAAAAAAGCAGCTCCAGGTGTAAAAATTGATCATTACCCAACCAAAGAACAGCAAGGGCTTATTTGGACTTTTTTAGGTGATGATATGGAAAATGCCAGCCCTATTTTTGACATACCTGAAATGAGTGATCCTAGTTATACTGTTTTAGAACATGATGTAGTATTTGAATCTAATTTTCATACAGCTAAATTTAGTAACCTTGATTATGTTCATCTTCCGGTGGTTCATGGCATAAGATTTGAAGATCAAGATAACCCATATCGTCCTCCACCACATACTGTTAAAAGGACTGATTATGGTTTAACTGCTCATATAGAGACAGATTCCACGCCTAGCGAAGGAGAATGGGAAGGTATTAGAGAAGAAGGTACTAGGGTTAGATCAATACTAAAATATTTTGTAGCGGGTGCGACATTACGTGGTGAAGTAGAAATTGGAGCCATTGACTCTGGTCAATTCAATGCTTTTTATGAGTTTTCAACACCCATTACTCAAACTTCAACAATGATGCGATATTATTTTTTTAGAAACTTCATGACGGATGAGAAAATGGATGAGTTTGCTCTAGAGAGGAATCTTAAAAATATTTATGAAGATAAAACTATAGCTGAAGCACAAGAACCTAAATATGGCCCAGATGGTATGCCAACCATTGTTGGAAGATATGAAGATACTATCCTTAAAGTATATTGGGAATTAATGCATGAGATGAGAGATAAGGGTTGGCAAATTGATAATAAGAAATGGGATCAAATGATCTCTGAAGGAAAGTATTGCGTTGTCCCCTCTGTTGATCGAAAAAACATTGAAAAATGGGGATACCCAATGATTCCAAGATTAAATAATAAATGAGTAGTCTAGGCACTGTATTTATTACTGGCTCTAACAGAGGCATTGGGCTTGAATTTACTAAACAATATGTCCTACAAAATTGGGATGTCATTGCTACTTGTAGAAACACGAACCAAGCGGATGAGTTAAATGAGTTATCAGAAAAACATAAGAATTTAAGTTTACTGGATCTTGATATTACTAATAAGAATAGTGTCGATGAAGTAGCAAACATATTAGATGGGCAACCAATCGATTTATTGATTAACAATGCTGCTTATTTAGGTCCTCCCGATCCTCAAAAATTTGGTGATATTGATTATGAAATGTTTACAAAAAGTTTTGAAGTTAATGTCATAGGACCTATTAGGGTAACTGAAAAACTTATTAATAATGTTCGATCTAGCAACACAAAGAAAATCATTTTCCTGGGAAGTGCTGCAGGTTCTATTGCTCAAATTACACCACCAGTAACTTTATACTCCTATCGATCAAGTAAGGCTGCATTACATCTAGCAGTTCATAATCTCTATCATGAATTAGCGAATGAAAATATTATCGTGTCATTGATTAATCCTGGGTTAGTAGACACACGAGGTTTTCTGGATTTAAAACCAGATGATCCTATACCAGAAGAATTAACAAAGATGGTCCCTGAAATCTTAATTAGAATGATCCAGGAAGGCAAAATACCAATGATTACTACATATGAATCGGTGACTCAAATGATGAGCTACATTAATGATCTGACAACAAATACTAAACCCCTGTTTGTAAACTGTGATGGCACACCAATGCCATGGTGAATAAATTAAAGCAAAGGTAAAATATGAAATATAGGAAACTTGGCAATTCGGAACTAGAAGTCCCAATTATAACTTTGGGGGCACTTAATTTTGGATCCTTCTGTGATGAAGAAAAAAGTATAGAGACAATAAAAGCTGCAATTGATCATGGAGTAAATTGTATTGACACAGCTCCTACCTATGGAGGCATGAGGGGCAACTCGGAAACAATCACTGGTAAAGCAATTAAAGGTATTAGGGAACAAGTGGTCATTGCTACCAAATTTGGCACTGATCCAGCAACAAGCAGAAGTGCAATCAAAGGGGGTGGCACAAAGAAATATATTTTGGGTGCTGTTGAAGAGAGTCTTGAGCGTCTTGAAACTGATTATATTGATCTTTATCAAATGCATTTCCCAGATACTGAAACACCAATAGAAGAAACTCTAAGAGCTTTAGAAGACTTGATCACTTCAGGAAAAATAAGGTTCATAGGCGCTTCTAACTTTGCATCTTGGCAAATTTCTGAATCAGGATGGACATCTCTGACCAATGAATTAAATCAATTTGTCTCCTTACAAACTAGATACAGTATTTTAACCAGAGATATGGAGAAGGAAATTTTACCAGCATGTGAAAAACATCAAGTGAGCCTTTTGCCCTACTTCCCTCTTGAAAGTGGCTTACTAACCGGTAAAGTGACCAGAGACAAAGAACCCCCTAAAGGCAGCAGATTAGCCTTATGGAAAGGGGCATTCACCTCTGAAGAAAAATTTAATATTATTGATAAGCTAAATGATTACGGTGCTGAAATTGGACGCAATATTCTAGAAATGTCCTTAGCATGGACTGCTCATAGGAGTCAGATAGGATCAGTTTTAGTCGGGGCCACAAGCCCAGAGCAAATGATTCAAAATATAGATGCTATTTCATGGAATATATCCGATGAACAAATTAAAGCTATAGATGAGATAGTATTAGGGTAACTATTAGGCAAGGAAATTCTTCATTCGCTCAGCATCAAAAACTTTGATTCGAACTTCATCTCCTTGATTAATTTCACCAGCCACATCAATAACACCAACTAGGCCTCGTAGTTTTTTTGCGGCTTTCAAAAAGGCTAATTTACCAGGTGATTCTCCAGATAATGTCATATGAGTTTTTGCAATTTCATCTGACATATAGTGGCAAGGTGGATTGTAGTCTTCNACAATCAGTGCTGCCCCAGAAGGAAATAATAATTTCGTTCCTCTGGGTAATCNNGAAAAATTTGGAATACCCTCGAAACATAGGTTTGCTCCAAGAGTTTCTGCTGTAAGATTATCTTGCAGATTCATCGCTTCGGTCATCATGGCAAGCTCCTCAATGGAAACAGCTGACCATTGACGATCATTCCTCCTTATAGTTCCAGCTGGGTATGATTCCCCCTCATATGCGCCTCGCATATATCCACGATGTTTATCTCCTACAAAGCCATCAAGCTCAACCTGTGCAGTCTCAATTGAATTCTTAGTAAAAGCTACAGTCCTTCCGATATGGAGTGAACTAAGAGTGGCGATTGAGTCTTTTGGTTGCTTCGACATATTAATTTACCTTCAGTTCCACTAGCGGATAATTTGCTTCAGACCAAGCTAAGATATCTCCTTCTATATCAACTACATTAGTAAACCCATTCTTTTCTAAGGCTTCAATCACTAGACTTGCTCTCTTGCCACTACGACAGTAAACAACCAATTGCTCATCGTTATATTCAGACACTAGGTCTATATTGGACAGTAAAATTTTATGTGGAATATTAATTGAATTTTTAATTCGTCCTGATTCAAATTCTTCTGCTGTTCTTACATCTAAGAGAACTAGGGGCTCGCTAGATTGGTCAATCTTTGTTTTTAATTCTGTAACACTCCACAGTTCATTGGCATGAAGATAAGATCCCAGAAAAAATATCACTAATAATATTGTTGACTTGCTCATCTTAAATTCTATTTTTTGTTCCAATTTTCTTTAAAGAATGGCGAAAATAAGAACATTGGGAAAACAATAACTAATTCTAGATAGAAGGTTTTAATAAAATCGAATGGTCCTTTGAAACCTTCAAACTGAACGGGTTCAAACTGATGTCCAATAGCTTGGAGAATGATACTGAAGACAATCAGACCGATCGAGATTAATGAACTATTTAGATCCGTGATGACAATAAAATAAACAAGCGATAAGTTACTAGCAATAAAAAGTATAGAGCCAATGATATGAATGACTAAATTAACCCTAGTCTGATGAAGATTCTGGTAATACTTAAGAACTTTATCATTTATCGTTATCATATTAGTCTTATTCATTTATTGAATTAATTAGTACTAATTGTTCATTAACTGCTTGCCGCATGTCAATGGGTAGTTCTGGGTCCTTGATTAATAGGTTCCATCTTTCTTTAGCTAACTCAATATTGCCAGTTGCTCTAGCGATCAGACCTCCAAACCATAATGCTTTTTGATTTAATGGCTCAATCTTTAAGGATTGGTTAATTAATTCATTAAGATCATAACTCAGAACATCTGGTCGGCTCAATAAAGTGGATTCAATTAGTCCAATAATCACCTCAATGTCTTGTGGAATTGTACTTTTATAGACCTCTTCATAGTATTGATATGCCTCNTTATAATTCCCAATTTGTAAATTATATTCAGCTAAAACCTTTTTTGCGTTCATGTCCTCTGGGTTATCAATTAGATACTTCTCAAGTGCCTGAGAAACTACATCAATGTCATTATCTTTATTGTAATTTGGATCATAATTTGAAATGTTGATGTAATTAAAATAAAAAAAAGAAGAAAAAATACCAACTGATAAGAACACCGTAATTAGTTTCTTTACTGATCCTTGAAGGGTTCGAATAAAATTGCTGATACCCCATGTCATCAAAAGAGAGGCAATACCAACAAATAAATACTGTTCTGTGGTCATTTGCCTATGATCCCTATTTTTCTTAACCAACCCAAAATTAAAAGCAAAATTAAAATAGGGGATAACCATAAGATATAAGTACTTTTCTTAAAGCTCGGCTCATAAAGCACGAAATCTCCATATCGCGATAGAAGGTAACTCTTTATGTCCTCTTCACTACCTCCCTTTTTAACTTGCTCCATGATCTGTGTTCTTAGATCTTTAGCAAGATCGGCATTGGACTCACCAACAGACTGATTTTGACACACCAAGCATCTGACCTCTTGAATAATGTGTTGATAGAGCTCTCTTTCTTGGCTGGTTAATTCATCATTGCCCTCGACAGAGCTAACTTGGGTAGATATTAATAGTAGTATCAAGCAAACTTTTTTCATCTTCTTAGATCTTTAATTATAGGCATAAAGTTACTGGCAAAAATTTCCCTATTCAATGGCCCAATATGTTTATAGTGAATAACTCCTTGTTCATCTATTAAAAACGTTTCAGGAGCACCGTAAACTCCAAAATCAATAGCGGTCTTACCTATCGGGTCTGATAATACAATACTGTAAGGATCCCCCCGTTGGCTTAACCATCTAAGAGCTAAATCATCACGATCTTTCCAATTAATCCCTATGATTGGTATATCAATGGTTTGATTAGCGGCAAGATCAACCAAGAAACTATGCTCTTGGTCGCATCCCACACACCACGTTGCCCATATATTAATAAGACTAATAGTTCCAAGGATGTCATTATTAGTTAATGATGTGTCTGAGTTTAATTCACTCAGAGAGAAGGTTGGGATAGGTTTACCTATTAAGGGTGAAGGGATATTGGTTTGAGGTTCATATAAACTCTTNGNTAGAAAGATAAATAAACCAATGAAAATTATTATGGGAAGAATACGTTTCATCACTTAAATCTCTCTACTNAAAGGTTTTAACAAGAATAATCTAAATAAACCACCCAACATCATAATGAAAGGTCCTAACCAAATTAATCGTAAAAGAGGTTTATATTGCAAATGCATACTCCAGANCCCTCCTCCTAAATCTTCACCAAGTGCTACAAACAAATCTCGAAATAAATTTGAATCAATCCCAGCCTCTGTCATAGAGGGAGAGGCACTGTCATAAATTCTTTTTTCAGGAAAAACACTACCAACTTTTACGTTGTCAGAAAAAATATCAACTGTGGCAACTCTCGCTTTAAAATTGGGCCCTGTTCGATCTTCTATAGTGATCAACTTAAATTCATAGGAACCGACTTGTTTGCTTTGGCCAAAGCCCAAAGTGTCGTCGAAAGTTATACCGTAGGAACTGGTGACAGTTATTCCTAGGACGGTCAGACCAAGACCAATATGTGCTAAAGCCATTGGAAAATTTTTTACGAGTTGATGCGTTNGAGACCTCAAACTCTTAATCACTGGCATNGCTCCAGTAAATATAGTCCATATAGCCAATATTATTCCTAAGGTAGTGAGNGGTGTTTCATAACCTAAAATTAAATAAGCTATAGTTAGGCCAAAAACAATAGAGAGCAAAGCCAATCTATTNATGTTAACGAATAACTTCTTCCCGGTTCCTCCCCAACTTGAAAACACTGCAACACCTATAAATAACATTAATGGGATAAAAGGAAACAAAATGACAAAATTAAAATAAGGTGGGCCTACTGAAATTTTCTCAGAGTTTATAAGCTCAAGCACCAAAGGATAGAGCGTACCAATCATAATCAAACCAGCAGCTGAGCAAAGAAAAACATTATTGAGCAACAACAATGATTCCCTAGACAATAAGTTCAAATTAAGTGGCTTCGACTGTTTTTGATTTAATGCATAAATAATTAAAGCACCGCCAGTAAAAAACCCAATTAACATAAGGATAAATAAACCTCTTTCAGGATCTGAAGCAAAAGAATGAACCGAGATAATAACGCCTGATCGGACTAAAAAAGTTCCTAATAAACTTAAGGAAAAAGCAATAATGGCTAAAAGGGCACTAAATCCATTAAATAATTGTTTCTTCTCTGTAACAATAAGTGAGTGAACAAGCGCTGTAGCGACCAGCCAAGGCATGAGAGAAGCATTTTCAACAGGATCCCAAAACCACCATCCTCCCCAACCAAGTTCATAATAAGCCCACCAACTACCCAAAGCGATCCCGCCAGTTAAGAATAACCAAGAATTAATTGCCCATATCCTTGCAATTCCAGCCCAACGATAATCCTTGATTGATATTAATGAAGCTAAGGCTAAGGCAAAGGGCACTGCAAGACCTACATAGCCTGCATATAATATTGGTGGATGCACTGCTAACGCAGGGTCTTGTAATAATGGATTTAAGTCTCGACCTTGTTCTGGAAAAGGGTAAATTCTTTCAAAAGGATTAGAGGTATAGATTATGAATAAAATAAAACCAAAACTCACTAAACCTAAAATTGACAAGGATTTAATTTTTAAAACCATAGTCTGACCAAAAAATTTCTGTGAGTATGCTAATGAAACACCCCAAAGTGATAAAAGGAAAATCCACAACAATAAAGAACCTTCATGGGCTCCCCATAAAGCTGCAACTTTATAAGGTACTGGTAAATTTGTATGTGAATTAAGTGCTACATAGAGAACAGAAAAATCATCTATAAGAAAACTATAACTTAAACACAGCATAGCTAAAAAAACAGCTAGAGAGTGAATAGATGTAAAACGAGTGATTAAGAGCTCTCTATTGGCTTGATTGAGTGGAATAATATTTAACCCTAAAAGAAACTGCATTAATGAAGCTGCAAGGGCACTAATGAGAAATAATTGTCCAAACTCAGGGGCCATATTATTCGGTTGGTTTACTCAGAGCATGGATTTCTGGTGGCATATAATTTTCATCGTGTTTTGCAAGAACTTCACTGGCTATAAATACCTTAGTGTTATTAAACATTCCTCTAGCAATAATGCCTTGCCCCTCACGGAAGAGGTCCGGAAGAATGCCTTTGTAATTGACATTAACGGTTGCAGCACCGTCTGTTAATGTAAATTGTGAGGTTAAATTNCCTTCTTCTCTATAAAAACTTCCCACGACAACTAAACCTCCAATCCTGAATTCTCTATCTTCTGGTGCCTTGCCTGCTATTACTTCTGACGGTGTTAGGTAATACAAAAGGTTATCCTGAAATGATTTCAGTATAAGAAAGGATGCAAAGCCCACAACAATGAGGACACCACCTATAGCTAAGAAACGTCGGTGTCTAGGAAGCATTAGTAACTCAATAATTTATTCATTCTCATTATGTAATTTTACTTCATTTAAAACCGAAGTGAACTGCCTTTGGGCTGAGATGTAATTTATTAAAAA
>JGI24815J26687_1000382_pt1 | contig 10932 bp, 12 predicted proteins | sample METZYME_3_150m_FD_26687 | JGI IMG/M metagenome (IMG submission 26687) | reverse complement strand
CGCAAAAGCCACAAAAGCAATAAGTGAAATTATTTGCAAAGCTCGACTTTAAGAGAACCGTAGGGAAGTTACTCTCATTCTGATACCTTGGAGATGCTGCAGGAACCACCTGCAAGAGTGGCATTTCTTCAAGAGGAGTCGCTATGCGACGTTATGACACATTGATAAACCCAGAGATTGAAGGTCTTTTAGACACGACTGAATCAAAATTTGGTCTTGTTGTTCTCGGCGCCAGAAGGGCTCGACAAATAACTTCCTACTATGGTCAATTAGGCGAAGGTTTGGGAGCTTCAGTTCCACCTCAGATAACTTCAACTTTTAGAAAACCTTTGTCAATGGCTCTTGAGGAGGTATCAGTTGGGAAAATTGTCCCTATAGAACTTCCCGACGAACCTGAAATTGAAGAAGTTGTTGAAGCAGAAGCAGAAGCAGAAGCAGAAGCAGAAGTTTTAATGGGCGAAGAATCAGGTGAAACCTCATCTGAAAACGACGAGAGCGCTTAGCCTCGTTTATATCCCAAATGGGTCAGCTCGACGGTCGTAGGATCGTTCTAGGAATTACCGGTGGAGTAGCCGCTTATAAGGCTATAGAGGTATGTAGGCGACTTACAGACGCTGGGGCTCATGTCTCACCAGTAATGACAAAAGGTGCACTTCGTTTTGTTGGAAAGTCGACCTTTGATGCTTTAGGTTCTGAAAAAACACAGATTTCCTTGTGGGATGAAGAACATGCGATTCCACATACAAGACTGGGTCAAGGGGCTGACTTGATTGTTGTATGTCCCGCTACAGCCAGACTCATATCCGATTATCGAAACGGTAGATCAGGGGATTTGTTAACAGCCACTCTTTTAGCGACACGTGCAGATGTGATGATCTGCCCAGCAATGCATACAGAGATGTGGGAACAAGCTTCGGTAATTGAAAATATTGCTGCACTACGAGAGCGCGGTGTTCAAATAGTGGGACCTGTTGAAGGGAGACTAGCTGGAGGGGATAGTGGTTTCGGACGGTTAGCGGAACCAGAAGATGTAGTGGAATCAGTTTTCAAACTTTTAGGTAAAGACGGTAAACACCAGCCTGGGGATCTTGCAGGGCTAACAGTTTTAGTTACGGCAGGTGGCACGCGAGAACCTATAGGGCCGGTTCGTTATATCGGAAATCGATCATCAGGTAAACAAGGTCATGCGTTGGCGAGTGAAGCAGCATTAAGAGGAGCGAAGGTNGTTTGTGTAACGACAGAAGNTGAAACAGCACCAGATGAATTAGGAATTGAAGTAATAGGAATCGAAACAGCTCAAGAAATGCATGACTCGGTAATGGAAAATTCTTCAAGAGCAGACTGGATATTTATGGCTGCTGCAGTAGCAGATTTTAAGCCTCGAAAAGTTGCTAGCCAAAAAATAAAAAAAGAAGAAGGTGTTCCTGAAATACCACTTGAGCCAACAGTGGACATTTTGAAAGCTTTAGATAAAACAAGAAAAAGTAATCAACTTATTATCGGTTTTGCAGCTGAAACAAAGAATTTACTTGAGAACGCTTCGAAGAAACTAGAAAGCAAAAACCTTGATCTTATTGTTGCGAATGATGTTTCTGCTCCTGGAGTCGGATTTGGGCACGACACAAATTCGGTTTCTGTAATCGACCGAAATGGAGCTTCAACAGAAATTTCATTATGTGACAAAAGAGAAATAGCAAGAAACATAATAGATATAGTTTCTGAATCGTGGTCTACGCAGGGAACTGATCCTAAGATTCAATAAAAGGAAAGAGATAATAGTGTCGCGAAAGTGGAGTTTCACATCAGAGTCAGTGACAGAAGGTCACCCAGACAAAATGGCGGACCAGATTTCTGATGCGATACTAGANGCACTTTTAGAAGAGGATCCTTATTCCAGAGTNGCTTGTGAAACAATGGTGACCACTGGTATTTGTGTCGTATCGGGAGAGATAACAACTTCGGGTTATGTGGACATACCAGGGATAGTTCGCCAAACTATTCGAGAAATTGGATATGACAGAGAAGACTACGGATTTGATGGAAGCACCTGCGGAGTGATGGTAACTCTCGACTCTCAGTCTGATGACATAAGCCGAGGTATTAATAGTTCTGAAGAGACTCGTTCTGGGGCATCAGATGATGAGGATGAATTAGACCGACAAGGTGCTGGAGATCAAGGAATGATGTTTGGTTACGCTTGTGANGAAACGNAAGCTTTAATGCCTTTACCGATTCAAGTAGCTAATCGNATGGCAGAAAGACATGCGGAAATAAGAAAGGCNGGCAATATTCCGTATTTGAGACCNGATGGTAAAACTCAGGTCACATTTGACTACGAAGACAACAAACCTGTCCGTTTAAATACTGTTTTAGTGTCAACTCAACATAATGACGGAATTGATAGAGACACAATTATATCGTCCAGATCTGATTGAACACGTAATAAGGCCCACAATTCCTGAAGAATTCAGTGAAGATGATTACACGGTTTTGGTTAATCCAACAGGGCGTTTTGTTGTTGGAGGGCCTGTGGGGGATGCAGGGTTGACTGGAAGAAAGATTATTGTCGANACTTACGGAGGGATAGCCAGACATGGGGGCGGCGCATTTTCAGGTAAAGACCCAAGCAAGGTNGACCGGTCGGCAGCGTATGCAACGCGATGGGTTGCAAAAAACTTAGTCGCTGCTGGAGCCGCATCAAGATGTGAGGTTCAAGTCGCTTACGCAATTGGAATGGCAAGACCAGTGTCAATCCTTGTTGAAACTTTCGGAACGGAAAAAGTCGATCCCATTAAAATCGAAGGTGCTATTCAAGAGATTTTTGATTTAAGACCAGCGGCAATAATTAGGGATCTTGATTTGAGGAGACCGATCTATAAGTCAACTGCGGCGTATGGTCATTTTGGTCGTGAGGAGTTCCCTTGGGAGCAGGTTAATCGCGCCGATGATGTGCGTTCTTACTTAGGGTTAAACTGATCCCCCCGGGCCTCTATGAATGCCCGAAATAAAAATGGCCAGTTGACTTTTGAGTCAGCACTTGGATCAACTGAGGATGTTGAATCTGAAGTTCTTAGTTCTAATGACGGTAAATCAAACTTGAGAGCAGTCAGGGTGCTTCCTGATGTTCCAGCTATCGATAAACCATTTGATTATTCAATTCCTCAGTTATGGATTGAAGATGGGAGAGCCGATCAAATAAAAGTTGGAACTATGGTCAGGGTGCCTTTCAGTGGACGACAGGTAAATGGTTGGGTATTAGAGATTGACATTCAACCTGAAGAAGGAATTAATCTGCTTTCGTTATCCAAATACAGAGGTGTTGGACCTTCTTCGGAAGTAATAGATCTGGCTCGTTGGGCGGCACATCGTTGGGCAGGTCGTCTCAATAGGTTTTTAACGACAGCGTCACCACCGAAGAATGTTCCTTTACTGGAGCAACGTAAGGATGGGATAGGGGAAACAAAAACCACTGCAAATGATACGGTTTGGTGGCAAGAAGCAGTGAAACATAAAGAAACTGTTCTTAGATTGCCACCATCACAGGATGCTGTCGCAATAGCATCTGAATTTGTGAGAAAGGGTAATACTTTGATCCTTTTCCCTTCAATTTCTGGTGCGCAGAAACTTGCTGCAGGTTTAAAGAGTAAGGGCTTGCACGTTTCAGTAGTGCCTGAACAATGGCAACATGCTGCTGTTGGAGGTTCTGTAGTGGGGAGTCGGTCGGCGGCATTTGCNCCTATAGTCGATCTTTCTGCAGTCGTTGTTTTTGATGAACATGACGCTTCNTATCAAGAGGAACGTGCTCCAACATGGAATGCGCGTGATGTAGTTGTAGAACGAGCAAAAAGNAAAAATGTGCCATGCGTTTTAGTTTCCGCGATTCCTACGCTGGAAGCGATTTCATGGGGTCATCAAATTAAACCTTCACGTAAAGAAGAACGGGATGGATGGCCAATAGTTGAAATAATCGATCGGCGAGTTGATGACCCTATACGATCTGGTCTTTTAAGCCAGAAACTAACTTCAATTTTAAGAGATGAAAGAGGTCCTGTTGTTTGCATTTTGAACAGAAAAGGCCGTTCACGGCTCTTAGCATGTGACCGGTGCGGTTCTCTTGCAAGATGTGAAAAGCATCTCATTCCTCTGACCCAAAAAGAAGACCATGCACTTGAATGTCCATCTGGTTGCAATGATCGTCCTGTGGTATGTGATTCTTGTGGGTCAACAAGATTCAAAAATTTGCGTGCAGGAATAGCAAGACTGAGAGAAGAGTTGGAAGCATTATCAAAGAAAAAAGTTGTAGAAATAAGTTCAGATTCAAAAGGAAAAATACCGGATTCAGATATTTACATTGGAACTGAAGCAGCTCTCCACAGAGTAGAACGAGCATCTCAGATAGTTTTTTTAGAGTTCGATCAGGAACTTTTAGCACCAAGGTTTAGAGCTGCTGAACAAGCGGCTTCTCTATTAATTCGATCTGCACGGCTAATAGGTAACAGGAACGGGGGAGGAAGATTAATCATCCAAACCCGGCAACCAGAGCACGAAGTTCTACAAGCTGTTCTTCATGCAAATCCAGAGAAACTAATCGAAGCGGAATCTGAGAGAAGACGTTTATTGCAATTACCGCCATACAGTGCTTTAGCTCAAATTTCAGGAGCTTCAGCTTCTGAAATGGTTCAATCTCTAAGTGGAATTTCCGGAATCGAAATTATGGGTCCACGTGATGACTGTTGGCTCGTTCGCGCTACTGATAATAACGCTTTATCTCAAGCTATTTCGAGTGTGGGACGACCAAAAGGTAAAATTCGGATAGAAATTGATCCGCGAAGAGCTTGACAGTCAAACCAAAAGCCTTCTGACGATAACCTTTCATAATGGTTATGAATGCGATAAGAGTCATAGGAGATCCTGTATTAAGGGTCAAGGCAAAAGAAGTAACAGAAATAACAGAAAATCTCGCCCGTTTGACACAAGAAATGCTGTCAACTATGTACTCAGCTCCTGGAATAGGTTTAGCAGCACCTCAAGTGGGAGTCCAAAAAAGACTTTTTGTCTACGATTGGGGTTCAGGTCCAGGTGTTTTGATAAATCCTGAAATAAAAGATGCTGACGGAGAATGGACTTTTGAAGAAGGTTGTCTGTCGATTCCGGGTCTTTCATGGGAATTACTGAGGCCCAAACAGGTTCATATAGTGGGAATCGATTTAGATGGTAAAGAAGTTTCTTTCGAGGCTGACGAACTGGAAGCTCGATTGTTCCAACATGAAATGGACCACTTGGACGGAGTATTACTCGTTGANCACCTAGACGAAGATCAAAGACGTGAGGCTAATAAAACACTAATGGGTATTGGCGATTCAATAGGTTCNCCACTTCCAATAGTGNGAGAGAGTCTTGGGTTTCCACAAAGTGAATAATGATTTCAAGAGGTTGGCTTTTGTAGGCACTCCCGAGTTATCGGTTCCTTTTATGACGAGTTTATGTTCATCTGGATATGACATTGGAGTGGTGGTAACCGGAGAGGATCGCAGAAGGGGCAGAGGTGAAGAACCTTCTCCTTCTCCTGTGAAACGAGCTGCTATTGAAATGGGTCTACCAGTAATTCACGAGATAGAAGAGGTAGAAAATTTCGAAATTGACCTTGCAGTGGTAGTAGCGTACGGAAGCTTCATTCCGGTTGATCTTCTTGAAAGAGTCCAAATGATAAATGTTCATTTTTCGTTACTCCCAAGGTGGAGAGGGCCTGCTCCTATAGAAAGAGCGATTCTTGCCGGTGATGCAAAAAGTGGGGTCTGCATAATGGAAATAGGAGAAGAGTTTGATGTTGGAGGTGTTTTTACCCGACAAGAAGTAGAAATTTCAGCACGTGATACTACAGAAACTCTTAGAGATCGATTGATTGAAGCGGGATGTGAACTGCTCGTATCAACACTCGGCGATGGGCTTGGCGCACCAGTACCTCAAGTGGGGGAGATAGTTTGGGCTGAAAAAGTAACCCCTCAAGAGAGAGCAATAGATTGGGGACTCGAGGCTGAAAAAATTGATCGGCTAGTCAGAATAGGTGGAGCATGGACAACATTTAGAGGTGAGCGTTTCAAAATTTGGAAAGCTGAAGCAAATANACAACAGATTCAGGGTTCACCTGGTCAACTGGTTGGAGATCAGGTGGCTAGCGGTAAAGGTGCATTACGACTCATTGAGGTTCAGTCTCAAAATCGAGCCCGACAAGAATTCGATTCATGGAAACTAGGTGCGCGTTTAGAAGAAAATTGCGTATTCGGAGATGGCTGAAAATAACGAGGCACGTGCTCTGGCTTTAAAGGTTCTTGGTCGGATAGAAAAGGATTCAGCATTCGCGAATTTAGTGTTAAGAACTGCTTTGGATANCTCTGAACTGGATGAAAGAGATAAGGCATTAGTCACTGAACTGGTTTATGGCGTTACAAGAATGCGTAGATCATGTGATTTTTTGATTGATCGATTCATCAGTAAAAAATTACATCCAGATGTTCGTACAATTTTGCGTTTAGGNACCTACCAGCTTCATTGGATGAACATACCCGACCATGCTGCTGTGAACGGTTCAGTTTCTTTAGCGCCTAAATGGGCAACAGGGTTATGTAATGCCGTGTTACGCAAGGTTGCCAAAGAGACGGTTGAGTGGCCCACAAAAGCGATCGAATACAGCTATCCGGATTGGATAGTCGAGAGACTTGAGTCTGATCTTGGAGAACCTGAAGCTAGTGCAGCACTTAAGTGTATGAATAGTTCAAAATCAGCGACTCCCCGTGAAGACGGCTATTTTCAAGATGCGGCTTCTCAACTAGTGTCAGATCTTTTAACACAGGAGGGAAACTGGGGGGAAGGTCCGGTAATCGATGTATGCGCAGCTCCAGGAGGTAAAGCTAGTGCAGCTGTTTCAGCAGGATTTCCTGTAATCGCAGCAGATGCATCCTTAAAAAGACTGAAATTAGCGAGATCAAATTCTCTTGAACTCAATATAAAACTTCCATTGGTTGTCTCTGACGGAACAGATCTACCATTCAGAAAAGGTGAAGCTTCAAGAGTTATAGTTGATGCTCCTTGCAGCGGACTTGGTGTTTTAAGAAGAAGAGCTGACGCTAGATGGAGAATCAAAGAAGCAGACCTAGCTGTTTTAGCGGATCTTCAGTTAAAACTACTGTGTTCAGCCTTGACCATGGTTAAATCTGGAGGTTTGCTTATTTACAGCGTTTGCACACTAACTAATATAGAAACTATTGGAGTAGATGAAAAATTTCGAAACCTCGTGAATGTCGAAGAAATAGGTGACTTGCCTCACCCTTGGCGAAAACATGGAAGAGGTGGAATGATCCTTCCTCAAGATCTAGACAGCGAAGGAATGTCTGTGTTCTGTTACAGGGCACCTTGATGTCTTAAACAGCAATAAGTTTTTCTCTCAAATGCTCAAGAACGAGTTTTAGAGCTTCGAAAGTTGGGTGTCCTGGTTCATCGACAAACTCTTCGGTAAGCACGGAATGGGCGCGTGTGCTGATTCTATGAGTGTTACCGGGTGACGAATCAATTTCGACAGACACAAATCCGTCTCCGAACTCTTCATGAAGTCTCGCAAAACGTTCGCTGGGAACCATCGAATCATTAGAGAACCTGAGACCTAAAATGCAAACTCCACTATCGACACGACTTTTAGCTACTTCAAGATCAGAATTCGAAATGCCAATTGATTTCTTTCGTTTTTTCCCAAACGGTAAAGGCAAACTAGGTTGACTTAGAACCGGTGCTACAAGTCGTTCATCCAGCATCATTCCTAAAGCGAAACCCCCCGTGAAACACATTCCTATTGCACCAACTCCGGGACCTCCACACCTTCCGTGTTCAAAAGCAGCGAGTGCCCGTAACCAGTCGGTGACTGGAGATGTTTTTCGAGTCATGAGAGCGGTGAATTCTCGAGAGATGCAGGCTTTTTGCAGCGTTCGGATCGAATTACCGAGTGTTGGTTTTTCCCCAGGAACTCCAAAAAGAGAGGGGAGAATTGCGGTGCAGCCTATTCCAGCAACCTTTCTACCAAATTCAGCGACTTTAGGTGTGATTCCAGGAATTTCTGACATGACGATAACAGCGGGACCTGAACCAATACGAAGAACTGTTTTGCTTTTACCACTATGTTCAAATTCAGCTATTTCATAGCCGTCTAAAGCGCTTAATTCCATTTTCAGACTTTATCGGAAGTCATGAGTAGAGGAGACGGTAGTTATGCTTATTATGTGAACGAAAAAGCACAATCTGTGAAAAAAGAAATGAAAGTAAAAATTTTGACAGTCTCAGATGGAGTGGCGCACGGAGTGCGTGAAAACAAATCAAGTGAAGCATTGGTTGAACGTGTTTCCAATGAAGGGTGGACTGTTGAGGACACTGTGGTTTCACCTGATGGTGATGATGAAGTGGCTAAAATTCTGGTGTCTTTGGCACATGAATTTCATGGGTTGATAGTCACTACGGGAGGTACAGGTTTTGGTCCCCGTGATCAAACACCAGAAGGCACGTTGAAAGTAATAGACAGAGAAGCTCCAGGATTGGCTGAAGCGATGAGATTGGTCAATCCGCTGGGAAGACTTTCACGAGGCGTTGCCGGAACGATTGGGACGTCACTTGTTGTAAACACACCTGGTTCTGAAAAAGGCTGCATTGAATGTTTAGAAGCGATCATAGATGTTATTCCACACGCAGTTGGTCTCCTATCGGACAACACTGACCCACACCCGATCTGATCATGAACTTAGAAGAAGACGCCAAGTTCATGGCTGAGGCTATTGAGGTCGCAGAAAAAGCAAGGTTTTGGTCCTCACCTAATCCTTGGGTTGGGGTAGTGGTTGTCGCAAAAGGACAGGTAGTAGGAAAAGGATTTACGGGACCATTTAATGCAACTGATGTTGCAGAAAATTCAACGCAACCTGAAGAAGGATTTGAGTCCAGCGTTGGCGTCCATGCAGAAATAGCAGCTCTTGCACAGGCAGGGAAATTTGCAAACGGAGCAACTTTATACACGACTCTTGAACCGTGTAATCATCATGGTCGTACTAGCCCATGCACCGATGCGATTATTCAAGCGGGGATCAAGAGAGTGGTAGTGGCATTAGTCGATCCAGATAAAAGAGTTTCAGGGTCTGGTGTGGAGTCACTTAGATCCGCTGGGATTGAAGTGGATGTAGGTCAAAACAGTGCTGGTGCTGAGAAACAACTAACCCCTTACCTTCATCACAGACATACAGGCCGACCCTATGTGTTTCTTAAGTTAGCGGCAACATTAGATGGTCGTATTGCTGCACCTGATGGGTCAAGTAATTGGATTACAGGTGAAGAAGCAAGAATCGACGTGCACAAGTTACGAGCAGAAAGTGATGCTATTTGTGTGGGGGCGGGAACAGTTAGGAGCGACGACCCTAGGCTTACCGTCAGATCAGTCGATGGTCCTAGTCCACGTCGAATTGTAATCGGTGAAATACCAGAAGGTGCTCAAGTCGAACCTGCTGAATCGTGGAAAGGGTCTTTAGAAGATTTGATTCAAAAATTGGGGAATGAAGGGGTGCTGCAACTACTTGTTGAGGGGGGAGCTCATCTGGCTGGGCAAATGCACAGGGAAGGGCTGGTAGACCGTTATGTGATCTATGTTTCCCCTTCGATCATGGGAGGAGATGACGGTAAACCTTTGTTAAGTGGTGATGGTGTCGCGACTATGGAATCGATTAGTCGTGGAAAATTTGCCAATGTTACCCAATTGGGTGAGGACGTTCGATTGGATTTAGTTCTTTCATGAAAGTTATTTAAAATCAACACACTTGTGCGTCACCCAGTGGCTAAGTTTGTATTGTGCTAAAAATTGTTTTACCAAAAGGTTCCTTAGAGCAAGCGACATTGGACTTGTTCGATTCTGCTGATCTCTCAGTTAGTCGTTCTTCAAAAGTTGACTATAAGGCTAATATTGACGACCCGCGAATTGATGAAGTTAGAATCCTGAGACCACAGGAAATTCCTACTTACATTGCCGATGGCTTGTTTGATATAGGAATAACAGGACGTGATTGGATCGAAGAAACCGAAAGTGACGTGGTTTCATTAGGGAAGTTGCATTACTCCAAAGCCACGGCAAGGCCGGTTAATATCGTTGTGGCTGTCCCCGAGGATTCGCCTTTCGAAAAAGTACAAGATTTACCTTCAGGTGTAAAAGTTTCCACTGAATACCCAAATTTGACTAGAAATTTTTTTGCTGCACAAGGTGTTGATGCGGACATACAACTCAGCTATGGAGCTACCGAAGCCAAGGCTCCTGACATAGTTGATGCTGTAGTGGACTTGACCGAGACAGGAAGAGCGCTAAAAGCTGCAGGTTTGAAAATTATAGACACGATACTTACAAGCCATACCGAATTGGTAGCGAATCGTGAGTCTGCAGAAAATCCTGAACTGCGTCATGCTATGGAACAAATTCACACACTTCTAGAGGGGACCTTAGAAGCAAGAGGCAAGGTTCTTGTAAAAATGAATGTTGCGGCAACTCAGTTGCAGAGTGTTCTTGAAGTTATACCTTCTATGAAGGCTCCAACAGTTAATGAGCTTGCTAAGGGTGAGGGATACGCTGTTGAAACGGTTGTGGCAAAAACAGAAATAAACATATTAATTCCTGAACTTAGAGATAAAGGTGCTTCTGACATTATTGAACTCCCTTTGTCCAAGATTGTTCACTAAAAGCGATTACATAACCTACTCTTCGTCAGGGGTGTCTTCCTGATTGCCAAGTTGAACAAAGGCAAGACGAATTTGGTGCAAGGCGTCTTTTAGAGTTCCCTCAGCTTCCCCTAGTCTTCCAGCTAAAGAATCCAAAACTGCTGACATTGCATCGATAGCCAGAGAAGCTTCATCCATTTTTGGTGG
>JGI24815J26687_1000379_pt1 | contig 10946 bp, 8 predicted proteins | sample METZYME_3_150m_FD_26687 | JGI IMG/M metagenome (IMG submission 26687) | reverse complement strand
TTTGGAAGCCTTTTAGGTATGAACCAGGATGAAAAACGAACAAGTTTTGAAAAACTTATTCAAATGGCGCGTTTTTCGAGAGACAGGATTAAAGCTTCGACTCAACTAAATAAAATCACATCACAAACAACTAAATTAGCAGGACAACTTGATCATTTTGTAGAAAAAAATAAATTGATGGGAACAGTTGAAAATTCACCTCCAGCAGGTGCTGTAAAACATCAGCCGCTGCTTGATGAACATATTCTGGATTGCCTCGAACTGGCAGCCTTAAGTTGTGAAATTTCCTATCTATCTGAAAGCCAGGGCGAGCAGGTATAAAAAGTAATTATATAATATCTTTTTATATTAAATACTTACATGCCTCCGACAGTCATTTCCGAAACCAGCACAGTCGGAAGGCCTACTCCGACGGGAACACTCTGCCCCTCTTTCCCACAGGTCCAGATTCCTTCGCTCATAGCGAAATCGTTACCGACCATACTGATTTTTGACATTGCATCCGGACCGTTTCCGATTAAGGTGAAATTCTTTATCGGCACGGTTTTTTTNCCATCTTCCACCAGCCACGCAACAGTCGGGACGAAGACAAAATCTCCGTTGGAAATATCCACTTGACCACCGCTGAATTCTTGACAATAAACACCTTTTTTAACAGAATTGATAATTTCCTCAGGTTCAGAATCACCATTTGCGAGGTAAGTAGATGTCATACGCGGTATTGGATAATGAGCATAGGATTCGCGTCTGCCGTTTCCTGTGGGATTTGTGCGGAAGTGCTTAGCGCTTATTCGGTCATGCATGTAGCTCCGCAGGATTCCATTTTCGATCAGCAAATTTTCAGCAGAAGGAATTCCTTCATCGTCAAAATTTATCGCCCCGCGTTCGTTTGCTATAGTTCCGGAGTCATAAATGGAACACAGATCGGAAGCGACTTTTTCGCCAATTCTGCCGCTGTATGCAGAAGTTCCTTTGCGGTTGAAATCTGCCTCCAACGGATGTCCTACGGCTTCATGCAGCAATATTCCGGATTGTGCAGGTCCTAAAATAACTGGCAGTATGCCTGAAGGTGCCTGCTCTGCGCCTAAAAGTAAAATTGCTTCAGCGGCAGCCCGTTCTCCTAAAATTTTCGCGTGATCTGTCTGCGTTAAATAATCAAGACCAACACGTCCTCCAATTCCGGAAGATCCATTTTGAATATTGTCTCCATCCTGGGAAACGCAATGTACATTCAGCCTGAACATTGGACGTGTGTCCCGTAAAACGTTGCCCTCTGAAGTCACAACCTGTGTCAGATTGAGTGCATCCATAATGGCTACTGTTACACGATTTATTCTCTCATCGTAGTCTCTGGCAACATTTTCCGTACGTTTGACCATTTCAATCTTTTGGACAAGTTCCAGATCAGTAACTGTTTCGAGTACAGGATAATAATTTTTTGGTACAACTTCGTTAAACCGGAAACCTTCCGCCAGTGAAACTTCACCGCTGGAAGCAATGGCCGCGGCAGTTCGTGCCGCGTGCAACATGGGTTTCAAATCGAAATCTTCACTGTAGGCATATCCTGTTTGATCATTCTGCACTACTCTAATGCCAACTCCTGAGACCACAGCAACAGCAGAATTCTTTATAATTCCGTCTTCCATTACCACTGAATTTCGAGTGCTGTACTCAAAGTGGATATCGGCAAAATCTCCTCCACGGTGCAGTGCGGCATTCAATAACTTACGTAAAACAGCCTGATCAATGCCCATTTGCCCTTCAAACAGATGTTTAACGGCTTCTACTGCCGTCAAAGTCTGAGTCAGGTGATGAGCGATGTTTTTTGTTTCAAGTGAAATATTGGTGCTATTCATTGATTTATAGAATATATATTTCTGGTTTCGTTTTATGTTTCCTGTATTAAAGTTTTCAGCAATTAAAGAGAGTTTTTTCAATACACCCTGCAGCTTTTTCATATGCTCCAGGTTCGCCGAGTTTTGCGCGGGTATTTTTTAATTCGCCGATTATTCTTTCACGATAGTCTTTATCACGCAAGAGTCGAGCAGCCGTTTCCGCTACTTTTTCGGCAGTGAAGTCATTTTGTAATAATTCAGGGACAATTTCTTTTTCTGCTAATATGTTGACTAGTCCAATAAATTTTGTATCCGCCAGATAACGTGCGATCCGGAAAGTAAGCGGAGCAACCTGATAAACTATTGCAAAAGGTTTCAATGCAAGTCCGGTCTGCAGTGACGCTGTTCCAGAGGCAACTACAGCAGCATCACAGGCCTGGATAGTTTCAATAAACTGTTCCGGAATCAAAGTGACAGGAACAATTGAGGATTCAATTATTTTTTTAACTTCATTTAAGTCAAGTGATTCAGCAACAGGCAGAATGCAGCCGATCTCACCGACTTGCTCTTGAATATGCGGCAGGCTCTTCAACAGAGTAGGCAGAAGTCTTCTCATTTCACTCGGCCGGCTTCCTGGTGCAATCGCGAGCAGTGGTCGGTCGTTCTGCAGTCCGTACTGTTTGAGAAATGACTTGTTGTCTTTTTCATTGCTTATTTGATCCAGCAGCGGATGTCCAACCCAATTTACATCAACTCCTGCCTGTTGATAAATTTCTTCTTCAAAAGGAAAAAGCACAATCATTTTGTCCACCACCCGTTTGATGGTTTCCAACCGGCCTTTTCGCCAGGCCCAGATTTGAGGACTGTTGAAAAATATTACCGGAATCCCTTTTTCTTTTGCATAGGCTGCGAGTTTGAGATTGAATCCAGGATAATCAATCAGGATCAATACGTCCGGACGTTCCTCTTCCAGCGCATCACGCATTCTCCAGAGTGTACGGTAAAGCCGGGGAAGATGACGTACAACTTCAACGAAACCATGAGTCTGCAAAGTATCCAGCATGTAATACGGCCTAAAATTTTCTCTTAACATCTTCAAACCGCCGATGCCGAAAAAATCGATATTGTCATTGTTCCGTCTTAAACAACGGATCAAACCTGCTCCATGAACATCTCCGGAAACTTCTCCGGCAATCATCATTATTTTCATTGGGTATATCAGGGTGGGGGCTGTTTTAACTTTCTACCGGTAGGTGAAAATTTACTGGGAATCATTTTTAAAAACAAGTCCGACCTGTTGGAACCCCGCGTTCTTAAACAATAGCATCAGTTTCATCAATATGCCGTAAGGCACCTGTTCATCCATTTGTACGTATACAGGCAGTTTCTGTTTCCAAAGTTTTGGATTTTTTGTCAAAGATACTGACAGGCTTTTGAGAGAGTATACTTCATCACGAATAGCAATCTGCATTTCTTTATTCACAACGGCCAGCATTGATTCATCGTAATCCGGAAGACGAGCTTTCAGTTTGCCTTTCGGAAGTTGAATTGGAAGAGAGAGCGTCAACAACGGTGCAGAAATGAGAAAGGAAACGAGGAGTACCAACAACACATCAACAAAAGGTGTGATGTTGATTTCAGACATCAATTCCCCACGCAGTCGACGGGCATGTCTAAATTTTCTCATTTTTTAGGTAGTAATCGTTGTTGGAGGTGGTGCAGCAGTTGAAGTGCGAAATAGTCCATTGTCTCAGTCATACCTCGGATAGTTGCACGAAATAAATTATAACCTAAAGTCGCTGGAATCGCGGCGAAAAGCCCTGCGGCAGTCGCAACAAGCGCCTCCGCAATGCCTGGGCTGATGACAGACAGTTCAACAGAATTTAGTTCCGAAATACTCAGGAAAGTATTGATGACTCCGATTACTGTACCAAATAAACCAATGAACGGTGAAGTAACACCAATAGTGGCAAGGAGAGCCTGACCGGCGTTTAAATCCTTCTCAGCCATCAAAATACGGGCTTCAAGCATGCGCTCAAGCCTGTCCATCAATTCTCTGCGGTGATCGTAATCTGATTCTGGATTAGCTTTTAGGAACCGTTTCAGTTCACGGTCGCCCAGCGTGAACATTTCCTGGAGTCGATTTTTCGGCATCTTACTGAAGAGCAGGCGAAGTTCACCCACGCGTTTTGTACTTTCCAGATACTTCAAGGCACGCGACTGGAGGTATTTCACCCGAATTAGGCTGAAAAACTTGATAAACAGCGTGATCCAGACAACTACAGAACAGCCGAAAAGTACTGCAAGGACACTGAAGGCAATACTACTGAAATCTGTAGTGAATGGTAGAGCCAAAAAATCCATTCACTTGTTTATGGTTTGAGCAGTAAAGTGAATTCTACTCTCCTGTTTTTATCCCAGGCGTTTTTACCGGAATTTCTGTCGAGCGGGAATTCTTCTCCATAACTGAGGATACGAACAAGTGTTGAGTTGGAAAGGTACACCATGATTGAGTTGGCAATTGCATTGGCCCGGCGATGCCCCAAAGCAAGGTTGTACTCGTCACTACCACGTTCATCTGCATGGCCTTCAATCTGCACAATCATATCACCTCGTGCTTCCAGAGCCTTCATCACACAGGAACTCTGCTGTCGTAAAAGTTTTTGATAATCGGGTTTTATTTTAATTTGATCAAAGTCGAAGTGAACTACAGGCATTAAACGGTCATTAATTTCGTCACGTAGACTCCTGTCAGCAATGTTTAAATCTTTTGTTTTGAGCAGACGCTGATGAGCATCTTCCATTTTTGCAGGCACATTTTTGCATGAAACTAACTTGAGAGCAGAAACAAGGGCTAACCTGGAAGTCGGCATAAACCTGGGGGAACTGTCTTCCTGCTCAGGAACTTCCACTGGTTTTTCTGCTTGAATCTCTTGAGATTCATCTGCAGGAATTGTAAGAATTTCAAATACAGCTTCCTTAATCGCATTAAATGCCCCAGCTTGATTTGTTTCCGGGGTTTGCAGCTCAGGCTGTGCCAACAGTTTTTCTTGTACTGCGGCTTCCTCTGCGGTTTCTTTTGCGGTTTCTGCAGCGGTTTCTGCAGCGGCTTCTGCTTCAGTAGCTTTCAAAGCCGCCTCCAGTGCTAACAATTCTGTCGCTTTTTCTTCCTGTTTACGTTCCTCTTCCTCAATTTGCTTCACATATTCCAAGTCCAGTACTTCCTCATCCAGAGGCTCCGGGCTTTTGGAACCGCAACCTGAAAAAACGAGGGAAAGAAGTGCAAAGATGATAATGTAATATTTAAGCATCTGCTATTATTAAGTATCTGAGTTTTTCTAGTTTTAGAAATAAAGACATCAAAGAAAATTATTCTTTTTCAAGATACGAACAAAACCAGCCTAACTCGCTTACTCTCATTTTGCAACGTATATCTATATGGAAGATTGCAAAAAAGATGACATACAGTCAAAAACACTAAAAATTCTTTCGTGTTGAGAAGTTTTTTGAAGAAATACGAAAGCAGATATTATTAAAAAGCCTTTTAAAAACTATTAATTTAATAGCTGAAAAGTATTATCAAATCCTAAAAATTAAATCATATAAAGCAACGCAAATTGTTACTGTTTTACTTGACTTTTAGCTAAATAGAGTATAATTAAGAGTGTTGATAAATTTATTTATTTGAAATGTTTTTGTCAATTATTTTTATCCAGGAATTAAATAATATCTTGTCCATGAACAATTTTCGATTTTTTTACAAAAATATTTTGAGTGTTGTTGGTTGCATTGTTGTATTAATATCAATTAATATCAGTATATTACAGGCGGAAATAATTAATCGCAGCCGTCCTGAACCTGAAATTCGGGAACGTATCCACAAAATACTCAGAAAAACAATGCGTGAGAATTACATTGATGTATCAGTAATTCTACATTCTGTCCTCGATAACAAACCGGTTAAAAAAGACAGTGAGCTGATTCCAGGAGTCAAAATAAAGACAGAAGATAATAAAGTACAGGAACTGTTAAATTATCGCATCATAAATTTAACAGTTAACGAATCAGTTAATTTGAATCAAGTTGAGGCACGTATCCGTTCAGAAATATCAGAACTTAATGCGCAGGATCGTTTTGAGCAGTCGGTTGTGCTGGAAAAATTACAGATCGAGCGTCCTGATTTTTCAGAAAAACTTGTTGAATATGTAAAATTACTGGTAGACGCAAGGTCGGATTTGAATCGTGATGAACCGGTTCCGGCAAAGGAGAAATTAAAATTGGCTGCAGAAATTAGTGCAGAATTTCCTGCAGGTTATGAGATGCTTGGTGTAGATCAACTGATTCCGGATTATGTGCCGGAAGGGACAGAAGCGATTACTCCAGCGCAATGGGGCATTATTGGTACACTTGGAGTTTTACTTCTTTTGACGCTGGCATTGTTTTTCTTTGTATCAAGAAGTACTAGAGAACCGGAGGAAAAAGAACATCAGTTGCTTGGGACTTTGGGGAAAGTTGCGACTGCCATAGAAAGTATGGCACCGGAAGAAGAGGCTGAGGAAGAGGAACTGGATCTTCCGGATGAGGAGGCTGATGCTGGGGATGATGATGAAAAAATTGACTATTTTGGATTCATCAGGAAGATGCCGCCAAGGGTTCGAGTTGATTTGCTGCAAGGAATGGAACACCATCAACAGGCTATTGTTTTTAGTCAGATGGACTCCAGTGAGATGGCTAATATTCTCAAGGCGATGCCAGTCGAAGACTCCTTAGGGATTGTCTTAGCCATGAAAGATATAAGCGTTTCTCCAAGTCAACTGCAGCAATTGGCAGATGAACTGACTGAAACTGCTAAAACTCTGCCCATGCCATTTGATGGTCTAGGGCGTATTGNGGAACTTTCNGGTCAGATCAGTGCAGATGAATGGAACGAGATTTTAGGCAGTACCGATGAACTAAAAAAGAAGAATCCTGAATTAGCTAAAGATACAAGCGAAGCTATGGAACTAATTCAAGAGAGGAGTCTTTCTTTTGAAGATTTAGAAAGCAGCGATACCATAGATGATGCATTAGTGGGAAGAGTGATGGAGCGTTTTGAACGATCAAGATTAAGTACGGGCGCCAGAGTTTCCGTCCCGTATTTACTGCTTGATACCCATACTTCAGTTACTGATCAAATCATGAAGGAATATACTGAAGATACACAGAAATANTATAAGGAACAACTACAGGNATTCGAAAAACAGCGCGAGGATGATGAAGAGGCTAAATTACGTATAGAACAGCTTAGGAATCTTCATCGCAATGTTTTCATGCGCCATGTTCATGTCGAACTAGGTAAACTTTGGGAGGAAAAGGATTCATGAAACAATCAAATGCAGACAGACTAGGTACACTAATTGGCTTTTTGTCTGGTACTCTTTTTATCTTNACGGGTATTCTCTGGCCAGCTGAATTTTCTAATATAGCTCTATGGCTGGAGAGTACTGGAGATGCAGAATCATTTAATAAATACNTAATTCAAATCTTACGTTTCTTTGATTTGAAATCTTTTATCATCGTCTTTGGAGGTACTATTTCTGCTACCTTTGTTGCTTTTCCATACACAAAGACTATGAGAAGTTTCAAAAGTATTCCCAAGGTTTTTTCAGCAGATACAGCAGAAGAAGCTACTCAGGAGATTTATGATCAATCTAAGTTAATAGCTGAAAAACGCTACAGTGGGAAAAGGATTACTAATGATGATCTTAACAGTCTGGAAAATCCCTTTATGCGTAGATGGATAGAGGGACTGATTGTACGGGAGCAAGTTGAGGAAGAGTCATTAGCTCAAATTATACATGCAGAAGTGCAAATGTATGACCAGCGCGCTGAAGAAGAAATCGAAATATTCGATTTTATGGGTACCGCTGCACCTGCTTTTGGTATGGTTGGAACAATTGTGGGATTGGTACTTATGCTGGCGGAGACTGGGAGTATTCGTTCTGTTATGCAGGCTATGTCCATTGCTATGTTGACTACTCTCTATGGGGTGATTTTGTCTAACATGGTTTTATTACCTATTGCGTCAAAACGTAAGCAGTTGAAAGACTCTAATATTATTTTGCTTGAAATGGTTCGTGAAAGCGTTAATCGCATAGCACGCCGTGAAGCCCCATACACAATTCTTCAAGAACTCCACAATTTTCTGCCGCATAAACGTGACCAATTTGATGAACAGTATGGATGATATTTTATGTTTTATGATTAAATAAAAATTATGGAAATTGGTAGCGGCCATTAATTGTTAAACATGAAATTTTTTTAAGCAGAAGAAATGTTTGGAGAAAAGAAGACTAAAGGTAAAGAAGCGAAGTGGATGATGACATTTGCTGACTTAATTACCCTATTGTTTTGTTTTTTTGTATATCTGTCGTTGTTTAATAAACCCCAGGTTGATATTAGAACGGGTTTTGTTGTCAGTGAAGTTACGCTCAGTAGTTTGATGGGCCGACTTCCTGAAGAAATAATCTCGGGTTTTAAGTCAATGAAAGGTGTGTTTTTTGAAAGACGAGTTCCATTCGCAGAAAGACTGGAAACACTCATTGGACAAAAGAATACATCTCTCCATAAAACCCAGATTCTGATTGAAAGCATGGCCAAAGGAAGGGTCGACGAAGCTTCGAAAGTAAAGCTAGTTGAGGTTATTCTTAATGATCCGGTAGAGGAAGATTTGAAAATACCTTTGTTTTTTGCAGGAAATGCGAGAAGGGGCCCTACCGACCCAGAATTGTGTACAAATGAAGGATTAAATGGAAACCCTGAAGCGATTAAAGAGTTTGATTACTTAATTCCTTCAGAAGTTATCACAATTAGGGCGGGGGAAGTGGGAGCATTTTTCACTTTGTGTATAGTGAATGATAAACTGTATGAGTCTCCAGAAGAAATTTTAGTTCAAATCGGAAAGCTCCGCGGAGATGTGGAACGAGGCAATTTTGTAACCTGGAGCATTATAATTGATGATGATGAGCCACTTCCAAGCGTAACCTTTGAGGTTGAGCGTAGGGATCTTTATAAAGGGATTTCAAATGTAACGGCACAAATTTCACCTATAAGTGGAGTAAAAACCGATATTCCACTCAATTTTGGTGGGACGGCCAAAGAAGAACAGGATTTTAAGTTCAAGGATGGGGCAACGATCGAGATCTTTCCCTATACGGAAAAAGGGACTATAGAACTGGAAGTTATCCAGGATGAAGTACCATTGTACGCAACTCGAACATTGGTCCTCGAGATGGATGACAATTCTATTACAAATGCTGAAATTGGGAAGGTTTCCAAACAAGTCAATACTATCATCGGCGCTCAGGAGATGAAGGATTGTAGTGGAATAAATCGCTTTTTGCGTGAAAATACAGCTTTTTCTTCGTTTGAGTTAGATGCGAGCAAATCTCGCTGTATTCTTTCTCTGCCATCGAGTTTCCTTTTTCGTAGTGGGGGGGCAAAAATTTCTCCAAAAGTTACTACACAGCTCAGCAATTTTCTGAATGAAATCAGAAACCGTTATGAACTTGAAGGAGATGCTATCAGAGTCGATGGACACACTGATGATGTGCCACTAACAAAAAGAGGAAGATTTAAAAATAACTGGGAACTGAGTACAATGCGTGCCACAAATGTTGCGACACTCATGATGGAAAACGTGGGTTTTGATCCGGAACGTATTGCTATTTCGGGTTATGCTGATACTCGGCCTAAATCACCATATCTTGACAAAAAAGGTGAACCTAAAAGAGGAAAAGAACTGCGTGAAGCACGAAAAACAAACAGGAGAGTGGAGCTGATCTTTACCCGTCCACTTGAGAAAGAAAGAACTAGAAAATTTTTTCCTGACCCTAGAGCAGGTTAAGGGAAGCATGTTTAATTTGTGTTTAAGGGCCCTGATTTTACTCTGGATTTTGGTCTTTTTGGGTAATCCTCTGGAAGCGCAAACGAATGAAAACGAACAAAGTTCTGAGTCACCGCAAGAGATCCTTATTTTTCGCACCTCTCCAGGAAAGGAGAGCAGGGCAGAGGGCTGGTTTCGTTTTCAGGTAAGTGCTTTCAGTCCGCTGCTGGTGGTAAAAGTTAACGGTTTCGCGCAAATGGTGACCAAGGATGCGGATTGGGCGGAATATGAGGTTCCATATTTTTTAAAAGAGGGAAAGAATCTTTTTACTATTTTTGTGCAGACAAAAACGGGCGAGCGTGAAGAAGAATTTATTGTAACATATGAACCTCCTGAGAAAAGGAGTAAAGCTCCACCGCCTTTGAACGGTATTATTATGGTTGGGCAAACGCACAGTGACAATATTCTGAGTGTACAGGAAGGTAATTCAAAGATAAATGCGGCAAAAAATGATTTGTTGTTGTCAGGCGCATATGCATTTGAAATAAATAAGGAATCAGCAGTTTCATTGAGTGCTGTGCTCAAATTTGACCGGCATCAGAATCGTAGTCTGGTTGCGGAAGAAGTATTGTTCAGGCAGTTCGGTACAGAGTACAGGCATAAAAACCTGTTAAGTCTGGATTTCAGCAGCGGTTTGGGGCAGAACGTGATCAGCCTCAAGGAGGCGAATCCGTCGAATCCNCATAAAGCNGGCGAATTCAGGGAGGATGTACAGTCTATCTTTCTTTTTATTTCCGCTAACAAAAGTTGGGGCGGGCTATTCTCCGGATCCCTGAAAATACAGCTGGATAGTCAGGACAAAGTAAAAACAGATTCGGAGGACGGAAATTTGACACTGATGTCTTTAGGTGCAAAATCACGCTGGGATGAATTTCGCTTTCAGGGTCGTTTGGATTCAAAGTCGACAGCTCTTAAGGATTCAAGCAAGGATTTTCAGTCGACAGTGCTGGATGCAGGTGTGTCGTATTCATGGTCTCCATGGGTATTTGGATTTAATTTTCAAAACAGGAATCAGCAGTACAAAAAAGCTGATGCAGCGTCAAATCTGGTTTTGCAGAATAAAAAAGATGAAATGTCACTTAATTTTAAATACGCTTTCAGTAACTCCACAATAGTGGGTGGAGATTTGAAACAAATAAAACAGGCTTCAAATGACGCTACAAAAACTTACCAGGCAAATCAGCTTA
>JGI24815J26687_1000375_pt1 | contig 11029 bp, 14 predicted proteins | sample METZYME_3_150m_FD_26687 | JGI IMG/M metagenome (IMG submission 26687) | reverse complement strand
TTCAGTAAGTGTCGACGTGGGAAGAACTGACTCATCCGCGAAGTAGCTAAGGGTCGTCATATATATTCCTGTGATCCGGTTCTACGTGCGCTCAACCCTAATATCCATACTAATGTCTGGGTTAAGTGAATGCAGTACGCTGCAGTATTTATCCCGTGACAGATCAAGGGCACGCTGTACTTGGCTTTCATGTTCTTCGTCGGGACCAGTAATCCGACAAACAAGCTGAATTGACTCGTATTTCTTTGGCGCATCACCCGCTCGTGCACCCGTAGCATCAATCTCAAGTGATTCAACGGGTACCCGTGATTTCTCCAGGATCACCCTCAGGTCGATCGCCATACATCCGCTAATAGAAAGGAGAAGGAGCTCCATGGGTGAGGGGCCCTGAGAGCTATCCCCATCTATGGAAATCTCAGGGCCATCACCTGTGCTTCCCGTGAAAACAAGTGCGTCACCGGACCAACGGAGCCCGATGCTCCGAGTATCAGAAAAGTTCATCTGGAGGAGGGGGTGCGGGGAGAGAATCACTCGGATTGCCTAGAAGGCCTGCAAGAGTGGCGCGCGCGTGATCAACATGGCTACTTGCTTCTGGGTCGTCCGGTGCACAGGCAAGAAAGAACTCGAAGTGTTGGATGGCACCTTCGGGGTCACCGCTGTTAAGAAGAATAAATGCTAAGCCGTAGTGAGCCCCTGCAGCGGAAGCATCCCTGTGGAGAACATGACGATAGGTTTTTGCTGCTTCCTCCATCATTCCAATCCGAGTGTAGCAGATCGCAATCTGCTGAAGGATGACCGTGTCACCTCCAGATTGCTTTAGAGCAAGGCGAAAAGAGGTGAGCGCCTCGTGGAAGTTCTTATCCGCGAGGAGTTCAAGGCCTTCGTTGTAGTAGTCGACGTGCCGCGGATTGCCGCCGCCGAAAAGCTTGTTCCAGAACGCCATCTGTGAGCAGGCTACACGGTCGGGGTATGAGGCTTAGGATACTGAGAAGGTAGGATCTTTACTAAGAGAAACGCAACTTCTTCATACCTCAACTACGTGTGGCCACGACCCTTCCTGATTCATCAGCCATGATTGATAACCCAGCAGCTTGAAGCCACTCAGACGTGGTTGTAGCTGCATTGACGACAACAACTCTGGACATTGGCGCAATCACTCTCGCCGCCTCTTCAAACCAATGTCGGTCAAGTCTACCATCGATCACCACCCCTCTAAGTGACCGAGAAAAAAATGGTATTCCTGGGTGAGAAACAATCCGGCTCCATGATGGGTCAGTAGGCCATCTTGCCAAATCTGCATCCACCCCAACCACATGGATATCATCTAGCAAGGCCGCAAGGCCTGGACCCAGTACAGTGGGACCACCAATAAGTAGCACAGNCGCAGGGTCCCGGATGATACCCAATAGAGGCAACAGGTACTCACTTTCCTCCTGGGTTCTGATCACAGGATCTCCCGCTCGTCCCTTCGGGAGNTCAGGACGAGGAGGAGCCCTTAGGTCCCCGAATCCATCAGTAATCGGATACTGGTCCCTGCAGTTGGGACATCCCAACACACCTTCGGTAACCCTCCGGTCATGTGTTTTGTCAGCCCTAAGGATTAAACCGAACTCTGGGCCACACCTAGAGCAGGTAAGCCTGTCTGCAACGAGTACATGCACAATGACCTGACCGGAAAATAATCTTAGAAATAAAAGGCCCGATAGGAGTATCGGAAGGCAAGAATAGAAGCCGGATTATTCACGCCGGCTCAATCTGCATAAGAGGTATACTTACCGAGTCGGGCCGAGTCGCTACGAATGCTACCGCTTCGGCGACGTCCCCAGGTTGCATCATCTGACTCCGGTTGGGCAAAGCAGGGTCATTGTCCGGATCTATTGTATCCCATAACGCAGTGTCCGTCGCAGCTGGCTCAACCAGTGTAGCACGCACACCAGTTCCACGAATCTCCTCAAGTAAAACCTCGTGAAAACCTCTGAGTCCGAACTTAGAAGCAGAGTATGCAGCATTCCCAGGATAAGCTTTCCGGCCCGATACAGAACCAATGTTGACAATCAAGCCCTTCCGACGACCCAGCATTCCCGGAAGCAAACTTCGCACAACCAGAAATGTGCCCCGGAGATTCACACTAAGGCTTTCATCAAACGCGAGTACCGACTCTGTAGCACAAGACGAGAGCCCAAAGACNCCGGCTGAGTTCACAACAATATCAGGCGCGNGTCCAATGTCATCGGTAAGCCTCTCAAGCGCACTCCAAACTGATGCATCATCTGAAAGATCTGCTACAAGCGAGCCACCACCTGTCTCAGAGGCCAGTTCAGTTAATGAGGCTTCGACACGACCCATACCCCACACGATCGCCCCTTCCTCAGCAAGTCGTGTAGCTATAGCGTGGCCGATACCTCGGCTTGCACCGGTGATAAGNGCAATGCGGTTTGAAAGAAGCTGGCCTGCCGACATCAGAGTGGTTCGTGAGCGCTGGTTGTCAGTCTCAANAANTCGTCTCGAGTGCGTTGGTCNTCGAGGAAGGCTCCTCTCATAGCTGAGGTGATAGTCTTCGAGTTCTGTTTCTGAACTCCACGCATCATCATACACAGGTGATAGGCCTCGACTACGACTGCGACGCCCTGCGGTCTGGTAGTCTCCCACACTGCCTGCGCGATCTGTTCTGTCAGCCTTTCTTGAACCTGAAAACGCCTGGCATAGACCTCTACTAAACGAGCTAGCTTTGATAGCCCCAATATATGTCCGTCAGGTATGTAAGCGATGTGAGCCTTACCAAAGAACGGAAGGAGATGGTGTTCGCATAATGAGTAAAGTTCAATGTCTTTGACGAGTACCATGTTTTGATGGCTCTGCTCGTAAAGCGCGTCACCAACCACCTCTTGAGGACGCTTGTAATACCCCTCGGTTAGAAACGCCAGTGACTTAGCAACCCGTTTGGGGGTCTTACGCATCCCTTCACGCTCAGGATCATCGCCAAGTCTCAGGATCATCTCGGCAACCAAATCCTCAAATGAAGCAGTTGACAGATCAGAAACCTCTGCAGGCTCAACAGCAATATCGCTCATGATCTGCCATCCTTTGGGGGGCCCCTATACTCGACTGAGTTCCGGGGCGTCTCATTCACTATAACGCTGGCTAAATTAGCTCCTGATGGGAGTGATTCACTGATCCGGTTCCAGATCGAGACTGCCAGGTTTTCAGTTGTCGGGTTTGTCTCGGACAACCATGGTACATCTAAATTCAGATTCCGATGATCCATATCAGAGACCACCTTATCTTCTAGGATATCGTTGAGTTCCCTCAGATTCATAACGAATCCTGTCTCTGGATCGATCGCTCCTTCGACCGTNACAACTAATTCGTAGTTGTGACCGTGCCAGTTNGGNTTNGAACAATTCCCAAAGACTTCGGCGTTACGCTCTTCAGACCACTCAGGCCTAGAAAGTCGATGCGCTGCGCTGAAGTGAGCCTTTCTAGTAATTCGGACTAAATCCATCGTATTCGCTAGTTAAGATGCATGCCTGGCATACCCTAATTCTTATGGAACGAGAGGGCCGACGTCTTGCACACAGTGTGCGTAGGCGCCGGCCCTCTCATGCACAACGGAGGGGGAGTTATTGAAGCCCGGGATGAATCTATGGTGACCTCCTCAAGTAATCCGCTTTCCCCTCTTCCGGGGCCTAGCGTCCGACTTGAGAGTCAGTCCCGGCTTCGGTGCATTGGCTCAATAATGGAACCCCCCGATGCGCGCTGGAGAATATAGATTGGGCTGAAGTTCAGGACCAGCCGCTGAGAATCAGGAAGAGAAAAATCCAGTGCTCTAGGCCGATGCTCGGAAACCTCGCAATAAATCGAGGTTTGCTATATCTGCTGTATTGCCCTCGTCACCTTTGGGCGTCTCGAGAATCTTCGGCACGTGCCCTAGGCGTTCGTCGAGCATAATGCGCTGGAAAGGCTCAGTGCCAAGCGTTCCTTGTCCGATATTCTCGTGTCGATCCTTACGTGACTCGAACGGGTGCTTCGAGTCGTTCATATGAATAAGGCCGAGTCGCTCAAGGCCGATCACCTCATCAAATAGCACCCACACACTGTCATAGTCGTTTACAAGATCATAGCCAGCTGAATACGCGTGGCAGGTATCAAAACAAATGCCAAGTCTATGTTGCTGGTCATCCGGTATCTGCTCGATAATGGACTGTAGGTTCTCGAAGGTAGCTCCCACACTTGTGCCTGACCCAGCGGTTAGCTCAAGCAATATCTGTGTCGCGCCCTGGACTGCTTTAAGTGACTCTGCCACCCCACGTGCATTGCGTTCTAAACCTGCGGACTCATTACCATCCGTAGCGTTGCCGGGATGAGTTACCATGAAGTCTAGACCTAATAGACAACACCTCTCAAGTTCGCCTTGAAAACAACGTTGAGACATACGCCACAGACGTTTGTCAGGGCTTGAGAGGTTGATGAGATATGAGTCGTGAGCGCCTGCGAATCGGATTTCATACTCCTCTCGAGCAGCCCTAAAGGTCTCTGCTGTTTCGTGCTCGATCTTTGGTTCCGCCCACCGACTCGGCTGTTTCGTGAACAGTTGTATGTTGTTCACGTCAATCTCTGCGGCCCGTTCAGGAGCGAATTGAACACCGCCGCTTGCGGATACATGAGCGCCCAGCTCGTCACCGACTCTACTCATCATTCTCTCAGCCCTAGCAATATATCGGTCACCTCCGCAGCCCGTTGTTTGGGGCGTTGATAGAAGGAGTTCTTGAGTGAAACTCGAAGCTTTGAAGTACCTACACGGCGTTTACTTTTCCGGCAACCCCGGCTCTGTCATGCTACGAACATCTAAGGCCTCGTTCACCTTGTCCTCTGAGAGCAACTCTTTAGAGAGTACGATTTCTCTGACACTCAATCCACGATCTGTTGCATCCTTCGCAACCAATGCCGCTTGGTCGTATCCGATGTAAGGATTGAGTGCTGTTGCTATCGCAGGATTTTTTTCTAGCAACTCCTTCGCTCGCTCAGGATTTGCTTCTATCCCAACCAAGCAACGATCGGTAAACGTGCGCGAAATGTTTGCGATCAGAGTGATAGATTCGAGGAGAGACTGAGCCAGTACAGGCATCATCACATTTAACTCGAAGTTCCCTCGACTCCCGGCAATCGTGATGGTGGTGTGGTTCCCCATCACTCTTGCACACACCATCATCATCGCTTCCGACATTACGGGATTAACCTTACCGGGCATAATCGAAGAACCAGGCTGTATTGCAGGCAACCGCAACTCTTGGATACCGGATGTCGGTCCTGACCCGAGCCAACGGATGTCATCGGCTATCTTCATAAGGCTGGTGGCAACTGTATTGAGCGCACCGGACAAGCTGACGGCCGCGTCCTTCGCACCCTGCGCTTCGAAATGATCATCAGCTTCGCGGAATGCAATCCCCGTAGCATCTGCGATCCGAGCGATCACCTTTTTCGCAAAATCAGGATGAGTATTGATCCCGGTTCCAGTTGCAGTGCCACCCAAAGCGAGCTCTTCCAGTTCTGCCGAAGCAGATCGGACCCTATCAATACCCTTGGTAACCTGAGCTGCATATCCGCTGAACTCTTGGCCAAGCCTTACAGGTGTCGCGTCCATCAAATGGGTGCGGCCTGATTTTATGATTTCATCGAATAAGTTTGCCTTTTCAGTGAGCGCAGTACTTAGATGCTCAAGCGCAGGGAGGAGTTCCTCTTCGATTGATACCTTTGCGGACACATGGATTGCCGTTGGAATTACATCATTCGAAGATTGGCCGAAGTTCACGTGGTCATTGGGATGCACCTTTTCTCCGTGAAGCTCGGACGCTCGACAAGCCACCACCTCATTCATGTTCATATTTGTAGAGGTGCCAGAACCAGTCTGGTAGATATCAACGATGAACTGGTTATCCCACTTGCCCTCTGCAACTTCAGCTGCTGCGATCGCCACCGATTCGGCGATCTTCTCATCTAGAATTCCGAGTTCGGCATTAGTTTCGGCAGCTGACTTTTTTATGAGACCTAGGGCTTCGATAAAGTGTCGACCGAAAAGCTGACCACTGATCGGGAAGTTCTCGACAGCTCTTTGAGTTTGGGCACCATAAAGAGCATCCTCGGGAACCTTCATCTCGCCGAGAGAGTCTTTTTCAATGCGGTATCCGTCAGGCATGGGAGAGCTGCCTCCTATTATTGATTCACTATGACGAGTACGCCTCGGCTATCACGCTAGAGCCTCCCTAAATCTAAAGGAGGCTGCTATCAAAGGGGAGCGCCCCGAGACTTCGATCACCCTTTCTTAGGCTGGCTCGGGCGCATCTCTATGCGACTTACATGGGCTTCCTGAGGATAGGACAAGAGTTGCATGACTGCGCTTGCACAGTCTTCAGGCTCAAGCTTCCAGGTACGTACCAGGCTCTGTTCACGACCGCGGAACTCTGTGTTAACACTACCTGGCATCACAATCGATACGCGAACATCGTCATACCGTACGTCCAACATCATGGCCTCTGTCAAGCCAAGTACCCCAAACTTACTCGCGTTGTAGGCTGTGCCTCCAGAAAACGGATTTCTACTAGCAAGTGACGCAATATTGATAATGAATCCGTCTCCAGTTGTGATGAGGTGAGGCAGTGCGGCTTTGGAGCAGTAGAATACTCCACCAAGGTTTACGTTGATTTGAATTTGCCATTCTTCGATCGTCATCTCCGAGATTGGCTTGATGATGCCCAGGCCGGCATTGTTCACCAGTATGTCAAGGCGACCAAACTGCTTTATGGTATCGTTGATAAGCTGCTGGCATGCTGATGGGTTCCTACATCCGCAGAAATCGCGATCGACCCATTCCCAATCTGATCAGATACCACCTGTGCTTCGTTAACTGAGCGTGAGTTGACGACAACAGATGCGCCCGCGCGAGCCAGGTGTTTGGCAATCGCACAACCAATACCTTTGGAGCTTCCCGTAACGATTGCGACCTTACCGTTAAGGTCAGGCATAAGACTCCTTCCGTTTCAAGATCAGTGACAGGACTAGCATGAGCGGTCCTACAGATATTATGAGTGTCTCAATGAGTAATCTGAACTCCAATAAAATCGCGCTAGTAACTGGAGGGGCAATCCGCATTGGTCGAGCAATTAGCATTGCGCTCGCTGAGGCAGGTTATGATCTCGTTGTCACGTACTACTCGTCTATGGATCAGGCGGTTGAGGTACAGAAAATAATCTCTGGCCTTGGGTGCCGATGCGAACTCATTCAGGCAGATCTCAGGGAGCCAAACACACCAAATATAGTGGTGGAATCAGTCGAGCAAACGTTTGGTCAACTGGATTTACTAGTTAACTCCGCCGCAAGCTTTGAAAGTAGTTCTCTATTAGAATCAGGTGTGGACGAATGGGATTCTGTAATGGCTCTTAATTGTCGCGCACCTCACCTCATTGTGCGTGCTGCAGCAAATCTGTTAAGGGAAAGTCGCGGTTCCGTAGTTAACATCCTGGACCTCTCGGCATTCCAACCATGGACTGAGTTCCCAGCGCATGCGGTCTCAAAAGCTGGCCTGGCTCATCTAACACGCATTCAGGCACGAGTACTCGCCCCTGAAGTTCGCGTTAATGCAATCGCCCCTGGAGCCCTACTACGACCTAACAATTGGTCTGATAAGCGATGGGAAGCCGTAACCAAAGCCGCACCTCTGAAGTGTTCGGGATCACCAGACGATGTATCACAAGCAGTCTTATTTCTTGCAGATGCGGACTTTGTAACCGGGGAAATCCTAACCATCGACGGAGGCCGGCACTTGGGTCCAGATGGACCTCCAACTTCAGTATAAGTTTGATGAACGGANGGACTATTTAATCCGCTAACGCTAGTCGTTAGGGGTTTTCGTGTCTCCTAGCCCTCACCGTGGGCCAACCAACGCTCAGCTTCGAGTGCTGCCATACACCCCGTCCCCGCAGCGGTAACAGCCTGACGAAAGTAGTCGTCCATGACGTCCCCAGCAGCAAAGATACCAGGCACAGATGTCTCAGTACGCCATGCTGTGGGTGTCTGGATGTAGCCATTTTCCTTGAGCTCTACCACTCCATTGAGGAATCCAGTATTGGGTGTGTGACCGATCGCCACAAACATCCCTCCCACTTCAAGCTCACTCACTTCACCACTCACAGTATCCTCTAGCCTGAGAGCGGTAATCGTCTCATCGCCAAGAACTTCCGTCACTAATTTGTTCCACCCAACACGGATCTTATCATGAGCCAGAGCGCGCTCACAACACGGATCTTATCATGAGCCAGAGCGCGCTCAGACATGATTTTTGAGGCTCGAAACTCATCTCTCCTGTGAATGATGATGACTTGCTCTGCGAACTTGGTTAGGTAAAGCGCATCCTCCATAGCCGAGTCCCCTCCACCTATCACAGCAAGAGTATTACCTCGGAAATGAGGGAGTGCCCCATCACAGACTGCACATGCACTTACACCACCACCCGACTGTGCCAGTCGTTCTTCATTCTCTAGACCCAGCCATTTCGCATTTGCGCCAGTAGCTAAGATCACGGAATCCGCGAGAACTTCTGTATCTGTATTTGAGCGCAGCCTGAAAGGATGTTGACCNGGGTCAATNTCAACGATGTCCTCCCAGACGGAACGGGTACCGAAGCTNAGGGCCTGTTCCCTCATCTCGACCATTAGGTCTGGGCCCATTACTCCCGCCCTAAAGCCCGGGTAATTTTCTACGTCTGTAGTAAACATGAGNTGGCCACCGGGAATCATCGTCCGACTTCCAGCTCCTTCGAAAACAAATGGCTTCATCTGTGCTCTGGCCGCATAGATCGCCGCTGTCCAAGCAGCAGGTCCGGACCCAATAATGACAACAGTCTCTCGCTCTCTGATTTCCTGTTCACTCATGTCGTATTATCTCCCTAACATCTTCCCTGCAGAGTGCGAATCTTTACTAGTACTAGAAGGCCTATCACCTCTTCAACAGATCTGGAACCCTATTTCTTGAACACCTTCATGTTGGTCGAATGCCCAGGGTTCATCCGGGCACTTGGATCGATATAGCGCACTGCATGATTCACTGCGATCGCAGCTTCAGAAAAGCCACTGGCAATCAAATCTAGCTTCCCTTCGTAACTAACGATGTCCCCTGCCGCATATATCCCCTCGATATTCGTGCGCATCAATTGATCTACTATGATGCGATTCTTGGCTACCTCAACCCCCCACTTCTTGACCGGCCCAAGGTTTGGCTTGAAACCCAGGCAGGACAATAGAATATCACACCCAAGCCTCAACTCTTCATCTGTTCGATTTTCGTAGATCGTTACGTTCTCAACGTGGCTCTCACCCTGAATNTCCNGTACCTCGTGGAAGGTGTGGAGTTCGATCTCGCCTAATGCAACGGCTTCTTCCATACGCTGCACCGTGACCTCATGCGCCCGCCACCCATCTCGACGATGGACAAGCGTCAACGATGCTGCAACATCCTTCAGCATCAAAACGAAATCGAGTGCAGAGTCACCACCTCCGACCACGACGACCCTTTTACCGCGGAATGCCTCAGGATCCGCCACGGCATACTCTATGCCCTGGTGCATCATCTCTTCATAGCCCGGACACCGCAGCGGCATGGGCTCAAACGCACCCTTCCCCCCTGCGATCACGATAGTCTTTGTCAGATAAGTTCCATCAGCTCCATGCAAAGCGAAGTGTCCTTCAACCCGCTCTACGTCATCAACTTGTTCGTCAAGCACGATATCTGGCTCAAACTGCATGGCTTGATCAATCAGGCTTACCGCTAAATCCTTCGCGAGAACTTTGGGAAATCCACCTACGTCAAAGATATATTTCTCTGGGTATAGCGCCGTGAGCTGTCCTCCGAGTTCAGGAAGAGAGTCAACAATCCTGCACGATATACTTCTCATGCCGGCATAGAAGGCGGCAAAGAGACCAGTTGGTCCGCCACCGATGACGGTGATATCGTGTATTTGGTCAGCCATAGCGGGAAAAGTCTAACCGCACCCTCAGGGGGGTCAACTGAAGTCGTCCGTCTCTAAAGTGGGCCTTAGCTCCCCATCAATCTGCATCCCAAATCCTATTCTAGTGAGGACTTGTTGAGCCTTCTGTAGGATTTGGTGCAAATTCTTGTAATTGATCTTACTACAGGCTTCATGGGCAGGTACCCAGACACATTTAGTGATCCCTTCCTCTAACTGAGGCATGGGGTCCCCCTCTTCAGAGTAGATCAAGTAGAACGTACCTGACTTATGGACCACACCGCCCTTGGCACGAAAACTCCAGTCTGTAACCCCAAGCTGTTCGCTTAACTCCAGATCGGAGAGTCCGGTTTCCTCATTGACTTCACGCAGAGCCGCCTGCTTGGAACTCTCTCCATCTTCAAGATGGCCCTTTGGGAGGCCCCATTGTCCATAACGATCGCGGATCACAAGGCAGTGAATTATGCCTTCAATCATTCGGATTACGACACCACCCGCAGTCCTTTGGATACGGGATTGCACCTCAGACTTTGAGCACCCAGTCAACAGCAATAACCGGGAAGCGGAACCCTATAAGGTGCTTCGTTACTTCGCCCCCAACCAACTCTCGCAGCTTTATCAGAGTTAACTTGCAGGCTCCGAAATGCCTTCGAAGGCGAATTCGATTTCGTCCATCTGATCACCTTCACCCGGCAAGGCATACACAACCTTGATGCTTTTCACAGCTGACTTCGGATCTGTTAGGGCTACCTCGAACTCAAGCGCCTGATCATCCGAGGTGATACCGGCACGTATCCGGTCACCACTGTCCGCCTCCGGGCCACGCGCAAGGTTTCGAAAGAGTCCCTTGGTTGACTGTCTACCGTTCTTGAGCTGCCGTGTGACTTTGACCCGCTTAAGCCAATCCGGTTGATAGCTTATAAGGTATCTAAAGCCTAACTGGTCAGTTCCTCTGCCTTCTCGATTGTGACGTGCCAATGTAAAGCCTCCACGACCCAACTGGATCACAAGAAT
>JGI24815J26687_1000374_pt1 | contig 11030 bp, 10 predicted proteins | sample METZYME_3_150m_FD_26687 | JGI IMG/M metagenome (IMG submission 26687) | reverse complement strand
ACTGGATTAGATTTAAAACAATAGAAACTTACACTATTCTTCAGCTGAGATAGTAATAGAAATTTCCTGTATTACTTCTGGATGAAGTTCTATGTCGAGTTGATATTCTCCAAGCTCTTTTAAAGTCCCTTCTGGCAATCTGATAGTTCCTTTTTCTACTTCTAGACCATGAATATTTATTGCATCTGATATTTCTCTAGTTCCAATAGAGCCGTATAAAGTACCTTCCTCAGAAACGGGTACTGGAATAGAAATTTTAAGAGATTTTAATTTATCGGCAAGTTCTAAAGCTGAAGATTTTCTTTCCGATTCTGCTTTTTCTAAAGATGCTTTTCTTTGTTCATACTCTGCTTTATTTTCTTCATTTGCCCTAATTGCCTTCCCTGTGGGTATGAGAAAATTCCTGGCATACCCAGGTTTAACTATTACTAAATCTCCTGGGTCTCCTAATTTACTAATTTTTTCTAAAAGAATAATTTCCATGTCTTATTTATAATGTGCATCTGTATAAGGCAAAAGAGATAAATGTCTAGCCCTCTTTATGGCTCTAGTAAGTTGCCTTTGAAATTTGGCTGAGGTGCCAGTAACCCTCGCAGGCATAATTTTTCCTGTTTCGGTTATATACTCTTTTAATAATTTGATATCTTTGTAGTCTATTTCTTCTATCCCTAAAGCTGTAAACTTACAAAACCGCCTTCTATTTTCTTGGTTCGAATGTCTCTTTTTAAATTTTTTCTTTTGCTTTCTTGCCATAATTTTTATTCCGTAGGTGACTCGCTCTCTACCTTAATAGGTTCTTCTGTAATAGGTTCTTCTGTGCTCTCTTTAACAGGAGTCTCTTCTTCTTTTGTTGCAGCACTTAGGGGGGTTTAGGTTCTGATTCCCTTGTCTTGTCATTTTCCTTTGAATATTCACTCTCATCTTCTTCAGTTTGCCTAGATAAAGCTGATAAATCAGCTTCAGCTTTATTTTTAGATAACACAAGACTTCTAATTATCGAATCATTGAATTTAAAGGATGACTGGATTTCAGAAATTGCTTCTTTTTTACATTCTACGTTTAACAAAGCGTAGGAAGCTTTAAATTGATCGTGTATTGGATAAGCTAACTTTCTTCTTCCTATATTCTCTAAACGATGAACTTTTCCTCCAGATTCAGTAACTATGGAAGAAAATTTATTTAAAACGGATTGAGTTTGATCAGATTGATCAGGATGAACTAAAAAAACTATTTCGTAATGTTTCATTTATACCTCTCGGGTTTTTAGCTCGTTACCTTAAATAAACAACGAGCAAGGTACTAAGGCTGGGCATTCTATTTGAGCTTATTGCTTGACGCAAGCCGTATTTAGAATTCTAGTTATTAAACTATTAAAATCGATACCCTCAAAAGACGCCGATTTTGGAACTAAGCTGGTTTCTGTTAGGCCAGGCACAGTATTGACCTCAATAATTTGGAAATTATTGTTTCTATCTTTAATTAAATCAACTCTACCCCAACCTTCACAACCCAAACAGGAGAAGGCATTTAGAGAAAATTCTTTAACGGCATCAAATTCTTCAGGATTTAAATCTGATTTTAAGTATTCAGTATCTTGTCTTAGATATTTAGCTTCGAAGTCGTAAAATAAATTTTTTGGTTTGATTGTAATAGGTGTAAGAATCTCTTCTCCTAGTATAGGAACAGTAATTTCATCCCCTTCAACAAAGGCTTCTACTATAAGAATATCGTCATATTCGATTGCCTTCTTCATGGCATCCTCTAAAGAAGTTTTTTCTTCAGGATGAACAATGCTAATACCAAAACTTGATCCCTCTCTTGCCGGTTTTACCACAAATGATGCCTCAAGAGGGCTAACATCATTTTCTCCAGATAAAAAGGGGGTAGTTTCTAAATTGGGTGTACCAGCATTTCTAATTTCAACGAAATCAGGAGTTGGTAAGGATAGGTCTCTCCAAATTTTTTTTGTTTCCGCCTTATTCATTGCAACTTCACAGGCACCAGAGTTACTTCCAGTAAATTGAATCTTATTTTCTTCTAATATCTTTTGAATATAACCATCCTCTCCTCCTCTTCCATGCAATGCTATAAAAACTAAATCTAGAGAATTAATTATCTTTTCAATNTCTTCTGGAGAAGTTAGATCAACGCCNCTAACCTTCAGGCCTAAAGACTTAATAGAGTCAGTAACCGCCCTTCCTGTTTTCAAAGATATCTCTCTTTCTGCAGACCACCCTCCCATCAAAACAGTTATTTCCCTATTAATTAAAGCATCAAGATTATTTGCAGCCATTATTATTTAATTTTTTGAGTTAATTTGTCTGAAATCTCAGAAATATTTCCAGCTCCTTGAATTAATAAAACTCCTTTTTCCTCTGAAATAATATTTTCTATTAATTCATATGCATGAGTATTGGATTGGGCTAAAAAAACATCTTCTAAACCTGTATTTTTAATACTTTCAAGTAGTGTACTGGAGCTAATCCCTTCAATGGATTCTTCACCTGCTGAATATATCTCTAATAGAATTAATCTTTCTACCGACTTAAGAACTTCTACAAATTCCTCAAACAGGTCTTTAGTTCTTGTAAATCTATGAGGTTGAAAAATCATGCTTATTTCTGATTCAGGGAAAGATTCTCTTAGAGTTACAATCGTATTTTTGATCTCCGTGGGATGATGACCGTAATCATCTATAACAATGGTCTGGTCTAATTTCCCTAAAAACTGCATTCTCCGACTAATACCAGAAAATTTTTCTAAAGCTGCTTGCACATTTATTAACGATATCCCCTCCTCTATGGCTAATACAGAAGCGGCTGTTGCGTTAAGCACATTGTGTTTTCCAGGTAAATTTAACTTGAAGTTAGAAGTTACACCCTCATCATTTGTTAAAGTGAATTCAGAGCTAAAAGATGAAGTTTTATATTTATCCACTACATAATCATTGCGATCATCAAAACCATAAAGAATTGTCTTTCTTGAAAATGATGGCATTAATTTTTGAATAATAGGATCATCTCCACAAGCAACTAGAAGACCATTAAATGGAAGTTTTCTTACAAATTTAATAAATGCCTCTTCTAGATTATTCATATCATTTTCATAATTCACCAAGTGATCAGCATCTATATTTGTAATAATTTCTAGGGAAGGCTGTAGCATTAAAAAAGACTTATCGCTTTCATCTGCTTCTGCCAGTAAATAATCTCCTGTTCCTAACTTTGCGTTAGATGCAAAGCTATTAATAATGCCACCATTAATAAAGGTAGGGTCCAACATTGCTTCAGTCATAATAGAGGCTAAGATACTAGTAGTTGTTGTTTTTCCATGTGTTCCTGCTACTGCCACGCCTCTTTTCATGTTCATTAAGCTTGACAAAAGTTCAGCCCTTTTAAGGATAGGTAAACCTGACTCTTGAGCTTTTATAAGCTCAACATTCTCTTCTCCTATCGCAGTAGACTTAATTATCATGTCTTGACTATCTACATTATTTTCTTCATGACCGATTTTTACATCTATCCCTAAGGACTTAAGTCTTTCAGTGACAGCAGAATCTAACAAGTCTGATCCGGAAACTTCATAGCCTAAGTTAAACAGAACTTCAGCTAAACCGCTCATACCACTACCACCAATACCTATAAAAAATATTTTATTAGGTGTCTTTTTTGATGGATTCATTTATTTTTTTTAATATTGCTTTCGTTACTTCTTGATTATTGGCAAGTTTAGCTGAATTAATCATAGAAAGTCTCTCTTCTTTATNAACTGAGAGCCTTGTTAATAAAGAGGCTAATTCAGAAATATTCTTGTTATCAGACTCTAAAACTCTTGCAGCTCCTAGACTTTCTAGATATTTAGCATTTGAAGTTTGATGATCGTCTGTTGCCCAAGGTAGAGGGAGTAAAATGCTAGGGGTGTGGGTGATTAGTAATTCGGAAATAGTCATAGCTCCAGCCCTACTAATCACTAAATCACAATTTGAATAAGCCTCACCCATATTCTTTATAAATGACTCAACCTTATAATTAATATTTAAGTCTTTATAAGAATTATTTAACTCCTCCCTGTCAGCTTTACCAGTTTGGTGGACTATTTCCCAATTCTTTTTATCTTTAACTTCATTCAAAGAATCCATTACTAATGAATTAAGTTGAGTTGATCCCTGACTGCCACCTAATATCAACAGTTTAAACTTATTAGTTGAAGTCACTGCTTTATTTGTATGAGTAAAAGAAGTTATTTCTTGCCTTACTGGATTCCCTACAAAATTAATATTCTCAAGATTTCTTTTGAAAGATTTAGGGAATCCTTCAAAAACTTCTGTAGCAAGATTGGCTAATAATTTATTAGCTGTCCCTGCTACGCTGTTTTGTTCGTGAATAAATAAAGGAACTCTTAACACAACTGAAGCAAAACCAGGTCCTAAACTTAGATACCCTCCAAAACAAAAAATAAACTTGGGTTTAATTTTTAATAGAATGATGATGGAATTGATGAAAGAGGTTATTAAATAAAAAACTGAAAGGATTTTTTCTATAAAACTTTTTTTTCTAAAACCTGAAGATTTTATTGGCTCAAAACTAAACCCTTCTCTCTTGGAAAACTCATGCTCTAAAGAATTTTCTTTTCCTATCCAATATATCTGAGCGCCTGAATTTTTAAACTCTCTAGCAACCTCTAGAGCGGGGTAAACATGACCACCAGTCCCTCCTGCTACAAATAATGCCTTCACTAAAAGCTCACCCTTCTAGAAATATTTATCGATGGCATAGCAGACTTTGTTTCTTGATCGACTCTAAGAACTAATGCACACAAACTACACATAATGAGTAAATTTGTACCTCCATAACTTAAAAAAGGCAATGTAAGACCTTTGGTAGGTAATAATCCTGTTGCAACACCAACATTAATAAACGTATGGAGACCAATTAATATAGCAACGCCATAAGCAATAAAAAAACCAAAGTATAAGTTTCTTTCTAGCGCCTTCCTTCCTATATAAAAAGATCTAAAAGAAATAAAAAATAAGGTAGAAATAATTAATATCGCAGTAAAAAGTCCCATTTCTTCGACAATTACTGAAAAAATAAAATCGGTATGCGCATCAGGCAGGTATCCTAATTTCATCAGACCTTCTCCTAAGCCTACACCAAACCATTCCCCTCTCCCTATAGCCATTAAAGACAAAGTTAATTGATAACCTCCGCCAAAAGGATCTGTCCATGGGTCTATAAAAGAAATAATTCTTTCCCATCTCCAAGGAACAAAATAAATTAAAGCTGAGACACCCACTAAACCTAAACCTATAACAAGAAGAAACTGTTTCATCTGAGCACCAGCTACAAAAAGCATTCCCAACACAGTAGCGAAGATAACAGCTGAAGTACCAAGATCAGGCTGTATAAGTATTAATGAAACTACTAAAACAATCAAAACCGCAGGTCTGAAGAAACCAAGCCAATTTGATTGCAGATCATTTAGACGTCTTACAGAATACCCGGCAATATAAACAATACTAAAGAGCTTCATTATCTCAGAAGGCTGCAACCCGACAGGACCGATTCGTATCCATCTGTGTGAGCCATTAACTTCAATGCCTATTCCAGGAATAAAAACCATGATCAATAAAAGAATTCCAAGCCCTAAAAACAAGCGATCAAAAGTCTCCCAAAATGCTAAAGGTATTGACAGAACTAGTGAAAATAGAAATAACCCAGCTATTAAATGGATAAACTGTTTTTTAGTGAAGTTTAAGGGCTCTCCTGTTAAAGAATCCGAAAATTCAATTGATGCTGTAGCAACGGCTAAAAGCCCAAAAAGACTTAAAAAGAGAAATAACCCAAAAAAAATAAAATCAATTTTTTTAAAATCAGGTAGAGAAAAATATTTTTCTAAATTAACAAGCATACCTTTTAAGAAAATCCAGTTAACTCCCTGAACTTATCTCCTCTTTCTCTATAGTCTAAAAACATATCAGTACTTGCACATGAAGGAGAAAGAAGGACTACATCTCCCTCGTGACAGAAAGAATCTGACTGGCTAATTGCATCTTCAAGATCCGCAACTAAAGAACAATCTGCCTTTTCACCAATCTCTTTAAGAATTTTTTCTTTATCCCTTCCGTATATCAATATCTTTTTAGTAGAGTCCAGATCTTTTTTATTAATCTTAGAAAAATCTTGATCTTTAGAATCACCACCACAGATTAAAACAACTTTATTACTACCATAAGATTTTTCAGCAGATTTAATTGCAGTTAATAAAGAAGAAATATTCGTACTCTTAGAGTCATTTATGTAAGTAAGCCCATTACGTGCACCTAAAACTTCAAACCTGTGTTTAAGTCTCTTAAAAGTTATTAAGGCCTCAACGCATCTATTTATTAAATCAGGCTGCTCGACCAGTACTTCGCTTGAGGCTTTATTATTTTTTAAAGCTTCAAAAACTAACACGACACTTAAAACAGCTTGAATATTTAATATTTCATGATGAGGCCATTTATTTTTAAATAAATTATAAATCTCCTTTTCAAAAGGTTTAGTTAAGTCTTCAAAACTAAATATTTGTTCTCCAATAGAGCCTATTGATAATAAAATCTCTTTTACAGTAAGGCCTACAGAACAGCCAAAAAGTACTTTTTCCTTTACTTTTTTGTAGCTCCCAAAAGAATGGTGTCGATCTAAGTGGTCTTGTTCAACATTTAACAAGACTCCAATATCGGATTTGAGATTCTTGATGTGTTCAAGATGAAAGCTTGAAAGTTCTACAATAGATACATCTTGTTTTTTATTAAGTGTATCTAAAACGGGAGTTCCGATATTACCACTGCAAACAACTTCTTCAGTTTCATAAATATTGTTAAGTACATGCCCAATCATGGAAACAACAGTGGTCTTTCCATTCGTCCCAGTTATAAATATTTTTTTTGATTTAGATTCTTTTGTAAAAATTTCTATGTCAGTAAGAATTTTAATTCCTTCTTTTCTAGCGGCTACAAGTATCTCGTTTCCATAATCTATGCCAGGACTAACTAAAATTGTATTTACTTGATCTAAAACTCCCACATCAAATTTACCGAGAAGAAAATTATCATTGTTTAGACTATCGAATTCCAATAAACCAGAAGGTCTATCTCTGGAATCCATGATTAATGCAGATATATTTTTTTTATTTAGATACCTCAAGTAAGAGGCTCCAGTTGCACCGAAACCTAGAATAAGATGCATAAATTTTACTCCACCCAGAATTTATCTAAGTTTTAGAGTTACTAGTCCAATTAAAACTAACATAAAAGTAATTATCCAAAATCTAACGATGACTCGGGGCTCGGGCCACCCTTTAAGCTCGTAATGGTGATGGATTGGAGCCATTTTAAAAACTCTCTTTCCGGTTAATTTAAAAGAAGTGACCTGTACAATAACTGAAAGAGTTTCCACAACGAAAACACCTCCCATTATTAACAATACATATTCATGCCTTATTATTACTGCGACGACGCCTAGGGCAGCACCTAATGCTAAAGAACCTACATCTCCCATAAAGACTTGGGCAGGATAGGTGTTATACCAAAGAAACCCAATGCCTGAACCTACCAAAGCACCGCAAAAGATTAACATCTCACCTGTTCCAGGAAGAAAAGGAATATTTAAGTATTCAGCATAAATAGTATTACCTGCAGCATATCCTATGAGACCTAATCCACCTGCAACCATTACACATGGAAGAATAGCCAGGCCGTCTAGTCCATCTGTAAGATTAACTGCATTGCTTGACCCTATAATTACAAGATAAGAAAGAAGAATAAAACCAAAACCCAAGGGTATAGATATATTTTTGAAAAATGGAACAATGAAACTTGTTTCACTTATATTTTCTGAGCTATAAAAAAGAAAAATAATAGCTGTTAAGGCTATTAAACTTTGCCAAAAGAGCTTAGCTAGAGGGGAAAGGCCCTTACTTGACTGGAATCGTAACTTGTACAGATCATCTACCCATCCTAAAGCGCCAAATAAAGTTGTTACACCTAAAGCTACCCATAAATACCTATTCTCTAGATCACCCCATAATATCGTGCTAATAAATATAGATGCTAAAATCAGTGTTCCTCCCATAGTGGGGGTTCCCTTCTTTGATAGATGAGTTGCAGGTCCTTTTTCTCTTATAACTTGACCTACCTCAATAGCTTGCATTTTATTTATGAATCTTGGTCCTAAAATTAATGAAACTAATAAAGCAGTTAGTGTTGCAAATATAGCTCGAAAGGATAAGTAGTCGAAGACCCTCAATGGCCCATAACNATCAGAAAAGAAATTTAATAATTCAGCTAACACTTAAACCTTTAATTTATCAGAAATGTAATCCATACCTGTGGACCTAGAACCTTTAACCAAAATTATAGAGTCTTTAGTCAATTTAGTGTTCAAGTATTCTAATAATTTATCTTTAGAAGAAAACTTGATTCCAATATCAGAAATATGCTTTAAACCTTCTTTCCATAAATCACCTATACATAAGAATTCTTCAACCTTNCCTAGAGCATATTCACAAATCTCAACATGGTAATTTTCCTCTTGTTTACCTAATTCACCCATTTCTCCTGCAATAAAAATCCTATTCTTTCCATGNATATCACCTAAAACATCTAAAGACTTCTTCATAGACTCTGGGTTGGCATTATAGGAATCATCTATAAGAACTGAATCTTTTAGAGCTTTTTTTACTTCCATTCTTCTCTTAGGAAAAACTATGTTGCTTAAATTAACACTCTCTTGTTCGAGGTCTATATTAAGAACATGGCAAACCGATAGAGCACCAGTAGCATTCAAACAGTTATGTGTGGCAATTCCTTTCATAAAACATCTAATAGACTTCTCAGCATAATTTATGTCAAAAGAAATTTCGTTTTTTAATAGGTCTCTTCGAATATTACTCAAACGGATATCAGAGTCTTGATGAAACCCGAACGAAATAATTCTCCTGCCCTCACTTCTTTCTTTCCAATAAAAAAAGAACTCTGAGTCGCGAGGCAATACGGCAATGCCGTCTTTGTGTAAATGCTCTAGAATGTAACCTTTCTCTTTTGCTACTTTCTCCACTGAATCTAATTTTTCTAGATGAGAAGCTGCTGCATTTAGTATCAAGGCAACATCAGGCTCAACTTTAGACGATAAGTTACTTATTTCTCCTGGGGAGTTAGTGCCAATCTCTATAACTGCATACTTATAATCGTTCGAAAGTGAGGATAATGTTAATGGCACTCCTATATGGTTATTTTTATTGCCTTTAGTTTTATGGCATCCATCTTTTTGAAGCATGCTATAAATAATTTCTTTGGTGGTTGTTTTGCCATTACTTCCAGTCAACCCAATGACCTTTCCAGTGAATATATCTCTTTGATATTTAGCTAAATGATCTAAGAATTTATAGCAGTCTTTAACTAGAATGTAAGGTTTATCTATGGAAATATCTTTTTCTACCACAAGGGCTATTGCACCTTTCTCTTTTGCTTCTATTAGATAATCATGACCATCATTTGAAGGCCCCTTTAGAGCTACAAATATATCATTTGGTTCTAGAGTTCTGGAATCAATGCTTATGCCATTAAAAGTCTCCTTTCCAGTGCCTCCTACTAGTTGTATATCTAATTCTTTAGCTATCGTCGATAGAGATAAATCATTTTTATTTTTAGACATCTTTAAGAAAATCCTTTACTTGTTGATGGTCGCTAAATTTGATTCTTTTGCCCAAGATATCTTGATACTCTTCATGTCCTTTACCAGAAATTAGAAGAATATTACTTTCACCACTAGCTTTAATTTTATTCAGACAGTAAGAGATAGCTTCTTTCCTACTCGGTATAAATTTAACCTCTTTCTTATTTTTTATACCCTTTCTAATATCTTTAATAATATCTAATTCATTCTCAGATCTTGGATTGTCATTAGTAACTAATAAAAAATCAGATAGTGATTCAGCAATCTTTCCCATTTTTGGTCTTTTATCTTTATCTCTTTCTCCTCCGCAACCAAAAATACACCAAAGTTTATGTTCCTTATAAGCATCTTTTAACTCAATTAGAGAAGTCTCTAGCGCTTCAGGAGTGTGGGCGTAATCTATAAAACACATATCTTTCTTACTTAAATTTATTAAGTCCATTCTTCCTTTTGGAAATTTTAAATCTCTTAATTTTGGATAAACTTTATCTAAATCAAAACCCCTAGAAATCAAAGCAGCTACTGCACATACGGCATTTGAAGCCAATGGTCGGGAGATAGTATTTAATGAAAATTTAACTGTTTTGTTTGGTGTATTGAGGTTGACATCAATATATCTATTTGTTGATCTTGAAAAGGAATATTTAAAATCAGCGCCTGTCTCACTAGAAACTGAAAAAAAAGAACAAGATTTGTTTGTAGTTTGAAGATCCTTATATATTTCCTTTCCCAATTTGTTGTCAGTATTTAAGATTATATTTTTAGGCTTAAGTTCATAGAAAAGCTTTTTTTTAGCTTTTTTATAATTTTGAATATTTTCGTGATAATCCAAGTGATCTTGAGAAAAACTGGTCAAAATTGCTGTATCTATAGAAGTACCATCTACACGATGTTGATCAAGTCCATGGGAAGATACTTCAAAAGCCACCTGCTGAGTATTTTCTTTTACCATCTGGTGAAAATATCTTTGTAAACTAATTGGATCAGGTGTGGTTAGAAGAGATGAATGATTAACAGCTTTTCCATCAAAAGAAACTTCAATGGTACTGATATACCCGCATTGATAATCAATTAATTGTGCTATTTGAGATATCAATTCTACACATGAAGTTTTTCCATTAGTGCCTGTTACTGCAAATGTCTCAAGGTTTTTAGATGGATCATTAAATAACCTTGAACTAATAACACCTAGATTTTTTTTTAAATCTTTTAAATAAAGAATATTTGGATCCAAGTTTGAACCTGTCAGGTGCAATACAGACTCTTTACTGTCAGTTAAGCAAAATACTGCCCCTTTTTTAAAAGCTTCTTCAA